>Ga0315282_10012536_pt1 | contig 12957 bp, 12 predicted proteins | sample YL17G07_20_MG_FD_203693 | JGI IMG/M metagenome (GOLD analysis project Ga0315282, IMG submission 203693) | Sediment microbial communities from Yellowstone Lake, YNP, Wyoming, USA - YL17G07_20 | ecosystem: Environmental > Aquatic > Freshwater > Lake > Sediment | place: USA: Wyoming | collected...
TCTTTATCATGCTGACGAACAGCTCCAGCGCCTCAACTGCTCTCCAGAGGATTGAGTTGGGAGACTTCATATAGCCCCAGATCTTCTTCTCACGTTGGATTGCTTCTACGGCAAGTTCGTAGATCTCTCTCACGGTATCTGCATGCTGCAGACAGTCGCCGAGAATCTGCTGGCGGTACGCAATCGCATTCGAGTCGGTCAGGCTTGACAAGACAACCTTCTTGGCCACGTCGAACAGGAACTTGTCGCCGCGAGCCATCGCTTCGAACAGCGTGTTGAGCTCCAGGTCTTGTACCAAAGTGCTCGCGCCCGGCTGCAAGTCAGCTTGTACATTGAAGTCACGATCTCGATACATAAGAAAAGCCTTCATCGCATGATACGCCTCTTCAGGGACTCATAAGTAAGTCCATACTTCTTCGCGATTGCGATGGCGTAGGCCCGACCGTCCGCAGGTCTCCTTACGATCTTATATGTCCGTAAGACTGGATTTTCAGGGACGACTGTACCCACCATGCTCACTGTGGTCTCGGAGAGAGTCGAGAACTCGTCTATGAAAGTCACGACCACGCAGAGCATGTCTCGCTGGATGATCTGCTGCAACACCTCTCGACCTAGAAGAAGTGCATCACGCAGGGTCGTGGACGCGAGGCATTCATTCATGATCACAATACTGTTACTGGTAGCCTGCTGCAGGATTTCGTGGATTCTGATCAGTTCGTCTTGCAGTTTGCCACGTAGATTCTCGATGTGCTCTTCTTTTTCGAAATGTGTAAACATGCGATCGCACAGAAAGAGCTGGGCCTCCCTGCCCGGCACCGGATATCCCAGACGGGCTAGGTAATGCAGCTGCCCAAAGGTCCGCGCGAACGTCGTTTTACCGCTCTGGTTCGGGCCCGATACGACGAATATCCGCTCAGGGTCCTTCAGGTAGAAATCGTTGGACACTACCCGGGAGTGTTCATGAATGAGCTTGTTGGCGAGGGCTAGATCAAATGTTTCATAGGCATGGACCTCTTTGGACCGATCGGTGACTTGGGGATAACAGAAATTCAAACCAGCTGACTTCAAGTTTTTAATGAACTCCAAGTAGGCGAGATAAAATTGAACTTCTCGATTGAAACGACGAATCGTTGGGTCAAGGTAATCGTGGTGGCGATTATAATAGTCACGCAAGGCAAGGAAAATGTCTGGATAAAGTTGCGCAACCAGATCTAGGATCCCCACTTCAACATGGTTCATGTCCGCTGGCTCAGGAAAGGCGACGCCATAGTCCTTGACTTTTCGTTGCTGGAACTTCCGGAATGTCTCCTCAACCTCGGCGCCGTAGTCGGGTTCCCCCTTGTATCCGTTGACTGTGACAGTGCTTCCTTGTATGTGGACGCAGTATGTGACGCCGTACAGCTCGTGCTTCATCGTCTTCGTCTCGGAGAGCAACGACCTGAAACCATCGGAGTCGACAAGCGTCTTCAGGTACTCGCGGAATGCTCGAAAGCCACGTGATTTCACGTCCAGACGTGAGATTTGATCAGCAAGACAGTTGACAGCCTCGCAGTATATCTCCACGGCGTCCAGGAACCAGCTTGCCTTCTGGTATTCGTAGCGGAGCTCGTCTGCTTGAGCCAGATGCCGACGCATTGCTATCATGTTCCACGCGAAGGATTTGATATGCTCACGCAGCTCTTGTTCGTCAAGATCCCGCAGTATCTCATGGCGATAGGTGATGGCCTCGACATCGTTCAGGGGCACGGAAAAGAAGGGGGCCAGATCATATTCCTGCCGACCCGCCGTCAACGACTGGAAGATCTGATCCAGATTCAAGTCATGAAAGAAGGAGGGCGTGCGTTTGACATCCACGTCTACGTCGATTTCAGACAGGTCAAACAGGATGCTGTGGAAAAGCATGGGTTGCACAACCATTTTCATTTGAGCGTAAATAGAAGAACAAGTGTCCACCAGTTGCTGGCCGATTCACTGATACCTGTGTCTTCGGGCGCAACGACGTAACCCCGCGAAGCGAACTTATCAGCAAGCTCTCGATAAACACTCTCCGGCATCTCGGCTTCTGTTGGCGGATTGCCACTGGATAAGCATTCGCTACAGCTAGAGCCACTGAGATGTATGTGAAATCTGGTCCAGTCCAGCGCATTTCTGTAGATGTCCACTTTCATTTTAAACCCGCGCCTTCTTAGAACTTTGCTCTATGTAACAATCGTTACATTTAAGAATATATCAAGGTGGAACTGCCACGGTCAATTACACGAAATATTACTCAACCAAAAGAACGTTGAAGCAAATGCCACGAGCCGCTCGAAAGATACTTGTCTCCAATAATTCGAGTCGCGGCGATCTGTGGCGCTGGGCCTCCTACCCAAGTGGCTGCTAGCTCTGGCTCGGCCTCCCTCAAGATTTATGAATAAGATCATCGGGAAATTACGATTTAGGGCCTTAATAACGAGTTTTCCAACCGAATCCAAAGCTCGGACTCCTTGCCGTGCAAAGTAAGCTCCCATGACCTGAAATAGTCTGAAAGCGTGTCATTTACAAAGCTCGGTATCCTTCAATCCTTTGAATTGCCCGCGGCCTATCCAGAGGCACTTCTTGTCTTCTCTACTCACCATCGGTGGATCGGTAAGTTGGTTCTATGGCAGACTATTACGTGGTAGAACTTGTTCCCATCTTCTTTCAAAATCATTACACAAACTGACCAGACTCGTCGATATCGATTTCTTGTTTCTTGACATCAATCACATTATCATTTGCATGAGCATAACCTAACGGAATCATCGACATGTTGTGGCAGGCATGTCGTCCACGCATATTACTAGCACCTTGTGATCTTTCCTCTTTACAATCGCCACCACGCTGAGAACATCTTTGGTATCGAAAGCTTTAGCGCACTTCGATTTCAAACCCATTCCTTCAATAATAACATCGAACTTCCATTAACCTCAGTGAACACCGTGAGAAATCCGAAGACTTCAGGCTGGTTGTTATTCGGCTACGATGTTCCTGAGCATCCGTCCAGAATCAGGGTCCGAATCTGGCGGCAACTGAAGGGCTTAGGGGCAATCTATCCCCAAATGTCTTTTTGCGTTCTTCCAGACTCTTTGGAGGCTCGTTCCCGCCTAAGAGATCTTACCTCAGCCATGAAAGGCTACGGTCCCAGGGTAATTTTCGAAGCAAAGCCCACGAACAGGGCTTACTTGAACACCATGTTGACGCTTTTCAAAGAGGATGTCGAAAAAGAGTATGATGAAGTAGTCGAGGAGTGTAATGAGTTCTTGGAAGAAATCAAGAAAAACTTAAGGTCCGGCAATGTGACGCAAACCGAAGTTTCAGAACTAGAAGAAGCGCTCGAAGGCCTAGAACGCTGGTTTACTAAGATTAAAAGTAGGGACTTCACAAGGTCAGCGGCTAAAGGGAAGATTCGCAGACTTCTTAACCGTTGCCACCGCGCCTTACTAAGCTTCTCCGAGAAAGCCCAACCTGAATAGTACACGAGAGATCTGCGTGAATGATCCTATGAGCTTTTTCCAAAAATATGTGGATTAAACTATCTGAATACTGAAAAATGCTTCAGCCTAGTTCGTCGTCACGTTAGTCTTTATTGAAGCAAGTTATGTCTTCTATCTACGACTTTGATCTCTTTCCAGCCTTTTTCTTCTTGGTCTTCTTTGCCGAAGATGACTTTCAACCCTGACCACTGTTATGTGGGGTCTCAAATGCTATGACATCTTCAGGGTTTGACGCAATGCTGTCCGCTTGCTGAGAGTTCTTAAGCATCCAGTTGAGTACCCTCATCTTAGCAACGTCGTGCCATTCAAGCTAGGCGTCAAGAGCATTCTGAATTAATTATGACATCTTGAGATTACGAATTCTCAAAATGTTTTTATGATGAATGCATAGACTTGACGATGGAAGTGAGACAGTTGGCGATTCGTGGAAGAGATTTCCTTGATCTTCAAGACTACTCAAAGAAAGAATTGTGGCAAATACTGAAGACTGCAAAGACATTGAAGCAGAAGGTTGATAGAGGAAGAAGTCTAACGGCGTTGAGAGGAAAACACCTAGCACTCATGTTTGAGAAACCCTCTACAAGGACAAGAGTGTCATTCGAAGTGGCGATGGAAAGCCTTGGCGGGCACGTCTTTTCGCTGGGCTCTAACGAGTTACAACTCGGTCGTGGCGAAACAGTCGCTGATACTGCTCGCGTCATGAGCAGATACGTGGATGGCATAATGGCACGGGTCTACAAGCATTCAACGCTTGAAGAACTTGCCAAATACGCCGATGTTCCAGTAATAAATGGACTCTCTGATCTCTCGCATCCGGTTCAGATACTTGGAGACCTTATGACGATATGGGAAAAGAAAAAACGACTGGATGGATTGAAAGTCGCCTTCGTGGGAGATGGAAACAACGTCTGCAACTCGCTGATAGTAGGCTGTTCAATGTTTGGAATCGATGTAAACGTCGCCTGTCCACAAGGTTACGAGCCTAATGAACGATACGTCAATTCGGCAATGCAGTACGCAGGTGAATCAGGGTCAAAGATTCAGATACTACATGAGCCATACGAGGCTGTAAAGAATGCAGATGTTGTGTACACTGATGTTTTCGTGAGTATGGGTATGGATGTTGAAAGAGAGAAGAGAATGAACATGTTTCTTCCGAAATATCAAGTGAATCAAGAACTCTTCTCTGCAGCATCAAAAGACGCCATATTCATGCATGATCTTCCATGTCATCGCGACGAAGAGGTCACAAGCGCCGTAATAGATGGTGAGCGATCAGCAGTCTGGGATCAAGCTGAGAACCGTGCCCATTCAACAAGAGGCCTTCTATACATGCTCCTCTACAAATCACAGATCTCCCAGTCTCGTCAAGAACGACAAGCCTGATGCTTTAACGATAGCGCCGAAAATATTCGCGATGATCAAGCAAAGAATTTCTCGTGTGACTCGTGGTCTCGATCTCTGAACCTTCAATATTGAGTTTTCTGAATATGTTTATCATGTTTGGAGTTTCTTCTCTTGAACTTGAGGCAGGGGCCTTTAGCGAATAAGATCCGATTCTGGCCACTCTTGAGCGCCGATTCAAAAACTGTGCTAATCGAAATTGTACTCAAAGGTACTCCGATTAGGTTGAACGTTTCCAGTGAGTCAGCAGGCGACGGTAAGAAGCGAGTATCGCCCGAAATCTCGGCTCTTGTGAAGTCGGGATGCTTAGCTGTGCTTCCAGCAAGATCGATGAATGGAGAAACCATTCTTGACGTGACTCCGAGCGGCTGGGTACAAGCATTATGTGCTGACGCCCGCGTTTGGACAAATTTCAAAAAAGTTCTTTTGCACCTCAAGGAAAAGATGCCAAACTTGGCCTTAAACTGGTCGACTCTTAGCCATTCTTCAAAGAAAGTTTGCCTTAACCTTCTAGCCGATGCCATTCGCTTCAGTGTCAACAATAGAGAGTGGTTTACAGGGAACTCTTGGGAAGCTTTTGAAAGAAATTTTGTCCTAGCAACTTTCAAATCCCTTGAGATAACTGAGATAGACCGGGAACGGCTTCTTATGGCTGTCCGTGGTGATTCACCAAGCAGGGACTACTTCATAAATATGATCCGACAGCTCCTTGAGCGCAGTGATATATCGACCGAAGAATTCAAAGGAATGATGCAGACACTGCGGGCGTAAAGGCGCCGGAGCTAGCAAAGATGTGATCCCACCGATGCATCGCCTGCAGTGTCGCTCCTAGTCGTGGGAATCACCTTGGAGATTGAACATGGTCGCCCTGGGCCAATTACTACTGCATGAACATCCCAATAGTGGGATTATTCTATTCGGCTAGTCAATGACATGAAGACTTCTTCAAGGAATCCCTAAGCATCGGAAGAACCGCATCCTAGGTCGGCACTACTAAAACGCATCTTTTGCTCTACAGACTCGCCGCAGTTTGCAAGCCCCTCAAGGCTAGAGGTGATGAAGGTCATGAGGCAATGTCTTTGAACCGTTTGGTCACATTAGTCATCTGAATAGAAGGCAAACTTAGTGCGCCCTCCTAGACGCGAGTTTGAATGCAAGCAGAGATATGAAAGAAGTTAGTATGAGGATGCCAACCCCTAAGCCTATGGCAGACGGAGAGATAGGCACCGTTCCCTTTACCCAATCAACGAGAAGAACAGGTGCTGTTTTGAATTGTTTCGAGACAGCCAATGTGGCGCCAGTCTCGTCGACACTTCTTGTGAAAGCCATGACTATACCCGAAATCATTGAGTATTTGGTCAGTGAAATCGTTATCTTCCTGAATACTGTCAAGGGTTTACCGCCCAAGGTTCGAGCTACTTCTTCGAGTTCAGGCGGAGTCCTTTGAAGTGCTGAGATCATAGACCGCACGAAATATGTGTAGGTGACCGTTGTGTGGGAAAGAACAAGGATCCAGAATTCGGGAATCGCAAGTCTACCCCAGAATAGACGGAGAGAGACTCCTAAAGCAATAGACGGTACGATTATGGGTACGTTTACCGCGGCATCGAGTACCGTTGATTCTAGGGTCTTGACTCTTTTTCGTGCAATTAGGATCGATAGCGGTAGGCCCGTCGCAACGTTAAGCAGTGTTGCAAGGAGTGCAACTAAATATGATAAGCTTAGCGCATGCCAATACGTTGACCATACACCGGTTCCACTCGCAGCCTGTCCCAGCGTTCCATCGAACAATGCCCTTATGCCTGGCAAGGCGACGAAGAGTGAAGGGGTGATTACGAAGAAGAGAAACAGGGCAAGTGTGATAAGATCGCGAGATCGCGTTACGTTCCCGATACTGAATTGCTTCTCAAGATTTGGCCACACTTTCGTAACGGGAATTCTAAGTTTAGGTCCCAGAACCTGAATAATTACGAAGATCAGGGTGGAAGCAACTATCAAGACAAAGCTGACGAAGACGACTGGACCGACGAGTCCAGCGTCGGAAGCATTCTTGATAAAGACCGTGCCATTTTCAAAGGTTCCAGCAACCATCACGGTCGCGCCGGTTTCTGAAAGGGAACGCGCAAACGCCAAGATGAAAGCTGATACAAGAGATGGTTTCAGAACGGACAGCGATACTGTCCGGATCGCCGTGAAAGATGAAGCTCCCAGAGTTCGGGCCGCAACCTCCAGAGTACGCTCATAATCTTGTAGCGCCCCCACCATCACCCTGACGACTACCGGGTATGAGAATGCGAAGTGTAGAAGTGCAATCAGCATCCAGCCGGGGGAGATAAGCACACCTTCGGTGAATGCTGATATTCCTTCTCTGCTCCAAAACAGAAGGACCGAGTAACCCAACGCAACAGTTGGGATGACGAAGGGAATATCTGCCATTGTGTCGAGAATGTGCACATATTTCTTGGTGGATTGTCTGGCGATGAGCCACGCCAATGGAAGACCAGCAACTATGTCTAGAGCAGATACACCCAACGCAATTGCAAATGATGCGAATATCGCAGATTGAGCACGCGCAAGAAGTTCAGGTTGCTCAAATATCTGAAATATCGATGTCCACTGCGTCAGGATACCAAGAAGTGGAGGGAAAAAAACTATGATGAAAAAGAACCCAACCGAGGAGATGTACATCGTTGATGTAATATGGCGACTTGACGAAAACTTATCGAGTTTGTCAAGAAGCCCCACTCACATCCCACTCAACATATATGCTTTTTCCTAAACTCTCTCTTGGTCTCATGACTAACTGACAGAGCGAGGGGCTTCATCTAAACTGAAAGAGTAACTCCATGGATAACGATCGAACATCACCCTTAGGTCGAGACAAGAATTTGGCTGATACCCCAAGCGAGGAATGTCACGAGTACGCCTAGGAGAGCTGTGCGTAAGCCCATTGGAACCAGTGATCTTTTGCTCCTTGCCCCGACGTAAGCTCCGAGAAAGAACAGTGTCACTAACGAGAGCGCGATCGCAGAAGTTCTGCCAGAAGCACCGAGGCCTAGAAAGATTACAGGCAACATTGGAACTGACGCTCCCAGCAACGCAAACAGCCCCATCGTCGCAGCGTTCGTATATGTGTCTAGTCTGTAGGCTCGAGCCGTTGCAGTTCCATCTAGGGTAGGGATCATGAGATGCTTTGCATATTCTGAAAGCTCCCGCTCTGCCATTGTTGATTCAGCCACGTAGGCACCAAAAGAATTTGATAGGGCGGAAGAGATGCCGGCAGCCATTGCAACTGCCAGTGTCAAAGTCGGAGCTGAAATCTCACGGGTTGCTGTGAGAACGCCCAAGGTGATCAATGTGCCATCTATGGTTCCCAAACTAACATAACGCGGATTCACTCAATTTATCCCTTCACTCTAGACAGTGGTACAGGAACGCTGTCGATTATCTTCTCCCCACCAGAAACTTGGTCAACGCTATGCACAACCGCCCCACAATGTACTATGGCATTATTTAATTCGGAGAATTCGATTTCTTCCCCTTCAACGGTGACAAGTAAACCTTCCGTCTTCGAGTCAACTTCTTCCACGGTGATGTTCACAGACTTTACACCTTTCACACCTCCAATCTCTTCAGCGAGGGAGATAAGAGAAGGCGCCCCCGTAGGCTTCACAACATCAAGCACAACACGTCTGAGATTGAATTTCCCCATTCACAACTCCTACCTACATATGCCTACAGGGTTGTTTAAGGGCGTCTGTTATTCTTTCCGCTGGTCAATTATCTGAAACGATCCTATCGCAATTCGGCTTCAATTATCTGAGGAATGCCAAGTTGTTAAGATTCATCGGATTTGCTTTCAAGGTTGAACTCAATGAGACTCTGGAATCCTCATCTCACTCAATCAATTCATAACGAACGATGGGAACGCTTTCTCAGAGTTTGAACAAGCCTTAGACATCTAATACTTCCATCTGAATGCTCATTCTCTCCATCTTGCTATTCTACTTTCTAGCGTTCTGAAAAGAAGCCTGTCTACGGACATGGCGATCATACCCACGCATAGGATCCCTGCAAACGCATATTCAACCGACCCTGTCGATACGGATGATTCGATGAATGTTCCCATTCCAGTAACCCTAGCAATGATTTCGATTGCCAATATTACTTCCCATACGAAGTCAAAGGAAAGCCTTAGACCGCTTACCATGTTGGGGAATACTGAAGGAAGTATCACTTTAGAGATTGTTGAAAATCTGCTAGTCTTGAAAACTGTTGCCACATCAAAATAGTCCCGTGAGATCCTCTTCGCTCCATCTCTCACAGTGAAGTAGATTGGAAAGAAAGCGCAGATTGCAGCCATTATCTCAACGGCAATGTTTCCCGGACCAAACCACATCACCATCAAAGGCAAAATAGCAAGGTCAGGCAGTGCACCTATCAGCGTAATAATTGGTGTCAAGATTAGGTCAACTCTATTCCGCAGCCCGACCAACAACGAGAGAGGCAAAGCCACAAACAAAGCGGACAGTATACCCATAGAAAGATTGAAGAAACTTGTGAGAACCATTAAAGTGAAACCTGGAGTCATGAAACATCTGTACAGGGTCGCCAAGACGATTGCGAAAGCCGGCACTTTGTCAGTTGGAAAGACACCTGTTCTGGATAGGAACTCCCATGCAAGCAGGAGCATCATGAGAGGTGCAACCCACAACATTGTTTCAAATCTGGAAAGTAATCTCTTTAGCTGCTTCCGGTCGGGTGATGCGCAGAATTTCTTAATGCACAATGATTGAGTCGCTTCACTCGATCAGAAGGTATACTACGCTTGGTATAATCAAATCTGAGAATTCCCTGTAGATTAGGGGAAGTTTCAGATCAACAATTCTCACGTTTGTGTGTTCTTGATAACACATCATCCGACATGTAGGAGCAAAAAATATGAAACGCCCGTGCATAGATCTGAAGATCTGACTTGCAGATCAATCTTCGAAATAACGGACCCCAAGCATATTTATGACCGCGGTATGGAAAAGCTTAAAGAGCTAGCCTTAGGTAGTCTGCGTCGTTGCCAAAGGTGATGAGGCTCACCTTAACCGTCCAAGAAGGTTTCTTGGACTGATAGCTTCTACCTCATTGGAAGGGGAGGAAGTGAGCCTTGAACCTAGGCAAGAATCAAGCCTTAGAACGTTTCTTCTCGTGTGCGTGATTAATTATGACAATTTGGACATTTGAGGCTACTGTTTTATGGACCATAATAGGCACAGCCGTGGGTGCCCTCCTATACGCGACGTTATTGGCGCGTCACACACTACGAGAACCAACCGGAACTGGCAAGATGCTCCAGGTGTGGAAAGGGATTTCAGAAGGAGCAAACGCCTACCTAAAGAAACAATTCAGATCGGTTGTCTCAGTAATAGCGATCCTAGCCATCGCACTCTACGCTTCCGCAGCGCTGGTGGGCGGCTCTCAAGCCATATCCATCGGAAGGGCAGCCGCCTTCCTCATGGGTGTAACCTTCTCAGGGCTCGTTGGATACCTCGGAATGAATATGGCCGTTAGGGGAAATATCAGAGTGGCCGAGGCCTCTCGTAGAAGCTTCCAAGACGCTCTGAAGATCGCTTACAGATCTGGAACCATAACTGGAATGTTGACTGATGGGCTGGGCCTTTTTGGTGGCACCTTGATCTTCATGATTTACTTCAAAGACGCGCCTGAGGTTCTTTTGGGGTTTGGTTTGGGCGGCACCCTGATCGCCTTGTTCATGCGAGTCGGTGGAGGGATATACACCAAGGCGGCGGATGTGGGAGCTGACCTCGTTGGAAAAGTTGAGAAAGGTATCCCCGAAGATGACCCACGCAACGCGGCTGTCGTGGCCGACTTGGTAGGAGATAACGTGGGGGACTGTGCGGGTATGGCCGCGGACATTTTTGAATCATATGAGGTTACGATCGTTTCAGCGATGATACTGGGTCTTGCGCTTTTGCCTTTCGACGCAAAATGGATTATCTATCCACTTATGGTTAGGGCGGTTGGTGTAGTGAGCACCATCATTGGAACTTACTCAGTATCTCTCTGGCCTCAAAAGATTGTGAAAGGTGACGCATTCAAGGCCATGGACCTCTCATATGACCTCTCGGCAGCTATATCTGTGGTAAGCTTCTTCATTCTTGCGCATTTCTACGTTAATGATCTAAGAGTCTTCGCTGCCACAGCCGTCGGAATTTTCCTGGCGATTGGGTTCAATAAGATCACAGATCACTTCACAAATCCCAATAAGAAACCTATCGACGAACTTGCACGCTCTTCCAGAACAGGCGCCGCGACAGAGATACTTGGAGGGTTATCACTTGGTTTTGAGTCAACAGTTTGGAACTTGTTAATCATATGCATAGCAATACTTGTTTCAGTCTTTGTCTTCTCTGGCTCCTCAGTCGTATTCATAATGTATGGTGTAGCCCTTTCTGGAATAGGTATGCTCACGCTAACCGGCAACAATGTCTCTATGGACGCTTTCGGCCCCATAGTCGATAACGCCAACGGAATAGGCGAGATGGCTGGTGTGGAGCCTGAGGCTAGAAAAATTATGGCGGATCTTGACGCTTCAGGGAATACAACGAAAGCGGCAACAAAGACAATAGCAATTGCATCAGCTGTAATTGCAGCGGTGTCACTATTCGGCGCGTTTACTGAGACAACAGGACTGCAACAAGTTGGGTTAAACATCGCTGATCCTATAGTCTTTGTTGGATTACTAATCGGAGGGGCGCTGCCGTTTCTATTTAGCTCAGTCTCGATACGTGCAGTAAGCAGAGCAGCCGGGTCAATAGTAGAAGAGGTCAGGTCTCAATTCAAGACCTCGGGGGTGCTAGAAGGGACGGTGCTTCCGAATTATGCCAAAGTTGTGTCAATTTGCGTATCGGCCTCACAAAGAGAACTCGTGGGACTGGCAATCATAGCCATATTCACCCCTCTTGGCATCGGCTTCTTATTGAAACAGGCTGCTCTCGGAGCGTTCTTGGCAGGTATAATCGTAACAGGCCAGCTCTTGGCAGTATTCATGGCTTCGGGTGGAGCTGCTTGGGACAATGCCAAGAAGAAGATCGAAGATGGATTCTATGGCGGGAAAGGCTCTGAACAACACAAGGCATCTGTAACTTGCGACACAGTCGGCGATCCACTCAAGGACACTTCAGGACCTGCACTTAACCCAATGATCAAAGTCATTAACTTGATCTCACTCATCTTCGCACCGCTTATTATGAAACTCGCTGACCAACCCGTTCTTGAGAGTGCTCTCGGAGCCATTCTCGTAATAGCAATAGCCCTTGTAGTTTGGTATAGTAAACGGGAAGGAGCTTTCACAAGGATGCGACCCACAACTAACTAAATACATGTGATTCAAATGGCCGGCACATACCAAAATGATTATTCATCATATTTCCAAACGTTACAAGTTGAATATACTCTCAAACAAAAAGCTGAACTTGAATGTTGTAGACTCTGGAGATGAGAAAATGCGTGGCGAATTGTATGAGGTTGGGAAGGTCGTCGCCCGGGAAATTCTTGATTCGAGAGGAAACCCAACTGTGGAGGCTGAGGTGCATACTAAAGGAGGATCCGTTGGTAGGGCTGCAGTTCCTTCAGGGGCTTCTACAGGGGTTCACGAGGCGATTGAACTTAGAGATGGCGACATGTCCAAGTACGGAGGTAAAGGTGTCTCAAAAGCTGTTGAGAAGATCAACGGAGTCATTGCGAAAGCCATAGTGGGCCTCGATTGTAGAAACCAAGAGCTTGTTGACAAGACTTTGCTCAGCCTTGATGGAACTGAAAACAAAGGAAAACTTGGTGCCAATGCCATTCTAGCGGTTTCTCTCGCGGTAGCTAAGGCTGCGTCGAACTCGTTAGGATTACCAGTCTATCGATACTTGGGGGGAATAAAAGCAACGAAGCTTCCGATACCTATGATGAATGTGATCAACGGGGGCAAGCATGCGGGCAACGAATTGAGTGTTCAGGAATTCATGATCCTTCCTGT
>Ga0315282_10012537_pt1 | contig 12956 bp, 13 predicted proteins | sample YL17G07_20_MG_FD_203693 | JGI IMG/M metagenome (GOLD analysis project Ga0315282, IMG submission 203693) | Sediment microbial communities from Yellowstone Lake, YNP, Wyoming, USA - YL17G07_20 | ecosystem: Environmental > Aquatic > Freshwater > Lake > Sediment | place: USA: Wyoming | collected...
CTTCGGATGGTTCCCCAAGAGCGTTATGAGGCTGCAGAAATGGATGGAGTTTCCTCTTGGCAGAAATTCCGGCATATAACGCTTCCATCTATAAAGGGCATCCTTATTGTTGCTATTCTGATAAGGGCTATGGACGCATTTACAAAACTTTTCGATGTCGCTTACACGCTCACAGGGGGAGGGCCTGCCTACGCCACGGAGGTATTGCCCATATATGCCTACAGAGTTGGTCTCGTATTTTTCCGGTTGGGAAGAGGGGCAAGTATAGCGATGATAACTCTCTTCATCACAATTCTAATGTTTTTAATCATCCAGAAATTGACAAAGAGGTAAGGGAAGGCCATGCAAACAGATTCGAAATTTCGGACAAAAAAAATCCTTGGAAAAATACTTATCTACAGCACCATTTCATTAGCTTTAATTGTAGTGCTTCTGCCGCTTTATTGGTCACTTTCCACATCCATCAAGCCCGGAGAAACCATTTTTCACATCCCCATTAAATTTTTTCCCAGCGGGTTCACCTTGCAACATTACGTAAATATATTCAATATTATCCCCTTCTCTAACTACCTTATAAATAGTGCAATCATAACGGGGGGCACCTTGTTAATCTCATTGGTATTTGGCAGTATTGCGGCTTACGCTCTTTCTAGGTATAAGTTCCCCGGGAGCAACGGTCTTTTAGGACTGATCATAGGTGCCCGAATGATCCCGCCAGTAGCATTTGTTATCCCGCTATATTTGATGATATCTTCTTTTGGCTTGCTTGACACTCATCTGGGGGTCATACTAGCTCATTGCTCCATCGTTTTACCTTTTACGATTTGGATCATGAAAGGCTTCTTCGATGAGTTACCGATGGACTTTGAAGAAGCCGCATTGGTGGATGGTTGCTCTAGGCTGGGTGCGCTAAGAGTTGCCTTGCGCCTTGCGTTGCCTGGGCTGTTCGTGGCTGCGATATTTGGCTTCATAGAATCTTGGAACGAATTTATGTTCGCGCTAACGATTACCAGAAGTCCAGCATCAACGACGGCCACAGTAGGGTTAGTTGGATTGCTCCAAACTCCCTATAATATACCTTGGGGTGAAATAATGGCTGGAGTACTTCTTTTTACCCTGCCCATATTTGTGCTTGGTTATTTTGTTGAGAAATATATGGCAAGAATATATGTAGTCGGTACCGTAAAATAGGGGTAACCTCACATTACCGTCAGGATTCGATATTTGGATGTCAGCAAAATCTTGAGGAGTTGAGTGGGCGAGTTCCAAATGCACGCGCACGCACAATATCTTTTTAAAGGGAAATCATAAATTGGATTGGAATCATATGAAGGTCGCTCTCGAGAAAGTAACAAAGAAATTCAGCAAAACAATAGCAGTAAATAACATTGACCTAGAAGTCAGGGAAAGGGATTTCTTGGTATTATTGGGGCCTTCAGGCTGCGGAAAAACCACAACGCTCAGATTAATTGCGGGATTGGAGACCCCTGACAGCGGAAATATCTACATCGGGGATACCCTCGTAAACGACTTGCCTCCGAAAGACAGAAATATCGCGATGGTCTTTCAAAGCTATGCATTATACCCGTACATGTCCGTGTACGATAATATCGCATTTCCTCTTAAAATTAGGAAGGTGCCTGAGGAAGAGATCCATGAAAGAGTACACAAAGTAGCAGAACTGCTAAAAATTGAAGAGCTGCTGAGCAGGAGACCGGGAGAACTCAGCGGCGGCCAGAGGCAGAGGGTAGCGCTGGGGCGCGCGATGGTGAGGGAACCAAATGTGTTCCTGATGGACGAACCGCTCAGCAATCTAGATGCAAAACTGAGGGTGCATATGAGGGGAGAACTAAAAAAACTGCATCGGAGATTAGGTGTCACGACGGTTTATGTGACTCATGACCAGGCAGAAGCTATGAGCATAAGCAAGCGAATTGCGATAATGAACCAAGGAGTTCTACAGCAAGTGGGTCCCCCTGAAGAAGTTTACGATCACCCCGCAAACGCATTCGTTGGCGGGTTTATCGGAAGTCCGGCTATGAACATGTGGGAAGGAGAACTCATAGAAGAAAATGGAAAGCTGAAGATTGAAACAAGCTTTTTCAAATTTCCTCTTCCTCCGAATTTGAAAGAAAACGCGAGTTCCAAGGTTACATTAGGTGTGCGCCCAGAAGATGTCACGATAGTTAAAGGGAAAGAACCAGATGCCATCAAAGCCAAGGTCGATATTATAGAGCCAATGGGCCGAGAGTTATTTGTGACGTTAACCGTTGAAGGTGCTACGCTGGAGATGATAACCACTCCGGATAGACCTCTTAACATCGGGGATGAACTCAAGATCAAGTTCAAAGAAGGGAAACTTCACATCTTCGAGGGAAAATCTCCCTGAGAGAAAATCAGGAAGAGACACAGTAGCGGTCTTTGATATCATACTCAGGTTCTTGATGTCTATCGTGGTGTACGTCATTTTTTTATCGAATTTCCTTGTTGTCCTAGGGTCTCAACGGGCTGGCTCGTTTACTAATTTGGCCCCGCAACATGGGGCGGAAAATCGTTGCCCGCCGATGGCCCCGGCTCCTCCGAAAAACACCAAGGGGAAGCGAGCAGGAAGCTCGACTCGGGCCGCCCTCCCTTATATATCTATATAAGGCGTGCCCCAGCTAATGTCCAATCAAGGTTCCGGCAACGGTGACAGTAGATCTCAACCCTCTTGAACCCGGTCCAAGGAAGGTAGCGGCGAGCTCGCGGTCGGGGAGATCATGGAAGTCGGGGCTTCCGAACTGATCTTCCCACATTTTCTTTTGGTTTCGGTCTAAATAACAGCACTGTCAAGCTCAGAAATTTCGCTAAGTTGGTGAAATGGCAATAACTAGAAACGAACGAGACCTTCTTTGAGTCTTAGGATGATATCGTCTGCGTCTGAACTTTTTGGGGATCGCGAGCCTCGGATATCACGAGCGAAACCACCGCCAATACAAACAGGTGATCCTTGATAACGACTTCATCTTCTCGCCAGGTATCGCCGGTTAAAGAAGACGGGAATTCTCATCTCTAAAAGTGTTTGAAGGATTGAACAAAAAACAAAAATAAAAGAAGAGGGGATTGCTGTTCCCCTCTGTTTTCCGTCACTTTTTCCGCATCAATACCAAAACCACTACGGCTATGACGACCACAACTCCAATCCCAACTGCTACCCAAGTCCAGTCAGTCGGTGCTGTCGTCGTTGTTGTCGTTACTGGTGTTGTCGTCGTTGTTGTCGTTGTCGTAGTTGTGGTTGCGGCTACTGGTGTTAGGCTCCAAATAATCTTTTCCATTGTAGCATTCTGAGAGCTACCAGGGTACGGGCCGGCTGGGAGAATCGGGTTGGTGTCAGCGTTAGGCCAGTTTGTCCAGTATGTTGTGTTGAAGACGGACCAGTCTCCGTGTCCGCATATTGGAATATATGGCATCTCCGACCCTATAATTTCCTCAATCTGGTTAGCGATGCCCTGTTGGGCTGCGGGCGCGGCAAATTTGTCATTCTGTGGGTTCTCCGCGTAGCCGAGCAGGAAGATGACCTCGCGCGATTCACCAGGTGCCAGTGTCAATCGAACTTGGTGTGATCCCACTGGTGCCCAGCCGTGAGCGATGGAGTTAGTTGACCGACCTTCTTGCACCACCAGCGGCTGATCGAAGCCGCGGTAAGGGCCGAGGAAGGCATCGCGTGACGTGTCGAAACCTGCTACCGGAACCGAGCAGACAAAATACGCGAAGTGGTCACGGCGCTCGCGGTACTCAGTCTTATGGTAAATGACTCCTTCTTCGACCTCGACTTCTCCAATGTTGTAGTTGCGCTGAAAGTTGGTCATGTCGTCAAGAGCGTCCCACAGGCAAAACTCGACTAGAGAGAAAAGCTGCAATTCTAACGGCGTGTTATTGGTGTTGCACAGGAGAACGCGCCATACCTCCAGTGTCTGGCCTAATGGCACAAAGTAAGTCACATCAGTCTCGACGCCGCGGTAGGTCGAGCGGATGCGAGTGTATCCGAGCCCGTGACGGCACTCGTATGTCTGAAGCTGCTTGTGCACTGGTTGCCATGTGGGTGACCAAAAGTCTCCGTCACTGAGCCGCAAGTATAGCGCGCGCCCGCCGCTATCAGTTGGGACGGCATTGTGACGATAGCGGATGATTCGACGGAGGCGGGGATCACGATAGAAGCTGCAGCCGCTCCCCGTATTGGAAATCATCGCAAAGTAGTCTCTCTGCCCCAGGTAGTTGATCCAAGGCGTGGGAGTGTCGGGACGGGTGATGACGTATTCTCTCCTATCTTGGTCGAAGTAACCGTACGACGCCCCACCGCTCTTATTGAGCTTGCTACTGTTGTGCATTTTTATCCACTCAAGTGATCTGCCCGTTTCAGCCTCAGAAACACACTAACTTTTTTACCCATATAAAAGTGAAACGTTTTGATTCATTGCTCCTAAAGTCGGGGGTGAAGGAGGGCGTCCCCGAGGACGGGCTGAAGGTGGCGGTCACTCCATACGAGTTTCCTGCCGACAGACTGACCGTGCCGCTGAAGCCGTTGATGGACGACACGGAGGAGATAGTCAAGTTTATCATGTCTCATATATCTTCTTCCGATGTCCGACTACAAGTAGAAGAACGACATTGCCTTCTACCCTGTAAATCACTCGATAGTCTCCAACTCTGAGTGAGAACTTCCCTTTCAGCGACCCGTGAAGTGACTTTCCCTGAAAAGGGTCTGTCATTAGCGAAGAAATTTGTTTTAAAACTTTTGCTTGAATTTCTCGCTCAAGCTTTCGGAAAAGCTTCTCGAATTTTGGCGTCGATTTAAGTTCGAAGCTCATCTTCTAGACCCTGTTCTTTTAGGAATTCTTTCAGAGGTCTGACCTTGCCCTGTCTTATCTCTTCCTCGGCCTCCTCGATAGCGCGCATCAACTCTTCATCTGTTATCACGTCTATCGTCTCCAAGAGTTCATCGAGCAAGTCACGGGTCTGGGAAATGCGTTCAATGACATCTTTATCTATACTAATCGTCGCCATCATCTCACCTAAATAATTTTGATTGGTTGGCCATATTAGACTATCTATTCATTGCGGCCTCATTTGGGTGATTATGGACCCTACCATGCCTCGCACTTGGCCGCATGCCGATTTTAAACTGTGACCTCATCAATATAGTAAGCTGCTGTAATACACCTCAAAGTAAAAATAAGTGTTGTACTTGTCGAACTCCCCCTCCTCCCAGACCGCTGTTATCGTCCACCGGTTGTTCTCGAACTCTCTGTTCAACGTGGGGGCCGAGGTGAATATGCTGAAGTCGTTGTCCTTGTAGCCATACCCTCCAAATGGCCCGGTGACCTAAAGTCGGGTTTTTGCCCCTAAAGTCTGGAGCAAGATAGCACGAGAAGCAAAGCCGCTTTTATTCAGGGCTCCTCTAAAACTTGGATAATTCTCTTCAGAGTCTGGCTCACTAATTTTCCGTCGGCTCTTCCGCGAACCTCCTTCATAACGTGGCCCATTAGAGGCTTGAACGCTCTCTCTCCTTGTTTTTTGAGGATGTCGAGGTTTGACTGAACAACATTCTTCACGATTTTTTCTACCTCCCCCTGCGATAATCGCGTAAGAGAAAGTGATTCGGCGGCATTTTTAGCTGATAATGTAGGATTTTTCGATAAAGCCGTTAAGACCGCGGGTATGCCCTCTTTGCTGAGCGCACCTTTCGATACAAGTTCGAAGATTTGCTTCATGTGGCGGTCCTGAAGATTGTCTATAGACACACCTTCTCGTCGCAAACTTTTGACGGTTTCCTCCAAGGTCACAGCAACCAGTACTGGGTCCACGCGGTAGATCCTCGTTATCTCTTCAAACAAATTTACTTGGGGGGAACTCGCAATTTTTTCGGCGAGATCTCTGCTAAGGCGATATTTCTTGACATATCTATTCACTTTTTCGTCGGGTAATTCTGGGAGCTTCTTTTTAATTCTGAGAATTCGTTCGGGAGAGATTACGGCCGGTTCTATGTCTGTTTCTGGATACATTCTTGCCGCTCCTGGCAATGGGCGAGAATATTCTGTCGTGCCATCGGGCAGTGCTCTACGTGTCTCCTCAGGTACTCCATCACGCGCTTGGTTCGCCCTACCGACAACAGCTTTTAATGCAGCCTCTGCCCTCTCTTTATCACCTGCAACTAACACAACCGCATCATTCCCTGCAGCTCCGATTGTTTTCTTCAATCTTGTTATCTCCTCATCAGAGATCCCGTATCCAGGCAGCTCATCTGTGTGGAAAATGCCTCCGACCTTCCCGTAGAGTCTTGCATGATCCGCTAGTTCCGTGCCGAATCTGCGTCCCGGCTGTAGCTCCTTGCCAATAACCCCTGCGAATTTTGGTAATTTCACGGCGAGCACCCTTCCTCCAGCTCTGAGCGCATTGTGGATGACGTTGGAATTGGTACTAGAAAAAACATCTGCGACATCGATGGTTCTTTCTTTTATCGCTCCAGCTTCGCGCCGCTTTAATTCCTCGGATATCTCCAAGAGAACAAGCTGCCTCTTTACTTCGAGTTCTATGACAGTTGAGATAAGCGCAAGCTCCTGTACTCCTTTGATCTCTTGGCGTGCTCCCCCAGCTATCGAGATATTTATGTCCTGCCTGATCGTCCCGATGCCCCGCTTGGCCTTTCCGGTGGCGCGGAGAAGCTGCCCGATGTAGAGAGCAGCCTTCGCAGGAGTATGCGGGTCGGAAAAGTCGGGCCCTGTGGCTATTTCGACGAGCGGGATGCCAAGCCGGTCCAAGCGGTAGTCCACATGCTCCGAGCTCTCTCCCATCTTACGCGCAGCGTCTTCCTCCAAGCAAATGGTTGGAATACAAAAACGTTTGCCATTGATTTCGGCCTCTCCATCCGTGGCCACCAGAACCGTGCGCTGGAAGCCGCAGGTGTTGCTCCCATCGATCACTATCTTGCGCATGGCATGTGCTTCATCGACCGGTTTTGCTTTGAGCAGCAAGGCGATCTGGAGCGCGATTTCGAGTGCCTCTTCGTTGATGGGGTGCGGAGGTTCTTCATCCAGCTCCACTAGGCATACACTATCGGGGTAGATCTGGTACAAAAACCCCTTATCTTTCAAAGATTCAGCCAGCGCTGCGCGGTCCACCTCTCCCATCTCGCTCTGGGTCGGACGCAGTTTTCGTTTGACTTTTAGTGGAGCTTCCTCGTCTCGCAGTTTCGATGGGCAGTTGCAGAAAAGCTTGCGCGTGTCGAGTTCCTGATGTATCTCGAATCCCACGCGCAGGCCGAGTTTCTTGTAATCAGGCCCCATAATTTTCATCCACTCAATTGATGGGGTGTCTTATTAGATAAAATAGGTTCATCGAGCAATAATATTTTCTGGAGTTTCGCAGTGTTTCATCTGATTTTTTAGAGTGAGGAGGATACTATTTCGAGAGGGAAGAACAATGAGCGGCATCGTCGACATCGCCCTGATCCCCGCCCTGATGTTGGTCGGGGTGGCTTTACAGTGGGCCAAGCTGGGTCTGAAGGCTTCGCACATCGAGCTCTTGATTCTCTATTTCACTTTTCCAATTCTGATGTTCACGGAGATGCTGAATCCATCGCTAGGAAGTTTATACTTGGGCGGTATAGTCGCTGTGGCGTTGGTCTATCTGATACTTTGCTTTTTGGCGAGCTACGGGCTCTCCAGGGGGTTCTCGAGCCGGGCGAGAGGGACGATCGTATTCAACTCAACTTTTCTGAACTCGATGTTTCTACCCTTTCCGCTGATTTACGCTTTCTACGGGAATCTTTCGGTGGCCCTTCTTTTCAGCCTGCCCATCATGATTGTACACAATACCATCGGAATTTTCCTAGCATCGTATTGGGGGAGCGGCAGGGTCGGGAAGAAGACCATGCTCCAGACGCTTACCTTTCCTCCACTCCTCGCGTTTTTAGCCGGGCTCTTGGCACGCCCGCTGTTAGCCAGTTTCGCTTCCAGCACAGCTTTCGATGCGCTGCACGGCTTGGGTCTGTTGACCGTCTACCTGAGTCTGGTCCTGGTCGGCCTCTCCATCCCCATTTCCCGGGACTCACTGTTCTTTTTCCGTAACCGCGTCACCGGCCTCATAACACTTAACCGAATGTTAGTATCGCCAATACTTGCGTTAATTTTGATAGCCGTTCTAAATCCTATAGGGATAGCAAAAAACACCATCCTCATAATGTCTCTAATGCCACCAGCCATCACAAACTTGGTAATAGCATCAAAGTTTGGCTTGGATATCAGAGCCACTTCTCAGAGCATCTTCTTGCCCACGCTCGTGAGTCTGGGGATAATTTTCGCGCTCTGGTTTTTCGCTCTGATTTGAATTCAGGTAAATGAAAAAACTGGTTTCAGGAACACATCGGGTCTGGTTCTTGGTGTGATCTCGCCGGCTAGGTTGCTTTGCATGATCTCGGAGACCTTCTTCGGGTCCTTCGTGTGTCCCAGCGCGAACATCAGCTTGAGGTGAGCCACTTCGGGCAACTTGTCTTCACAAGGGGTCATGCAAGCTGAAGTAAATCTGTCCGGTTAAATAAACTTTCACGTCAGCTCGACTCCACAAGCACTGGAAGGAGTTTCCTTTCGTGATAGGATAGGAGCCGTTTTTCTTTATAAAGAAGCTCCGGCCAAATCTTGTTGGAGCAAGGCTAAGAAATAATCATGGAAAAGGGAAAGAGATGCCGATCAAAAGGAAAGAAAGGGTCTCGCAAAAGGTTCGAAACCTTGCATTAAAAGACAGGGTCACGTTATACAACAAGGCCTTAAGACTCAAGAAACGTAATTCGGGCCCTAGCAAAGTAGCAGGTCTGTTAGGGATTTCAGAGAAGACAGTAGAACATTGGTTCTATGAAAAATCTAATCCTCTTGGTTGTTATAACATGTTCAAGGAAAAACCAAGTAAAGAACTAAGCTATGTCATCGGGGTTACTCTAGGCGATGCAAGCTTATGGAAATCAGGGACTGGAAGATACATAGATTTACAAGTGGTAGACGCTGATTTTGCTAATAAATTTGCTCTTTGCTTAACAAAACTAGTTAAGCCTTGCTCAGTTAAGTCGGGTCACGTCAATCGTGTGACAATTGGATGCAAGCTTCTTTACAACTTTCTAAAGAGGGATCTTAATTACTTGAAGCCGTTTATAGAGAGATTTCCAAAAGAGTTCATACAAGGTGTTGCAGATAGCGAAGGCACAGCCTCGGTCAGCGTCTATAAACATGGAGGACAGTTACGTTTTGATGTTAGAACAGTAGTTGCATTCAATGCGAGTAATAGATTGCTAACATATGTGAAGTTCTTGCTTAAGAAATTCTTCAATATAGAAAGCAATTTAACCTTGTATAGTAAGGCTGGAAGAATCAATACCATGAAAGGACGAATTATAGTTACCACAAAGAATGATTACATGCTAGGAATTAGCAAGTATAATCATGTGAAGAAGTTTAATAAACTGATAGGGTTCAGCGTACAGCGCAAGCGAAAGAGAATGTTAGAATCTATAGTTATAAGAGATAAGTATGGTAGCGGGCCTGAAGCTGCTGAAGCTTGGTTAGAGCTTTACAAGAAGCTAAGAGGAAAATGGGTTAAAACGGATACTGTTGATAATGGATCTTGAAGTAATCTCTCCAGCCGTGTTGCTTAGCATTATTTTTTTTACGTGGCTCAAGTCTTTGGTCCGCCCCAAGGCCCAAGATAATTTGACAAAAGCCGTTTCAGGCAACATATCCTCTAGCGGGATTACACCTAGTTTAAGTAAATCTCGCCCAGTATCGTAGACCTCCATATTTGCCCTCCCATACAAGCATTGAGAACACATTCCTACGAATATTCCTCTCCTAACTGCTTTTTTTATAGGTTGAAAGCAGTATTTGCCGATGTGCCCTAATCCAGTTCCCTCCAATATTATGCCTTTGTACCCCCTGCTTAGTAAGCTATTTATAATGTCCGCTCGCATTCCCGGGAATGCTTTGATTAACGCCACTTTAGGCTCGAATTTAGCATCGAGCCTTACCCTTCCTTTCAGCTTGGCATGGTTGTAATCCTCACGAAATAGCTCCAGTTCGCCGCCTTTAACCATACCAAATGGAGTATCATTAATTGTTTGAAACGCGTCTCTTCTGCTAGTGTGGCATTTTCTGACTTTCGTGCCCCGGTGGATTAAGCAGAAATCGTCCTCCGTTGAGCCGTGCATCACGACGCAAACCTCCGCGATGTCGGACTTGCCCGCAACCGTAACTGCACTGATGAGGTTGAGGGCTGCATCGCTGCTAGGCCTATCGGAGGAGCGCTGGGACCCCACTAGAACAACTGGTCTGGAAAGCCCCTTGAGCATGAAACTGAGCGCGGCTGCAGTATAACCCATGGTGTCAGTCCCATGAGCGACTACCACACCAGAGGCCCCGCCGTTTATCTCCCTTACAATCGCCTTGCCGATTTTGACCCAGAGTTCGGACGTCATGTGCTCGCTGAAGACGTTGCAGGCCTCCACAACTTTGATGTTCGCAATTTCCGATAGTTCAGGGACTGTGCTATAAATTTCCTCTGGAGTGAAAGCGGGAAAGACGGCGCCAGTCCGGTAATCAACCCTGCTTGCTATCGTCCCACCCGTGCCTATTATCGTCACGTTTGGTTTGGAAGGATCAGGAGTGAACTTAAGTTTGGGGATGCCGAGTTTCGGTGGCTTTCCTCGCTCAAGCAACTTGATCCGTGTCCCACTTCCTATCTTGACTCCCACGTTGTAGCCGCTTCTGAGTTTAAGCACGAGATGGTTCGGGTCTCCAAGCTCGGTGCGGGGCATCAGGACACCTTCGTAGGTTCTACCAGCGCTTTCGACCTTTATCTTATCACCCACTTTCGCGGAAGCCGCATTCAAAAGTTTCTGAGCCTTACCCCTGTACCCAGACATAGCTATCAGCTTACGATATTGTGTGCTGATTTAAATTAATGTCTCCGGTAAGATATGTTACATACACTTGTTTTCGGGCTTGGTAATCGAGATGTTTAGCCGGTTAAAAGTAGGATAGTTTTTAATCCTCCTAAATAAAAACAAAGTGGTGCGAGGATAACTCAACCATCTGGTAGCTAAACGCTATTAGATTGAAATGGGAGTTCGGGTAAAACCCGACCCAAAAGTGCCAGTCGTTCGGGAACACTCGAACGAGCAAAACTGAAGTTCCCAGGAGCAGATATCTGGCTGTTGGGGGTTCAAATCCCCCTCCTCGCACCAAAAATTGAATACTTTCGGTCGTACTATATAGCGGAAATGACTCAAGCATCATCTTTCAGGCAGTTTGTGCGATTTTACGATTGTTTATAAACAATACTTTCGGCGACCCCCCTCCCTCAAAGTGGCTTAAAGACAGTCTTCTCTCCTTCTAATGATAACATGGAATTGTCGCCAATGCTCGCGAGAATACATGGACACGTTTGCGGCGATGGTTACGTGTCTATAACTAATTGGAAAAGGTCGAGGGCGGATATCCTAAGATACAATCGAAAGAATAAACGTGAAACTTTTCATCTGGTCATATATTCCAACACTGAACAAGTACTCTTAAATGAGTTCAAAAATGCCGTGCGTGAGGTGTTTAACGCTTCCGCATTTAATAATTGGCGCAAAAATGAAGTTCGGGTGAGAAACAAGTGTGTGTACAACGAGATAGTTTCTCTCGGAAAAACTGGAACATATAAGTGGACAGTTCCGAGAGCAATATCCGCCAACCCATGTCTATTTTTTGAGTGGTTAAGTGCATTCATTGATGACGAGGGGTATATTGAAGATAGGATAGATACAGACAAACAAGGACGGAAACATCGTAGAAAGCGGATAAATATAAAGTCCGCCAGCCGCAACGGACTTTTCTCCATAATGCGCGCTTTACTTCTATATGGGATAAAAAGCAGGATCGATAGAGCTGGTGAATTCCAAGTGCTGAGAATAGAAGGGCTTGAAAATTTGAAACAATTGATTCCTCGTCTTAACTTGTACCATCCCCGAAAACTATTATGCTTGAAAAATATGATTACTAATAGTTGAATTCCCTCTCCGCGCCTGGGCCATGTCGCCCGCGTGCTCGCCGTCTTGACTCTCCTAACGTTGATGCGCACTATCCTACTTTTTTTTCTTCTTGACTCTAGCAATTCTCTCGATTTCCTTAAGCCGTCTGCTCCTGTCACCAAGCTTCCCGCGTATTCTGTGCATTTGTTTGGTCCTTCGTTTGCCTGTCTCGCGGCTGACTCTCAGTTTGCCCTTTGTCATCCTTAGCGCTGTCTCTTTCCTTCCTACCTCTTCCTTGGTTCTCCTGAGCGCAATCTCTTTTTGCCTGAGCACTTCTGCCTGCCTTGCTTTTTCCTCTGTTAGGGTTTCCACCTTTCGGACATATTCGTGGAGCACCCTGCGAGTGTGGACTCCGTAGCCAACCAATATTATCCCTATAAACACGCCGATGCCGCTGATGACGTAGTTGGTGGCCCACGAGAATATCCACTCCCGCGGAGGCGTGATGTTCAAATATGTGAGTACAATGTAAAAGACTCCAAGAAATATGAGGAAAGCCCCGACGCCGATGCTCGCGCTTCCAACATTACTCTTTTTAACTATTCAACTCCCCGAAGTTAACTTGGCGGCTGCATTTAAAAATTAAGCTGTAACCGATGTCAAAATATTTTCCGAATTTCTGCCAAGGACTCAATTACAAGATTGGCTGGTTCCTCGATTCCCCAATTCCTTCGCCTGAGCCATATCGCCCGCATGCCAGCGGCTTTGGCCCCCCTGATGTCGGTAAATGGTTTGTCTCCGACCACCGCGCACTCCTCCGCGCGTAATCCAAGTTTGGAGGCTGAGAGTAAAAACGGATCGGGACTCGGTTTAGTATGAATAGTATCTTCTCCACTGATGACCACAACATCAAACATCCTGA
>Ga0315282_10012538_pt1 | contig 12956 bp, 8 predicted proteins | sample YL17G07_20_MG_FD_203693 | JGI IMG/M metagenome (GOLD analysis project Ga0315282, IMG submission 203693) | Sediment microbial communities from Yellowstone Lake, YNP, Wyoming, USA - YL17G07_20 | ecosystem: Environmental > Aquatic > Freshwater > Lake > Sediment | place: USA: Wyoming | collected...
TGCCCGTGTTGGGCAGGACAAGCGTGGCGGCTTGAGCTTCGCGGAGTTCCGGCAGCTTGAGCGGGTCGGCGCCGTAGTCGGCCGGCGGCAACTGGACAAAGTAGAACGGGAAGTCCCCCTGGCCCCAGGCCTTGCGCCAGCCGGCGATCAGCGCCTTCATCCTGTCGCAGTACTTCATGCCGTCGCCCATGTTGGATTCGCCCTGGTACCAGATCACGCCGCGCATGGCGAACGGGATGAGCGGATTGATTATCCCGTTGAACAGGTCGGGCCTGTTGTTCGGCGGCACGCCCTCGCCGTGCGGCGTCCAGGGCTCGCAGCGCGTGCCGCTGGCGCTGGCGGCAATCAGGCCGACAGGCACGCGCAGTTCCTTGTGCAGCTCGCGGCCGAAGAAGTACGCCGCCGCCGAATAACCGTGGCCGCCGCCACGCTTGATGCGGATGTTGGCGGGAGTGCAGACCAGCCACTGCACGCTCACGTCGGTCACCGGTTTCGGCGCGCCTTTGGGCGGGACTTCCAGCAGGCGCATCTCGGGGAAGTTCGCTCCGGCGATCTCCTGCTCCCAGTTGGGGCACGGCTTCTGGCCGGGATGCGGCCCAATCGGCTTCTCCATATTGGACTGCCCGGCGCAGATCCACACTTCGCCCACGAGCACGTCCTTGACGACCAGCGTGTTCTTGCCGCTCACGGTCATCTCGAACGGCCCGCCGGCCTGCATGGCGGGCAGCTTGACCAGCCACTGCCGCTTGTCGTCGGCGACGGCGCTGGCTTCCTGGCCTGCGACCTTCACGGTCACTTTCTCGCCGGGATCGGCGAGGCCCCAGACAGGCACGGGCATGTCGCGCTGCAGGACCATGCCGTCGCTGAAGAGCTTGGGCAGCGTGATGCCGTAGGGCGAGCTGTCAGCTCGCCCTACGTCCGCAGACAGTGCCGCGCGACAGGTCATGGTGGACAGCGCAATGATCGCGACAAGGCTGGCGTTCAATCCGCAATCGTCAATCGTCAATCCGCAATCCTCCCCGTCACTCGCCTTCGTACACGTCGAGTTCCAGTTGCAGGCGCGCTTTGGGCGGCATGTCGAAGCGGACGATGTAGCCTTCGTCAACGCCGCGGTCGGGGACCGTGCGGATTGCGAAGCCGCTGAACTTCGCTTCGCCCGCCGCCAGCTTCTTAACGCCGCGCGTGATCTCCACCGCGAAGGTCTTCGGCGGGTCGTAGGCGGCCTCGGTCGGCTGGCGCGGCACGACGGCAGTCCCGGTCACGTCGCCGAGGTTCTTGAATTCGTAAGGTTTGCCGGGTTCGAAGGGCGCGTTGAGCAACGTCACGCCGACCTTCATCGCCGCCTTGGCGTGCCCGCGCAGCACAGGAAAGACCAGCCGCGCCGCAGCGATGCGTTTGGGCGGCGGCAAGTCTTTCAGATCGCCGCCGACAAGCACCACCCACGTCTCGCCCTCTTTCCATTTGACGTAGTGGTTCTCCTCCGCCTTGCCGTCCAGAGACACGGCGTGGCTGGCGGCCAGTTCGAACGCGCGCGTTGTCGTCTTGCGGACGACCGTCTGTGGCGGCGGCGCAAGGCCGACAGTGAACGGGCTGGGCAGCGTCTTCAGCTCGTCGTTCGGCCCGGCTTGCGGCGCGGTCGCGCCGTCGGGCAGCGCTTCTCGGCTTGACCCCGGCGCCAGGACTTCGCGGCGCAGGAAGAGCATGCGCGGGTAGACGGGGTGCTTGTCCTTCGGCGTCGGGACGGCGATCTCGAACTCGGCGGGCAGGTCCGCGGCGCGGAACGTTTTCTGCAGCACGACGGGCGTCGCCGACCACGTGGCATAGTGCGCTCTGGCCAATTCCACGCCCGCGTCCGCGAGTTCCTCGTACGACTTGCTGCGCGAACCGGTCTGCCACGCATACGTGAGCACAAGCTGGTTGTCGCCCAGTTCCTTGGGCTCGGCCAGCGAGACGGTCACCTTGTTCGCGCCCGGCGAGAGATACGGCAACGCGCAGCGGTTGCACTGCACGGTCACGTCCAGCTTCAGCGACTTGAGCGCCGTCTTGAAGGAGAGCTTGAGGAGCGCCGCGTATTGGCCGCCCACGTCGTCGGAGAAATCGTCGAGCTTGATCGGCTTGAACGTCTTGCCGCCGTCCACGGAGAGCGCCGCGGATTCGGCGCCGTCGGCCTGGCCGGAAGCGCGCGTCATGATATACGGCGACTGCAGCGCGACGGTGATGGAAGCGGGCGCGGCGGCGTCCGCGGGCACAACCTGGCCGCCGGCGAACTTGGCGTTCTCCTGCGCGGCCAGGCTCTTGAGGAACGCGTCGTTGCTGAAGTCCGGTGCGAAGAGGAGCTTGCCGTTGGCGAAGCTGCGCTTGGGGTTGGCCGCTCTGTACGGTTCCAGCACGGGGCCGATGGCGGGGCAGTTGCGGTAGTCTTTGTCGCCGCAACTGTGACCGGGAACGTACTTGCGCCCGTTCCACCAGTGCGCGCCGGGGACGGCGTCCCAGGTGAGTGTCAGCGCGTAGCCGGGTGCGAGGTTCACGTCCGTGGAATAGCCCGGCGAATCGAAAGCGATGCTCGCCCACCCGGCGGGACTGCCCGCCCGCTTGCTGCTCCTGGTGCCGGAGATGATGCCGGGCGGCTCGTCGCCGCAGACCAGCAGCGCGGGTGCGCGCCAGTTCGCCTTGTCGCCGATATTCTCGTACTTGTTGCCCTTGTGGTAGTACACTTTGCGCCCGCTGTCGAACTCGAGGCCCTCGGTCACCAGCGCGGGGTTGGCCTTGATGTCGTCTTCACCGACGATCGTTCGTCCGCCGGGCGCGTTGGGGTCGGGCATCCAGGCGTAATACTTGAGGAAGACGTCGAGGTAGTGCCAGCGGCCGTCGTACTTCGCCTCGATGGTCGTGTGGCCGGGGTCGCTCCAGCCGACGTAGCGCCACTCCCAGCCCAGTTCGCGCCACAGTGCTCCCTCGACCGAATGCAGTCCGCCGCAGAGGCTCCAGCCGTACACGTTGAGCTCTTTCAACGCGCCAACGCCGCCCGGCTCGGACGGATAGTTGAGGTGGTAGTGCGTGAGCAGCATGAAGTTGTAGATGGCGATTGCCTTCTCGTCGTTGGTCTTGCAGTCGCGTGTGACGCTCTCGACAGCGGCCTTGAGCGAAGAACAGTCGGGAGCTTTGTCGGTGAGTACCTTGATGCGCCGCACAAGCGCCTCGGGCTGCGGGGCGCCGGCGTCTCCGCTGCGTGCTGTGCCGGCCGCAAGGACGGCGGCAAGACAGGCGAGGCGGGCGAGGGTGGTTGTGCGTTTCATGAACGCACTATCGTCCCATGGTGGCGGTGCGAGTCAAGGCTTTTCATCTCGTTGCGCTGCGGCGTTTGCGAACCTACAATCGGCCGTCATGTTGCGCCGGCTGTCCCTGCTGCTGGAATCCATCAGGTTCGCGCATTCGGTGTTCGCGCTGCCGTTCGCTCTGGTTGCGATGGTGGTCGCCGCCGACGGCGGCGGACTAGCGTGGCGCACCGTCGGCCTGATCGTGCTGTGCATGGTCAGCGCGCGGAGCGCCGCGATGGCGTTCAACCGCTGGGCCGACCGCGACAGCGACGCGGCCAACCCGCGCACTCAGGCGCGCCCGACCGTGACGGGCGCGGTGTCGCCGCGCTTCCTCCTGGTGTTCACCATGTCTTGCGCGGCCGTCTTCTGGGGCGCGGCGTGGCTGCTGAACCCCGTGTGCTTCGCGTGCGCTCCCGCGGTGCTGGCGCTGCTGCTGGGCTATTCGCTGTCCAAACGTTTCACCAGTCTGTGCCACTTCTGGCTCGGGTTGGCGCTGGGCCTGGCGCCGGTGGGAGCGCACCTGGCGGTGCGCGGCGACTTCGCGCCGCTGCAGGGCCTTGGACAGCGTTGGGGACTGCCCGTGGAACTTTTCCCGCTACTGCTGGGCCTGGTGGTGCTGTTATGGACGGCGGGTTTCGATCTGATCTACGCCTGCCAGGACTACGCAGTGGACATGGCGGACCCGCGCGCGCATTCGCTGCCAAAGACCCTCGGCATTCGCAACGCGCTTGTGCTCTCGGCCGCGCTTCATCTGGTGTCCGCGGCGCTGCTGGTCGTCGTAGGGTTGTACGCGGGCCTGGGCGTGTGGTACTACCTGGCTGTGGCCGCGGTGAGTGCGCTGCTGGTGTACGAGCACTGGATAGTCAGGCCCGGCGACCTGAGCCGCGTCAACGTCGCGTTCTTCACGGTCAACGGCGTGGTGAGCGTGCTGCTATTCGTGGCCGTGTTCGTTGAGCGCGTGGTGTTGCGTGGCTATTAGCTCTTGGCTATTAGCCGCGCGCGTGCCGCCAATAGCCAATAGCGAATAGCCAATAGCCAGAAGCCGACGGTAGCCTTGAGGAGGGCGGGGCTTTTCCTGGACTTATGCCTGAACTCCCCGAAGTCGAGACTGTCGTGCGCGCATTGCGCCAAACGCTGGTCGGCCGGCGCATCTCGGCCGTCCATGTGCGGCACGCGCCATCCGTTGCGGGTACGCCGGCTCCGCCCGACTGCGTTCGCGGCCTGCGCGTGCAGCGCGTTGAGCGCCTCGGGAAGTTCATTGTCATCGGGCTGGAAGCGGCGCAGGAAATCGCCGTCCATCTGCGCATGACCGGCCGGATGAGCGTGGTGCCGCGCGGCGTCCGCGACCCCGACAGGGAGCCGTACGTGCGCGTGTGGTTCGCGCTCGACGGCGGGGCGTTACTGCTGGTCTTCAGCGACGTCCGTACGTTCGGGCGCGTGTGGTGCGGTCCGGCGCAGACAATGCAGGCCATGCTGCGTTCGCGGCTGGGACCGGACCCGCTTGTGCTGGACACGGCAGTCTTCGTGCGCGCACTGCGCGCGCGGCGGGGACGCCTGAAGACCTTGCTGCTGAACCAGAAGTTCGTGGCGGGCATCGGGAACATCTACGCGGACGAGGCGCTGTTCGCGGCGCGGCTTCATCCACTCACTGAAGCACGCCGCGTCAACGCGAAGGATGCCGCGCGCCTGCACCGCGCCATTAAACGAGTGCTCAATGCCGCGATTGCGGCCGGCGGCACGACGATCGCGGATTTTGTGCGCCCTGACGGACAGACGGGCTGGTTCCAGCGCAAGCTGCGGGTATACGGGCGCGACGGCGAGGCGTGCAGACGCTGCGGCGCCGCCATCAAGCGCATCGTGGTCGGCCAGCGCGGCACATGGTTCTGTCCACGGTGCCAGCGTAAGCGCTGACGGCATGCGCTGCGGGCAAGCGGAGCAGTGGCACGGCGGGGCGCGTGTCAGTCAAGCAGGGCCACGAGCCAGTCCAACACGCGGGAGAAGAACGACGGCTTGGGCACCCGGGGGGGCGGCTTCGGCGGCGGCGCTTGCGCGCCGTCTTTGCCCGACGCCGTCGCCGCGCTGCGCACCACCTTCACCGCCGGGCGGACCAGGTACTCGGGTTCGGGCAGCGTGGGCAGCAGAGCGTCAATCTCGGCGATCAGGGCCGCCATGGACGGCGGGCGATCTTCCAGCTTGAGCGCCATCATGCGCATCACCAGTTTGACGGAGCCTTCCGAGATCTCCGGCAGCAGGCTGCGCGGGTCGGGCCGGGGCGCCTCCGTGTGCTTGACCATCACCTCCATCAGGGATTCGCCGAGGAACGGGACTGAGCCGGTGAGCATATGGAAGACGGTGCAGCCAAGCCCATAGATGTCCGTGCGGCTGTCCAGCTCCTTGGTGCCGCGCGCCTGCTCCGGCGAGATGTAGAACGGCGTGCCGACGGTCGTGCCCGCCGCCGTCAGCGCGCTGTCGTCGGCCATGGATTTCGAGAAACCCATGTCAATGATCTTCACCTCGCCGGTTCTGCTGCACAACACGTTGTCGGGTTTGATGTCCCTGTGGACCACGCCTTTCCCGGCGGCGAAGGCCAGGCCCTTTGCGACTTCGCGCGCGATCTGCCAGGCAGTTCTCTCCGGGACGTTGCCTTCGCGTTCCAGGCGGTCGCCCAGCGACACGCCGTCGAGGTACTCGAACGCCAGCAGCGGGCAGCCCTCGGCCTCGCCCGCGCCGAACGTCGTGATGATGTTGGGATGGGAGAGTTGCCCGGCCAACTGCGCCTCGCGCCGGAACCGTTCAGCCCACTGCGGGTCGGCGGCGAGGTTCTTGGGCAGCACCTTCAGCACCACCGTGCGGTTCAGCGTCGTGTCGCGCGCCTTCAGGACGCGGGAATGCCCCTTGTCGCTGAGCACCGCGAGGACTTCATACTGCCCGAATGCCCGCAGCGGCGCTTCCGGCTGTGGCGCTGTCTCGCCGGCTTGAGCCTGGCGGCGCTTCTGCAGTTCGGCGAGCAGCGCGCTCAAGCTGGCTGATGTGAGGTAGCGCCGCTCCAGCAGCGCCTGGGCGGCGGTGATCTCGAGGCCGCTGCGCCGCAAGTCGCTCTGGCGTTTGAGGATGAACTCAACCTGGGCAGCCGAGAGGTAACCCCGTTCCACCCCCGCCTGTAACAACTCATGGTCGGCAGCAGCCTCCGCGATCTTCGACATGGACTCCCCTCAGCCGTCAGGACCTGAATGCGCCGCGCACATGGTATGGGACCGCGGCACAAAATTCCACCAGCTTCACCCAACGCGGATCGTGCGTGCCTCCGTGACAATGAACTGCACGGGCCAGTCGTGCGGCTGCGCCGGCACCGACTCCACGATCTGGCACTCGAATGCCAGCGCGCAGACTACTGCGCGCAGTCCTGCGACGGAGAGGAAACGGTCGTAGTACCCGGCGCCGCGGCCGAGGCGGCGGCCCGCGGCATCGAATGCGATCCCGGGCGTGAGCACGAGGTCAATCGTCTCCCGCGACACAATCGGCAGGTCCTCGCGCGGCTCACGGAACCGGAAGCGGCTGGGCACGAGGTCGCGGTCCGGGTCCGCCACTGCGTGCGCGGTGAGGCTGCGGTCGGTTGTGTGCGTCCGCGGCAGGCACAGCGTCTTGCCTTTGTCCAGGCAGGCGCGCTGAATGGCATGCGTGTCAACTTCGAGGACGCCAGAGTCGTACGCAAGCACGGTGCGCGCGTTCTGGAATTCGGGGCTGGCCAGCAGGCGCGCGGCGATCAACGCGCTCGAGGCGGCGCGCTCAGCGGGACCCAAGCGCTGCAGCCGGCGCTTGATCTCCGCGCGCAGTTCCTTCTTGGCATCTGCCACACCGAACCTCCAATGGGCCGCAGCCGGCGGGGCTACCGTCAGCCAATAGCCAATAGCTGATAGCCAACAGCCGCCGGAACGCTACTATACGGGGCGCGATGCAGGAACCAAGTGCGGCGGCAGCGCCAGCGCCGGAATGGGCGGTCGAACTGTACGAGGTCACGAAGACCTACGAAGGCGGCAAGGTTGCCCTCGACAACGTGAGTCTGAGCGTGGCGCGCGGCGAACTGCTGGCCGTGGTCGGCGCGAATGGCGCGGGCAAGTCCACGCTCCTGAAGTGCATGGCCGGGTTGCTGCGCCCGCAGGCCGGCACGATCCTCGTCGGCGGCCTGGACCGATACCGCGACCACCTCGTTATCCGCACGTTCACGGCCTACCTGCCCGATCAGCCCAACCTGTTCCTGCATTTCCGCGGGCGCGAGCACCTGCAGCTCATCGGCGACCTGTACGGGGTGGAGAAGGACGAGCGCGACAGGCGCATCGAGAGTTTCGCGCGGCTGTTCGACCTGACTGAGATTCTCGACAAGCGCATCGCGACGTACTCCAACGGCCAGTACAAGAAGCTCGCCCTGGCCGCCACCTTCCTGACCAACGCGCGGATCTACATCCTTGACGACCCGGAGACCGGCGGCATTGACCCGCCGGCGAGCGCGGCGCTGATGGAAATCCTGCAGGCGCTGCGCGACCGCGAGGACGTCACGGTGGTGTGGGCAACGCAGATCGTCCATGGCGCCGAGAAGGTCTGCAACCGCGTGGCGCTTGTGGACCGCGGCCAGATCAGGGCGCACGGAACGCTCGCGGAACTCCGTGCCCTGGCCGGGGTGCCGGACGCGGGGCTGGACCGCCTGTTTGGACTGCTGACCGGCAAGGACAAGAACCCGCTGGTTTCGGAAATCCTGGACAGCATGGCCCGGCACGCGGAGGAGGCGCCGCGACGGGTGCTGCGGCGAGGCGGCAGGGCGTAAGGCGCGGGACTCAAGGCGGCTCATGGACGCGATCTTCGGGCAGGTGTTCCGCCGGCAGCAGCTTTCGCAGCCGCTCTGGTTGCGCGCGCTCGTCACGCTCGGCACCCTCGCGCTCCTCGCTGTCATGGCGCGCTTCGTGCTGAGCTTTGGGGAGACGATCTGGACGGCGTTCCAGTTGCTGCCGGCGGGGCGCCAACCGCTGGTGGGGCGTATGGCGGCGCTCGTGGTCGGGATCTGGTCGCTGAGCATGCGCTGCGGCATGTGGCAGCAGAGGGTGTACCTGGACCCGCCGCTGCGCGATCTTGCCACAACGCCCGCTTCGCCGTGGAGAATCTTGCGCCTTGCGGCGACGCTCCGGCCATACTCGCAACGCGTCGTCGCGGTCTTATTCTGGGGGCTGTTTCTGTACCCGTGGCTGTACGCCGGGCTGCTCGGCAGCACCCCGGTCTGGGTATGGCCGTGGCTCATGCCGTTGAGCGCGTTCGCGGCCGGCGTCTTCGGCGTGTTCACGATGGTACTGGTGGACACCGTGGCCCTCGCGCTGGTGCTCGCCGCGGGCGCGGCAAGTCCGTTCACCGCGGCACTGTGGCCGGCGCGCGCGCAGCGCGCCTGGCCATTCTTGCGCTGGACGGCAGCCGGGAGCCTTAACCTGGCCTGCGGCGCGCTTTTTCTGCTGGCGCTGTCGCCGGGATTGATGCTCGAGGCAAGACAGTCGTCACTGGGCGCTGCCGCGGCGGCGCTGGTGGAGCAACTGGATACGCCCGGGAGCGCGGCGCAGCGCGCGCTGTCGTGGTTCCCGTCGGTCGCGTGGTTCGACGTCCTGTTCGCCGCCGGCAGCGGCCCGTCGCGTTGGGCCGAGCCGGCCTTGTGGCGTTGCGGCATCTGGATGGTCGGTTCGATGGCGCTCACGGCAGCCTGCCTCGGCAGGGCACTCTCGGTGCCGGTCCGCGCGTTCTGGTACGGCATGGCGGAGGGTCCCGTGCCCGCCGACGCAGCATCGAGCCCAAAGCGGAGTTTCGACCCCGACGGCATCAGCGGCCCTGTGGAGGCCGCGCTGCTGCGCCGTGTCGGGCGCATGGGCCGCGCGGTCTTGCGGCTGGTGAGCGCGAATTTCGAGGCCGGTTCGGTGGATGCGCACCTGCTACGGTCGCTGAAAGCCCTTGCCGTCACGGCGGCGGGCGGCTGGCTGGCGATGCTTGTTATCCCGATGGTGGTGAGCCAGCTCTACGTGCTGCTGTACCGCACGCCTCTGAGACAGGACGACACCGAAGCGTTCCAGACTTTGATCGCGGTCCTGTGCACCATTGGGCTGGCGGCCTACCTGCTGTGGCTCTGGGGTGTCTTCCACGCCATAGCCCAAGGGCAGAGCGTTTCCGGCGGCAGCACGCAGGCGGCGGGGCCGAAGCGTTCGTTCCTCCTGAGCCAGCCGGCGCCGACCCGCGGCGACAACCGCTATCCGCTGACCGAGATTTACGCCGTAGGCTGCAGCGACATCGTCATCCTGCCCACGCTCTACGTGCTGCTCAGTTCCATCGCCATCGGCCTCTGCGTCCTGGCGGGGGGCGTTGTCTTCGGGCTGCCTGTGGGAGCGATGCTGTGGGCGGTGGCTGTCGGCGTGCCGGTGTGCACGGAACTGGCTTTCGTCGCCGGGCTCAACACCGTGCTGAACTACAAGGACTACCGCCGTTCGCGGCTGATCAGCCTGTTCCAGTGCGTCCTGGTGGTCACGTGTGGCGTGGTTTGCGTGATCGGGCTGATCATGCTGATCGCGTTTGTGTGCGTTGCGGCCGTGGAGCGCGGCCAGCCGTGGGCCGGATGGCTGGGCACCGTGAACATGGTGCTCGTCCTCGATGTCGCGGTGTACATGCTCACGCGGCTCGTCTACGTGCGGCGGCGCTTTGACGCCGAGAGAAGCGACGTGCACGGCATCTCGTGAGGCTTCTGGAGGAGGAGCGGATGAAGATCAAGGATGTGCGCGTCATTGTCACGTGCCCCACGCGGAACTACGTGCTCGTGAAGATCGTGACGGACGAGGGGCTGTACGGCGTCGGCGATGCCACGCTGAACGGCCGCGAACTCGCCGTCGCTGAAGCACTGGAGAAGCACATCGCGCCGCTGTTGATCGGCCGCGATCCGGACCGCATCGAAGACACGTGGCAGTACCTCTTCCGCGGCTCCTACTGGCGCGGCGGGCCTGTCCAGATGACCGCCCTGGCCGGCATTGACCTGGCGCTGTGGGACATCAAGGGCAAGGCGGCCAACAAGCCCGTCTACTCGCTGCTGGGCGGCAAGACTCGCGAGGGCGCGCTCTGCTACACGCATTGCGGCGGGCGCGACTTCAACGAAGTTGAGGACCAGGTGCGCGCCGCGATGGAGAAGGGCTACAAGGTCATCCGCGCGCAGGTCGCCATCCCGGGCAACATCGGGACATACGGCGTGGGCGGTGGAAGGCCGAGTCAGGCTGAAAAGCCTGATGTACGCGGCGCGGACAACGCCGGCATGAAGGGGCTCGCGCAGAACGCGCTGCCCACCGAGGAGACGTGGGAACCCGGCCCGTACCTGCGCACAATCCCGCGGCTGTTCGAGCATCTGCGCCTGAAGCTCGGCGATGAGATCGAGCTGTTCCATGACGTCCACGAGCGGCTCACGCCCATCCAGGCCGCGCGCCTGGCGAAGGAGGTCGAGCAGTACCACCTGTTCTTCCTGGAAGACTGCCTGCGGCCGGAACACAAGGAGTCGTTCCGCATCGTGCGGCAGGCGTCCACGACGCCGCTGGCGATGGGCGAATTGTTCCACACGAAATGGGACTGCCTGCCGCTCATCACCGAACAGCTCATTGACTACATCCGCTGCGACATCGGCCACATCGGCGGCATCACCGAAGCGAAGAAGATCGCGGCCATTGCCGAGGCGTACTACGTGCAGACGGCGTGGCATGGCCCGGGCGACATCGCGCCGCCGACGCACGCCGCCAACGTGCACGTGGACATTTCCATCCCGAACTTCGGCGTGCAGGAGGCGGTCAACTTCCCGAAGGAAGTCCAGGAAGTCCTGCCGGGCGGACCGACGTACAAAGACGGGCGGCTGTGGGTCACGGATGCGCCGGGCCTGGGCACCGACATCAACGAGAAGGCCGCGAAGAAGTATCCGTATAGGCGCGGCTACTTGCCGACGTCACGGCGCGCCGATGGCGCAGTGCTGGACTGGTGACACTCCGGATGCGGAATACGGGACACAGGGTAACTGAGGGGCCAACAATGAGTTTCGCGCGGGTGGCGGTGGCGGCAGTAACGGTCGTGGCGGCGCAGGCGCTGGCGGGCGAACAGAGCCTGATTTTGAAGGCCAACATGGACGTGCTGCAGTGCCAGATGCCCGACGACACCTGCCGTCTGCTGGGAAGCAACGCCCCGTGCCAGATCTTCCACGCCGACGAACCAGTGAACATCAGGGCCGCGTTCAAGCAGGGCGGGGCCGCCGACGCGGTGCTGGAGATTCAGGAGATCACGACGCGCAACCCGGAGGCCAAGATCAAGGAAGCCTTCACCGATACGGCCGGCAACGCGCCGCTGATCGGCTTGCAGGGCAAGCCGGTGACGCACGGCTTCAAGATCGCGGCCGATGACAAGCCGGAATCGGTCATCGAGATCACGGACGTGCCCGTGCCCAAGCGCTTCGGCACGTACGCGCTGGTTGTTGTGCGCGGCGAGAAACGCCAATTTCTCGGGACGCTCTGCCGCGTGCCCAAACGCCGCGACGATAGCACGCTGGACAACACGCCAATCTTTGGCGACTTCCAGATGTTCGACCGCCACGAACTCTACGACGTGCGCGCCGCCGCCAACGCGCGCATGGGCATCCGCGGCATGCGCTACGAGTGCGGCTGGAACGAAAAGCAGGACGGGACGTATCAATGGGAGAACCTCGACCGCGTCTTCGCGGCCATGGAGAAACAGGGCATCCAACTGATGGTGACGCTGGGCGGCCAGGGCGGCTGGATGTGGCCGTTCGGCCCGCACAAGCAGACGCCGGCCGTCGTTGCTCCCAACTGGGACGGCAATCCGTACTGGGGCCAGTGCGACTGGCTGTGCGACCCGAAGCTGTACCCGCGCTACGGCAAGTGGATTACGGCGTTCTGCGAGCGGTACTGGAAGGACGGCAAGGGCGGGCTGTGGGGCATTGAGAACTACAACGAGCCGTGGGAAGGCGGCGGTATTTCCGGCTGGGCGCGCGACGCCGTGCAGTACCGCGAGATTCAGAAGCTTATCGCCGAGTCCGCAAAGAAGGTTGACCAGCGCATCAAGATCTGCGCGGCGTCCTCAATCATGAACACCGAGGACAAGTTCTACGCGGACGGATCGAAGGAGTTCGACAAGTACGTTGACGTCTTCACCGACCACTACGTGGTGCCGCCGATGTGCTACGGGCCGCTGGTCGCCAAAGCCCACGGCAAGGAATCCGTGGAGACGGAGACGTGGTTTGTGGGCAGCGAGTACCTGCTGCCGCAGATCGTGCAGTTCATCGCGTCGGGCCAGAAGCGCCTTTCGCCCTGGCACCCGCGCGTGCTCTTCGACGGCCTGCCGGGTTCGCAGGACAAGTACTTCATCCCGACGCCGCTGGTCGCCGCGACGGCCGCGTTCAACTACTTCCTCAGCGGCAAGCCCTTCGAGAAAGTTGTGTTCCACACGCACTTGCCGTGGGTCTTCCAGTTCGGCAAGGACGACGACAAGAGCGGGTTGCTGGTGGTCTTCGGGCAACGCATGACGATCGGCGGCGACGATCCGAAGGAGCGGCTGTGGGCGCAGGTTGACGGCACGCCGGGC
>Ga0315282_10012540_pt1 | contig 12955 bp, 9 predicted proteins | sample YL17G07_20_MG_FD_203693 | JGI IMG/M metagenome (GOLD analysis project Ga0315282, IMG submission 203693) | Sediment microbial communities from Yellowstone Lake, YNP, Wyoming, USA - YL17G07_20 | ecosystem: Environmental > Aquatic > Freshwater > Lake > Sediment | place: USA: Wyoming | collected...
GGCGAATAGTCGAGGAGAACCGCGACGTGCCGGCCCAGCAACTCCCCGGGGGCGTAACCGAACATCCGGTCGAACTGCGCGTTGGTCAGCGTGATGATCGCATCCTCATCCACGACACTGACCCCTCGACCATGTTCTCCAGCACGAGCGCCTGAGTTTGCAGTGTAACCTCGGCGCGGGCCCGCTCTTCGCGCATGCGCAGGGTCAGGATGCCATGGGCAAAGTTGTCGGCCAGTTCCTTGAGCAGGCTCAATTCCTCGTCGTCGAAGGCATTCGGTTCCGCCGCATGAATGGTGAGCGCGCCAAAAGGCTCCTCGCCGGACATCAGAGGAACACCGACCACCGATCCGTAGCCGCGCTTGAGGGCTTCTTCCCGCCAGGGGACAAAACGGGGATCCTTGCCAATATCGCTGATCACCGAGGTGAAGGCCGTTCGGATCGCGGTGCCGGTCGGGCCTTGGCCCCGTTCTTCATCGGCCCAGGTGACCTGGATGGAGTGGACATAGCCCTCATCGTGACCCGCCCAGGCGACCGGCCGGATGCTTTTCCCTTCGTTGGGTTCCCGCATCCCGACCCAAGCCAGGCGATATTGCCCCACGCTCACGATGATCCGACAGACCTCGTGGAGAAGTTGCTCCTCATTGACGCCGCACACCACCGACTGATTGCAGGCGCTCAGCGCGCGAAGCGCGCGGTTGACGCGCACCAGACTTCTTTCCAGCTGCTTCTGTTGAGTGATATCCGTAAAGGTGACGGCAAAACGACCTTTGGCGGGCGAGAAGGCCGAGATGCGGAGCTGTTTGCCGAGCGAGCCGAAGAAGGTCTCGAAGGTGACCGGTTTTCCCATCTCCGCGACCGGGGCCAGGAGGTCCAAATGCGGGGCTTGGCCGTTCGCGTGAAACTCGGAGACTCTCTTCCCGATGAGGGTTTCCTTTTTCCGCTGGGTGAGCCCTTCCCAAGCCGGGTTGATGTCCAATACCTTGTAGTCCACCGCTTGGCCGGAGGAGTCATAGACCAGCTCGAACAGCCCCACCCCTTCGCTCATCGAGGCGTACAGGGTCTGATAGCGTTGTTCGGTCTCCCGCAAGGCCTCCTGGGCGCGGCGACGCTCGCGCCTCACCTCGGCTTCGCGCAACTCGCGTTCGACGGCCACGCAGAGGCGCTTCATGTGGCCCTTCAGGATGTAGTCGTGCGCGCCCATCTTCATGGTGGCCACAGCCACGTCTTCGCCGATGGTGCCCGAGACGACGAGGAACGGCAAATCAAGTCCCCTCTCCTTCACGAGTACCAAGGCGGCCGGCGCGCTGAAATTGGGCAACGAGTAGTCGGCGATCACCAGGTCCCAGGGCTTGGTTTCGAGCGCCGCGGCCATCTCCTCGACCGTCTCGACCGGCTCCCACATCACGTCATAGCCGCCGCGCTCGAGCTCCCGGACGACCAACACCATGTCGGCCTCCGAGTCCTCGACGATTAATACTCGAAGTGGCCCGCTCATGTTCGCATCCTGCTTTCCTTTGGCAGGGGTTCGTTCATCAGCAACCGGTGCAGTCCCAGACGCGTGACCGCGCCGGCAAATTCGTCAAACTCCACGGGCTTTCGGACGTAGCTGTTGCAGCCCAGGCGGTAGCCGTTGATAACGTCCTGCTCTTCCTTGGAAGAGGTGAGGATGACAACGGGGAGAAGCCTGGTCCGTTGGTCTTCGCGGAGCCGGCGCAAGACCTCCAGTCCATTGATTTTGGGCAGACCGATGTCGAGCAGCACCACGGCCGGCTTCTCGAACGTGTCGCGGCCGGCGTAGATTCCCGTACCAAACAGATAGGCCAGCGCTTCGGAGCCGTCGTTGAGCACCAGCACCTCATTGGCGATCTTGCCGCGCCGGAAGGCGCGCAGGGTCAGATCAATATCATCGGGATTGTCTTCGACCAAGAGAATGGTTTCCGGGTTCATGTCACGTCCTCCTGGGGGGGGGCCGAGAGGGATTCAGCCGTCCGAGCGCTCCCACGCACCGGTAATGTCACAACGCAGCGGATTCGCAACAAAACGAACAAGAATAGAGTTGTTTAGCGTTCCTTTTAGTAAGCGTCCCAGCATTTCCTGACTCCCAGACTTGAATCAAGCGAAATCCGCTTCGATTGAATGAAAAAATGCAGTCTTGGATGTTATGGAATATGACTAGGGAATTTGGCTGCGCCTCCCCTTCTGCAAAACCGTGGCCGGGTGTCCCGCTGGTGCTATGTCGGATGCTATTTGATGGCAACACATTCCCCCTCCTTTCCGTCATTGCCAAGTATGTGTTTAGCGCGCATAAGCAACAACGACAAGGGCACCCTGCGCACTGGCAAAACTGAGGGTGCGAGCCAATTTTTGGAGTGCGGTGGCCCTCCGCCGCTTTGCTTTTTTGGTCACTGGTCACTCCAGAGAAAGGCAAAGCGGCGGAGGGCCACCGCACTCCAAAGGGTCGCTAAACACATACATTGCCGGGAGCCGTTTTTTGGCGACGAAGCAATCCCGTCCGGGGATACACCGACCATGAAATTGCTTCCTCGCCAGAAAACGGCTCCTCGCAATGACACGGGGATGCGGTTCCGTTAATTACCGTATGACAGACCACCAGGCCTTGGGGTGAACCCGATGTGGCTACTACTTTCCGGTCGTTCGGACCTGGCAACAGGGTCGAGAGGCACCGCTCGTTTGAGGGACTTGCGAAATCCCATCTCTGGCTTCGGATCTGGACAGAAAGAGTGGGGTGGACTGTCTAGTTCGCCGCTTTTCGCGCTCTGACAGCGCACGCCACTCCTATTTCGCAAGTCCCTCGTTTCGGGGCGTTGATTTTTTTGCTTGCAAGGCCCCCGGCATTCAGCTACTAAACTCCCGTTATTTGCCGTGCCGATGTCTATCCATGGAAACACCTTAACAGGAGGGAGTCGAAGGTATGTTGACCGACGAAAAGATCCGCGAGATTGAAAATCGAGTCCGCGAGATCATGGCGCAGTCTTTGGGCCGAACGATCGAGGATTTGACCCCGGAGGCGACGTTCGACAAGGATCTGGGCGCGGATTCGCTCATGCTCCTTGAGCTGATGCGCGATCTCGAGGAGGAATTTGGGATCGAGATTCCCGACGAGGATCAGGAAAAAGTGATGACCGTGGGACAGGCGGTTGATTATGTGGTCAATAAGGTGAAGACCAAGGCGGGCAACGTCTGAGCCACGGGCTCGAGGGGCGCACCGCTCATCCGCTTCGTGCTCTCCCGCTGGTCTCGAGTCTCTGCCGTGAGGCCCTGGACGCACTTGCGGGCCATGCGTTCGGGGCTTTTTCATGGAGACTATGAGGCGGCAGGTTGTAGGCTGTGGACTGGAGGCTGGAGGCTGTCGGCTGGAGGTTGGAGGGTTGAGAGTTTAGAGCTTTGACTTTCGACTTTGAACGGTTGACTTTGGCAGCGGCGAACCGGTGAACCCGAACGGTTCTTTTGGACTTCAGGATTCTGAGTTTCGCAGGATGGAGCAGGAACGATGGATGGCCGACGAGTTGTGGTGACCGGTGTCGGGGCCGTCACTCCCCTGGGAGTGCGCGCCCGGGCCACGTGGGAGGGTCTGATCAACGGGCGAAGCGGCATCGGGCCGATCACCCGCTTTGATGCCAGCACCTATCGCACCCGGATCGCCGCCGAGGTCCGAGAGTTTCCCGACTCTCTCTGGTCGGATATCCTGACCCTGCGGCACATGGACCGGTTCGTTCGCTACGCCGTGGTGGCGGCACGGGAAGCGTTTGACCAAAGTGGTCTCGACCTCAACCGCGACGACCCCAACCAGATCGGCGTGCTGATCGGTTCGGGGATCGGCGGGATCGGAGTGGTCGAGGAGGAAACCGAGGTGATGCGCCTGAGGGGCCACCGAAAAGTCACTCCCTACCTGATTCCCAAGCTCATTCCGAATATGGCGCCGGGGATGGTTTCGATCGTCCTCAAGCTGAAGGGGCCGAACTCGGCGATCGCCACGGCCTGCGCGACCGGGACACACGCCATCGGCGATTCCTTCAAGATCATTCAGCGCGGCGATGCCATGGCCATGGTGTGCGGGGGGGCCGAATCTTGCATCACGCCGCTGGCCATCGCCGGGTTTTCCAATATGGGGGCGCTGTCGAAACGCAACGATCCTCCGGCCGCCGCGAGCTGCCCGTTTGACAAGCGGCGCGATGGGTTTGTCATGGGCGAAGGGGCGGGGATTGTCGTGCTCGAGGAACTGGACCATGCGCGCGCCCGCGGCGCCCACATTCTCTGCGAAGTCATCGGCTACGGCATGTCGGGCGATGCGTTCCACATTACCTCACCCTCGCCGGGCGGCGAAGGCGGCGCACGGGCCATGAAGGCGGCGGTCAAGGATGCGCGCCTGCCGGTGACCGCCATCCATTACGTCAACGCTCACGGCACCTCGACGCCGTATAACGACAAACTGGAAACCGAGGCGATTAAAACGGTTTTCGCCGAACATGCCTACAAGATGGCGGTCAGCTCCAACAAGTCCATGTTCGGCCACCTGATCGGGGCGGCCGGCGCGGTCGAGGCCATCGCCACGGTGATGACCCTGCACGACGGCGTCATTCCGCCGACCATAAACTACCAGGAACCCGATCCGGAGTGCGACCTGGACTATGTTCCCAACACGGCGCGCGAGCAGGCCGTGGACGTGGCCATCAGCAATTCGCTGGGCTTCGGCGGCCACAATTGCACGCTTGTGTTGAAGAAGTATTCTTGAAGGATGAAGGATGAAGGATGAATGAAGAACCGGGTGATACGATTCTGTTTTATTGGCTAAACACGCTCTCGTCTGTCAGGATGGGTTTTTTCTGCGGCCTATTTCCAGTCCGGCATGGCCGAGTGATCCGTTCGCATCTTATTCATCCTTCATCCTTCATCCTTCATCCTTTCTCTTTTTCTCGGAAGGGCGTGCTCCATTTCCATGGATGACGAACGGCGCGAGCTGCTGTGTCGTTTTCTGGCGGGCTTCGGTCTTCAGCCCGACCCAAGCGCGCTGGCCCTGATTGACCAGGCGCTGACCCACCGCTCCTATGCCTTTGAAAACCAGCTCCACCATGACAACGAACGCCTGGAGTTCCTGGGCGATGCCGTGATCGGTCTGCTGACGGCCGAACATCTCTATCGCCGCCTCGAGGAGGCTCAGGAAGGCGAGCTGTCCAAGCGAAAAGGCCACGTGGTCAGTCGCGGGGTGCTGGGCCGCCAGGCGCGCGAAATGGGGCTGGACAAGGTGATGCGACTGGGGCGCGGCGAGGAGCGCACCGGAGGGCGGCACCGTCCCGTTCTGATCGGTTCCGCGCTCGAGGCGCTGGTGGGAGCGATCTATGTGGCGCTGGGCTGGACCGAGGCCTGCACGTTCGTCCGGTCACATGTTCTCGAACCGCTCAACAGCGTGATGCTCGCCGAAGATCTGACCGACTATAAGTCGCGCCTCCAGGAGATCGTCCAGAGGCGTTACCAGATCACCCCCGAATACCGCGTCATGCGCGAGGTCGGGCCCGATCATCAAAAGCGCTTTTTCGTCGAAGTCATCGTCCAGGGAGAGAAGTGGGGCGAGGGCTGGGGGCCGCGAAAGAAATCCGCCGAAAACGAAGCCGCCGGCGCCGCGCTGGAATATCTCGGCCACATCCCGCCGCGAACCGAAGAAGACGACTCCACCGACCTGATGCCCGATTAGACCGTATGGCGTGGGCTGTCCGCCGGCACGAATTCCCGCCAACCGCCCCTTTCAACCATTTATCGGTAAGAGAGCACGTCTCGGCATCGCGGGGGCGGTCGCTCGCCTGTCGCGCTGGCTACTCTCACGAGGGCGAGAGCCGCGAATCGCCCGTGACCCCTTTCTCCGCCGTTGACAAGCGCCGTACAAGCGCTTATCGTTCGACGGAGTAAAGCAGTAGAGTCGCTTGTGTGTCCAAGACATCCTATGAGCGAGCGGCCTGTCGAGGTGGATTATCCTGCGCCCGGCATTCGCGTCGAGATGCTCGACGAGATGTCGCCGGTTCGCCTGCGCGTGCGAACCGCCACGGAGATGCCCGAGTGGGTGCCCTACGTCACCGACGTCACGCGGGAGGACAGTCGGCGCGTGGCGACCACCCTCGAGTATCGCGGCACCCTCTATGCGATCGCCGGCTGCAAACGACGGCCGGTGGGCTGGGAATATGAGTTGGTCCTGTGGCCGCGCGGTGAGATGGTGCGACGCACGGTGCATCTTTCCCGCGAGGGTTTTCAGGCCGCCGCCGAGGATAAGCAGGCGGAGCGTCGCGTGCGGCGCTACAGCCGGTTCCTCAATGCCGCAGGATTCTTCATCGCGTTTCTGCCCCACTCCCTCCAGGACCGCCTTGGCCAGATCTATGAATACGACGGGGTCGCCTGGACCGCGATCAGCAGCGCGGTGGTCGGCGTAGCCAGCCTGTTTCTGACGGCCTGGATTCATATCGTCCAGCGCTTTGCGGGAGGTTTTGGCGGCGCCGGCGGCATGCCACCGGCGCTGGAGGGTGCGCTCGCGATCCTTGCCCCCTACTTGGTCGTTGATTCGCTCTTCCGTTACGCCACCGCCATGTTTGAAGACGAACCGGTGGGGCTTCTGCCACTGGAAATTCTGGATCGGGTTGTGCGGTCGGTCCGAGGTCTAAAGGCGAAACCCGCGGGATCCGACCTTCGCCCCGCTGGCGTGCCGCTCACGCCAAACGAGGTCGGAGAATCCCCGCCTCAGCGCGCCGTTCCCGCTCCTGCGCCGGTCAAAGCCGGGACGAAAACAACCGAAGCGCCGCTCAGCCCGAAACCCTCGTCGGCGGGCGAGTTGATTCCCGGATTGCGCGTGTCAGTCTTCCCGCTGGGGTCTCGTTATTCGGCGGCCGTGCATGCGCACCGGCAAATGGCTGACTGGGTGTGCTACAACCCTGACGTGCTCGTGACGTCGGGGCCGGTCGCAACAACGATCGTTTATTGCGGCGAGTATTATGCGATCGCCTCGGCCGAACCGGTCACCGGAGGATGGGTTTACTCGCTCGTCCCCTGGCCCGACGGCGAGATGGCGCGGAAGGTTTTCGATCTGTCGCCCGAGGCCCATGAGCGCCGCGAACAGGAGCGGATCGCCCAAGAGAAGCAGCAACGGCGCGACAAAATCGCCGATGCGTTGGGGATCTTGATTGCTTTCCTGCCCGCGTCGGTCCAGGAGCGCGTCAGCGAACGCTACGACTATGACGCCCCTCGCTGGACGGCGTTTAACAGCCTGGGCGTCGGCCTGGTCAGTCTCATCGCTTTGCTCTCATACTACCTCGGCGCGGTGCTAACGGCGGTGGGTGGGATGTCAGCCGCCGCAGCCGGTGGCACGTCGGCCCGTTCTGCGGCGGCGGGGAAAAGCTGGGAAGAGATCGTAATGATGACGATTGTGCCCTTCCTCATCATCGAATCCATCGCCCGATTCGGAACCGCCGTTATCGGACGAAAGCCGCTGGGGCTGTTCATCCTCGAGCTCCCCCACGTTCTCGCTCGCGCGGCGTGGCGTGTGACGCGTCGCGTGATCAGGCCGTAGCGAGCTTCTCCGCAGACCGTTTCGATTGAACGGTCCCAATTGGGGAGGGAGTTGCGAAAAGCGATGTTCGAGGTCGGCTGGTGTCCGGATTGATTGGTGCATGGGGGGCCTATGTCTGATCTCCACACAATTCACAGGCTAACAGCCCGCGCCACTTCGCTTTTCGCCACTCCCTCAAATTGGGCTTCTGGCTGTGGATCGGTGTTGACACGACAGGCGTTGCGCGAGCAGAAAACGGCGTGAACTGCCGACGATGGATGTCGCCTCGGCCGGTCGGCTTTTGCGAAACGCCGATTCCACAAAAAGGGCTTAGGAGCACAAATGGGGAAACCATTGGTATTGTTGGTCCGCGACGGTTGGGGCCGCGCACCCGCTGGTCCCGGCAATGCGGTGACGCTGGCCCGAACGCCTACGATGGACCGGCTCCTCAGCACGTATCCGAAGTGTATGCTGGAGTGTTCGGGCGAGGCGGTGGGCGTTCGCAAAGGCGCGCAGGGCTCCTCCGAAGTCGGCCACCTCAACATGGGGGCAGGGCGAATCGTCGAACAGGAAATCCTGCGGGTGGACCGCTTGATTGCGTCAGGCCAGCTCGCTCGCGAGCCGCTGCTGGTCAAGGCGCTCGGGAACTGCAAACAGCACAATTCATCGCTCCACCTGATGGGCCTGGTCCAGGATCAGGGAGTTCATGCGACGGAAGAACATCTCTACGCCTTGTTGCGCGTGGCCAAGGATGCGGGCCTCACGAAGGTCTATGTTCACTTCTTCGCCGACGGCCGCGACACGCCGCCCCGCAGTGCCCTCATCTACCTGGCGCGGCTCGAAGAGCAGTTTCGCCAGATCGGCGTCGGGCAAGTGGCCACGGTCATGGGGCGCTACTACGGCATGGATCGGGGGAACAATTGGGATCGCACGAAACGCGCTTATGACGCCATGGTGCACGGGATCGGCTTGAGGGCCCGTTCGGCGGAGGCGGCCATCCAGGAAGCCTATGCGCGCGCCGACGCCGAGATCGCGAAGCGCGGCGAAGCAGCCAAGGAAGAGGCCGGGGCCGCGTGTGCCGCCAACAGCGAAGACAAGGAAGCCGAGCCCCAGGAAGTTCTCGAGACCGACGAGTTCGTCCAGCCGACGATCATCGCAGGCGACGACGGCCAACCACTCGCCCAGATTCGCGACAACGATTCCGTGATTCATTTCAACTATCGGCAGGACCGTGCGATCCAGATGACGCGGGCGTTCGTCGAGGAGGATTTCAAGGGCTTTGTGCGCGACCCTCGACCGAAGATCTGTTATGTCGGGCTGACCAGGTACTACGACGAATTCGAAAACGCCATCATCCCGCCGATGAATATGAAGAATCTTCTCGGCGAGGTGCTCAGCCGGCGCGGGCTGTGGCAGCTGCGCATCTCCGAATATCAGAAGTATCGTCACGTCACGAGTTTCTTCAACGGCAAGCGCGTGAAGGCCAATCCCGGCGAAGACCGCATCCAGGTCGCCAGCATCACGATCCCCGAAGATCAGAAGCCCGAGATGAGCGCCTACGAGGTGACCGACCTGGTGCTCGTGGCGGTCTCCGAGGGGATCGCGGCGGTGCGCGAGAAGGCGAAGAACACCGAGGGCGTGACGACCGCCCCGGCCGAATCGCCCGCGCTTCCCGCGGATCGCGGCAAAGACACCTACGACGTCATCGTCCTCAATTATGCCAACTGCGACATGGTCGGCCACACCGGATCGCTGGAGGCGGCCATCAAGGCCGTTGAGACCGTGGACACCTGCGTGGGGCGGGTGGTCGAGGCTGTGCTCGCGCGCGACGGCACGGTCCTTGTCACCTCGGATCACGGAAACGCCGAGCAGATGATTGATCCCGAGACGGGCGCTCCACACACGGCGCACACGACCAATGATGTGGACTTTGTTTTTGTGCGGAGCGACGTCGGCGGCGTGCGGCTCCGTCCGCTGGGCATTCTCTCGGACATCGCGGTCACGATGCTGCAACTGCTGAACATCCCGGTTCCGCCCGAAATGACCGCGAAGAGTTTGCTGGAATAGTGCGGCGAGGAAGCCGGCCTATGCGACGTTGAAGGCGGGCTCCCAGGTCTCGACGAGCCCGGTGTGAACACGCTTAATCGTGACGTGGCGGGCTTTCCGTGGCTTTCGGATTCCGCTGAGGATGTCCTTGAGATCCGCGAGAATTCGTCGAGCTTCGCGTTTGCGAGGTCCCCGGGCCGACCTGATAAATGCGTCAAGACACTCGAAGCGATAAAGAAAATCCGCACCGATATCGGCGAAGCCCTGACGCTTGCGCTCCAACTCGCAGAAGTACTGAGCGCTGTTAAAACCCAGTTTTTCAGCCGTTTCAGCCTGCGTCCAGAGCAGGTGCCGGCGCAAATAACGGATTTCACGACCGCCGAGTGGTCCCGGCTTTGAAACCAGGTTGAGGAAGATGCAGTCGTGCAAATCCGCCAGCTGGGGGATTACGGGTTCTTCTTCCCCCGTCTTGGGATCTCGCTCCACCTCGATTCCCACCAGAAAAACATTATCCAGGCCGCATCCGGTATAGTGCCATGGCCTGCGGTTGGTCGTCACTCGCTTTGCCATCTTTCTTTCTCTTTTCTCATTCTTGTTCAGAGCGTGCGCCCTCGAAGGGCGCTTTTCCGTTCTCTCCATTTTTCAGTCCCGGTGAAAAATACCGAGCGGCGGTCCCTTCTCCTCACAGCTTGACCTGAGCATTTACGAAAATCGTAACTCAAGTCAAGGCGTTTTTTTATCTTTTTGTTGCATCCTGGGAGTGCGATGAATGGTGGGCGAGGTCAAACCGGGCGAACCAGGAGAGGTGTAAGACAGGTTGGCAACCTGTCCCACTCCCCCATTCGGCATTCATCGTTCCGCGTTTACTCAAACGTCGCCATCACGGGCAGATGGTCGCTCAGACCGAATGAATCGCTGTCTCTCGGATTGACCGTGAAGGGCCGCCGGTTGAGGACGAGGACCTCACGCACGCGCTTGGCGAAGGCGCCGTAGGACCAGATGTAGTCAATCCGTTTCGGTGGCTCACCGGTTGGCTTCGGCATGGTGATTCCGGGGCCGCGACCCGCCGCTTTCGACGTATCCACCAACCCCGCCTCAATCCAGCGTTTGTACTCGGGCTTCGTGTCGGTGTGGTTGAGGTCGCCCTGAAAGAGCAACGGCCGGCCGCCGGCGAAATCGCTTTGCATCGCTCGCAGGATTTCGGCCACTTCCTGCTCGCGGATGTCGTCCTTGCTTGGGTGGAGATGAGCGCTGTGAAGAATGAACTCGCCGACCGGCGTCTTCAGGACAGCGCGTCCCCAGTGGCGCGTGAACAAATCCTTCGGTCGCTCGCCGCCGCCGACGAGAGGACAGTCCTTCGATTCGAGGATTTCATGCGGCGTGAGCACGGTGCCCGGATAGCTTCCGCCGCTGCGAAAGTAGAGATGGCGCATTTCAAGGCGGTCGGCGATTTCCTTGACGACCCACTCGGCCGGCGACTCCGAAAACGTGATGATGTCGGAACGGAACGGTCGAAACGCCTCGGCAAACCGCTGCGCCATGTCGCGCATGAACGGCTTCTCTTTGGCCGCGGCGCGCCTCTTCTTGAACTTCTCCTCATCGGGCATCCACCCGTAGCAGGCATAGACGTTATAGGTGATCGTCCGAAGCCTCGATTTCCCGCCCCTTTCCGGAAACACGCTCGGGAGCGAACCACATCCTGCCGGCGCGGCGACCGCTCCCGCCATCGCTGCTTTGAGAAAACCTCTCCGTGAGATCACTCTCCTTCTCCTCATCCGCCGTCGCAAAGTCAGAATGGTCCTACCGCCGGGTGAGCCTTTAGCACTCCCCTACCGCCGAGGCAACACGAAATCCCTCTCGGCGCTGCCCGGGGTCGGCGGCTACGAGTCGTGGTGAGAAATGCCAGTCAGCACTTTTTCGAGCAGCGGAAGGTCCAGCCGGGTCTGCTGTTCGAACTGGCCGTGATAGGCGAGGCGCGCCTGGTCGAGATCGTAGCAGGTCGAATCGCAGATACCGATGAGCACACCGGGCAGGCCCGCGGCGCGAAAATCCTCATAGTGTTTCTGAACGAATGGCTCGCAACAGCATCCCACATACGCTTCGACCCCGTCGCAACGCGCCGCTGCGAGCGTGGCCATCAAATGTTCAAAGCTGGTGATCGTCGTCGGCCGGACGGCGAACCGTTCCGCCATCACGAACGCCTCGCCGACGGTGCAGCCGCCGCAGAATGGGCAGTCTTCCCGGTGGCGGAAGGAACACTCGGGCAACTTCGCGCAGTAGGGAAGAAGGAGGAGCGCGATCGCGTGGTTCAGCACGGTGCGGGGCGACCCGTTGATCGTAAGAACGCGATTGGCTTCGGCGGCCGTCAAGCCGAGGTCGAGCCATTGCCGTTTGTCGAGCGCGGCGAGGATTGCCGCCGCGATGTCGTCGGGACCGAAGCCCTGAGCTCGAATAGCGCCGGCCTGCCACACTTCGGCGATCGAACGGCGAATGGTCGCGAGGTCGAGCCGATGGTCTTTAAGACGCGCTTCAACATCGAGGATCGCGCGTTGGGGCGAGATGAAGAAGTCACCCGTGATGAGCGCCGATCGCAGTCGCGCACGCGCCGTGTCCACCTGGACGGCCGCCCGGATGACCGCGCCGCCCGTGCGATGGAGGCCGCGAAAAACCTCGACCTTCGAGCCGGCGCGCGACGTTCGCTCGATCCATGCCGGACTCTGAAACTGAGGCAGAAGCCGCTCGAACAGCTCGCGCTCTTCGGCGGTGAGGCCGCCCGGCTCGAATCGAACGCCGAACGTTTTCTCGAATCCTCGGGCGAGGGACTGCTTGATCGAATCGAGCGGCGGCAGCGAGCCGAGCTCCCGCCGGAGCCACGTCACGCGGTTGGCCGCCGAATCGAGCGACGACTGTTTGAGTTTCTCGGTGGGAATGCGCAGGGCGCGAATCATTGCGGCGACGTCGAAATCGAGCAGGAGAGTCCCTTGAAAGAGGAAGGCGCGCCCTTCTTCCACGCCGCCGGTGCCGGAGATTTTGCGCCCGCCGACCTCGATGTCGTTGCGCGGGCGAAAGGCCGCGTCGAGCCCGAAGTGGCGCAGGGCCTCGATCGTGGCGGCGCAGATGCGGCGGTGAAAATCGAGGGAAAAGGGCACGCCGCCGACTTCGTCGCTCGATGCGATCAGCTCCCAGCCCAGCTGGCTTTCGTCGAACAGGATCGCCCCGCCGCCGGTCAGGCGCCGGTTGACGTCAATGCCGGCCTCGCGACAATAGTCCAGGCGGATTTCCTGCGCGACATCCTGATGATAGCCGACGAGTGCGGCAGGGGGCCAAAATTGGAGAAACCGCAATGTGTTGGGCGAGCCACCG
>Ga0315282_10012541_pt1 | contig 12955 bp, 24 predicted proteins | sample YL17G07_20_MG_FD_203693 | JGI IMG/M metagenome (GOLD analysis project Ga0315282, IMG submission 203693) | Sediment microbial communities from Yellowstone Lake, YNP, Wyoming, USA - YL17G07_20 | ecosystem: Environmental > Aquatic > Freshwater > Lake > Sediment | place: USA: Wyoming | collected...
GGTTATTATGCCCAACGCTTTAAGCCTTCTGATGAGATAGTTGAATGTAGCCTGAGGAATGTTCAATTCTTTTGCACAGTTCTGAAGGTTTCCGTAGCTCAGTTTGCCCTGCTTGATGTATTCGATGACCTGCTGCATTTCAAGCTGGTTTTTTCGTGGGCAGATGACTTTTACAAAATCTTCTATGGTGTTGACATACTTGTAGCTTAACTCAACATATACTTTTGGCATTTATTTCGACCCACGCCAAGATTATAAGTCTTAACTTATATTTAAAGTTTTTGGTTTATTAAAGTATCGGAGGCATGGAAAATGGAATATGATATGGAAAAACTTTAAACTATTAGACTATGTTGAAAAGGCTGTTTATCGTTGAAAAAAGCGTGATTATGCAGTGGGTTCTTGAAAAAAACTCAGTTTAACTTTTTGAAGTGCCGATGCCTCATCTGAGAAACGGAGAGAAGGGAAAAACTCATCAGCATCAGGCATTTTCCATGCGTTCATCATTATTGCCATATTTTATTCGTGAGAAGTAATAGTCACATTTTTTGCAGTGGTATGTTGTGATAGTGGATTCTCCAAGTTTGTATTTTGAGCACCATTCTATATTTGTACTTTTGCACATTGGGCATTTAGGCATTATTCTTCACCTTTTTTTTCTTTTTCAAAAACCAGCGAAAACACTAGGGATAATGCAATTGCGAGTGCAAATACAAAACCCCATTTAATAATGGAAGGTGGAAGTCCTACTATTTCTGTCCAATAATATGGTGTTGCTGATGGATTAATTGTTTCAGTGAAAATATGCCATTGTTCCTGCCAATAAATGATTGATTCTGTGGGATAGATTGTTTCTATGAGAATACTTACTGCTTCACCACCAGATCGTAATGTTGAAACAGGAGCAACAGTTTCTACAAATGAATAATTGAGTTCTTGTGCTGCATTTGGTGTTTCTTCGTTCCCCCAACTTCCATGAGCAGGCTCTGGGCTAACATACTTTCTTATCTTAAACGCAAAGAACCTTTCTGTTCCAAAACCGTATGCTTGGTATCGTGCAATTTCTAAGAGTACCCTATCTGATGTATCAGAATTGGTAACATTCAATACTTGAGTTCCATCAATTTCTGCAGTAATATTACCTCCAAGCTTCCAGATTCTAGTGAGCAAATTATACCATACGCCAGCACTGCCAGTAAGCGTTCCACTGCTCCATGAAGAAGCTCCCACGTTTGCAGATTTGACATAGTTAGAACTTGATGACCAAGCATCTTGTATCGAACTTCCTGACACCACTGCAGTGGTATTCTTTATCTCAAACCCTGCACCGAATATTTGAATATTCGACTCACTATAATGGCTTATCTTCTGCCCGCTAGAGGAATAAGCATCTTCAACAATGTAGGTATCTGGAAATGAAATTCCTGTCTTACTATGAAAGCCAACGCCACCCCACCATGTAGGTGAACTCATGTCTGTTACTTCAATGTAGTGACCTGTTGCATTTATAGTGTATGTAGGACCTCCGTCTACTGAAGTCCAGCGGGCAGTATTCAATGTTGTATTATCAAATGGATCTCCAAAAATAAATGTATTATCGAAATTGCTTGTTGTCGTAGCAGTTGAGTTTCCATAGTAAATGTAAATCGTGACATTAGCACTGCTCAAATCATCTGCAATTTTAACCCAAAAGATGGCATTGTTGCTTGCTGTATAACTCATCATCCAATAATCCAGAAGTGTAGTACCATCAGACTTTGTGAACCTCACATCTCCAAAGTCTGTTCGTGAGTGGCTATTTAGATAAACACTTCCACCACTGTCTGTTCCGCTTCCATAATAACATGTGATTTGGACTTGATAATTCGTTCCAGCACCAGTTGCACTATTTATTACATGAGATTTGCGGTAGTTCCATCCTGTCAACGATCCTTGAGCATTCGCAGAAGGAATAAACTCTAAAATAGCGAGTTCACTAAAAATCATTATTAGAATGAAAATAAAAGCTAGGAATTTTTTCATCTTACTGCTCCTAATTTGCATTCCATACTATAGCCCATGTAATTGTGAGATTCCAGTTATTGTCGAAAGCTGTCTGAGTGAATGATGCACATGCAAACAGGTTGTTATCGCTTGAGGCTACTCCACTCCATTGTAATCCAGCGCATTGCAGTGTGATTGCTCCTGTGAAAGTGAACTTATTTGTTACATTGTAGGCATAATCTCCAGAACTCATCCAAGGATCTGACAGCGTTCCCAAAGCTCTTCCTGCACCAAGAGTTGTTGCTTCATTCGGAAGTTTAGTCCATGTTTGTGAAGGAGAAACATCATTGCTCAAACTAATCCATTGTGTTGCGTTTCTTGCTGTAGTATTCAATGTTCCACAGTATCCCATCCAGTTTCCAGTATAGTTTTCTCCGATGTCTGTTATCACGTTTGATGTTGGAATATCATACATTCCAAACTCATTTTCTACTGTAAGGAAAACGTTTGCTGAAGGCTGTGGTGAGTGGTGCGGAGTGTAGTTCTGTATCATGTAGCCATTTATTGTCCCAATTAGGGCACATAGTACTACTGTCAGGATAAATTTCTTTTTACTTATCTGCATATTTTTCACCTCTTTTTTCACTTTATTATCAGCAAAACAACCCCTATTATGCTGCTTTTTCTGCTCCATCCATCTGCAATCATATTGTTATCTCCTTTTGTATAAATGTGAGTTCCATTATCAATTAAACATCTGTGGCATACATTCAAAGTTTCATTCCACCTGAAAAGGACAATTTTTCCAGTAAGGTTCGAAGAATAAAATAATCTCTGATAAATCACAACGGTATCTTCATTCGGAATGGTCGGCAACATTGAAGCACCAGACACGCTTGCAAAACTAAAGGTTGCGTTAAGGAAAACTAATGCTAAGATAACAAACAGTAATGCAAACACTGCTTTCATCATTTCTCAACTCGATTTAATTTTTTCCGCTATTCTCGCATTCTCCAGCTCATATTTTCTGATTTTTTGAAGGGTTAATCCTTTATGTTCACTTTTTAATGCTAGCTTTATGGCTTGAAGTCTTGGAATGTCTTTCTTTTGTGCAGATAGAAATGTTGTCATGTGACGCATAATCCTGATTCTTCTGTTGCCCTTAATGGATGGATGCACTCTTGGTCTGCCATGAATGTCTATCCAAGCGAGTCTCTTCTTCATCTTTTCCTCCTCCTTTTCTTTGCAGTTTCAGTGGCTTTCAGAATGGCTCTTTTTGTTGCAGGCTTCATCTGATGATACCACAACCATCCAACAAGCTTCTGTGGACTTTTAATGCCATCCTGCATTTTCTTCATTTTCTTCAATGTCTTTCTGAACCATTCTTTAGGCGGACGTTCAGGCATTAACATGCACCTCCACTTGATTCTTTATTTTTTTGATGTGTTGCATGGCTTCTTTTGCTATTTCGGTTCCGAATGTTGTGCCTAATCCTGTTGCGAATCCGAAGACCGCTAATTGCAGTAAGTCTGTATTAATCATGCGAATACCTGCGTGAAGCTGTTTTCATCATAAAGCACCTGAGCATGCAGATGCTCGGCTAACTCTTTAATGTCTCTGAACCATCTGCCCCTGTTTCCTCTATACTTTTTACGCTGTTTCCTTGTGCTGTTCTGTCTCGCCATTTCCAATCACCTTTTCAAGATTATTTCTTTGAACATAAAACTCTTCATAAAAATATGATGCCATATACAAAGCAATCATTAGAGAAGCTATATAAATGAAGAAACTGTATATTGTGCTCATTAAAAGTGTTGCAGTAAAAAGTATCATCCATTGTTTTGTTACGCTCAACAGTTTAACGGTGAATTTATCTCTTCTCAAATGATGAATGTATTCATGTGCATAAATGAGGTTAAACAGCAAATCTTTATCTGGCATACATATTTCATCTGTTAATGGATCATAATAAGCCATTGTTGGATACTGCTGAAGCATTTCATTAAGGTTTAAATATTTTACTTTAACCATTAACAACCACAGGGATTTCTTCTTTTGTTTGATGCATTGATTTAGCATTCATGTTTACTTGTGGAAGCTGTTCATTCGCTAAATGTTCTGATGCATCTTGATAAAGTTGAGTTTCAATCGCTGTGAAGCCTTCATCTGCATACACTTGCCTGTAAGGCTGATACCATTCATAAAACATTGTTGGCAGTATTGCACTGAACTCATCATTCAGGAATGGTTTTACTCCTGTCTTCTTCAAGTCTGGAAGCATCCATTGATAGTATCCTCTTGCAATACGCATTTTGTTTGGTATTTGATTCATCTTGTAAATTCTTATATTGCTACAGTTAGGCAAACCTCTCAGCCTACTTAAAACATACATTGGAAGCGGAGTGGTGAATATGACACTGTTAAAATGCGTTCCAACAACGTTGAAGTATTCACTGATTCGCCTCAACAGCGGCTCATTCCATTTCATACTGTTAAGCCATACTCCAGCATCATCCCAGACGAAGCATGGAAACTTTCTTTTCATGTCAATGACTTTTTTGAGAATCGTCAGAAATTCTGATGGTTTAAAAATGATGAAGTTTTTCAGTATTTGAGGATTCCAAGTGTCATAGACTGCCGCTAATGTTTTGAAACTGTAGCTGGATTTGCCATAACGCAGTGGTCCATAAACCATGTAGAATACACATTCATCTTCAACCATTGCTTTTTGAATAAATCTTGCCATTGTCGGCACATAATTTGGTTTTATTGGTAATGAATCTGCAATTTTTTTAACAGATTCAGCATACTTTAATCTTTTCTGAACTGCATCCTGTTGCATTTCGTCTAGTCTATCAGCAACTTCATAAATGGTTGGATCTACTTCACTCACTTGTCTCTGACCCCACAGATTCAACGCTTCTGTAAAGCTGTTCTGTTTTAGGAAGTAATCGTTGCTTCATTATTTCTACTCCTTGAGCACGACCTATTCCTTCAACGCTTACAAGGAGGCTTTCAATAATGTCTGCAATGTCTTCTGCACTTTTGCATCCTAAACTCTGCAGTATTCGGTAATAATTGATGACTTTAAACATGTCTGTCGAAGGTATTATTGTGCGAAAGTCTAACTGTCTCAGTTCCTGAGATTCATATCCACCAAATAAGTAGTCTGTGACTTTCTGCATTGTCCCCTTATCTTTCCAACTCATGGATGTGCTCCTCCACCAAAAATATTACCTAATGCTCCTGTGCTAAAAGCATAAGCTATGCCTGCGGCAACTGCAATTATGATTACGATGAACAGCACGGTTTTTGTGTTCAATGGAAAACTGAATTGTTTCTTGAAGAGGCTTAAAAGACCCCTGCTCAATGTTCTGCTCTGCAATGCAATGTAGACTATTCTGCTGCTTACTTTCGGCTCTACAAAGTTTGGCTCTAAAGGTTCAGGATTGTCTTCATTAAATAGTGCAATGTATGATTCTCTTCTGCGTTTCAAATAGTCGAAGAATCCTTTGCCTTTCTTTAGAAGGGCTTTCTTTCTTATGAAGTATATCGCTGAGTCTGCATTAAATTCATAGTCTTTTGTGCTGTCGAACTGTGCTTCATAATGTTTAACGTTTTCTTTGCCGAAAATTATTATTTCAAGCATGTCTGGATACCTTTCACCTTCAATCTTCAAGTTCAAATTTGACATTACAGCTTCAGCCCCCCTGAAATGAAACCATAAACTATTACTCCAGCAACAAAGATGACGGTTAATGCAGTCATGTGTTTAGGATTGCTTATCCAGTCTGAAAATTTGTTGAACAATCCCATTAAACCCTGCCCGCCTATGCTGACGACATTTTCAAGAGCGTTTCTGATAACGACTTCTTCAAGCATTCCCATTTCCTGCTTGTCCTGCTTGTTTATTGGAAATGGATTGTTTTCTATGAAGAAAAGTTCTGCTTCTGGATTAACACGACCACCTCTAAAGCTTAATTTGACGCATTCACCATCAAGTTTGTATGCTCCATCATTGTAGAATAGAAACTGATCTTTTCCATCAACGCCTCTAACAATGACTTTCTTCTCTTTTGTGATAAGATAAACTTTCATTTATTACCACTCACCTGTTTAAACAGTGCCATGTAGAGCAGGTAGAGGCTTGAAAAAATGATTATTATGCCGAACCATGTGTAGATTTCCGTGAGGCTTACGAATCCGAGAAAGATTCCAACGAGTGCTCCTGTAGCTGTAAAGTATTGATTTTTGAATTTGAGTCCAAACACTACGAATATGAGCCAGAAGATAAGTATAAACCACAATTGTTCTGTCATAGCCATCCACTCACAAGATATTTTGCAAGTATTATCAGCATGACAATGTTTATCAGCGTTAAAATTTGCATGAATAATGCAATTATCTGAATTCCTGAAACTCCATATCCCACACTGAACGGATTAATCATGTTTCCAAACCAGAATACGAAGTCAAAGAATCCAGCCTGTTTCATAGTCCACTGTTTAGCAATGACAACATTGCATATTCCATCATTCATTAATGCTGCTGTAATGTTGTTTCTGCTTGAATTGTAGTCTCTGTAGAAGGCATAGACATCCCAGCCTTTATCTTCATGATCCTGATGTGCACGCCAATATGTTTTAGTGTAGTTTTTGGATGTATCAAAGTTTGCTATGATGTCTGAAGCGTTAATGTATGGATATGCATAGTTGTACGTGTCAACATACATGTTTGCCCATAGAGGAAACCACAAAAAGCTTGCAGTGAGAGCACCTAATCGGCTGTAGTTTTGGCTTCCATATGTTCCTGTTCCATAGCTTCCTTCATATTCATATCCTCCCATAGCTGTTTTGTTGAAGTATAACCATCCGCTGTTATAAGTCAGATTCAGTACATCTGAACTTATCCATCCTCCACCGATGCCTATGTCATTTGGAGTTATACCTGTCATATTACTGTAAGAGCCAAACGTGTTTCCTACAAAGACATACGTAAGGAAACTGAACAGAAACGTGAATATCAGTGAAAACATCAATGTCTTCACTACATAGCTTGGAACGTAACTCATCAGTCTTTACTTCCTCCACCAATGTTTCTTCCTGCCACTGCACCGATGATTGCAAACACTACCAAGAATCCTGATGTGTACAATATGTCAAGCCATCCTATTACACTAAACATTATGGTCATTATGAATCCAACTGCGACAAGAGCCATCATTTCTCTTGTTAGCGACAATACTGCAACAAATACTCCTGCCATGAATACAACAGTCAGGAATACTCCTGCTTCAGCCAAGCCTATGCCCATCATGTTAGCGATTGCCTGAACTAAACTTTCCCAATACATTCATTTCACACCTCCACATTGACCGTGCTTGCAAACACAACCAGAAAAATGAAGCTGACAAGTATGACGGAAAGTGCTGTTAATGCAAGATAAATGTTTCTCTTCTTTACTGACCACACAATTAGCGTTGGTGATGAAGCCATTCCTCCTAGACCGACAATTGCAAACACCATTCTTATGAAGTACATGTATGAAAATGGAAATGTGCCGCTCCATAATTCTACAAAATAAAAGCCTATTCCAGCAACAATTCCGTTCCATGCTTCTGCAAGATACCATCCTATTGTGTGGAGAATACCGTTCCAAGATTCAACATAATTCCATTCTGGTATTCTTTCACCCCAAACTTCAAACATATAATCACCTGAACCACCCACAATAGACCAATTAGAACCACTATCTGAACTTTCTACTTGTCCACCACCTGAATATTCACCAACAATATTATATCTCCAACCTACATAATTCCAGTTGTCTCCTGATGTGGCTCTAACAACAATAGCATATTGAGTATTCATAGTAAGATTATAAGGAGTAACAGTTATGTTATACCAAGCACCATTTGTGTCCGTAGTGAATGTATCAGCATCTATTATTCCTGAAGTTAAGTCATTACCAATTGGAAGTCCATCACTTGTTGCTCTTATACTTAAATTTAAATTTTGAGGATTACCAAATTTAAAAGTTTTTATTCTAATCATCGTAACTGAATGATTTAATTCAACATAAAAAGTTTGTCCTACCCAAGTAGAACCATAGAAATTAATTGAAAAACCATCACCTGTATTGTAATATTCACGTATCTGACTATCTGGATTAGCATAGACAGAAATTACTATCATTACGGTAAGGAGAAAAGACAGAAAAAGAATAAGGGAAATTCTAGTAGTATACTTCATATCTTAATCCTACATTATATTCTATTCCTGAATTTGGTTGACCAGTAACGTTCCAAGTGTAAAGTGAAACAACCACCCAGTATGATGTTCTGTCAATTCCTACAGCACTGCCGAACAACTGGTTAGTCAATGAGTATCCTGAAGCAGTGATATTAATGTAGACTTTTGTTTTGCTTACTGCATCATCAGTTGTTGTTGCGAAACTGTAATTTAATTCCACAGCAATTCTGAACTTTAATGGAGTATTGTCTGGCACTCTCCACCAATTCTGCCCGCTAATGTATTCATGCATTGCCGTAACATCTGCTGGCATTTCATGTATGTTTCCATCATAAGTGTAGCCGTCTGTAAAATAGACCCATGCTGTGCCATTCCATCTTTGAAGGCAGAGGCTCATTATTCTGTTACCATAAGCGTCAGGTGTTCCACTTGCATACACAAGCATTGTCGTGTAGTTCTGCTGAACCGCAAAGAACAGCGTTAATGCTAACACAAACAAAAGAGGGAATGTATAGAGCAGTTTCTTTTTCATTATCTCACCTCTTTAGTTGTTGAGTCTATTATAGCAAGAGCGAATGCAATCATAGCCATTATTGTTGCCATTTCAACCATTGTCGCCACTGTTGTCCCTGTAAAATTATCACAGTTGTATGAAATACCGCTTATGTATGTTGGATTTGCTATTACGTCAAGATATAGATCTACTGTTAATGCAGAAGAGTCTGTCCTGTTTGTATACCAGTCTACTTTAATGAAGTCTGTTGGGTCAACATCTGCACCAGTGATTATTGCTGAAACTGTGTATGTTGCATTAGTGCCTCCTAATAGTCCCGTTTCTGCAACATTTTTGCCTAAAAGTGCTTTAGTTGTGCCGTTTGAATATGTTAATGTAACGTTGCATAAGATTGTTGCAATACCTGCTACGTGTCCATTAGCATAATAAATGAATGTCCATGTGGCTGTGTTTAAAGATTTTATTTTGCTGTTTATACTGCTTAATTGAATCACTGAACTGTTGCCAAAGCTGACAAATCCAGTACTTGATGCTGTAGATTGAATTTTAGCTTCTGGACCGTCACAGACAATTGTCTTTAATGCTTTGTAGTTTGTTGTGCCTATTGCCTGTGTTTCACTGTGAGCGTAGAGGTTTGTTGATGATGTAGAAAGCATTATTTGTGGAATCAATGCAATTACCAGTATGCAGATGAAGAATCCGATTAATAAAGCAATTATTTTTGGAGTAAAGCCTTGGTCTGTCATGGTTTTAGTCTCCATGTTCAATGGATGATGTCTATCTCCTGCTTCTCTTTATTGCACTATAAACTGCTGTTAATGCTACTGCAATGAACATGAACCAAACTGCGATGTTTGCCATAGTCTGAGTTGTGCCAGTGAGGTTGTTTTGGATGTAGCTCTGCACTACGCTGGTATAGAGGATTATAAGAACGAACAAGCCTATCATTAGACCTACGAGCAGATCAACTACTCCACCAGAAGGATCACGCAGTTTGTTCAGTTTGCTTAATGGATTGAACATTTTAGACACGCACCTCCTCTTCTGTTACGTAGCTGTGTAGTTTATCTACGTAACTTTGAACCGTGTCATGCAACTCAAGCAGGCTTATGGACCCCAATGCCAAGAAAGCAGCTACAAAACTCATGTTTGCTGCAATAATGCTTTGATTATGCGTTAAACCGTGCTCATAATCTTGTTCTGCCTGTATTGTTTTGCTGCTGAAATATTGGAGTCCAATTATGCTCATTGCAAATACTAAAAATAGTTTCTTATGTTTCATCATTAATGTCCCCTCTTTAAAGCAGAATATATGAGCATTCCTGCAAGTATAAAGATAAAGACTATGAGAAGTGTTGGAATAAATTTGACTATCTCTTTATCTGTTGTGCTGACGTTGAGGTTATTTTGAATGTCTGCAACGTAAGATTGGGCATAGACAAAGAGGCTTAGGCAGAGAAGGATTAGAATAATTCCGCCGAACAGTGTTGCATGCACGTAAAATTATAAGTACTGAAGTTGTATATAAAGTTTTCTATTTACTTCTTTTCGACAATATATATAATAGAAGGACAATATATAGTATATATAGTAAATAAAGGATTAAATTTAGGATTAAACGAACTGCGAACGAGACACCAGAATTCAACCTAGAATTACATGACAGACTTTACAGCTTTTTTCCCTATTTAAGCTATCGTACACTCCACGATCACTTAAATAACGAAAAAGAGTGTGAACTCTGTGAACAAATTTTTTCACGCCTTCTCTAGTTCTGCAAAGTTTTCCACTGGCTCTGGTTCATCAGCTTCTTGCAAGTCATTCTCATTTATATCAGTATCTATTTCTTCTTTTTTACCTTCAATTCCTTTAAATATGTTAAAGAATTGTTGCATATGTTCTGTTGGATTAACCTTTACATCTCTCCAACCACGTTCATCTTCTCCTATAAGAGTAGCTTTTGTAATCTCTTTTATCCATGAAAATTTCTGAAATTCTCTTGTTGCTTTCTTGAAGTCCAGTGTAAATTTTGATTGTGTATAAGCACTTTGTATTAATTGTTGATATGGTATTGCCTTCTTTTCGCATAACCAAGCTTTGTACCAAAGATACATATCGTGTCTTGTTATTATACTACTCATATCTTCTACAAGACAATCTTCCATAAATAATATTACTGGTTCACTTGCCATATAGAAATCAATTTTTTTCCCTTCAATAGATTTTTCTCCTGTAAATTTCTGGTTTGCTATTAATCTTTGTGCTCCTAAGATTGCTTTGTTTAAAAGCCCTGAAAATTCTGACGGTGTGCATAGCTTGTCTAAAATATTTGGATCTCTATTGCCTAATTCTTCGGAAAATATTGCATTAAAATCTCTTACAATCCATCGTCTATAGAAAGCTGTTGAAACATCTCCACCTCTGAATCTTGGTAATTCATTGCACGAAAATATCATCTTTGCTCTATTGTGAAAATGAATAGCGTTCTTAAATTTTCTTTGTGCATATACAGTATCATCTCCAGTTAGTGCTTTAAACTTTGTAGTATATTGTATTGCTCTTTCATCAAGTTCCGCAACTATATTAGCAAATTTTCCGTAGAGGTCTACTAAAGAAAATGGTTGCTCTTCAAATGATTGTATATTTATACTGCAACAATTCTTTTCACCCAAGAATCTTCTAATCAATGTAAGAAATTTTGATTTTCCATTCTCCCCAATTCCTTTACAAGCAATAGCTACTTGTGGAAAATAATCTGGTAGAAAACACCATCCAACTATTTCATATAATTGTTCTACTGGCTCTACACTATTTGCAGATATTTCTTCAAAGAATTTATCTATTGCTGGACATGTGGCTTTTGGATCATAAGTAACAGGAATCTTTGCGAGAAAAATTTCATTTGGAGTATGCTCTTTTAATTCTCCTGTCATGATATTAAGTATTCCATTCTGAACGCAGATGTCATATTTTTGTTCGAGTGGCTTTTTAGTAAATTCATCAAGTGTAATATTTAACCATGTTGCTCTCTTTACTTTCCCAATAACTTCTTCTACACAATGGTTAGTTTCAGATCCACCAAGTATTCCATGTACCATTTGCCTAATTGTGTCATCACCATTACCTTCATAAATGCCATCTTTGTAAATGAATATTACTTCTTCAACAGTTTTTGGATTATATTTTTTCATTGCTAACTCTGATAAATCTCGTTCTATGAGTGCTTTTTGTGCAGGAGTTGCTTCTTTATAATTAGTAATTGTATAATTAGTAATTGGAAGATTTGGATTCATAATATTTTCCATAACATTTCCTTCTTTAAGACAGAGTTAACAGCCATTACCAACTAATTAGTTAAAGCTCTATATAAAGCTTTCTAGAAGCCCTTTAAAAAGCTTTTTTTTTAAAAATTGGTGGGATGTGAAAGGCAGAGAAGGGGAAAGAACTGGAAATGCAAATAACCAGTTTGCCAATCAGCATCCTTTCACCTTTTTTCATAGACAACTATTTCAGCGGTCAAAGTTTCATTTATCTGGTCATATGTTGCTTTTTGCACTTCAATGTTTTTGTGGTCAAGCACTGTAATAACTAATTTTTTTACATTAGCATTTTTAGGCTCAATAATTACCGTATTATTTTGTATTTTCATTATTTTTACACCTCCTTGCCTTTTTTACATCAGCATTCATCATAATTACTCCGAGAACAACCATCCAGAAAAAAAGTAGAATAAGGAATGTTGCGTGAATTCTCTTTATTTTTTTACTCATGGTTTCACCTTATATATTATTTTATAAAGCCCTGTATTATATTGTAAAACCATTTCCACAGGTTCTGATGTTCTGGATAAATGTTCAGCATACTGATAATGCCGAGCACAAGCCCAATGATGAATTCTAGCATTGTTCTGCCTCCTTTTTTAAAGGCAGAAAAGTGACTCCGAAGCCTTTGCTTTTGATGTATTCGTTGGCATCTGCCAGAGCTTTTGCAGTTTCATTTCGTTTATCTGTGTAGTCACCGTAAAACATGCTCAGGCTCGTCAGTTTTTCTTGGAAAATGCTGCTGAAAGTCCAGCTTTTGGTTATTATGCCCAACGCTTTAAGCCTTCTGATGAGATAGTTGAATGTAGCCTGAGGAATGTTCAATTCTTTTGCACAGTTCTGAAGGTTTCCGTAGCTCAGTTTGCCCTGCTTGATGTATTCGATAA
>Ga0315282_10012542_pt1 | contig 12955 bp, 10 predicted proteins | sample YL17G07_20_MG_FD_203693 | JGI IMG/M metagenome (GOLD analysis project Ga0315282, IMG submission 203693) | Sediment microbial communities from Yellowstone Lake, YNP, Wyoming, USA - YL17G07_20 | ecosystem: Environmental > Aquatic > Freshwater > Lake > Sediment | place: USA: Wyoming | collected...
GCTCAGCCGGCATGATTGAGAAGATCTTCAATGCGGAGCGGGTAACCACGATGGATTATTTCATCAAAGAAGCGCCCAGGATCGACTGGCAGTGGATGTTCGTCGTCGGCATCTTCTTGGGCTCACTCATCGCTTCCACCACCTCCGGTACCTTTCGCCTAAAGGCGCTGCCGGATATGTGGGAGTCCCGTTTCGGGCCGGGCCGGATGAAGAGAGGTATCACTGCCTTTGCCGGCGGTGTGGTAACCATGTTCGGCGCCCGCCTGGCTGACGGCTGACCGAGCGGTCACGGGCTGAGCGGTTCGCTTCAGCTGGCAGTGAGCGGGTTTATTGCCCTTTTTTGCTTTTTTACCGGGGGCATCATTATTGCCCACATCCTGTACGGAAGGGGGGATCGGAAATGAAAATACTTCTCTATGGAGTTATCACCGGAGTTCTCTTTGGCTTTCTCCTTCAGAAAGGAAGGGTACTGCGGTATGACAAGCAGCTCGGTGCCCTCCGCCTGCTGGATATGACCATCGTGAAGTTTATGCTTTCAACCGTCCTGGTCGGTATGATAGGTGTATACCTCCTCAAGGACCTTGGACTTGCTCAACTCTCCATAAAGAGTACCATCCTGGGAGGTGTTATCCTCGGAGGTCTTACCTTCGGCGTAGGCTGGGGTTTGTTGGGCTACTGCCCGGGCACGTCCCTCGGCGCTCTGGGAGAAGGCAGATGGGATGCGGTGTGGGGCATCGTGGGGATGCTCATTGGCGCAGCCCTCTACGCCGAAGCCTATCCCTTCATGAAAAGGACGGTTTTAACCTGGGGCGATTACGGAAAGATCACCCTGCCCGAGGTGTTAGGGGTAAATCACTGGCTGATAATCATACTCTTCGTCATCGGCGGGTTAGCGCTCTTCCGCTTTTTCGAGAAGAGAGGACTGTAACCAAGCATTCCGGAGTTCTGTTAGAGTGAAACTCAAGATACCATTTCCTGCCAATGCACGGTTCGATGTGGTGGGCATGGGGCTCAATGCGGTGGATCACCTCTGCGTCGTACCCCATTACCCGCAGTTCGACAGCAAGGTGAAGATGCTTGAATACTCGAAGCAGGGCGGGGGGCAGGTGGCTACTGCCATGGTCACCTGTGTCCGCCTGGGACTGAAGGCGAAATACATCGGTAAGGTGGGGGATGACGAATTCGGCGGGTTCTCCCTCGAGAGCCTGAAGAGGGAAGGGGTGGACGTATCTGAAGTGATGGTGGAGAAAGGCGCATACACCCAGTTTGCCTTTATCCTGATTGAGAACGGGACCGGAGAGCGGACCATCATCTGGGACCGGGATGATATGCTGAAGATTCACCTCCACGAGATCAAAAAGGAGTCCATCTGCTCGGGAAAGGTCCTCCACCTCGATACCCATGAAGTTGAGGCCTCGATCCAGGCAGCCCGCTGGGCAAAGGAGGAGGGCATCCCGGTGATGCTCGACGCGGAAAAGGTAAAGGACAGCACTGCCGAACTGCTTACATACGTGGATATCCTGATTGCAGACCGTACCTTTCCTAAGAGCATGATTGGCTGTGATGATGTCAGGGAGAGCCTTGAGAAGCTCCGCAAGCTGGGACCTTCTTTTGTCTGCGTCACCCTGGGGAAAGAGGGATCACTTGCCCTCTATGACGGAGAGATATTCAAAACGCCAGCCTTCTGGGTGGAGTGCAAAGATACCACCGGCGCAGGTGATGTGTTCCATGGGGCCTTTATCTACGGGATGCTCCAGAACTGGGAGATCGAAGAGATACTGAGATTCTCCCATGCCGCTGCATCGCTCAAGTGCCGCTCCCTTGGTGGCAGGAGCGGTATCCCGAGCATTCCTGAGATAATGAAGTTTATCGATTCTACCGGCCGAGCCTCTGGAGCTGGTTGACGGTAAACAGGCTCAGCGGGAACTCCTTCCCCAGGTTAATCTCGGGCAGCGTACTGACCGTTGAGTGTACCCGCTGGACGTCAAGACACGTGACCGTTATGTAATAGGTATCTTGTAGCCCCTGGTAGCTCGGGCGGACGTCCAGGCAGTACTCGATGACCTTCAACAGCTTCCCCTCCCGGTCAAACTTCTCGGCAGTCACGATGTGCCATAACTCGGGGTCCACGTACCAGATGAATTTACTGTAGGGATAAGAGGGGTTCTTATTCGCCCCCTCGACCACATAGGTGTTGACCTTCTCTTTCTGCATGCCGCTGTACATGCAATCCCCTTCAGGGCGCTTGAGAACACCAATGTCCTGATGCCGCGCAAGGAGGACTTCTTTCCTCCCCAGGTATTTGTACGTGAAGTTTGCCGGGATCATGTTCCGGCCGTAATCATCGTCGGTCGCGATGTCTGATCCGCCTTCAATATTCGTTCTCTGGGCAGTTGATATATGGCGGATCTTCCGGAGGGAGGGAATCCATACCCAGCTGTCGTCTTGCTTGTTCCGGTCCTTGTAGCAATACTGCAGTATGGTCTGTCCCTTTACTTCGGTCGGCTCACTGTTCTCAAGCCAGCTTGCCCGGAGGATGCCTTTGGTATTGTCAGGAAATTCCGGGGTGGGCGGCACGTCACACCTCCCGGCAATGTGCAAGCTCTTCACCGCGAAGGCAAGCTTCCGGTCATATTTGAGCTTCCCGTCCACCGTATATCCCACAGCGGAGTTGAAGAATCCATCGCTGTGGCTCCAGGATTCAAAATTCCACGCAATCTCAAGCCCGCTCTTTGGGTTCGGAAACGGAACCCCGGCAGCCCAGCCGATGAGCTCATCATTAGGGCCGATCCTGCAGTTGCCCTCCTTTGTGTACTTTATCTTTCCCGGGGTGTACGGCAGAGGGCGGTAGGGGACAATCTCAAACCAGTGCTCTCCCCAGGTCTTGGTGTCTTTCATGAGCTGATAGATAGCCGGAGGCAGCAGGTCTTTCACCTGGTCAACGGTGGCGCTGCCAATCCTTTTTCCGACCCAGGCCTTTTCCCACTCCTTCACCTTTGCCAGTTCCTCTCCTTCATAACAGGGCTTGAGGATCTTCTCTTCAGCACGGCCCCGGTAAGCGATCCCGAGTAAGAAGATCGAAAGGATTAAGAAAGACAAGACGGATGCTCTTTTACGGTCCATCCTTCACCTCCTGGTTGTTAGAACTCATACCTCATGGAGAAGATCACCTGATCCTGGTATTTCCCGATATCCTTCCCCGCGGAATTCCTCGACTCGTTTATCTGCTGGTAGACCACCATCCACCTCCAGTGGTCTCCCGGGGCAAACCTGAGGGCACCTGAGACCGTGGTATTCCCGTTACAGTCGTAGAGGAAGTTGAGTGCCGGGACGATGGTGTCATGGTAAAAACCGGTATCGATCTGGATGCTGAGCTTATCCCAGGTTGATTCCGTGTATCCCGGAATCCCTGCCTCCCAGGCAATACCGCGCTCGTGGCCGAACAGCTTGTAATGATACCAGGTGAGGGTTGTACTGACAGCCCTGGAATTGTTCCAGAGAGAGAGGTAAGGCACCATGTTTTTCCTGTCCAGGGTGAGGGCGGTGGTGAGGAGGTCCCGGGTGAGGGTCTTGCATTCCTTAAAATCACTCGAAAACCAGTTATACTCCTTGTTGCTGTTCAGAACAACCTCGCCCCTGATCACCGATTTTGCCCAATCGATGGGCTTGGAAAAGGTAAAGGCTGAAGAGAGGTAGTGAGGATAGATGAAGACCTGGCCTACGTTCTTCTTCGGAATGGGCAGCCCGAATTCTCCTATCGCCTTGTTCAGAACCATCTGCTGGGAATTGGTATACCCCTCAGCACCGTTGTAAATGGGTGAATCAAGCCTGGTATAAAACGTGGAGATCGTCCAGTCTGCCCCGAAGGTTACCCCCCTGATCCTTAAGCCCATCTCGATGTTGCTCGCATCATTGGTCGGGACGTCTTCTCTCTGCTTATGGAAGACCCGTGAGAAATATTCGGGCCAGTAGAGCGTTCTGAGCGGAAACTCCATGGTCAGCCCCTGGGGGGTAGCCCCGAAATACTGGCCTGAGCCGGCAGGAGAGAGCCGGTTGTACTGAAAATCGGGCGGGATGATGATCAGCTCAAAGGAGATATCCTGCCATATGTTTCTTGGGGTATAGAAGAACCGGCCCATCCAGAGGCCTATCTTGTAGTCTTCCCAGTCAGGGAAGGCTACGAAATTGTTGTAATCGAGCGGGTTGATCACGTCAGCAACCCTCGCCTCTGCCGTTTCGCCCCAGGAGACCATCTGCTTCCCCAGCCGTGCTTCAAAGACATCGCTCCAGGTGTATTCAAAGTAGAGATCTTTCATGATCTCTTCCTGCTGGTTTGACCTCCGGTACGACCGCAAGCCGAAGGAGCCGGATTCCAGGGCGATTGCGTGCCCGAGGTTCCTGTCAATATTGGTGCCGTTGTCGTACCAGAAGTTGAAGAGCCCGTAGAGTTTGAGGTTCCAGGAGGATTGCGTGATGATATCTAACAACCCTTCGCCCCGAAACGTAGTCCGGAAGCTCGAAAATTTTACCCCCCGCTCATCCTGGTGGGTGCGGTAGTTGAGCGTCTGCTGGATGCTCCCCTTTACTTCGTGGAGCCTCCCGCCGAACAGCTCGATGGCTGAGGAGGTGGAGGCAAGAGCTGCTGCCTGGAAGACTGCGATAACGAGAACTATAGATAACCTGTTTTTCATATCGCTCCTCTTTTATCCATGACTATTGTCCACGATTCCCCTTAAGTGAATGAGTTTTGTTTTCATACCCCTATCGAAATACACAAGGATGAGGTAGTTTGTCAAGTCTATAAATAGGCGTTAGGCAGGCAATGGGCGATTTCAGATTTAAGATTTTAGATTTCAGATTGAAAATTATTCAATCTCCAATTTGCGATCTACAATCTGAAATTAATTTCTATTTTCACCTATTGCCTCTTGCCTTTTTCTGACTTCTGACTCCTGAATTCTGACTTCTCTATTTTCTTTCTGTCTTCTTCATTCCGCAATCCGCACTCCGCATTTCTACAGCCTACTCCATTCTTCTTTACTTTTCCTGCAGAATGGACTATGTAAAAAAAATCACTTAAATTAGATATGGCTGTTCTGCTGAATGTCAGGACCAGGCACTTACGCTTTCTCTAAACATTTCATGGTAAAGGAGAGGTAATCATGGAGAACAAGAAAGAGCAAAAGGAAAGGTTTTTTGGACGAAGGTCGTTCATGAAATTGGCTGGATTATCAGCCTTTGGCCTGAGCATGGGGTTTCCCCTGCGGGCACGATGGGCAATGGCAGAAGAATCTCCTCCTGGAGGAATCCAGGGACACTGGTGGCGTAAGAATGAGGATGGTTATGCATATTTTGTCCAGGATAATCTGCGCACCGACTGGCTTGATCAAGGATACCTGCTTGCCAAGTTAGACCACAAGTGGATGGTATTCAAGACTGCAGAGTTCGAGGAGGAATTTCACACCTGGTGGCTGGAGGAAAAGCTCAGTTACTATGATAAACTGGAACGTTCCATTGCAGGTGAGGATGTAGAGATCCCGAACGGCGGGCACCACCACCCCATGCTGGGCACCTACGGCAACAAGTACCGGAACCGGGGAGACAGCTACTTCCATCTCAATGTGACCCCGAAGGGGTACACCCTGCTCCCGAAGGCAGAGTACATCAGGCAGATCATTGAGGAGGTAGATGAGATTTATAACACCTCCACCAATCTCCCTGCCGATATCTTCAACTACCGGAAGGAGCTATACCAGGATGAGGACCTTTGGGATAAAAATAAGTTTGCGACCCTTGAGGTGTATACCGGCCACCCCATTGACGATGATGACCCGATGAAACTGAGCTTTAAGGAAACCCACACCTTCCAGAACGTCATGGTGAATCCTATGACTACCGTCACCTACATGTCTGTGTATAACACCCCGGGCGGTCAATCCTATTTCTACGGTGACGAGGGGCAGACACCCACCTTTGAGTTCAGAGGATTCTGCTGGATGATAAGTCCCTACAACCCCAACCTGACCCAGTATGAGACGGATGTTAGCGACTACCTGAACCAGGCCTTTTCCAAGTACCATGGCCTGCGGGATGACTTCATCGCGAATATTTTTGTCATCTGCGAAGAGTTCAATAACTCTCCCACTGACAGCGACCTCTATGGGCTGGGGAAGAGAGTGGTTCCCGAATTTACCTACGGGAGTGCTTTGAAGGCAAAGCTGAAGAGTTTTTTCGGGAAGAAAGGGATCTTCAGCAAACGGATTCAGTATTTTTAGTCCCGGGCTTCCTGAGTTACTGACCCCGCAAGGTAACCATAGAAAAGGGGACTTTATTTTCTGCTCGGTTATCAGAAAAACCCTCCTGGAATTGATATTGATGCAGAAGAGGAGTATAAGAAAATATACAATGCGAGTTGATAGGTAACCTTGAGAATTCTTATATCACATGAACTTCATAAGGAGGAGCGAAGATGAATATTAAGGAAGTAACGAAACGGTTGGAGGACAGCTTCAAGCAGTATTTACAGCACATGAACAAGGAGGAATTTCTCATTGCGGAAAAGGGTAAGGAGCGGTTGCGGTTAGAAATTTACAAAACGAAAGGCGATAAGGACTTTCCCCTGAAAAGAGTTTCCTTCATGATCCTTGATTACGGTATGGTCTGGAACAAGGATGATAAAACAGCCGTTGACGAGGACGAACTCATTGCCGGGACTTTCACAACACATGACGATCTCCCCTTGCCGATCCTTGCCCTTGAAGCCTCAATGCATATCGGGAAATATGACCATCTGAATATTGACCTCTTCCCCATCTCGAGGGATCCGCGTTACCGGGAAATGTTCTGTAAACCGGTACAGGAACTCCTCGAAAAATATAAAAACCTTCCCGCTGTGCCTCCGGGCGCGATAACGCCACACCTGCCTGAAGGATCTACTTCAGGGGGGATGATGTCCGGTAACTTTGATATCTCTTTCAGAGCCATAACAGTGCCGTGGTGGTTTGAGTACGTGGAGATGTATAAAAGCTTTCTGGATAAACGTGACAGTTATCCTCTTTTAAAGGAGCCTGCCATCATTGAAGAGGGCAAAAAGATCAGGGAAATGTTTCTTTCAAACTTCAGGAAGGCTGCGCCGGGAATCTTAGCTGACATTCCAAACCTCTATACTGAAGAACGGGGGAAGAAGTTCGCGGAATTTCTCTTTTAGGCTGCTGAGAATCTCCTCGTGATCCATGACAGGAAACTGGCTGAACTCTATATAAAAAAATTGGCGGGAACATGCCTTACATTCGGAAATTTATCGTGGGAGAGGCCAGTAGGACTACGAAAAATAAACCATTAACACCTCCTGTTGATTGGCTGTTGATAACCAGAGGTTCACGGAACGGCAAGACGCAGAATCAATGCACGTGGAGCAGATTGATCAGTTTTTGAGCAATAAAAATACATCAATATTTCAGATAGTTAACAAAAAAAGGTATTTTTAATGATCAGAGCCGGCACCTGTTCTTGGACAGATAAAACCTTAATCAACAGCGGTGAGTTCTATCCTAAGGAAACAAGCACGGCAGAGAGCAGGTTAAGATACTACGCTGATCATTTCGACACCGTTGAGGTAGACTCTACCTATTACGCCATCCCTAACATCAGAAACGTTTATTTATGGGTAGAAAGAACCCCGGATAACTTCACGTTCCATATCAAGGTCTACGGTGCATTAACAGGGCATGGAATAGACCCCAAGACCTTACCGAAAGACATTTTAAATCTTCTTCCAGTAAAGAATAAGTCAGCAAAGTATATCTACATTAAAGAATCATCCATTTTGAAAACCATAGCTGAAAGATTTATTGAAACACTGTACCCTCTTGCTAAAGCCGGTAAACTCGGAGTCATCGTCTTTCAATTCCCCCCGTGGTTTCAATACAGAACGCAGAACCTCGACTCTATCCTCACCTGCAAAACCCTTATGAAGAATTTGCATGTAGCCGTGGAGTTCAGACACAGCAGCTGGCTTACCCCTGGTAGAGTAGATTCGGTCTTGCATTTTTTGAGGGAAAATCAATTCACCTACATTACAGCAGACGAACCTCAGTACAGCAACCATGCCACAATACCATTTCTGCCTGATGTCACTTCTGATATTGCCTATTTCCGGTTCCATGGCAGGAACAAGCAGAACTGGCTCAAGGAAGGTGTTGAAACTTCTGAAAGATACGACTATCTGTATTCAGATGGTGAACTGAGGGAATTTATTAAGCCCATACATGATGCGAGTAAGCGTGCAAAATCGGCATTTGCTATGTTCAACAACTGTCATGGTGGTTCTGCGGTGAAGAATGCCCTCAGACTGAGGGAGTTAATAAAAGAACTATCTAATCATGGCGAAGAAACTTGACCCAAAAGAAATAGTGGACGGAGAGGGACGGAGAGGGTCACATCTTCAATTGTCAATAAAGTCAGTATCAAAAAAATACAGAATTCAGAAGTCAGAATCCAGGAGTCAGAAGAAATGTGGATTGCAGAATGGGGAAATTACACTATAATTGTTATTTTCAACATCCGCTGAAAATAATATAAATAATGAAATATAGCTTGACACTAAATTATTTTATTGTAATAATAATTTTCAACGAATGCTGAAATAGGTATTATTGATGAAAAATAAGCTGTGTGATATGGAGAATAAGGCAGAGAATGTCTTGAGGGCATGCCTGGAAAAGGTCCCCTTTGTCCGAATAGCGTTATTGAGCAGGGAGGTTGATGGGGGTGGGTTGAGAGCAGATTTAGTTATTACCATTGCCCTTCCTGATAGCAAGCAAACTTTGGTGGTGGATGTTAAGAATAACGGCCAGCCCCGTTTGGCTCGGGAAGCAGTTAATCAACTGATGAGATACCGTGAAACTTATCCTGACTCATACGGAGTTTTTATCGCGCCCTATATCTCTCCCCGGTCGGCTGAAATCTGCACAAAAGATGGGATTGGATATGTAGACCTTGCAGGGAATTGCCGTCTGTCATTCAACCAGGTGTATATTGAACAGGAAGGGAAACCAAACCCGTTTGCAATGAAGCGAGATTTGCGTTCGCTCTATTCGCCCAAGGCAGCAAGGGTTCTGCGGGTGCTTTTGAGTAACTCTAAGAAAGCCTGGAAAACCCAGGAGCTCACCAACGAAGCGAAGGTTAGCCTGGGACAGATTTCTAATGTTAAGAAACTATTGGGTAACCGTGAATGGATATCAGCTACGAAGGATGGGTTTTTGTTGAGCGAGCCGGGAAAGCTTCTTACTGAATGGTCTGAAAATTACACCTATCGAAAGAGTAAGATCCAGGAGTTTTACACGCTGAAAGAACTCGTGGAAATTGAAAGAGACCTGAGTGCACTCTGTAAACAGAAAGGTATTCAATACGCTTTAACTGGATTTTCGGGGGCAACACGCCTCGCCCCTGCCGTCCGTTATCAACGGGCTATGGCATACGTTGGTAATCAGATGGAGGAGGTAGCTTCACTCCTGAACCTCAAAGAGGTCACAAGCGGGGCTAATGTGTTGTTATTAACACCTTACGATGAGGGTGTTTTTTATGGTATCAGGCAAATTGACAGTATCTGTATAGCATCTCCAGTACAGATCTATCTCGATCTGAAAAGCTATCGAGGTCGGGGTGAGGAAGCCGCAAAGGCTCTCTTTGAGGAGGTTATCAGGCCAACATGGTAACACGATGGGATTATACAGACGAGAAGGTTAAGGCAGCTCGTTCCGTCCTCATTGAACTCATCCGTCTTTTGGGTGAATACCGGGACGATATCGTGTTGATTGGGGGCTGGGGGCGGAGGGTCACATCACATGTCAATAAAGGCAGTATCAAAAAAATACAGAATCCAGAAGTCAGAATTCAGGAGCCAGAAGAAATGTGGAGTGCGGAGTGCCCATTTCCTCGTTGACATAACCTGCGGCTTTTTATAGGCTCTCCCTAAGCCAAGATTCTTTAGCTGACTAAACCTGACAGGGAGGGGTTATGACAGGAAAGGGAGGTACTGTTCTGAATAAGAGCTTTATGCCATCACCGGAAAAAATACAGGGATGGCACCTCATTAAGGATGCAGGAGGCCCTACCTTTGCCGGGAGCCCGTCCTGGGAGAGGTATATGGCATTTCTTGAAAAGAACTTTCAGGCCTCTGGCCTTGTTGACATAAAGAAAGACACGTTCACGTACAATCGCTGGTTTACTTCAGACGGCAGAGACACCGGTTACTGGTCTCTTTCTGTCGATGGGAAGGAGATTCCCGTGGCGTCCTACTGGGCCTATTCCGGATCCACGCCGCCATCCGGTGTTACGGCACCGCTTGTTTACTACGACCAGGATAACCCTCCGGCATCCATCGAAGGGAAGATCGTGGTCTTTGACATACCGGTTCTGTCGCCTGATTCCCTTCCGCTCGAGATGCTCAATCCCGGTTTTGAATACGCATCAGATCCTGATTCTGTCCCCGCGGATTCTTTTATTACAGACCAGTTTTATCAGGTTACCTACTATTCCCTGTTCGGAGGATTGAGTGATATTCTTACCCAGGGCAAGGCCGCAGGAGGTCTGGTGATTGCCGATATGGGTCCGGGCCGGGCTGCCGGGATCTATACCCTTCCTCCCCCGCCTTCTGAATTCGGCGTTCCCGGTCTTTTTCTCGATCGGGTTGCAGGCAAGGAGGTGAGGCAGGCATCGATGGAAGGCCGCAGGGCAACTCTGAAGCTGATGGCTATGAGGGAGAAGGCTGAGGCCTATTTCCTCTCCGGGTTCCTGCCGGGGGAAAATTACGGTAAAGATGAGGATGAGGTGGTCCTTCTCATCACGCACACTGACGGGCCCGGCCTCTCTCAGGAGAACGGCGCGCTGGGTATCCTGGCCGTCATCCAGTATTTCTCGCATATCCCCAGAAATGAAAGGCCCAGGACACTGCTCGTTCTCCTTGATCCCCAGCACTACATGCCGGGAAGACACAGCATTAAATGGTACTCACTCCATCCCGAAGCCGCTTCTAAAATCGTAGCGAGCATGGGGGTGGAACACCTCGGGCAGATAGAATACCGGGAACGAGGGGATGATTTTTTACCTACCGGACTGCCTGAAGTGACCAAGGTGTTTGTTCAGGATAACGAAGCGCTCATCAAAAGGGCTATCTCGGCGGTGAAGGATAATGGTCTCCCTCGTGCGATGGTTCACTGTCCTGCCAGGGAGGGGCAGGGTATGTGGGAAGGGATGGGGGATGTGGCTTTGAAAAGGCATCTCCCGGGGTTTGCGTTAAGTTCGCTGATGAGTGCCTATCTGTCAACGGAATCACGTATCAACACCTTTGATAAAGACCTGGCGGCAAAACAGATTGCGGTTGCAGTCCAGCTTACCGGTGAATTGATGAGGGCTGACCTTAAGGAAATTGCAGTGCCGCAAGGCGACTGAGAGCAGTGTACACGCTCGTTGCCGGGGGGGCGTGTTAAAGAGATCTTTGAGAAAACAGTGTTCCAACAGATGAAAGGGGGCTTTTATGGGAGGTGCTTTGTCAAAGGAGCAAACATACTTTGCAGAGAAGATGGAAAGATTTACGAAAGAGATGGAGGCAAGGGTGCTGGATACCTTCGCGCGCCTGAACGGCAGCAGGGACCTTCAGATCAGAGACTTCCTGTATGAAGAAGCGGATTATACGGTGAAGGTGTCGCGGGGAAAGGTGATTGAAAAGGGCGGCTTCGAGCTGTGCAGGGTAAAGAAGGAGCTGCCGCCCATGATACCGGAACCGATCTGGAACCGCTACATGCAGATTGATCTCTACCCAAAGACACCGCTCGTGGGGATGCTCCACATTGCCATGTACTTCTCCTTTCAGGCAGACGGAGGCGACATGGTGGGCGGGATCATGGATATAACACCGGGCACGAGTATTGAGGAAGACCTGTTTTTTGTTAAGGCGGAGATGGATAAGATCTTTGAGAAGCGCGGACTCGATGTTAAAGAGTTCAGAGCTTCGCTGGAACACGGAAATCACAAGGAGAAGCTCAAGGCTTCATGTGTGGGGGTGAGCTTTTTCAAGAACTTTCTGGAGATAAACGAAGAGAATTTTAATCTCGTAAAAGAAGCAGTTGAAACCTTCTTTGATGCCTACATCAAGGTCCTGGAGAAGAGGAAGGATCAGAAATTCACTGAAGCAGACATCGATGCCATGTTTGATATGAGAAAGCGGTGGCTTGAGAAGCAGTTTTTCTGGGATCCCTTTCCTTCGACAGGACTGACTCCCTATGAAGTCTGGTCGATGCAGGATCTGGCTCCAGAAGTAAGGTTCTGAAGTTTTATGTTAGCAACATCTTTCCCGGGTTCAAAATGCCCTTTGGATCCAAAGCCTCCTTAACCCTAAGAGGCAGGAGTAAGGATTGACCTCTGCTTCTTTGTTTTTTTCCCACTATCCCCTTGCAATTCTCTATCAACTGATATATTGTTCCGCCCAAAATCACTTGAAAGTCATACCGTTTCATAACAGGAGGAACGGTGTTGGTGAAGGTGGTGGCACGATAAGCGGAGCAACAACGAACTCCTATCAGTCTGCGCTTGAGGGGAGTTTTTTTATTTTGTTTCCATTTTTTAACCTTCTCAAAAAGGAGTGGCAGATGAAATCTAAAACCCTTATTCAGATAATACTCACCGTCCTATTACTCATTCCATTCAATGCCTTCGGTGTACCGCCAGATTCTCATATCGGTGTCCTTTACGTTATCCACGGAGGTATGACAACGAATGAACCTCAATATATGTTTGATGCTGCAGTGATGCAATTTTCCTTTGACCCCAATCACTCCGTATACAAATTTGTTATCTGGAATCCGGCGAACTGGTCGATGGTTCTGGATACGGAATCTACGGAATTCACTCTCAAGTATTTACGTCTGTATGATTTTTCATATGACCGGATCGGGGG
>Ga0315282_10012543_pt1 | contig 12955 bp, 11 predicted proteins | sample YL17G07_20_MG_FD_203693 | JGI IMG/M metagenome (GOLD analysis project Ga0315282, IMG submission 203693) | Sediment microbial communities from Yellowstone Lake, YNP, Wyoming, USA - YL17G07_20 | ecosystem: Environmental > Aquatic > Freshwater > Lake > Sediment | place: USA: Wyoming | collected...
GGAGCTTGATAAAAAGCCCGTGGCTGCCACTATGTGCTTCGATTACCGGGACACCGTATACCTATACAACAGCGGCTACGAACCTGACTATGGTTGGCTTAGTGTGGGAGTTATTTCAAAAGCGCTGTGTATAAAAGACAGCATCGAGAGGCATAAAAAACGTTTCGACTTCTTAAAAGGCGCTGAGGCCTACAAATATCATCTGGGCGGACAGGAGCTGCCGCTGTATAGGTGCTCGTTAAGATACGCGGCATAGGAGTTACCGAATGATAGAACGCCTTAACATAGCCATGATTAGCATACATAGCTGCCCTCTGGCGATGCTGGGCGGCAGGGATACCGGCGGTATGAACGTCTATGTTCGGGAGCTGGCACGAGAACTGGCTACAATAGGACATTCGATAGATATATATACCAAGGCTCATCAACCACAGCATGGGCCGCCTATAAACCTGGGGCAAAACGTCAGGATTATTCACCTCAACACGGGTGTTGACGAGGACATGCCTAAATTAGCCATCTATGACTATATTCAAAGGCTTGCCAGCGGCGTCGAAGATTTCCGAAAGTATAACCAGCTCCAATATGACTTGATACATAGCCACTACTGGCTATCAGGCCTGATAGGCAAACAATTACAGACACTGTGGCAGGTCCCTCATGCCGTCATGTTTCATACACTCGGTGCCATCAAGAATAGCCTGGGCATCGGCGAATATGAGCCCGAACTGCGGATAGAAAGCGAGAGAGAGGTGATAATCAGCTGCGACCGCATTATCGCCTCCACTACCAAAGAAACAATAGACCTTGTTAAGCTTTACGACGCTTCTCCGGACAAGATTACGGTCATACCCTGCGGTGTTAACCTGGAATTATTCAAACCCATAGACAAGGAGACAGCCCGGAGGCAACTGGGCTTAGACCATCAAAAAGTGATACTTTTTGTGGGCAGAATGGACCCGCTGAAAGGTCTGGAACAGCTGCTCACAGCATTGACCTACATGGACGTCGAAAAACCGCCGCTGCTTATGATTGTCGGTGGCGATGCCCACAGCCAGGCTCAGGTGCTTGCGCTGCAGTGCCTGGTCAAAGAGCTAAACATTGAGAACCGCATTTCGTTTGTGGGCTCAGTAGCCCAGAGCCAGCTGCCTCTTTATTACAGCGCTGCGGACGTCTGTGCCATACCCTCATATTATGAAAGCTTCGGCATGGTCGCGCTGGAATCACTGGCCTGCGGCACCCCTATAATAGCCAACAACGTCGGCGCTATGAAAAATATCGTCCGCCGCAGCGAAATGGGTCGCATAGTCAGCGAGAACTCACCTCACAATTTGGCCAGCGAAATATCGGAGGTTATCTACCAATCGGAAGACGAAGCGCAGCATATTAAAATAAGGCGCGACACCATAGCCGAATTTAACTGGGCCACTATCGCCGACAGGATACTGCATGAGTACCACGGACTTCTCCGTGACTGAGACAGCCGGCAAAGGAGGAAAAAGATGAAGGCAGCCGTATTTTATGGAGCCAGAGATTTCAGGGTAGAAAACATTGAGGTCCCCAAAATGGAGCCGACAGATGTTTTAGTCAGGGTCAAGGCCTGCGGTATCTGCGGCTCAGACGTTCATACGTACAAGAAGGGCATTCTCGCCCGTCCCGGCTTTGTCATGGGACACGAATTTTCCGGCGAGGTGGCGGAGGTGGGCAAGCAGGTTAAAGGTATAAACATCGGTGACCGCGTGGTGGCCATGATAGTTCCGACCAATGAAGCTATCCGGGGCTGCGGTCAATGCTTCTGGTGTCTCCGGGGACAGCCGCAGTGGTGCCCGACTATTGCACTAAAGCCGTGCGGCCAATGTGACTACTGCAAGTCCGGTCGATTCTGGATGTGTGACGCTATGCAGCGGCGAATGTTAATCGGCTACGGCAGAAATGGCGCTTATGCCGAATATGTGCTCGTTCCTGACGCATTGCTGGATAATAATATATTCAAAATACCTGACTCGCTGAGTTGGGAAGAGGCGGCAATTATAGAACCGCTGTGGGGCGCTTACCGCTGGGTGATGATGGCAAACCCTCAACGACACGAAACAGCCGTGGTCACCGGACTGGGTACCATCGGTCTATCGGTGATGCTGGTGCTCAAACAGTTCGTGTCGAAGGTTATAGTTTCAGAAGTTTCTCAAAAGCGTCTGCAGCTGGCAAAGGAGCTGGGCGCGGACGTAGTAATCGATGTTACTAAAGAGGACCCCTTGCAGAAAATAATCGAAATCACCGGCACCGGACGCAGCTTCAGCGGCAAGGGCGGAGGCTGTGCCGATATCGTAATGGAATGTTCCGGAGTGCCAATTGCTTTGCAGCAGGCAATCGAAATGACCCGCACCGGCGGCCGCATCGTTCTGGTCGGGCTATTCGAAGAGGAAGTACCACTGAATATCAACCGCATAGTACACAAGCAGCTTTCACTCATAAGCTCGTTCAATAAAGGGCAAAAACCGGTAGGCCAGGAAATTAAGGCGGCAATTGAGCTGCTCGCCAGCGGCAAGATAAACGCCAAACCCTTAATCTCGCACCGGTTCCCACTGGACAATATCATGGAAGCCTTTGAGGTCCAGATCAATCCGGAACAGTCGATCAAAGTGATAATAAACCCCTAGCCCGCTCGATTCCTCAAGCTCACCCGTCCGCCACAGCTACGCTAACTGTGTATATTATCTGATAAGTACTACTCCGTCCGTAGTACCATAGTATGAACAAAAAAAGTACCTATGATGGGTTCACGGCATCATAAACAGGCATATACTGTAGCCAGAGACACAAATAGACTGTATTGAAAGACAGCGAGACCAAACAGGAAGGAATGTAGAACTTTGGCTTTACAACTATCGCCGCGACCAAATGGCATCCTGGATAATGATGCCAAGCTAAAGCAGGTGAAGGTGCTGGTCTGTACCGAGACGTGTACCTTTAGCGGATATACTTATTGCGGGAATCATCAACGTCTTTTAGATACGCTTAACCAAGGCGCCGTAGCAAATTCGATGCCATTGGGGAAGGAATTTTTACCGCTGACACAGGTCGAGGTGTCTTTACCAAACGGGGACAAGAAAATAACCGCAGAAACCTACATTAAGAAGTCCAGTATACTTTTTGTCGGTGAGAAGAGTGAAGGTCAACCTGCGATTTTGCAAATTAAAAACAGGCCGATAATCTTCCCGATGAGGCCCAAGACCCCTCTAGCAGTCGAAATACATCTGCCGTTATATGTCCTGAGGGGCCAGGTGTATGGTGAGGCCTGGCAGCAGATATTAGATGTCGTCGACAGGGCTGATAAATTTATAGCTCTGACAAATGCAGAGGTATATCGGACACTGGATCATGCTACGTCAACACTTGATTTTGTGGCAGTCAACCGCGATAAAATAATTTACGTCGGTGAACCCTCAAGTTCTACAGAGGTACCCTTTCCCGCAAAAGACCCTGCGGTGACGCTCGGAAACCTCAGTTAGCTTCTGATATCTTCTTTTTCCCCTCGGTGCTTTCTGGACAGATCACAGGTTAAACCTTTAGACTATAGGCATGCCACCAGGGACTCGGCATAAATCAGCCTTAGTCGAGAAACGTACCACCACCATTAATAGCCAGGCCATCACCTATACGCTCAGGCGAAGCTTCAAGGCGCGGCGTGTCCGGCTCGAGGTCGGTCAACGAACAGGTCTCACGGTAATCGTGCCTCGTTCTTACAGTACCTGCAGGATTCCCGGACTTCTAAAATCGAAGGAGCGATGGATATCGAGGAACCTGGCCAGATTCAGCCAATCCCAACCGCTTTCCGCCCCCAGGAAACTTAAATGCGGCGACACCGTACCATATCTCGGCCGCGACCTGGAGTTGGTGGAGCAGAAAAACCACCACGGCGATGGCGTAGTTCTGGATGGAAACAAACTGTCGATAAGCCCCGATTTATTTGATAACGGCCTGCTGGAGCCGGCTCTGGAGCAATGGTACCGGACAGAGGCGGCTAAATTGATAACCAAAAGAGCGGACAAGCTGAGCTCTGAGATGGGCATCAGCTACCAGCGAATCGTCATCCGAGGTCAAAAGACGCGCTGGGGCAGCTGCTCCCGCAAGAAAAACCTCAGTTTTAACTGGAAGCTGATAATGTCTCCGGAGCCTGTAGTCGAATATGTCATCATCCATGAACTTCTTCACCTCAAAGAGATGAATCATTCAAAAAGGTTCTGGGAGCTGGTAGCCCGATACTGCCCCGGCTGGCGGGAGAATAAGAAGTGGCTCAAGCAGCACGAGGCCGACCTCACCTCCAGGTTCAGTGCCGGCAAATAGTACTTCTAACCTTTCGTCTGCCGGGGTCGCTTCCGCGCCGGCTTTCCAATCTTAGCCAGATCATCCTGCGCCTTTTTAAGCCAGCCGTCGGCACCGCATTCCCTGTAGATTTCTATGGCTTTGTTCAGTTTTTCTTTGGCTTCCGTCAGGTCGCCCTTTCGCTGCAGTAGTTCAGCATAAAGGGCGTAATCACTTCCTAAGCTAAATATCGTGCCATTCTTCTCATCGGCTTCGATGGCCTTCCTGACCCAGTCCTCGGCCTCACGAATGTGCTGGTCATCAACATTGAGCAATATCTCTCCGATACATTGGGGCATCCATCCTTGCTGTATCTTGAGTCTATTATCTTGGTAATAGCTGAATATCTGATTCAGATTTATATCCTTTTCATTGTTCATCACGTTTGCTCTGGTCGATTGCATTTTACAAAAGTAGCTGGCAGAAGGGAGGAAGCTATTGCTCTCGTAAAGATAAATTGCTTTGCTGTAGCAGTCTATGGCTTTTCGATACTGTCTCCTATCCAAGTAAACTAGGCCCAAAAACTGATTTGCCATAGCATGCCACGAAAACCAGTTCACCCTTTCACAAAACTCGCATGCTTTAGAAAGATGCTGCTCAGCTTCATCAAGCAACCCTCTAAAATAGCAGGAACAACCATAGCTAGTATGCGCCGTTGCTTTTGAATATGAGTCACCACTCTTTTCAGCTATGCGCAACGCTTCGTCACTGGTTCGATGACCGAGATCGACCTTTCCTTGAAAATCATATAGGTAGACACTCATAACGCTTTTAAATATGGCTATGCTCCAAAGAGCATTAGCTGCAATACTGAAATCCAATGCCTTATCCAAGTAGTAAGACGCCTTTTCATATTCGCAATCTAGAGTTAGTGCCCATCCTAACCAGTACGCTGCCATTACCAACGAAAGGGTATCATTCAATTCTTCTGCAATCGTGAAAGCATCCTCTAGATACTTAAACGCTTTAGGGAAATCCTCCTCTATCAAATAACTATGTGTTCCTAATATGGTGTATATCTGGGAAATTCTCCTTTTGTAATCATGCTGCAACGCCAGCTCGATTACTGGCTCAACAGCCTCTTTGGCCTTAACATGACGATTTATCTGGATATAATAAAGACCCAGAGAAACTCGAGCATCAATAATTCTTTTTTCCTCTTCGCCTGTGTATGGTAATCTTTCGAGACAGGCAACTCTTTTCTCACCATAGGCGATGGCATCGTTAATCGAGCCTGTGACCATAGATTTCTTTTCAGCCTGTCGACAATACCCTGATCCCTTTTCGTAGTTTTCTCCGGATATATAGTGCTCGGCAAGTGCTCCATAATTTTCATCCAGGTTATCTTTATATATATCTTCAATAGCAACGCCTATGCCCAGGTGAAGCTTCTTTTTTCTATCCGCCAGTATAGAGCTATACACTACCTCGCGGGTCAGGGCATGCCTGAAGATATAGGTCGACTGCGGGTATATCCCCCTCTCGTAAAGAAGCTCCGAGTCCTTCAACACAGAAAGATGCGACAGCAATTCCTGCTCCGGTATAGCTAAAACCCTCTTTATCAACTCGTGGTCGAACTCCCTCTCGATGGCAGAGCCCGTCTGCAGCACCCTTCTGGCAGCATCGGGCAGAGAATCCACTCTGGCCATGATGACATCCTGAATGGTACCCGGTATGGTTACATCGTGAATATCTCTGGTTAGATGGTAGAGGCCATCCTTTTTCTCGATTATCTTGAGGTCTTTAAGTGACGTTATGAACTCCTCGATGAAGAAGGGAATCCCTTCTGTCTTTTGCAGCACCAGCTCCTGAAGCTGTGTCTCTATTTCCTCAGTACCTAAGAGATAGGTCAGCATAGCCAGGCTTTCCCTATTGGACAGCCGGTTCAAGGTCACCTGGCTGTGATAGGACCGGCTGCCCCAGGTATGCACGAACTCGGGACGGTAGGTAAATATGAGGAGTACTCTGAACCCCGGTATGCCCTCTAGCAGATATTTCATCGCCTCCTCAGAGCTTTTGTCCGTCCAGTGCAGGTCCTCAACCGCCATTATCAGCGGTCGTATCTCCGAACCTTTGAGGCTGATCCGCTTTACCGCCTCCATCATCCGGTCTTTCTTGCCTTCCGGACTCATGGGTATCTTGTCGATGCCGCTGTCCTTGACACCAAGCAGCTCCAGGAGATAGGGAAGTGTGGAGGCTTCGTCGACGCCTAATTGTTTCAGCCCTTGCTTGACCTTGTCCCTGACCTGGTAGTCCTCGTCATCTTCCCTGATATTAAAGTTAGACTTCAGTATATCGATGATGGGGTGATAGGCTACACCCCGTATGTACGACAGGCACTTGCCCTCCAGAAAGGTTACATCCTCGCTGCCGATTGCCTTCCGGAACTCATATAGCAGCCGTGACTTGCCCACACCAGCCTCGCCCATGATGGAGAAGGCCTGGCCCTTGCCCGCCCGGGCTCGCTCAAAGCCGTCAAGCAACAGCTCAAGCTCTCTCTGCCGTCCCACAAAAGGAGTCAGTCCCCGCTCGGCGCTGACATCGAACCTCGTCCTCCTGGTGCTGGGAGCGATAACCCGGTAAGCCTTGACCGGTTGTTCCTTCCCCTTGACCTGCTTCTCACCCAGAGCCTCAAACCGGAAGAAGCCCTCGGTGAGCTTGAAGGTATTTTCCGTCACGTAGACCGTGCCCGGCTCTGCCAGACCCTCCATCCTGGAAGCCAGGTTTACCGTGTCCCCCATCGCCGTGAACTCCACCCGGAGGTCGTTACCCAGCGTGCCGACTACAACAGGGCCGGTATTGATGCCAATGCGCATCTTCAGCGGAGGTAACTCGGCCTCTCCTTTTAGCGTGCCGCTGAATTTAGCCATCTCCCGCTGGATCGCCAGTGCCGAACGTATAGCCCGCTGTGGGGCATCCTCCACGGCAATGGGTGCACCGAATAAAGCCATAATGCCGTCACCTGTCCCCTTGTTGACCGTGCCGCCATACTCATGTACCTTATGAATCATCATCTCGAACAGTTCATCCATGATGGAGTACACCTTCTCCTCGCCCAGCTTCTCGGAGAGAGGTGTGAATCCCTTGAGGTCGCAGAACATGACCGTGATCTGCCTGTGCTCGCCTTCGATTTTTCCTCTCTGTGCCAGTATCTTATCGGTCAGCCCTCCAGGCAGGTAGCGCTGGAGCTTCTCCAGCTTTTCTTCAAAGGAGATGACTTTGGGTAGTGGTGTCGCGGGAATGGCTAGGTCAAGGCCGCAGTCGCCACAGAACCTATCGCCGGGAACGTTTTCACATCCGCACTGAGGGCAAGGCAGTGAAAGCTTTGCTCCACATTCACGACAGAACTTCCGCGTCTCAGGATTTTCCGCCTGGCACTTTGGGCATTTCATTTTACATAGCCTCTATTACAAAGGTTACGCAAACCAAATTAAACAGGAATTGGTAATACGAACTCTCTAGCTAGAATAAAAAAGGGCACCAACAATCGCCATCAAATAGCGATACCAGTACCCTGGCCTAGCCCCCATCTCTCTTAGCCCCCAAGGTTGAATATAGTCTTGTTTTGGGATTTTGTCAACTTGCGACAATCAGGAGCGAATACGCCGTTTATCCCCAATTTTCACACAATTTGCGGGCTTTCTTCGTAATATCTTCATACTTGCCTGATATCATTTATTTCATCGAAGGGGAACCGCCATAGCGAAATTGGGGGACAAAAAACGAAAGGAGGACGTAACAGAAATGGTGTACTTTAGTGTTTATTGCGACCCTGTTCCCGGCAGAGAGGAGGAGCTAGACCAATTCATTGTGGGCAAGTCGAAGAAGTTCTGGGTCGGCCAGACCGGCGTCAAAGGTTATCACGTTTATGCCGACAAGCTGGCAGGCTGGCCCGAGAGGACAATTATGATAGAGCTACAGGACCTTAACAGCCTGCAACGCATTCTTGACACCGATGAGCATAAACGACTGCGTCGCGAGTTCATGACCAACATCTCTCGCGCAGAGAGCCAAATCCAGGATGTTATAATTTGAGCCCCAAGCTACGGTGGTTCTCCTCGATTTGCTTATATCGGATTAATAGATTGCGTCAGTCTAAGCCTTTCTCGTACCAGACGGTTTCACTACACAGATGAAAACCCAGTGAGCGATAAAGTGTAACCGCCGCCATATTCTTTGTATCCACGGTTATTTCCATCAGCTCAGTACCCTGGTTTTTGAGATGTAACAGCCCCATCCGCAGGAGTTGCCTGCCCAGACCTCTGGTTCGATGCCGGCTATCGACACCCAGCATATAGATGCGACCTTTCGGCTCGCCCTCGGACGGTTCACGGCCGCATTCCGATTCAGTCCAGCAGTAGCCTATCACCTCGCTATCGTCCAGCGCCAGAACAACGTCTTCCGGGCAGTTGTTTCTCACTTTCAATTGCCAGGCTGTATCTTCCACCGTATTCGGATGATAACCCCAGGCACCAGTAAAACAACGGTTCTGAATATCCGAAAGCAGCGCCTCATCGCCACTTTTGAAATAACGGCATGCCCAATCCAAACGGTCGGCGCCTTCAAGGTCGATATCGGAAATATTCAACTGCATGTCACAAAAACGCCTGACCGGCTTAAATCCCAGATTGGATAGAACCTCAGCTGGCGCTGTGTCAATCGAGGGAATGCCCAGATGAGCCACGCCGGCTCCCAGCTGCTTCCCTCTTTTCAGAGCGGATTTTAAAAGCCCCGGTAGCACGGTCTCCAGTTCATATAAGGGATTAACTGCATAATCCAGGACGGCTCTCCCGATGCCCAGCTCCGGCAGTACATTTATAAAACCGACGATTACGCCATCAGCCTCAGCCAGAAAAAGGTTTCTATCCACGGAATAACCGGGTTTGCTCAGCAGATGGGTAAAGACCGCCCCTTCTTTGAGGCGCTCGTAAGAGATAGAATCAAACGGCTCCTCCAGCCGGCAGTTTCTGACCTTGAGTTTGTCCGGCATAGCTATGTCGCCATTGTATCAGGGCGGATAGTGTCGTACAATTTTATGAAGTGCCTTGACTCCGGAGGATTGAAAAAACATGGCTAAAAAATATTACGCGATGGTGATTACGTCCCACGCCGACGATGCCGAGTACGGCGTAGCCGGCACTGTGGTCAAATGGGTACGCGACGGCAAAAAAGTGGTGTATGTGGTCTGCACCAACGGTAACAAGGGTACCGATGACCCCAAGATGAAACCTGAGAAATTAGTTGAGATTCGCGAGAAGGAACAGCTGGCGGCAGCTAAACTAGCCGGTGTAACCGAAGTCGTCTTCCTGCGGCATGACGACCAGGCTCTCGAGGATACTCCCGAATTTCGTAAGGAAATCGTCCGCTTTATTAGAATTTATCGGCCCGACGTAGTAGCCACCACCGACCCCTATAGACGATATATCTGGCACCGCGACCACCGCATCACCGGGCAGGTGGTGCTGGACGCTGTTTTCCCTTACGCCCGAGACAGGTTGGCTTATCCCGACCTTATTGAACAGGGGCTCGAACCTCACAAAGTCAAAGAAGTCCTGCTCTGGGGAGCTGAAGAACCTAATTACTTCAGCGATATAACCGATACATACAAAACAAAGATAGCCGCTCTGCGCTGCCATCACAGCCAGGTAGGCCACTTTTCCCGCGAATGGGGCGATTTTCTCAAAAAAAGATACGAGGGCTTTGCCGAGGGCAAAGGGTTCAAGCTGGCAGAGGCGTTTTATCGCGTTGAGATCTGGTGGTAAATATCTAGGACGACAGCCACAAAACGTCACCGCATAAGTTCTGGTCGTGCGGCTTCGAGGCAAATATAGCGAATTCTTTCTTTTCCTTGCCCAGTACTGTTCCCTCGCCGTGCCCCGGGTATACCTGCGTATCATCAGGCAGGACAAAAAGCTTGCTTTCTATGGACTTCACTATCTGCTTGAAGTCGGCGGGCGTCCCCGTCTTCCCCGGCCCGCCCGGGAAAATAGTGTCTCCTGATATCAAATGTTTGCCCACTAAAAAGCACAGGCTTCCCGGCGTATGTCCCGGCGTATGTAACACTTTCAGCTTCAAATTGCCGACTTCTATGGCATCGCCGTCCTTAAGCTCCATATCCGGTTTGAGCGCCAACCTCGAAGCGTCCCCAGGATGAAGCGCCACCGGTATTTTTAACTTTGCTTTTAACTCTTCCAGCGCTCCGATGTGGTCGATGTGGTTATGTGTGAGCACGATATACTTCGGCCTGGTGCTCGCCAGTTGCTTCAGTACCTTATCGGCATCACCGGGCGCATCAACTAAGATACTGTCGCCGGTAGCCTGGCACACTATTATGTAAGCATTGGTGCCCCAGGGTCCCAGCTCCATTTTGATTATTTTAACCGCATTGTCCTGTTCCATAATTTTGATAGCTGTCTCCACGATAGTAATTCGGCTTGCGCTCTACGTAATGCTATTCAACCGGCGTTCTCGCCATGAAGTCCAGTATATGCTGAGATATTTCCTCGCCCTTCTCCTCCTGAAGAAAGTGCCCGGCATCTTTAATAACAATCTCGGGCTGCTTTTTGGCTGAGGGTATAAGAGAACGGAAAAATTTGTCACCACCCCCTGTAATAGGGTCTCCATCTGAAAACATGACCAAGGCTGGCTTGTCCCATTTTGATAGAACCTCCCGAGCATGTTGCATTTTGGCAGCAGCGGGGTCTTCAGGGCTAATGGGTACGAGTAGCGGCCACATGGCGGCCCCAGTCTTATATGAAACATCTGGAAACGGCGCTTCGTACGCTGCTATGACTTCCTCTGTAATCTTCTCGGGATGAGCAACGCCATGTAGTATCGATTGCCCGATCTGCAAATCAGGATGGCTCGCAACAAAATTGCGCCATGCTAAGAAAGCTTCGCTGGGCTTTCCCTTCCCTGTCGGCAGGCCGGTATTCATAATAACCAGCCGGGCAAAACGTTCCGACATATCGGCGACCACAGCCAGGCCAATCAACCCACCCCAATCTTGCACGACAACGGTTATCTGTTCAAGGTTCATCTCTTTTATAAAGCCCACCAGCGTGTCATGATGCATTTGAAAGGTATATGCCTCACGCTCCGTGAATTTGTCAGACCGACCGAAACCGATGAAATCCATAGCTATAACGCGATGCTGCCTTGACATAGAGGCAATCATCTTACGGTATAGAAATGACCATGAGGGTTCACCGTGTAAGCAAAGTATGGTCTGCCCTTTCCCTTCGTCTACGTAATGGACTCGCACTTTGTTTATATCTACGTAGTGTGGGTTGTAATTAAAATCAGGCAGCAAAGAAAAACGTTCATCTGGCGTTCGTATAACCGACATTATTCTTCTCCTTCTTTAACGGCTGCTTCCAGTGGACACAGCAGCATCTCCGACTGTGAAATGCGCGGCCGTGGCGGCGGGTTCACCGCAGGATAGCCTACCGGTAACACGGCGGCAACTACCGCAGTCTTTGGCAGGCCAAACATTTCATTTATCCCTCCTTCTTCACCCAGCGCACCCACCCAGCAGCTACCCAATCCCAGCGCGGTGGCGGTTAGAACCATGTGCTCGATGGCAATATACGTGTTGGCCACCGCTGCCGACACAAATATCCCCAGCTCAGGGTCAGGTAACTTTAATAGAGCATCCCGGAACTCCGGGTCGGCGAAACGGCCGGATAAGGTCTCGGTAACCCCATAGTCGATAAATTCCTGCGAGCGTTTCAGCCTCGAGGCTTGAGAATAAGCGGTCAAATCGGCGCAGCAGACAAAGACCACCGGCGCCTGTTCGATGAAAGCCTGGTCCCAGCATATCCGGCGTAGCTTTGCTCTCTCCTTGGGGTCGGTAACAACGATGAAACGCCACGGCTGCCGATTACTGGCCGACGGAGCCAGGCGGGCTGCTTCAAGAATCTCATTAATCATTTCAGCGGACACGGGCTTATCCAGAAATTTACGTATACTTCTGCGTTGTTGAATTGCCTCCCGAACCGTTAGCATTGCGCCTGCCTTTCCAGGTCTATCATACGGACATATTGACCTGCATCCTGAACTGGAAATTCATTCTGCTACCACAAGTCTAAAAAGTCAATTCCTGATTTTAAACTTTTAACTTTCAATTATTTCACCCTCACCTTAATCCTCTCCCATCGAGGGAGAGAGCCAGAGTGACGGGGAAATAAAACCTTATCCCATTTATCTGCAGCGTTTATACCATAAATTGGACTACAAAAATAACTGTTTCAGCAGGCGCTGCGGCCAATGATTCCAGATTGAAAACTTAAAGGTGTCTTTTGAATCGCCTGTAGCAAGCTGCTTAGCCTCGAGGCAGCACGCCTACTCCGAGCACATGAGGACCAACGTGGGTGCCAATGACGGGTCCCACCTTCATCCAGTAGATGCGCTCGCTAGGGAATCTGGAACCAAGCCGCTCAACTAATATCTTAGCCTCATCCGGCGTGGTGGCATCCTCTATAGCTACCTCTTCGATATCGGGAAAATTCATAACGAAGTCACCCAGATAATCGACCGCCTTGGCTCTACAGCGCACTCTGGTAACACCCTCGGTAAGACCATCTCTGATGGT
>Ga0315282_10012544_pt1 | contig 12954 bp, 8 predicted proteins | sample YL17G07_20_MG_FD_203693 | JGI IMG/M metagenome (GOLD analysis project Ga0315282, IMG submission 203693) | Sediment microbial communities from Yellowstone Lake, YNP, Wyoming, USA - YL17G07_20 | ecosystem: Environmental > Aquatic > Freshwater > Lake > Sediment | place: USA: Wyoming | collected...
GGATGATCGCTAAAGAACTCTCAACATAATCAAGTTGCACGACCTCTGCGCCAAGCTTCACCAAACAAAAACTATCTCGTCCCGTGCCTGCACCGACCTCCAAAACGTATTTCCCCTTGAAGTCGGTTACAGCACTTAAGTTACGGAGGATTCGGTCGGCATTCGAGTAGACATCGTGGACATCGGTTTTTGACTTCCAGAAACTCTCCCAGTTCGATTTCGTGGATTGCCTCAACTTCGACCATTGCCTGAAGTTAATGCTTTGCTCGCTGGGCTTTTGCCGATTCGGGGCTAGTCAAAGCAGTTTGAAGACTCATCAGGGAATCTAACTGGCTGATCCTGTTTTTCAGTGACTGATCATTTGGATATCTGGCCTGGACACGTTGAAGAATCTCTTTTTCTTTCCCATACTCCTTCCTCTCGTCATAGATCTCGATGAGGATCCGATAGGGGTTGTCGTACTGAGTGGGATCACCATAGCCCGCATTGATCAAGCCCCAGCATGTCGTTTCCAACTGCCCTGCCAGCTCGTTGTAGGTCCCCTCTCTTCCGGCGTAGTGGTACATCCGAGCGACCTCTGAAAGCAGCTGGTAGCCCATTGGGAAGATAGACCGGGGAATTCGCTTCTCCATCATGTCCATCGTCTCCACTATCTTCGCCATGTCGTTGAGTGTGTTCCCAGAGTACACGGCAAGCCGCATGTAGGCATTCCGGTAGTTCGACATCAATCCTCGGTCATTGTCATTGAAGTAGATCTTCGGATCGTTGAGGCCGCGGAACCTGAATCCACGGTGTGGTTCGCGGTAGAACCCCTGAGGTTCATTGAAGAGGTTCTCACGAAGTGCTGGTTCGTACACGTAAAAAGGGTTGGGAGTGCGTACGGGCGTGAGCTTCGTGGCCAGTCCTTCCATACGGAGATACTCGTTCAAGCCAATCTCTCCATCCGGCGCAACGGTCACCGCGAAATAAATTGGCCGTTGCCAATTTGTGTTCATAACGATTTCACGTACCAAATAATCCTGTGTGCGGATCGCACCCACCTTCTGACCTCTCTGGTTCGTTGCCTGCAAGGATGCCGGCATTTTGAAGGTGATTTTTCCTTTATTGGTGATCGAGGTATCGGTGACGCCGTACTCTGCAAACACCTCTTTTGGAACTGCAATATCAATGTCCCTCTCAGTCCAGGGCATAATACCACCCATACTCTCGATCTGGTCATCTGTGATAGACATAGCAACTTTCTTTGCACCGTGAGGTTCTTCATTCTTCAACTGAAGGATATACCACGGCGTGTTGATGAGGCTGAGGTTTGCGACACGAACATCGGTTCGCACGTGTTCTACCTCTTGTAGGTACCAAAGAGGAAAGGTATCGTTGTCCCCGTTGGTGAAGAGGATCGCATCCTTATCGCAGCTCTGCAGCATGTTGTATGAGTAGTCCCATGGAACGTAGTTATTGCTGCGGTTGTGATCGAAATAATTCTGGACTCCCATGTTCACGGGTACAACAAAGGCAATCAGACCCAGACTGACGAAGACGATAGGCAAGACCTGCTTGTAGTCCTTCAGGCGACGCTCGACATACTCAAGTGCGGCAGCTGTCCCCATCCCAATCCACAGCGCAAAAACGAAAAAGGAACCGACGTAGAAGTAATCACGCTCGCGCGGCTGAGGTTCTGCCATGTTGAAGTACACCACTAGAGCTAAGCCCGTGACGATGAAGAGTATGAGGAACGAAAGAGCAAACTTCCAATCACGTTTGAAGTGATAAAGAAGACCAAGAAGGCCCATCAGGAAAGGAAGGGCGAAGTAACGGTTCGGAAATCCTTTGGCCGCAGACCACCCACTTTCAGCTTTGAAGAAGACGGGTGGCGCGCCTTGAATGTCGCCAGCCTTGCCGATAAAATTCCACGCAAGGTATCTCAGGTACATCTCCCCAAGTTGATACCGTGTGAAGTAATCCCAGTCACTCGTATATCGCCGGTAGGCCTCTTGGTGTTGCGACTCCGTACTCCAACGGCGTTTTAGAACGGGTGGGGCTTCGCCGTACTGCTCGCGATTCATATAGGACACGAACCGCGTCATATTATCTGGGTTGTTCTCGTTGATGGGCGTCTTTGCCGAGGCACGGATCCAGACTTGCAGATATGTGGAATATCCAGCAATCATCAAGAACATCGAAAGCATCACGAGATTGAGGATCTTATTCTTGTGCTTCACGGAGTAGTAGATGCCGTACAGAAGAGCTAGAATCAGGATGATCGGAGAGATGCGCAACAAATCGCTATCATTGATGTCAATCGGTCCGATGCTGAAAGATCCGTCGAGCACGTCAGGAATCCAATTGACGATTCCAGGATAGATGACAAAAAATCCAAGGATCGAGATAATCGTAAAATAGGTAAACCGCTTGAGTTCGTATTCATGATGGCGAAAATAGACGAACATCGAAATCGTGAAGTAGCAAAGCAAGCTCAACTGATGGATGCCGATCGAGAGCCCCATGAGGTACGCTGCAAACACGAGGTACTTCTCACTGCCCGGAGAATCAGCTCTTTCGTACCATATCATGCCAAGCCAGACGACGCATGAGGTGAAGAACATACTCGAGGCATAGACCTCAGATTCAACGCCGTTGAACCAAAACGTATCGCTGAAATTGAATGAGAGCGCCCCCACCGCGGAGGAACCATAGATAATGAGATAGTCCATGAGCGACTTCGGAGAACCCCTCCATTTCGCGATGAGGCGAATGCTGATGAGAAAGAGGAAGAGGACAGTGAGTGCGCTTGCTAGCACTGAGATAAGATTCACACGCAGCGCAGGGTCGGAGACGAAGGGCAAGACCATGCCCGCGAAGCGGCCGAGAATCAAAAAGAATGGAGCGCCAGGTGGATGTGGAACAGCCATAGTATAGGCGGTTGCCGCGAATTCACCGCAGTCCCAGAAGCTCACTGAGGGTTGAACTGTCGAGAAATATGTCAGGAATGAGATCAGGAAAATAGCTGCGCCAGTAGTCCGGCGAATCTTCTTTTCTTCCATTCGGGATGGCTCAATCGTTATTAGAGTGACAGCGCATTGAAGATACCGCAAACTTCATAAAATTGCAAAACGAATCTGGGAGAAGGGCTCGAAAGGGGTTCACGTGGAGAGTTCCAATGCAATACCATCGCAGAAGAGAAATCCCTTTGCGGTGGGACGAATCACTTCACGCTCAAGGGTGAGAAGGTTCTCCTGAAGGAACCTGCTGAGCTTCTGCGGATATCGCTCGAAGAGGTTTATGCCGTATTCCTCCTGGAATTTATGGACATTGATCCCCCCGCTTCGGAGACCAAGAAAGATTTCCTCCGTCAGAAGATCCGCCCTCTCAAGAGATTCCTTCCCTCCGATTGGCCTCTGGTCTCTGGTGAGCATCTCGCAATAGCGTCCGATGCTCGCGATGTTCCACCACCGCGTCGGCTCCAGCAGCGGGTTACCCGACCAAAAGGAATGTGCGGAAGGACCGAACCCAAGATAGCTATCGTGGTTCCAGTAAAGACTGTTGTGCCGTGAGAGATAGCCGGGCTTCGCATAATTCGATACTTCATAGTGCTCGTAGCCATGGACACCGAGATACTCCATCGTGAACATATACATCTCCGCCTCTACTTCCTCGACTGTGGGCCGGACATCACCACGGTCGACCATCCGTGCAAGAGGCGTACCTTCTTCAACAATCAGACTATAAGCGGAAATGTGCTGCGGTGAGAGCGACATCGCCGTCGCAAGATCGTCCTCCCAAGCTTGAAGTTGTTGACCGGGAAGCGCATAGATCAGATCCAGGCTCACATTGTCGAACCCGGCTTTCTGAGCCATTCGAATGCACTGCTTTGCTTCCTCTGAAGTGTGGATCCGGCTAAGGAACTTCAATCCCTGATCTCGAAAAGATTGTATCCCCACGCTCAGGCGGTTGATCCCAACCTGCCTGAACTCTTGAAGCTTCTGTAAGTCAACAGTTCCGGGATTTGTTTCGAGCGTCACCTCTGCTGATGACAAGATTAAGAACTTCCTATGGAGGCGATCAAGAATCTGGCCGACCGTCGGGGGAGAAAGCAACGAGGGAGTTCCTCCGCCGAAGTAGATCGTCTCAAAGACTGCACCGTCGTGACCAAAGCTGGCGTACAAATCAATCTCATGGTTCAGTGAGCCCAGAAAACTCTCCATCGTGCTCGAGCTCTCGACCGAGTAGAAGTCGCAGTAGATGCACTTCTTTTCACAGAATGGGATATGGAGATAGAGACCGGACATCGAAGACGTCATCCAATGTTATCGAACAATTGTCCCGATTCTAGCCCATCGCACAGATCGAAACTTGTCTGCACTTGCAAGAGGGAGATTCTGGTTCCAGGACCAGTAAATGATGAGCGCTTGTCCAACGATATTCTCTTCTGGCAAGAACCCCCAGAATCTACTGTCGAGGCTGTTGTCACGATTATCTCCCAAAGCGAACAAATAGTTCTGTTCAACTCGGTAGCCTGTCGCCGATCTTCCGTCGATGAGAATATCTCTCCCCTGCCTCTCGACTGTGTGCCCCTCGCGCTCGATGAACACCTTCCAGGCATCGAGGTTTTCCGGCGTTAACTCAATCACATCGCCCACCTTCGGGACCCGGATAGGTCCATAATTATCCTCGTTGAACGGAGCGCCTCTTGGAAAAATCCGAGGGTTCGGGACTCCTCGTGGCCCCGAGTTGATCGGCTCCAGCCTGATATGCTCTGGATTTGCAAGCTGCCTGCCGTTAACATACACCGCCTTGCTCACGACCTCCACTGTGTCCCCAGCCACTGCCATGCAGCGCTTGATATAACTTTGAATCTCTCGCGGCTTCACTTCATCCCTGTCGCCTGGGTAAACAAAGACAATGACGTCTCCAATTCTGGGATGCCTAAAGGGCGGAAGATGGAGACGTGGAATCTTGATATTTGTGAATGGGATGTACCTCGGACTCTTGATGCCATAGATAAACTTATTGACAAAGAGAAAATCTCCCTCTATGAGAGTGTTCGCCATCGAACCCGAAGGAATACGAAAGGCCTCAACGACAAAGGCCTTGAGAAGAAGAGCGGCAGCGATCACCAACAAAACGGCCTCGACGGATTCCCGAAATTTGCCCTTCCTCCGAACTTCTTTTGTTTCTGTATTCTCCGTTGTAGTATCTCCTCAATTGTTGAAACTTCTTTGCTGACGATTGTCGCCCTACGGCAGTCAGATCTTCACTCAATGAGCCTTCCTATCCGATTCCACCGTATCGAAGCCAACTTATCAAAGATCCGATAGATTGGAGTGTCCGGGTCCCAGGACCAGTAAACAATAAGCGGAGTCCCGACAACGCTGCTCCTTGGCACAAATCCCCAGTATCGACTGTCGAGGCTGTCGTCCCTGTTATCTCCCATTCCAAAGAGATAATCTCTTTCAACAATGTACGCCGACTTCTGCTGCCCATCAACCAGGATCGTATTGCCATCGATCCTGACCTCATGGCCTTCGCGCTCAATGAATGTATGCCACTTCTTGATACTCTCCCTGCTCAGCGTGATGACATCTCCCTTCTTAGGAACGCGAAGAGGGCCGAAGTTGTCTGCGTTGAAGGGCGCGCCGACTGGAAAGATATCTGGGTCCGGTCTACTTGCAGGGATGGGGCTGGGACGAAGGAACTTCACATACTTCGGCAAAGGAGGTCGAACGCCATTGACATAGAGGACTCTGTTGATGACCTGAACGGTATCTCCCGCGAGAGCGACACAGCGTTTGAGATAGTACGTAAACTCCTTCGCTTGAGGTTCATCGCGGAGGCCAGGAAACTCAAAGACAATGACATCACCGCGCCGGACGTCTCGGAAGCCTGGGACTCGAAGATGGGGAAGATGGATGCCGGTGTACGGTATTACTTCGAGTGTCCGACCGCCAAGGGTGAACTTGTTCACAAGCAAAAAATCTCCCGTCATGACGGTATTTTCCATCGAGCCCGTCGGCACCTCAAAGGAAGCCAAAACGAAACTATTGAACAGAAAAACGATGAGGAGGAGGATGCCGATCTCCTTCAAGGCCCTAACGAATTTATTCTGCGCTGGTTTCTTTTCCACTTATTCCTCCATTGCGAGAACGGCGAGAAATGCCTCTTGTGGGACCTCGACCCTCCCCACTTGTTTCATTCTCTTCTTTCCCTCCTTTTGACGCTCGAGGAGCTTTCGCTTTCGCGTAATGTCGCCGCCATAGCATTTCGCGAGCACGTTCTTCCGCATAGCCGAGATAGTCTCCCGCGCCACCACCTTGCTCCCAATTGCTGCTTGGATGACAACTTCAAACATCTGCCGAGGGATAAGCTTCCTCAGCTTCGTGCACAATCTCTTACCCCAATCATGCGCTTTGCTCCGATGCACAATCGTCGAGAGTGCATCGACTGGTTCACCGTTGAGGAGAACGTCGAGCTTGACAAGCTGCGACTCGCGGTACTCGAGAAACTCATAGTCGAAAGAGGCATAGCCACGTGACAGTGACTTCAGTTTATCATAGAAGTCAAAGATGATCTCTGAAAGAGGAAGCTCATAGCGAATTAGCGCTCTCGTGGGATCAAGATATTCCGTCGTTTTGTAGACGCCACGACGATCCATGCAGAGCTTCATCAGGTTTCCTATGTACTCTGCAGGCGTGATGATCTGCGACTCGACGAAGGGCTCCTCGATCTTCTCAATCTCACCGATCGGCGGCATCAGCGCTGGGTTATCGACGGCAATGACTTCACGATTCCTCTTCGTGACATGATACTCGACGTTTGGGACCGTGGTGATGAGGCTCTGATTGTACTCGCGCTCAAGTCGTTCCTGGACGATCTCCATGTGAAGAAGTCCAAGGAATCCACATCGAAACCCAAATCCCAATGCGCTCGAGGTCTCAGGCTCGAACAGGAGCGATGAGTCATTCAGTCTCAGCTTCTCGAGTGAATCGCGAAGCACCTCGAACTCCTCGCTGTTCGATGGATAGAGGCCGGCAAAAACCATCGGCTTCACGAGCTTGTAACCAGGCCACGCTTCCTTTGCTGGATTCGCGGCCGAGGTGACTGTATCACCCACTTTCGTGTCGTGAACATCCTTTGCACCCGGGATCAGGTAGCCCACATCGCCGGCTGAAAGCTTTCCTATCCTGACTCGCTCAAGCTTGAGGATCCCCACTTCTTCCGGCTCGAAGACTTTTCCGTTAGAAAAAAACATAACGCGTGTTCTCTCCTCAAGGGTTCCCTCAAACACCCGGAGGTAGACAATGGAACCACGATAGGAATCAAAAACTGAGTCGAAAATTAGGGCTCTCAGTGGTGCAGTCGGATCACCACTCGGAGGTGGGATACGCAGGACGATTGCCTCAAGGATGGCATCAATTCCCGTCTTCGCTTTGGCACTGGCGAGTAGAATCTCCTCCTCCCTGCATCCGAGCAAGTTGATTATCTCGGCCTTCACTGTATCGATCATCGCGCTTGGGAGATCGATTTTGTTAACAATCGGAATGATCTCGAGTCCGGCGCCGACGGCTAAGTATGCATTGCTCACAGTCTGTGCTTCAACTCCCTGCGAGGCATCGACGACGAGAAGCGCACCCTCGCAGGCGGCGAGTGACCGAGAAACTTCGTAAGTAAAGTCGACGTGGCCGGGTGTATCGATCAGGTTAAGAATATAATCGTTCCCGTCTCTCGCTTTATAGTGCATCTGGATGGCGTGAGACTTGATGGTAATGCCTCTCTCCCGCTCGAGTGGCATGTCATCAAGCACCTGGTCAACCATCTGTCGTTGGGAGATAGTACCTGTCAGTTCGAGGAGGCGATCGGCGAGAGTGGATTTGCCGTGATCGATATGCGCGATAATGCAGAAATTGCGGATGTTAGTCATCTCGGTAAGACTTCAACTTCCGAAAGAGGGACCGCTCTCAAGGGAAACACGAATGATGGACTTTGCCTCATCCGCATTCTTGGTTGCAACAAGAATCTTAACTCCACCAACGTAGCCTAAGCAGGTAAAGGCTCGTTGCCTCTTATTTCATCTTTGAAGAACGCTTGAATTCCACATGCTTCTAACAGGCTTTGGATGTATTCTGCCATTAGTGGACCGCCAGCGTAGACTTGAACTAGCGTTGAATCCTCTTCCATGCGCTAGTCTCCTGAAAAAGTGAAACTCCAATAACAAAAGAAAAGCTCGTCGCGACACACCGCCGCGATGAGCGTGTCAAAGATACCACAAACTGGTTAGAATTGCAAGATTTGGAAAAGTCGATTCGCTGTGGATATGTACATCACTCTCGACACTGTCTGGAGCTTGTCAGCCTAATCTCTTTCTGAATCTGAGTACACTCAGCGTCAAAATCGCAAGTCCGAATATCCATAGCGGAATCGCTTGCGGCCAGAGCTCTGCGATACCGACTCCCTTCAAGAATACGCCGCGAATGATGACAATGAAATAGCGCAGCGGGATCAAGTATGTGAGATATTGAATCACCCGAGGCATGTTCTCAATCGGAAAGGCGAAGCCCGAGAGGTACAAGAAAGGCATGAAGAAGAAGAACTGTGCGGTCATCATTGCTTGCTGCTGTGTCTTGGAAATGGTAGAGACAAACAATCCAAGCCCCAGTGTCGTCAACACAAAGAGGCCGCTTAAGGCAAGGAGTAACGTCACACTTCCTCGAAGAGGCACGTCAAACCAGAAGCGCGCGACAAGAATCACCAGCACTACATCCAAACCTCCAATGATGACAAAGGGGAGAAGCTTACCGACGATGAGCTGGTAGGGCTTTATCGGCGTGACCATGAGCTGCTCCAGCGTCCCGATCTCTTTCTCTTTCACAATTGCGAGTGAGGTCAGTGTCGTCGTGATGATCATCAACACCATCGCCAAGACACCCGGAACCATGAAATTTCGACTCTTCAATTCAGGGTTGTACCACACACGAATCTCAGGAGTGACCCGCGCTGGCTGCTGTAATTGTGGTGATCGCTTCAGTATCTCAGCCACAATTGACCGGGAATAGGTATTGATGATTTGCAAAGCATATCCGATACTGATGTTTGCCGAATTCGCATCGCTGCCGTCAGCAAGCAATTGAACCTTTGTCTGTCGAAGTGCAAGGAGGTCGTTCGAGAAATCTGTTGGTATCACCAGCGCCATCCAGACATGCCCATCTTCGATGGAGCGGTCAATCTCATTAAGCGAATGGGCCTCCTCCTCGACGACGAAGTACCCCGAGTTCACGAACTGATTTATGAACTCGCGGCTCCTGCTCGTCCGATCCTGATCGTAGACAAGGACCGGGATGTCTTTAATGTCCGTCGTGGCGGCATAACCGAGCAACATGAGCTGAATAACAGGTGCCATGAAAGACAATCCGAACATCCGCCGATCTCTCCTTAGCTGGAGAAACTCCTTCACGATGATGTAGTAGATCGTCTTCATTTCACTCCGCCTTCCTCAGTAATCTCATGGAGCTTATCGTGATCATTCCTGCCGCAAAAACAGCCATGAAGACGAGTTGATCCCAGAATGCAGAGAGCCCGGCTCCTTTGAGAATCACGCTGCGAAGGACGACGAGGAAGAATTTCGCGGGCATCAAGTTCGAGATGACTTGGAGGACGATGGGCATGCTTCGGATTGGAAATACGAAACCAGAAAGCAATAGCGCTGGCAGGAGGGACGAGAACACAGAAATCATGAAGGCGACCTGCTGCGTCTGGGCAATCGTGGAAATCAACAAGCCCTGACCAAGCGCACCGAGAAGAAAAATGAGAATTCCTGTGTAGAGCCAGAAGAGGCTTCCACGTATGGAGATATCAAAGAAAAGGAACCCTACAACCAGGACCAGTGCCGAGGCAAGAAGTGCAAGAATGAGATATGAGAGAGTCTTGCCGAGAGTGACTTCAATCGTATGGAGCGGCGAGACCATGATCTGTTCCATGGTTCCTCTCTCCTTTTCCTTCACAACTGAGAGAGAAGTGGAAATCACCGCGCTCAGCATCAGGAGAAATCCAATTAGGCCGGGGACAAGGAACTTCGCAGTCAGGAGTTCGGGGTTGTACCAGATCTTTGGCCGAAAATCGATCGGGAGATAGACCTCTCTCCCGCTTCTTGCCAGAACTTTGCTCGCCAGCTTTGTGGAGTAAGTCTGAATAATCGCACTTGCATAGCTGATTGCCGTCGTTGCAGTGTTCGAATTTGCGCCATCAACGAGCAACTGAATAGCAGCATCCCTCCCCCCAAGCAAGTTCTTAGAGAAATTTGTTGGGATGACGATGGCTATCAAGGCTTTGCCCTCATCCAGAAGAGCATCAACTTCGCGATAGCTCTCGACAGAGTAATTGAAATCAAAGTACTCAGTGTTTGAAAAGCTTCGTATGAATTCCCGGCTCGTAGAGGTCTTGTCCTGATCGAACGCGGCAAACGAGATATGCTTCACATCAAAGTTCAGCGCGTAGCCAATGAAGAGGACCAAAAGCCCGGGGAATACCAGGAGAACAATGAGAGACCGCGGGTCCCTCCGAATCTGGCGAAACTCCTTTATGACCACTGGCCGGATGCGCTTGACGATCATGCCGCCCTCTTCTTTGAGTCTTGTTCGAGAAGACGCAGGAAGACATCTTCCAGCGATGGAACGATGCGCTCCATCCTCCTAATCTGAATTCCAGTCGACGCCAGAATGGATCGAATGGCTTCCTTTCTTCGTTCTTCATCATCAACCCCGACATGCAGATATGTACCGAAGAGGGATATCTCGATGACCCATGGCTGGTTCCGAAGCAAATCCATCGCAGCCACAGGATTGGTCGTCTCCACTTCAAGAATCGAATAGGTAATGTGATTGGCTTTTAGTTGTTTGGGACTGCCGCTCGCGATTAACCTGCCAGCGTTGATCAGGGTAAGGTCATTGCAGTACTCAGCCTCATCGAGGTAATGTGTTGTCACAAGAATCGTGATGCCTTGCTCGGATAGTTCGTTAATCAGTTCCCAGAACCTCCGACGGGAGACAGGATCAACTCCACTCGTCGGCTCGTCCAGGAACAGGATCCGCGGCTCATGAAGGACTGCGCATCCCAATGCGAGTCGCTGCTTCCAACCTCCAGAGAGCGTCTTCGCTAGGCTCTTTTCACGACCCTGCAAACCAGCCATCCCTACAACCCACCCTATGCGTTCCTTGATCTTACCACTCGAAAGTCCATAGACGCCGCCGAAGAAGCGGATATTTTCCTCCACAGTCAGGTCTTCGTAGAGGGAAAAGCGTTGTGACATGTAGCCGATGCTCTTCTTCACAAGCTCGGGCTCGCTGTTGATGTCATAGCCACCAACTTTTCCTGATCCGGAGGTTGGCTCAAGCAACCCACAGAGCATCCGGATGGTCGTTGATTTTCCTGCCCCGTTGGCGCCGAGAAAGCCGAAGATCTCTCCACGGCTCACTGTGAAACTCACGTGATCGACAGCGGTGAAATGACCGAACTTCTTTGTGAGATCGTGGACTTCTATAGCGTACTCGAACACCGTTTTGCTTCGCAACTATTTCTGATATTTGATATTTGAGATTTGATCTCTCTGCCTCTCAGTCCGAAATTGAGATGATAGCCACTACTTCTCCCTCCCCGCCGCCTTCATCACTCTCGCTTGTGCCAGCTCATAATCAACGAGAGATGACGTATGGTTTACTTTTGCCTGAAGAAGTGAGACTTCCGCATCGAGGAGATCGGTGTTTGTGGCGGTACCGCTGGTGAATTCGTTCTTTGTGGTTCGGTAATTCTCTTCAGCCTGTTCGACCCCCTTTTCCGCGACGTTGACTTTCTCCTTCGACTGGAGAAGCATCAAATAGCTTTGATTCACCTCGAGGGTTATGGCGTCCTTGAGTTGCTCGAAAATCTCACGAGACTGCGTCAGGGTTGCCTCGGCCTGATCGGTCTGGTGCTTCGTCGAGTTCCAATTCCAGATGTCAAATGAGAGATTGACCCCGAAATCCCATGTGTCTTTGAATTCATCCTTTGTTGGCAAAATCCTGGGATTTGGGCGAGAATAATAGTAATTACCGTAGAGGCTCACCTGAGGATACCAGCTTCCTCTCGTCGCGCTAGCAGATGCTTCACCCGCCTGGACTCGCATCTCCGCCGCCTTGAGGTCGGCGCGCGTCCCGAGAGCCTGCTGAGTGATTTCACTCGGCTGTTGAATGCTCATCGCTTCCGGCTGGATCGCCGACGTAATTTCAATCTGCGTATGAAGCGGTAAACCAATCAAGTTGTTCAAGTTCATCATTGCTAGTGCCACCGAGTTCGAGGCATCGATTTGAACGAGCTGGCTGTTTGAAAGCTGGACCTGGATTTTCAACACTTCATTTTTCGCCACCAATCCTTGGGCCATCATATTCTGAATATCGTTCAGATGAGCCTTCACCAGTTCGACGTTTTCATCGACAACACGCTTGATCTCATTTGCTTTGTACAGGCTCCAATACGCGCTCTTGATATTGCACACGAGATCGATCTTGTCCTCAGAGAAATCGTAGCTCGCCGCCTCTGCCGAATACTCAGCCGCTGCGGCCGTTTTTTCCAACTTGAAACCTGTGAATAGAGGCTGCTGTAAAGAGAGCCTTGCTGTATAATTGTTGAGGACCACGGGGGATATGGTTATGGGAGACGGAAAGATCGGCAAGCTAACTGCGAACGGATCGATGTCACTCAGTCGAGCATACCCGGCTTGCAGTTTGAGCGACGGTAATCGTGCGGCATTTGCTTCGCTCGATCTTGCATCTGCAGCAAAAACTCTCGTGGAAGAGATGTGCAGCGCCCTGCTGTTCTCCAGTCCGATTTGAATCGCCTCTTCAACGGATATAGAGCGTTTCCCTTGCGAGAATCCTATCAGAGGATAGAGTATCGTCAAGATGAAGATGATCTTCTTCATGATGAGAGCCC
>Ga0315282_10012545_pt1 | contig 12954 bp, 12 predicted proteins | sample YL17G07_20_MG_FD_203693 | JGI IMG/M metagenome (GOLD analysis project Ga0315282, IMG submission 203693) | Sediment microbial communities from Yellowstone Lake, YNP, Wyoming, USA - YL17G07_20 | ecosystem: Environmental > Aquatic > Freshwater > Lake > Sediment | place: USA: Wyoming | collected...
ATCAACGTGTCCGACCAAGACGCCTCCTCTCGGAAAGCTTCGGGCTGTCTGCCAACTGCTCAGCGATGACCCAAGACTAACATAGAACCGGACGCTTGTCAAGACTTTTCGGCCGGACTTCTAGCGGTTGCGGCGGACTCGTCCACCTGACGGCTTGCCGGCGTGGGTCGGTTTTTCTGGACGAGCGGCTGTAGTCTTGTAGAATTATCGTTAGTAAGGCCGTGAACAGGGAAGGAGTGCCGTTGACCGTTGACCGGGCGGCGGAAGCACCGGACTGGGCTCTGCCTTTGGAATACCGCTATACAACGTGGCTGGCAGGTTGCCTCTACGGAGGCTTGGCCCTGCTGGGAGTGTTGCTGATGTGGGGCAGCGGCGGCTTCGCTCTGGTGGTGGCGCTGGCCGCGCTGGCGGCGTCAGGAGTCGGTTCGATGGGGCTTCTGGCTGACCCAGCCAACTTCCTGCACGCGGCCGGTCGAAAACTGATCGTCACAGATACTGCCGTGCAGGAGATAGACGAGAAAGGCTGCGTGCACTGGTGCGCCCGGCCTGACGAAATCCTGCACGTCAGCGTCGAGAACTGCCGCCTCGTCTTTCCCTGGGCCGGGACAGCGGGCTGGCGGGCCGAGGTATGGGTGCTGTTGCTCAAAGACGGCCGCAGAATCCGCATTCCGATCTGGCTTCTCCCCGGCCAGGGAGCGCGCTTCCGCCAGCGATTCTCGACGTTTCTCAAGTACTCGCGTCTCCGGGCCGCCGGCGGTTCTCCCGGTACTTGACATCGTCGACGACGACCCTAGTATTTATCCGCTTTGGACTTGGTCGAGCGCCTTGCCCTGCAGAATGACAATAAGATCCTGCTCGTCGTTCTCGACGGGCTGGGCGGTCTGCCGGTAAACGGCAGGACCGAGCTCGAGACGGCCTCAAAACCCAACCTGGACCGGCTGGCGGCCAAGTCCGGTCTGGGCATGCACACGCCGGTGGACATCGGCGTCACGCCTGGCTCGGGTCCGGCCCATCTGGGTCTGTTCGGCTATGACCCAGTCCTGTACGAGGTCGGGCGAGGAGTCGTCGAGGCGCTCGGGGTTGGCCTTCACCCGGCGCCGACCGACCTATGCGCGCGCGCCAACTTTGCTACAATCGGACCGGACGGCAGGCTGAGTGACCGCAGAGCGGGGCGGATCCCCACCGAAAAATGCGCCGAGTTGTGCAGCAGCATCCAGCAGGCGATTCCGTCAGTCGAAGATGTCGCGGTAGTCGTGAAGCCGGGGCGCGAGCACCGGTTCGTGGTCGTCCTTCGCGGTGCAGGGCTGGAATCGGGGCTGACCGACTCCGACCCGCAACACGAAGGTCTGGCGCCGTCGCCGGTGAAACCTTTGCGGGCCGAAGCCGCCAAGTCCGCGCGTATCGCCAACTCGTTCGTGAGTCTGTGCCAGAAGTTGCTGGCCAGCGAGCCGGCTGCCAACTACGTGCTCCTGCGCGGGCTGGACCGGCCGCCGCACATTCCGTCGATGCAGGAACGCTTCAAGTTGAGGCCGGCGTGCGTGGCCGTTTACCCGATGTACAAGGGCCTGGCGCGGTTCGTCGGCATGGACGTGATTGAGGCGGGTGAGACATGGGAGAGCGAGGTGGCGGCCCTGCGCGAGAACATGCCGAAGTACGATTTCCTCTTTGTGCATTTCAAGGACACGGACAAGGCGGGCGAAGACGGTGACTTCGACCGCAAGGTCGAGCTGATTGAACGGTTCGACGAGGAGGTCGTACCCCAGTTGCTGCGGCTCAAGCCAGACGTTTTCTGCTTGACCGGGGACCATTCAACCCCGGCCACGTTGAAGGGCCATTCCTGGCACTCGGTGCCGTTCCTGCTGAACTCGCCCTACGTGCGCCGCCATGCAGCGCTGGAGGAATTCGGGGAAAGGGCGTGCTCGCGAGGAACGTTCGGCTGCCGGCTGCCGGCCCGGCAGTTGATGAATCTTCTTCTGGCTCATTCTCTCAAGCTGCAGAAGTTCGGAGCCTGATGGCGCGGCGGCGCGCTGTCGTTTCGGTCTGGGACAAGACCGGCGTGGTTGACCTGGCGCGAGCACTGCATCAGGCCGGCTTCGAGATTCTTTCAACATCCAAGACCGGGGTTGCGATTCGAGAGGCCGGCGTCCCCGTCATTGAGATTGCCGACTACACCGGCTCGCCTGAGATTCTGGGCGGCCGCGTGAAGACGCTGCATCCCAAGATTGCCGGTGGCATCCTGACGACCCGCAAGGACGACTCGGTTGACCCGATAGACGTCGTCGTCTGCAATCTGTACCCGTTCAACAACGGACTCGCCCGAAAAGCAAGCCACGCCGAGCTGGTCGAGCTGATTGACATCGGCGGCGTGACGCTCCTGCGTGCTGCCGCCAAGAACCACGCCTTTGTCGCGGTCGTGCCCGAGCCAAGGTTCTACCCCGGAGTCATCGCCGAGCTCAAGACCCGTGGGGAGGTCGGTCAGGAACTCAGGCTTCAACTCGCCGCTGCCGCCTTTGACATCACCAGCCGGTACGACGCGGCCGTTGCCGGCTACTTCCGCGAACTGGCCCGGACTGTCTAACCGGGCCGGCAGTGCGACCGTGGTTCAGGCTAGCGCAGAAGCGTGCACCTGCGCGTGACCGTCGCGCCTGCAGTCAGCTTGAGGAACAGAGCCTGGTCTGATGGCAGGCCGGAAACGCACTCGCGGTAGGTTCCAGCCGAACGGTGGCCGAAGCTCTTCTCGGCATGTTTACGTCCGGAGGCGTCGAAGACCTCCAGTTTGACCAGTTCGGCGTGACCCAAGCCGAAATCTACGGGTACCGTCGAGCCTCGGACCGCAGCCGGTACGTTCATCCAGACCCCGCTCGTGCGAGCGACCTGCCACGGGTTCTCCTGAACGCCGATTTGTGAAAGCTCAGCCTGGGCGAAGTAGAGGTCGAGGTCGCCCCCGCGGCCGTCAGTCCAGACGCAGCGGGCGCGCTGCGAGTCGGTGACGATCATGTGATACTCGCCCATGAAGCTGACCGGGCTGCGGAAAACCGTGTCGCTCAGGGGCATGCTGGGGCTGATGGTCGCGCCGTAGTCCTCGGAGTGCTGGTAGCGAACCGACCAGTAACTGGATGCCGAAGTAGGCCAGGACGGCGTGTGGTACCATATGAAATGGAGGTGGCCAAACGGGTCGGAATTCACCCAGCCCTTGCACTGGCCGCCCGCAGTCGAATCGTTCAGGACCGCGGCCGGGGTCCAGGTCGTGCCGCCGTCGGTCGAGCGGGAGTAGAGGATGTCCCAGGTGCCGGACCGGTCGTCAACCCATGTGATAACCACGTTTGTATCCGTTGGCGCAGCGATGGACGGGAGCGGCGCTCGGTCGCCGTAGCCGGCGGTGTAGCTGCCCTCGGGGTCGACCGTAACCCAGGGGCTCCAGGTGCTGCCCTGGTCGGTTGAGCGCGTGCAGTAGGTGCCCTCGCCGCCCCAGTAGCGGTTCATCAGGTAGATGATGCCCGAGGGGCTGCAGGTAATGCCGGTGATACCGGTGCGGGTCGGGTCGGCAACGGTGCGGGTCCAGGTGCGGCCGCGGTCGGTAGACTTAGCAAACATGATTCCTTCCTGAGTCGCGCCCCACTGCTGCCACGCCATGTACAGGTTGTTGCCGTAGTAGCAGGCCCAGGGTTTGTCAACCGTGCCGCTGGGCAGCCTTTCGGAGACGTCGGTGGATTCGCACCAGGTGACGCCGTGGTCGGTGGAAAGGTAGTGGCGCTCAACCGTGGTCGAGAATTGGACAAACATATGGACGTAGCCGGTGTCATCGCGGAGCAGAACCGGGTCCGAATGCCAGGATATGCCGACGGACGGGTCCTTCCACCAGATAGTGTTCCAGGTGGCGCCGCCATCAGTCGAGCGTCCGTAGGGGATGACCGCGTAGCGGTTGCGCTCGTTGGTGTTACAGATGCAGTAGATATAGCTGCCATCTGAGGCGATGCAGGATTCGCCCTCGTTGATGCTGTCGCCGACATCGCAGGCACGGACATTCGCGGACCAAGGCGGGTTGGCGAACGCAAACGTCACGAGCAGCATCGGCGCAAGAACAGGCAGACACTTCATGATACCTCCGGGTTAGTTGGCTGAACTATGCTAGGGCAGGCATCGGGTCTGTCAATCCGTGGACTGGGACTTAAAGACGAGGGCGGCCCCAAGGCCGCCCTCGTCGGTTGACTCCGCGCTAAGGCTTGCGCATCGGGCCGGGCAAACGGTCCTTGCCCTGGTAGATAGTGATGTTGATGTTGGGTGTGGTTTGGCCCGGAGTGATAGTGAACACGTCGTTGGAGGTCCACTGCTGGTCGCCGTCCGGGTCATAGAAGCCCCAACCGTCTACGCCCGCAGTCCAACTGCCGTCGTTGTTCACGTCGTCCCAGGCTTCAGCCAGCACTTGGCGTGCGGCCGCGATGTTGACGCTGATGGTGTAACTTCCGTTGGTCGAGCTGACCTGCCCCTGGGCGATAGGAACGGCCTGGGTCCCGGCGACAGTGTCCAGGAAGGCCAGCGTATGAGCCGACGGTGCACCGCCACCCTGCCAGAGCGCAGTGCCCGTGACGGTGGCAGTCCCGCCGCCGCCACCACCTCCACCGAGTGCCTGGATGAGTTTCGAGACGAAGGAATGCCAGTTGGTCGAGCGCCACTGGCACTGCACATAGTCGGTGGAGTCGAACATGTCAGTCTGATAGGGGATGTAGATGCAAAGCCCTCCGCGGGAAAGCCCGACTGCGTTGGTCATCGTCATCGGCACGGCGTCGCTGATGCCATTGATGACGTCGGTCGTTGCACTCATTATCTGCGGGATGTTCTTCAAGTCCGGTTCCAGGCGGATCTTGTTGCAGAACTCGAGCAGGTCGCAATTCGCCGGGTCGTCGAGTCCGGTGGAGTGCGTTTGAGTGAAGGCGTCCAGGACTTCGCCGCCGTAGTCACCGGAGGCGGTGACAAGAGCATTGGCAAACGTCCCCATCCTCGATGCGAGCGCGTCCATCTTGGAAAGGTCAATGGCCGCTTGCTGGCCGATGAAAGTGTTGCGTTCGTCCGCGTTGATGCAGGACTGGACGACCTTCTTGGCGACGTCGAGCGCGCTCGCGTTCGGGTTGGCAGTCAGGTAACCGAGCCACTCAGCGCTGCCGTAGGTGCCGGCGTAGGTGACGAACTGGCTGGCGACGAGGTAGTCGGCCCTTTCCCGAAGTTCGTACGCCACTTCGCACATTCCCATCAGGCATGCGTCAAAGGCGATAATGTCAAAGTGGAAGGTATCGAGCGCTTGTCTTATCTGCGGCATGGTCATCATCGCGCCGCCGCCATTCTGCTGGTCAAGGCAGGCGCCCTGCCAGCCACCACCGTGGTTCTTGATCATCAGCATGTAGTGGTCGGCCGGGTACTTGTCGATGGCGTACTTGATGAAGTCGGTGAGCACGGTCGGGTTGGACATCGCCTTCGTCCCGAGTACTTCGAGCACGGTTGACTTGAGCGAGTCGGGCAGCTCGTTGGCATTCTTCTCGATGCGGTAGTACTTGCACTGGCCGCCGAGCCGGACCGAGCCGACCATGGCAATCATCTGAACGCTGTTTGTGGAGCCGACCTGTTCGGCTTCCTGAGCTTCAGATACGACCCATGAGTTCCCGTTCTTGGAGATGTCGAGGTCGCAGTTGCCGTCGTAGTAGGCGATGACGGTCCACTTGGCCTTGCCGGATTTCTTACAGCCTACGAACGCGGCAGTTACTGCGGCCAGCAGCAGCAGACAGAACCTCAGTGCCTTCACTGATTCCTCCTGTTAGGTTTCCGCTAGTTTGCCGGCCCCGACGCCTGCCCGCGGTTTCCGAGGCGGCCCGAGCCGGACTGTCGCATTCTAGCACAGCCGTGCCGCGAATCAAGCAGTTCGTTGGGACAAACGGCAGCTTGACACCGGAGCGTTTTACCCTAACCTTGCAGTGGTTGAAGGGATGCGCGAGGCGGCAGCGAAACTGTTGAAGAAGGAGTCTTGCAGATATGCGACAGCGTAGGATTGTACGGAGGCACCGATGGTGCCCATAGCATTTGTCGCGGTGGTGGCGGCAGCGATTTCCGGTCTCGTTTTCTTCCTGCTCGGGCGTCAGGCTGGGGTGAGGCGCTCATCTGAGCTCGAGGTGCGATTGGGACGCTTCGAAGAGGAGTTGGCTCGCAAGTACCGGGACCGGCTGGCCTCGGTGCGGCGGCGGCTCGGCGTCTTCTACCTGGACGGCCTGCCCTCGGCGCGCGACCGCGACACGGCGGACCTTTTTGAAGGCGGCGTACGCTACGCATCCCAGGCGAACTGGGAGCGGGCGTTCGGCGCATGGAGCAAGGCAGCCGACAAGGCTGACGGCCCGGCGGCCGCGGCGCTGTGGCTGTTGTGCGCCGGCTGCCACCTGCTTGCCGGCAAGAAGAAGGAAGGAAGGGCTGACCTTGAGACGGCCCTGTCCGCGGCCCACAAGTCAGGGGAGAAGGCGGCGATTGCGGCCTGCCGGCTTGCGCTTGCCGGCCTCAATGCGGAAGAGAACCGTCGCGGTGAGGCCGAGGCCGGGCTAAAGGAAGTGGTCCGGCTCAGCCGCACGCTCGGTGACGGGGAGATGCTTGCGGGCAGCCTGGTCCGGCTGGCCGAGGTGAGCCGGGCTCAAGGAAGGCTCGAGCCGGCGCTCGAGTACCATCGACAGGCGTTGCGTGCACTTGAGGAAATCGGGGACCACGTGCGGGCCTCGGCAGAGTACGGTGCGATCGGTGCGGCTCTGCTCGAGCAGGGCGAAGCCGACAAGGCCAGGGCGGCGCACGAGGACGGGCTGCATCTGGCCCGGCAGTCTCACGACCGGCTGGGAGAGGCCGAGCGGCTCATGTCCATCGGAGCCATTCACCGGGCCCAGGGTGAAGACCGGCGCGCGCTGGACGTTCTGGAGCGGGCGCTCCGAATCTACGACGACATACACCAGCCCAGGGGTCAGGCTCAGGCATTGTACGAGTTGGGTCTCGTTAATCAGCGGCTGGACGAGGCCGATGCCGCTCACGAGTGCTTCGAGCACTCGCTGCAACTGGCACGCAAGGTAGGCGACGGAGCACTCGCCGCGCGGAACCTGCGCCGGATAGCCGGTTCGTGCCTGACCCACCGGGACTTCGAACGCGCCCTCGAGCTGTTCGAGGATGCGGCCCGGCTGGACCGCGCGGCCGGGCGTGAACGGGAGCTGGGTGAGGACCTGGCAGGGGTGGGCCGGGTCCGCCTGCAGCTCGGGGAGTTCGATGCGGCGCTCAAGAGCCTGAACGAGGCCCTTGAGCGGACGCGCCGCACCGGCGACCTAAAGGGCGAGGCGTGGCAGCTAATTGAATTCGCGGAGGCCCTGCGCGGCTCGGGCCGGGCCAAGGAGTCGCTCGGGAATCTGGAGCAGGCCCAGGCTCTGGCCAAACGTCTCGGCGATGACCGCGTCACGGCGGCAGCCCAGGCTGAGTCCGGTCTGGTTCACGCCGCGCTCGGCGACTGGGAGCAGGCCGTGGCGTCGCATTCGGCGGCGCTGAACCTGCACCGTAAGCTCGAGAACCAGCGGGCGTCGGCCCAGGACCTCGTCAATCTGGGAAACGCACTGCACCACCAGGGCGAACTGGACGATGCCCGGCAGAAGCTCGAGGACGGACTGCGGCTGGCACACGCCTCCGGCGACCGGGCGGGCGAGGCACGGACTCTGGCCGCGATTGGCGCGGTCAACCGGCAGCGCGGGGACCTCGCGCTATCGCGCGAGAACTACGTGCGGGCGCTGCAACTGTACAACCAGGTGGGCAGCGTGCCGGGTGAGGCCGAGTCACTCGTGGGCCTGGGTCAGGTGCATGCCGATGCCGGCCAGGCCGACGATGCGCGCCTGCGGTTCGAGCAGGCCCTGCGCCTCTACCTGAAGCTCGACGACCGGAGGCGCGTTGACGAGGTGAACGGAATGCTCAGCCGGCTGCCGCGACCCGATAGGGGAGTGCAGTTTCTGGACCGGTGACGTTGCGCGGGACCGGGCCGGCCGATTGACAGCGGGGACGCGTCTGCTACAATTCCCGTGCCGAAGGGGCGATTAGCTCAGCTTGGTTAGAGCGCTGGTCTCACATACCAGAGGTCACTAGTTCAAGTCTAGTATCGCCCATGGACGTGCCGGCGCCCTGGTCCGGGGTGCCGGCAGCATTCTTGAATCTCAGCGCTTGCGGCCCTTGCGGCCCGCCCTCACGGTTTTGGCGCCCTGCCAGCGGAAGCCCATCTGGCGGCGATAGCGCCGGCGCTGGAGTCCGCTGAATCCCAGCTTCTCACAGGCCTCTTCAAAGGACAGGCCACGGCCCATGAGCTTACCTATTGTCTCCTGCCGGACCAGGCGCTGGATGCGGCCGGCCGGTTCGAGATTGGGACGAACCTGCCTGATGGCCTCGCGGACGTGGTAATCGCTTACGCCGTGCCGCTTGCCGATCGCTGACAGCGACGCGCCGCTGTCGTGCATCCGGGCCATCGCCTCACACTCGCGACGGGTTATCGAACGGTGCCAGGCTCGCACGCGCTTGCCGGGTTTGACCTTCAGGCGGGGGACGAGCTGTCGAATGCGCTCGCGGGAGACGCCGATGGCGCGGGCAAGGTCCGCCTGAGTCATGCTGGCCACAGCCTTGCCCAGTCTTGCGATTTTCTGAAGGGCGGTCAGTTCCATTTGCATTCCTTTCGTCTCTGACTCAATCTTGAATTAGCGTTGCTTTCTTGCTTCACGGGATGGCAGGGGGCCGGCCGTCGCCGAGACAATTCGAGCGAAGCGGGTGCCGCGCGACGACTGCTGCTACGCACTGCAATGTATCTTTGATATCTTCAGCCGGGTGAGCTGCTGCCGATGGCCCTTCTTCCGGCGGTAGTTTTCCCGGCGGATGAACTTATAGATGGTTACCTTGTCCGCGCGCGGGTGGTCCACGACGTCGGCGTCCACGTAGGCGTCAGGCACGGTGGGCCGGCCGAGCACGGCACTCTCCGCGGTCCGGACAAACATCACGTCGTCGAGCCGGACGCTCGTGCCCGGCTCGGCCGCGAGCCTGGGCACGGTGACCGTCTCGCCTTCTTTGACCAGATACTGAAAGCCGGCGACTCTCACGATTGCGTACATTGCGCTACCTCCCGGTCGGAGCGGGTTGAGATTGAGCCGGCGTCGGTCTCGGTGCCGCCGCGGGACGGCCGCGTTGCGCGGACATGAGGACAAGACCCAGCGAGGTGACCATGAAGGCCACGGCCACGCCCGCGGTCAGCTTGGCCATGAACGGCGCGGCGCCGCCGCCGCCGAAGATGCTCTCGCCGCCGCCCAGGATGGACGCCATTCCACCCTTCTGGGGCTGCTGCATCAGCACCACCAGAACGAGGATAACGGACACGAGCAAGTGGAAGAAAATCAGGACTCCGTACATTCGACTATTCTCCTTTGTTAGTCAAGCTTACTCGGGTCGGAAACGAAGTCAAGGCTGGCCGGCGATGCGTCTCGGCGACGCAGGGCGGCCGGGCGACTACCTGCGGACGAAGTTGACTATACGGCAGAACGGGCCGATTTCAAGGCTTGCGCCGCCCACGAGCGCGCCGTCCACGTCCGGTTTCTCTAAGAGCTCCGAGACGTTATCCGGCTTCACGCTGCCGCCGTAGAGAATCCGGACGGTTCCCGCGGCCAGAGGGGAGAGGTGCGCCGACAGCCAGTCCCGGACGTGACGGTGGACTTCCTCAGCCTGGGCCGGGGTGGCGGTGCGGCCGGTGCCGATGGCCCAGACCGGTTCGTAGGCGACGGTGAACGCCGTGGTCTCAAGCCCGGCCAGGGCTGCGGCGAGCTGCCGGTCCACCACGGCGAAGGTCTGCCCGGCCTCCCGCTCGGCCAGGGTCTCGCCGCAGCAGAGCACGGGTTCGAGCCCTGCGGCCACCGCGGCGCGCACCTTGCGGCCGCAGTCAGCGTCGTTCTCGCAGAACAGGCCGCGGCGCTCAGAATGGCCGACGAGCACGTAGCGGCAGCCGAGCTCCGAGAGAAACCCGGCCGCCACTTCGCCGGTAAAAGCGCCGGACCGCTCCCAGTGTACGTTCTGGCCGCCGTAGCCTATCGCAGAGCCGCGCAGGACCCCGGCCACAGCCGGCAGAGCAGTGAAAGGCGGGAAGACCGCGACGTCCCGGTCAGAGACCCTGCCGACCTCTTGAAGCAGCTCGGATGCGAACCTGCCGGCCTCGGCCGCGGTCTTGTTCATCTTCCAGTTGCCGGCAATCAGGGGCCGGCGTGCCGGCGCGCTCACGTTCCCGCCTCTGTCCGTCGGCTCATTTGTCCTTCAAGGACGCCAGGCCAGGCAAGGGCCGGCCTTCGAGGAACTCAAGGCAGGCGCCGCCGCCGGTCGAAACGTGGCTGACTTTCCGGGCAAGGCCGAACCGGTCCAATGCCGCGCCGGTGTCGCCGCCGCCGACCACCGTGATGGCGCCGGCTGCGGTTGCCTCGGCCATCGCCTCGGCAACGGCCTTCGTGCCCCGGGCAAAGGCATCGCGTTCGAACACGCCCATGGGCCCGGCCCAGACAACCGTGCGGGCCCGGACCAAAAGCTCGCGGTACTTCGCGATTGTCCCGGGCCCGATGTCCAGGCCCATCTCGTCAGCGGGAATCGCGCCGACCGGGGTGACGTGGGCTCCGGCATCATCGTCGGGAGAACGCGCAACCACAACGTCAACCGGCAGGGCCAGCTTGGGCGAGCCGCCCAGGTCCTTGACTTCCTCGGGCGGTTCAGGGTCGTGCAGTGACCTGCCTACTGCCAGACCGAGGTTTGCCAGAAACGTGAACGCGACGCCGCCGCCCAGAAGCAGCCGGTCCACCTTGGGCAGGAGTTTCGCGATGACGCCGGCCTTGTCCGACACCTTGGCTCCGCCGATGACCAGAGCATAGGGCCGGGCCGGAGATTCCGTGACCCGGTTCAGGTAGTCAATCTCCTCGGCCATCAATAGACCGGCAGCCGGCTGCTTGAAGAACGCGGTAATGCCGGCGACAGACGCATGGGCGCGATGGGCGACGCCGAAGGCGTCGTCCACGTACAAATCGGCAAGCCCGGCAAGCTCGCGGGCGAACTGCGGGTCGTTTGCTGCCTCGCCCTTGTGGAACCGCAGATTTTCGAGCAGGATGACCGAGCCGGGCCCGGCCCGGCCAGCCGCGGCCTTTGCTTCGGGCCCGATGCAGTGCGGGGCAAACTCCACCGGCCTTGAGAGCAGCTCACTCAGACGCTCAGCGACCGGCTTCAGGCTCAGCCCGGGCTCGGGCGCGCCCCTGGCCTTGCCCAGGTGGGACGCGCAGATGACTGCGGCGCCGTGCTTGAGCAGATAGCGGATTGTGGGCAGCGTGGCCCGGATGCGCGTGTCGTCGCTGATTGCGCCCGATTCGGTCAAGGGGACGTTGAAATCGACGCGCAGGAACACCCGCCTGCCCTTAACGTCCAGGTCGCGGACGGTCAGCTTGTTCATCGGCTAGAGCCGCTCGGCAACGTACGCGGCAAGGTCAACCAGCCGGTTCGAATAGCCGAACTCGTTGTCGTACCAGGCGAACGCCTTGACCAGCGTGCCGTCTACGACTGCGGTCAGCTTCGAATCCACGATGCACGAGTGCGGGTTGCCCGTAAGGTCAACGGAAACGAGCGGTTCGGTCTCATACTCAAGGATGCCCTTGAGCGGGCCCTGGGCTGCGGCCTTGAACGCCGCGTTCACCTCCTCGACCGTGGTGCGCGTCTCCACGGTACAGGCGAAGTCAACAATCGACACGTCCGGGGTCGGCACGCGGATGGACATGCCGTCCACCTTGCCCTTAAGCTCCGGGAAGATGACGCCGATGAGTTTGGCCGCGCCGGTCGAAGTCGGAATCATCGACATCGCGGCAGCGCGAGCGCGGCGCAGGTCCTTGTGCGGCTGGTCCAGAATCCGTTGGTCATTCGTGTAGGCGTGCACCGTGGTCATGTAGCCCTGGCGGATGCGGAAGCTGTCGTGCAGCACCTTGGCCAGGGGCACGACGCAGTTGGTCGTGCACGACGCGTTCGACACGATGCGGTCGGAAGACCGCTCGTAGGTCGTGTGGTTCACTCCCATCACGAGCGACTTCACCGGCTTCTCGCCCTTGGGCGGAGCGGATATGATTACCCGCTTTGCCCCGGCCTCCAGGTGGCCCGCGGCCTTCTCGTAGCTCGTAAACAGACCCGTGGACTCGATGACGATGTCAACGCTCAGCGCCTTCCACGGCAGCTCGGCCGGGTTCTTAATCGCCGTCACTTTGGCGCGGCGGCCGGCAATCACCAGCCTGTCGCCCTCGGCCGACGCGTCGGGAAACCGGCCGTGGACCGAGTCGTACTTCAGAAGATGCACCAGAGTCGGCGCATCTGCAACGTCGTTTATCGCAACGACCTCAAGCTGCGGATGCCTTGCGGCGATTCTGGCGAACAGCCGTCCGATGCGGCCGAAACCATTGATGCCGATTCGTGCGGTCACTGATTCCTCCTTGGGTTGAGGCTAAGCATATTTCATATAGACTCACTAGTCAACATCACCGGCGCGGGACGAACGGACGTGATGCGAGGGACATGACCGAATCGCGCGGGACATAACCGAAATCGTGGGGACTGTACCCTGGGCTGCCGAAGGCTGGGACTTGTCCCCCTCCAACGATTTCGGATTGTGTCCCAAGCCCGTCACCGAGCTAGTCAAACCGGCAATTCGCACCCGACCCGACATTACAACTATGACAACTTTTCAAAACCCTGGAAAGCGGGCTTAACTATCGTACCGACAAGAGGATAGGCTAAATCCGACCCACACCCCCCGGGTCACCCGGGGGATAATCCCCCGGGCCGTCCGGGGGGCGGTCCTCGGGGTCGTCCGGAGGGCCATCCTCCGGGCTATCCGGGGGGCTATCTTCCGGGCTATCCGGGCTG
>Ga0315282_10012546_pt1 | contig 12954 bp, 9 predicted proteins | sample YL17G07_20_MG_FD_203693 | JGI IMG/M metagenome (GOLD analysis project Ga0315282, IMG submission 203693) | Sediment microbial communities from Yellowstone Lake, YNP, Wyoming, USA - YL17G07_20 | ecosystem: Environmental > Aquatic > Freshwater > Lake > Sediment | place: USA: Wyoming | collected...
TGCTACTGGAAAAAGATCATTTCCTGAAATATCCGGTAATATTCCGGAAAAACTGCATATTCAGGGATTCTTTCGGAAGGGCTACCCCTTCGCGTCTCATCTGTTCCTTTAAAAGCGGCCAGTCGTAAAGGCTCGTGAACTCCATCGCCCGTTCAGGATGGGGCATCAGCCCGAGTACCTTGCCATCGGCGGACGTGATACCAGCGACATCCGCCAGCGAACCGTTGGGGTTGTACGGGTACTCGCCCTCAGCCGGACTCATGTCCTCCCGGCAGTACGTGAAGGCGATCATGTGCTGTCTTTTCAATTGATTAAGGATCTCTTCCGAACAGTAAAAATTTCCCTCCCCATGGGAAACCGGGCAATATATTCGTTCGATTCCCCGTGTCCAGAGGTTCTCAGCCTCGGGTTTCAGGTTAACAAACCGGCATTCCAGCACACCTCTCCGGTTGGGCATCAGGGCAATCTCCCGTTTGAGGTGTCGGTCAAACGCCGGCACGAGCCCGAGGTTTGCCAGGATCTGGAACCCGTTGCATATCCCGAGGACGAGATTATCCCCGTCCAGAAATTTTTCCACATCGTTCCAGAGGTTGTTCCTCACCCTGTTTGCATATGCGTTGCCGGCACCGGTGTCATCACCATAGGAAAACCCGCCCGGAAAGACGAGGAGCCGGTACTCCGAGAGTCGTCGTCTTCCCGCAATCAGGTCGTTGATGTGGACGATATCCGATGCCATGCCAGCCCGAAAAAGCGCCTCCTGCGTCTCCATCTCTGAGTTGATCCCAAAGCCGCTCATGATCAGGGCTTTTTCAGGAATCATTCCGGTCGCTTTTATCTTCCCTGACCGTTTCGGGATGGTGTGTGCAGCAGTCATGATCAGTATCCCCTGAATGGTGCCTTGTAGGCATTCTCGAGCACTGCGAGAGGCAGGTCAAGGATAACGTCCTGCGCAGTTACCCGGAGGGTAGTGCCGCCAACAGTTCCAAGCACTGTTGCATCAGTACCCATAATCTGTTCAAATGCCTTCCTGTTGGCAGGACAGACCGTGACAACAAACCTGGAAAGAGACTCGGAGAAGAGGAAGTAATCCGGACGGATGCCTGAAAAGATTGTAAGATCCATGCCGAGCCGGCCGGCAATCGCAACTTTTGCAAGGGCGATCCCGAGCCCCCCGTGATTCACCGGGTATGCCGATGCAACAAGATCCTGTGACAATGCGTCAGTCAGCCGCCGGTAACGTGCAACAGCCTTTTTGGCGTCCAGTTTTGGGACGATATTACCGGTGCTGCCAAGATATGAAAAATATTCAGATCCTCCTAATTCCTCTGCGGTCTCCCCAATAACATAGACGAGATCACCCGCGAACTTTGCGTCAATAGAAACGGCTTTGGCCACATCACCGTGGATCCCGATGGAGGTGACGAGGAGCGTCGGGGGGACGGATACCTTGACCGGGTTGTTGTCTGCGTCAAAACCAGAAAAGTCATTGAACATGCTGTCTTTTCCGGAGATAAAGGGTGTACCAAACGTCGTCGCAAAGTCATAACACCCTTGTGCGGCACGCTTCAGTTGTCCCAGCCGCTCGGGTTCGTTTGAGGAGCACCAGCAGAAGTTATCCAGGATCGCGATGGTATAGAGGGGGATGCCGAGGGCAATCAGACCCCGTATTGCGGTGTCAATCGCTGCACCTGCCATGAGGTATGGGTCGATCTCCGAGTACGAGGGAAATAGTCCCTGTGACAAACCCACTCCTTTTTTGGATCCGGGAACTACCTTTGTCAGTGTCGAGGTTGCCTGAACCCGTCCCCTGCCCTGCACCGGTCCCAGCACATGCCCCCCCTGCACGGTATGGTCGTACTGGGTAGAGATAAATTCAGTCGAGCAGAGGTTCTTCCGCTGCAACATTGCAATTATCGTTGTATCGAGCCGTGCCGGGCATCCGGTCGCAGGTTCCGGATAGGTTTTCTGGGTGTATGTGGTCCTCAAGGTCTTTTTGGGAAGCCCGTCGTGCAGGAAGTCCAGTTCGATGTCCATTACAACATCCCCGTGGCACTCAACGATACACCTGCCCGAATCCGTGAATTCCCCAATCACCGTTGCTTCGACCTCCCTTTCCGCCATGAGTTCCATGAATGCACCGATCTTTTCCGGTGGGACCGCAAGGGTCATCCGCTCCTGAGATTCTGAGATCCAGATCTCCCACGGCGCCATGCCGGGATATTTCAGCGGTACCGTATCCAGGGTGACATGGCAGCCATTGCATTCTTTTGCCATCTCCGCGACAGAGCAGGAGATCCCTCCCGCCCCGTTATCCGTGATGCTGCGGTACAGGCCCCGGTCCCGTGCCTCCTTGACAATCACGTCGGAAAACTTTTTCTGGGTGATCGGGTCCCCGATCTGGACTGCTGTAACCGGACTTTTTGGGTCAAGCGCCTCTGAGGAGAACGTGGCGCCATGGATCCCGTCCTTGCCTACGCGACCGCCGACCATAACGATGAGGTCGCCCGGTTCTGCCCGTTTTTCGTAGAGCTTCCTTTGGTCGTGCCTAAGCGGCATCACGCCGACAGTGCCCGCGAACACGAGGGGTTTTCCCCTGTAGCGATCGTCGAACCAGCACCAGCCCTGCGGTGTAGGAATACCGGAGCAGTTACCACCGACGCCCACACCACGGACGACACCGTCAAGGATCTGGCGGGGAGAGAGGACCGGGTTTTGCCGGTTCTCCCCCCGGTATAAGACCGGGTCCGTATCCGGATTCCCGACACAATACCCGTAATAATTGATGCAGGGCTTTGCACCGAGTCCAAACCCGATTGTATCGCGGTTCACGCCGACAATTCCTGTGAGCGCCCCCCCGAAGGGGTCCAGCGCTGACGGTGAATTGTGAGTCTCGACCTTGTGAGTCACGAGATACGTATCATCAAAGACGATCGCGCCGGAATTATCCGAAAAGACGGAGACACAGATATCCCGGTCTCCCCTCTCTTTCCGGATCCTGTTTGTCGCTGCCTGAATGCAGGTCTTGTAGAGTCCGAGCGGGACATCGTCATCCATCGCAGATGCAAAGATCGTATGCTTGCAGTGCTCGCTCCATGTCTGGGCAAGCGACTCGAGTTCCAGATCGGTCGGTTCCCTGCCTTTTTTTTTGAAATAGTCCCGTATCACGTGCAGCTGGGCGAGGTCGAGCGCAAGCGGACCCCTGCGCTCGTATGTTACCGGGTCCGCGATCCCCTCTTTCCCGAGCCGGGCAAGCTCCCGGTCATCCAGGTTAAGGTTCACGGTTTCTGCTGTTGGCAGTTCGTCAAGGTGGACACATGGCACGACCGATCCCATGCCCGTTTCATTGTATTCCTGCCCTGTCTTCACATACACCCGGTTCACGAGAGGATTAGCGAGCGTTGATGCAAGTTTCTGCAGGGCAGCAGGAGGAAGTTTTCCGCATACAAAATAGAGTTCCGAAGTGTAGACAGATTCCCCTTCGACAAAACGCATGGAAAAAAAATCCTCGATGGTCTGTTTTGCGGTATTTCCCACATTATCGGTAACGCCCGGAAGGAAACCGACCTCAATGGCATAATCACATGGCTTCTGTGTTGCTTTGTCGATAGTAAACTCCTGGACTACCGGATTTGCGAGCTGGGTACCTATTCTCTCCAGCTCGCGGGGGGTGAAATCCCGCGATCTCGTGGCTATGGTATAAACGGAGGTGAGATGCAACTCGTCAACCTGAAGACCGAGGGATCGTATCCGGTCGGTACGGGTTTTTAACCGGGGATCTTTTGTATAGTGAACTTCTATCCGGTGGACAAAAGAAGCCATGATCACTCATTGGCGCGGGAATTACAAAATAGATATGCCTCATTACTGGTTAAAGAGAGAGAAATGATCGGTCAGTTCCTTCAAGAACGCCGGGAGTTGTCACAGGATTACCGGATCTCAGCAGTATCCCTTTCACCCCAGTCAATCACCCGCTCTGCATGCCCTACCGTTGCGTTGGTCTTTGCGTCAACAACATCAAGCGTGATATGCACGAGGGGACGGACGGTACCAGCCGGGGCGCTCCCGTACGTCCAGTACACTTTCCCACCGGGCACCTTAACATCAGCCCCAAGGTCTTTCACCATGTAATCCGGTGCATTCCAGCTCAGAAAAGATCCATAATCGGTCTTCCAAAGATAGACATATTTTCCTCCTCCCCCTTCCTTCCCGGTGATCTGCGGGAAGAGCCCGATGCCCGGCGCTGACGACATGGCAAGGTTGTACCGGGTGATATCCGGCTGGATCGAAACATTCAATTTTGATGAGGTGGGGATGACAGCACCGGATGACGCGGGGGTCGATGAACTGCATCCGGCAGCGAGTACGAAAATTCCTGTGATGAGGAGAGCAGCGAAAAGGGTGTACCGGCTTGTTGTTGCACCGTGAGACATACTGATCCGGTTTCATGCCGGCATGTGAAAAAGATATTGCCATGCGGGTTTGGGATTTGCCTGTACCCCTCTCTTTGCTGTTGCGTTCTGCGATGGTGGGTACCTGTCTTTACATTGGAGGGGTGGGAGCCTGTCATCCGGAGGAGTGGGGGGTAGGGGGGTGGTCGGTCAAAAATGAGAGGAGGGGGTGGGGGTGGTGCCACATGCTGAGGAAGGGGCACCCACCCCCCTTTTCTGTTTTTGCCGGGAAAGCGGGTTTCCGACGTGAATTCCAGGCGAAGCAGGGGTTTTGTATATGCAGGTAAGGGGGGTGCCCCCCACTCATGGGCTGAGGGGGGTGGGTACCCCTCCGGTGCTCATGGTTGGGGGGAGGGGGGGCTCCGACCGGAAAACGCGTGGGATTTTCCTTACAACAAGTCTCTTAGCTTTATCTTAGCTGAGGCTCCCATGACCATAATCAACATACCCGATGACAAATATAGAATCATAAAAGCCCACGGAGGAATCAATGGACGTTTTACTGTCAATTAAGCCAAAATACGTAAAGTCCATTATCGAGCGGGAAAAGCGGTACGAGTTCCGGAAATCGATCTTCAAAAACCGCAAGATCAACCGGATCTATATCTATTCTTCATCGCCCGTTAAAAAAATCGTGGGAACGTTTGAGATCGGGAGAATTCTGGAAGATCATCCGAATGATCTCTGGGATATGGTGAGAGAATTTGCCGGTATCGATAACCGGGATTTCTTTGCATATTTTGAGGGGAAGTCACGGGCATTTGCAATCGAGATCCAAAATTTACAGGAATTTAACAACCCGATCGATCCCTATGAAACGATGCCGGGGTTTGTGCCGCCTCAATCGTATCGCTACGTGAACGAGATGTTAGTGGCCGAGTGATTCAAAAAGATCAAATATTAGATTTTACGTTATCTATCTATGAAGGATTATCAAGCTCGTGGATATATTTTCGAATCGATCATATGGGACGTATTGCTCAACAATGGGTATACAAATCCAAGTCCAAAAAGAATCATTCGTGGTCGGGGGGCGTGGCATCAGATCGACGCTTATGGTTATTTAACATATCCCATCCCTTTCGTTTACCCGATACGATTATTGTCAGAAGCAAAATGTTATAAAAAAGGAAAGAAGGTTGATCTTCCTGCTATCAGAAATTTTGTAGGAGTGATTAAGGACGTATCGGAATATTATATAGTCAATGACAATAAGACACATGATTTTGCGCGTTTTACCGATGTTGGGTGCATTTTTAGTAGCAGTCCATTTACAGAAGATGCACAAAATTATGCTTGGGCGCACAATATCAAATTGGTTCCATTTACCACGAATGAATTCCAAGTCATTATTCAAGTAATAAATGGTTATGTGGAGTCAATAAAAAGTACTTTAGGCAATCTTGAAATTGATCAATTAAAAGATAATTTTAAAAATAGCGAACAGTACGCATCCATCAAAAATAATCTTCCAACGTTCGTTTTTGGTATAATAGATGAATTTTACCCGATTGTACTTATCAGTCAAAAGAAATGGCTCACTAATGATAAAATTCATTCAGATACTGATGTGGTACACGGACTAAAAATTTCGAGGAAGGATTTTGAAGATATCGATTTAGGAGTCAGATTTAATTTAAACATTTTCGATACTGATGTATTTTTTACTCTCCCTCATTATATCGCGTACAAAGTTATTACGAAAATTGAAGGACGCTCAAAAAATAAAGATGTGTTTGAACTTAATGTTCCAGTCCTTTACAAGCCAAATCCACATATTACTGATCCCTCTGATGCCGTAAGGCGAATCTTGCGAGTAAAAATCGATATCGAAGAGCCAAATTTATTGTCGACTCAAAAAGAGAAGATAAAATCAAAATTAAAGAAGGAGGATATGTCAACAAATATAGTTCCCAACTCTTGAGGGAATTTGATTATTTTTTCTGCCTTTACTCGTCACAACTTCCCCGCAAACGCCTTCCCCAGCACCACCTGCGTCAACCGCTCGCACCGCAGGCTCGCCACCACCACCTCTTGATCGAACGCAACCGCACGCTCAAATAGCAAACCAACACGGCGAACAATCTCGTGCTGCTCGACAAAAGGCGAGATGTGCAAGGATAGACGTGGCGATCGTCACGTAGATAATGGACGAGTCTATGATTCTTAAAATTGAAAATCACTATTTTCGTTTATTTTTAAAAATTCAATTAAAGCGTCTTTAATCAAATCGTACATCAGATCAAATAGTGGCGTATCACTATACACAGAATTCATTACATCACTCGTCCTCATAAAGAGGGCATAATTTTTCTCATTGTGGAGGAAATGTTCAGGCATATTCTCTAAAATAGAAAATGATGGATCGCCATGAAATTTTTTTAAATCCAGAATTATTATTTCAATACCCTCATCTAATTTCTCTGATTTTAGATAATAGATCGTCCACTTTGGAAATGGTCCCATAGGGGGGCATATCTCCGGAAGATAATAGACAATAATAATTAGATTTGCACCATTGAATATTGGTAATTCTTTAACTAGCAGTGGAAAATTTTTCTTAATAATAGAGGAATAGACATTTTGAATATTTTTTAGAACCGCAGAAAGGTTTTTTTCAAGTTCATTAGGTGTATATACATTAAAAACTGAACAGCTTTCATTCCGGTGCCTATTGTAGTCCTTTTCTTCATAAATTCTTGATATCTCTTTGATATTATTAGATTTTAGATAAGTTAACATTTGTAAAAAGATGCCGAAAGGATAGCGTGTATTACCCAATGCATCTGTGACGACTTCTTTATGCTCAATCAATTGTTTTCGAACTTGTTCATCAATATGGGGTCTCTCGATTTCAGATATATGTACAAGATAGGATTCGGGGTCATGGTATCCTCTTTGATAAAATAATTGAGGAGCTTTGATTTGGTGATAAGTGATATTTGTCCAGATCGGAAGATAATTAAAAAATCCAAATTCTATCTCGGCAATAGAATAGGCATCTTTCTTTTCAAGTCCCATCTGGAGGTAAAAATGATCGATAAATGCGATTAAATACTCATTCGCAAGAATTTGGTTGACCTGATGGTCTAACAAGTGATTTTTTAATATAATATCAATTTTTGAACTAACAAATTCCTTTGCCTTTCCATAAGGGTTTATGAGAATTGGATTGTTACTGGATGCTATTATCAACACATGGTTGATTTTTTTCAGTTCCCTTTCCAGATTTTCATCAATAATCTTAATTTGGATTTCATTCTTATTAGATGGAATTGGATAGTGAGTATATGTGGCAAAAGTCGCGTCAAACTTTGAATATGCAAACCCTAATTTCCACGAATTCGGGTAAAAAATTCTTTTTACGATATTGTATTTCGTATCGAGAAGATAGTTTAATTGATCAAGATGTTGATGAATTGCTATGATATCCGAATTCTGTCGACCAATAATTGGGTTTGCGTGAGATTTTAATAAAGAAAAGGCCCTTTCAAGATTATCATAGTTTGTCATTCTGAAAAGGTGAGAATTATAGATCTCTTCCCATTTTTGAATATAATCTAAATTTTTCCCATTGATACAATTGCCGATAGGAAGTTCGATCAGAATTTTTTTCTTATTTACCTTCAATTGTTTTTGATATTGTTCAGCTAATGAATTGTCTATTCGGATCCAGTATGCCTTTTTTTGATGGATATCCACACCGATTAATAAAACAGGATTCAATGTTGGGCGATTTGCGTAACCAAATATTGTTTTTGAACAATTTACTCGGGGCCTTTTTTCGTGGCGATCTTGTATTTTTTTAATTTGTACTTCGAGTGTACAGATAGGGGCCCGATTCTCGTTTAAAACCTGAATTCTCCCGTCAATATCGGGTATTTTATCCTGTTCAGAAAAATTATGAACTATCTTATCGAGTTTTTTTCTATCCTCATCCAATAAATACCGTAAAGTGGTGATAGCAAAAACTTCAGGTTTTTGTGTCGTACTATATTGAGCTGCGGATATCTCATTAACAACCTCAAGTACTTCTATTTTTGAAGGTTCTGGCATGATTGCTTGTTACACCTGACCTATAATTGATTTATTTTTATTTGAATTCCCTCACAGTCCTCCCCAATTCCGCCACAGTAGGCACCAGTTCCCCTCGGAACGCCTTCCCCAGCATCGCCTGCGTCAACTCCTCACACGCCGGCTCGCCGCCACAACCTCCCGCTCGATCGCATCCGCACGCTCAAACAGTGAATTGACACGGCGGACGATCTCGTGTTGTTCGGCAAAGGGCGTGAGAACGGGCTGCGGTTGATAATGTGTAACTTTATAAACGTTGTAATGTTATTTGTTGCGGTTCGTCCAGGTTGGAGATCTGTTTTCATCATCCGTCTCTCCGGACATGTAGCCGGTCCTAAGGAAAAACAGGGGTTTTTCTGTGTTCCACGACCTGTAGCCCGACCCCCCCAGCCGATCCTCTGTCCAATAGCATCCATTAGCGATCATTTTGGAGCCTGTTTCAGGCTTGTTTAGTCCAATCCGGACCCGATAATCCCGTTTTCCAAAACGATGTACCGGAATTCGCCCTTTTGTGCAACCTGATGCCACTCCGGTCACCAGTTCTCTGGGTGGGTGAACAGGAGTCTCCGACGGAGACTTTTTCCCGGTGGATCATGTCGTACATCCATTGCCTCACCATCGATCCGGTAATTGGGATCCTGGATCATCTTGTCCGGAAGTGAGATCCCAAAAACCCTGTTTTTCCGTATCCGGGGACTAGAGGCCAACCCCCCAGCCGATCCTCTGTCCAAATGCATCCATTAGCTATCATTTTGGAGCCTGTTTCAGGCTTGTTTAGTCCAATCCGGGCCCGATAATTCCGTTTTCCTAAAACGATGTACCGGAATTCGCCTGTTTGTGCAACCTGATGCCGCTCCGGTCACCCGATCTCTGGGTGGGTGAACAGGAGTCTCCGACGGAGACTTTTTCCCGGTGGATCATGTCGTACATCCATTGCCTCACCATCGATCCGGTAATTGGGATCTTGGATCATCCTGACCGGAAGTGAGATCCCAAAATACCCTGTTTTTCCGTATCCGGGGACTATAGGCCAGCCCCCCAGCCGATCCTCTGTCCAAAAGCATCCATTAGCGATCATTTTGGAGCCCGTATCGAACCGGATTCAGCCAATCGGAGTGCAATACAGGTAGATCCCCCTGCCAATGTACCGGAATTCGCCCTTTTGTGCAACCTGATGCCACTCTGGTCACCCGTTCTCTGGGTGGGTGAACAGGAGTCTCCGACGGAGAGCGCCTGCCGGGGACATGTGCCCACTCTCAGGAAGGATCGAGTACTCAACCGACCGGCCCCCGCACCCAAGAAGGAGGTATCCCGGCATATTCATCTCCCCCTCCAGTGTGCTGCCCCCGATCCTCTCAGCCTTTCCCCTTCAGCACAATCCATTCCTTCTCTCCGGCCTTTTTAAACCGCAGGAGCAGGAACTTTCCCGTGAATTTTTCACCGTGCATGATAACTTCAATCCGGTCATCGGTCCATGTGAGCAATTCGTACTTGCCGTGATCCGCGATCTTCACAGTGCCGGCACCGTACTCCCCCTCCGGGATCGTTCCTGCAAAACTGATATAGTCAAGGGGGTGATCCTCTGTCTCAATAGCAAGCCGCCGTTCCCCGGGCTTCTCCGGCAGCCCTTTCGGCACTGCCCAGCTCTTCAGCACCCCGTCCCGTTCGAGCCTGAAGTCAAAGTGGTGGTGCTTTGCGAAATGTTCATGCAGGACGAAACGGGGTGGCGGATCACCGGTCATGCATTACCCTCCGCTTTTTTGCCCGGGTGATCAACGCTTTCATCTCCCGGGCAGTCGCTGTAATATCCGGGCTCCCGACAACCGCAGAGATCACCGCAACGCCGTCCGCACCCGCACGCACAACCTCCTCCACATTGGCACGATTGATCCCGCCAATTGCAACTACCGGGCACGAAACCCGTGCACGGATCGCCCGCAGTACCGACAGCCCGTGACCCGGTCCGGCGTCCTGCTTGGAACCCGTAGAAAAGACCGGGCTCACCGCGATGTAATCCGCCCCTTCCGCTTCTGCCCGCACCGCTTCCTCTACGCTCCCCACCGAGATGCCAATAACAAAACCCGCCGGGGCGATCTGCCGGGCCACATCCACGCAGAGATCCCCCTGCCCGAGATGGACACCATCCGCTCCGCAGGCGATGGCGACATCGAGCCGGTCATTCACGACAAAAAGGGTGCCGGTCTCCCGGGTTATCTGGCTGATCTCCCGCCCGGTGCGGGCAAGCTCACGGCACCCGCACGTCTTGTCCCGTAACTGGATCACTGCTGCCCCACCGGCGATTGCCTGCCGGGCAATTTCAACATGGGAGAGTCCCCGCGAGGTCGTCTCATCGGTGATGACATAGAGATCGTATGCCATACCCGGTGCGTCACGCTTCCTTCACAATCGCGTACTGCTCAAGCTCCGGGAGGTCGAGCGCTGCAAGCTCATCGAACAGCGCCACCTTATAAGCGCCGGGTCTACTGCATCTCTCTGCCGCCTTTTCGCCGGCAATCCCGAACGCCGCGAGTGCTCCGGCAGATGCCATGACCGGATCATCACAGACGGCCGCAAACGTCCCGACCACCGATGATGCCATGCAGCCCGTACCGCAGATGATCCCCATCATCGGGTCGCCATTCCCGACAAGGAGCGTGCGGGTGCCGTCGCTCACAATATCGGTCTCACCACTGATGACAACCGTGATCCCTTCGGCTTTCGCAAAATCCCGTGCAATATTCACCGGGTCTCCCACTAACCCGTCAGAATCAACACCCTTCACCGCACCCCCTGCACCGGCGAGCACCCCAATCTCCCCGGCATTCCCCTTGAGGATGGCAACCTCCAGTTCGTCCAGCAGCCGTTGTGCACTTTCGGTCCGGAGCCGGGTCGCTCCCGCCCCGACAGGATCGAGGATGACCGGGATCTTTGCCTTGTTTGCCGATAAACCGGCAATGATCATCGACTCGATAAGTGTCGGGTTGAGCGTCCCGATGTTGAGGACGAGCGCCCCGGATACTGCTGCCATCTCTTCGACTTCTTCACGTGCATCCGCCATGACCGGCGCTCCACCGGCACAAAGGGTAATATTTGCGCAATCGTTGACCGTGACATAATTGGTGATGTGGTGGATGAGCGGCCGTTTCACCCGCACACACCCGAGAATATCGGCAAAATCCGAACCATACATGCTGTCGCTCCGGAACCGGGATATCTTTTAATTTACGGTTCCTGCTGTATAATCATCGGCAAAGGGATAATTTAAAAAAATCGCTTTAAATGGGGATTCACCGGAAAAAATCGTTGATGACGATATCTTTCGCTCACCGCGTCAGTTCGTCAACCGTCGCAACCAGCATGTCGATCTCCTGCTCAGTAGTGTAAAGCGCAAGGCTCGCCCGTACTGTTCCGGCGGGAAGCCCCAGATGCTCCATCAGCGGGATGCAGCAGTGGTGCCCGGATCGCACCATGATATCCGCAGTCTCATCAAGGTGCTGCGCCACTTCGTGCGGGTGAAAGCCATCGACAGTGAACGAGACAACCCCGATGCGGGATTCAGGACGGGGCGGGACATACAGGTGAACGCGGGGGTTCTTCGCAAGGCCGTGAACCAACCGGGTCGTGAGCCGGTCTTCATGGCGCCGGATTTTTTCCATCCCGATTGCGGCAAGATAATCCGCCGCCGCCCCGAGCGCGATCCCGCCGCCGATGTTTGGCGTTCCTGCTTCATATTTCTGGTACCCCTCCGCTGCGATATACCCGTCAGGGGTCAGCGTCTCGACCATGCCCCCGCCCAGCATAAGCGGTTCAATCAACGGCTCCTTCATCCAGAGGACACCGGTGCCCGTAGGACCGAGCATCTTGTGCCCGGAGAAGCAGAAAAAGTCGCAGCCCAGACGGTTGACATTCACCGGCATATGCGGGACGGTCTGTGCACCATCCACAAGAAATAGTATCCCTTGTTCGTGGCAGATCGCCGCGATCTTTTCAACCGGGATAACGACACCGAGCACGTTTGAGGCATGGGTGACGGCAACGAGCTGGGTAGCGGGCGTGATCGCGTTCTCCAGCGCTGAAATGTCGAGTGAGTAATCCGGGTCGATGCCGATGGTATCAACGATAACACCCTGCCGTGAGAGGTTTCGCCACGGCAGCAGGTTGGAGTGGTGTTCGAGAATGGTAGTGATGACGCGATCGCCGGATTTCCACGCGAGCCCCTGCGCCACCATGTTGATCGCCTCGGTGGTATTCTTTGTAAAGACCGTGACGCCATCATTTCCACCGATGAAACCTGCCACCTTCTCGTGGGCGTGCCAGTACCGCTGGCTCGCAATCCGGGTGAACCGGTGCACGCCCCGTCCCACGTTCGCCCGGTAATTGTGCTCGAACTCGACCATCGCCCCGATAACGGGTTCCGGCGAGAAGCTCGTCG
>Ga0315282_10012547_pt1 | contig 12954 bp, 13 predicted proteins | sample YL17G07_20_MG_FD_203693 | JGI IMG/M metagenome (GOLD analysis project Ga0315282, IMG submission 203693) | Sediment microbial communities from Yellowstone Lake, YNP, Wyoming, USA - YL17G07_20 | ecosystem: Environmental > Aquatic > Freshwater > Lake > Sediment | place: USA: Wyoming | collected...
ATCCAAGCTTGCAAAAGCTGTCTTTGTTCCGACGGCAAATCAAGAGCGGCGGCTGGGTTCCACATGGTGCGTACAATAGCAAAACCCAGCCGCATTGTAAAGCTAATTACGAGACACTACACTAGTGGACCTGGAATTATGCCCACAGGAGGAGTGCAATTCAAGGCGAATCAGGCGGTTGTCCGTTGTCCGTGGTCGGTTGTCCATGTTTCCAGGCATGAAGCCAAGACCTGATAGCTGAATGCCGATAGCTGACCGCGAAGGGTTTTCTTCTGAATTCTGACTCCTGGCTCCTGCTTTTCTGCAACTGACTACGGACAACTGACAACGGACGACGGACAACCACCTGAGCCTTTCACCGGATTTGGTGCATCAAACTACTTTGGGACCAAATCAGGGAACACCAACCAAACCAACGAAAGGAGCTTCTATGCCGTTCACACTTCCATCGCTGCCCTATGCTTTCGACGCGCTGGAACCGTATATCGATAAGATGACCATGGAGATTCACCATGGCAAGCATCATGGAGCTTACGTAACCAATTTGAATAAAGCGCTCGAGTCGGCGCCGAACCTGGCTGGGAAGACCGTCGAGGAACTGCTGGGTAACAACTGCGGCGTCGTTCCGGAAAACATCCGCACGGCCGTACGCAACAATGGCGGTGGCCACATCAACCACTCCATGTTCTGGCAGATCATGGCGCCCAAAGCCGGTGGGCAGCCCAGCGGCCATTTAGCGCAGGCAATTCAGAGCACCTTTGGCAGCTTTGACCAGTTCAAAGAGAAATTCACCGCCGCCGCTCTCGGGCGCTTCGGCTCAGGCTGGGCGTGGCTGACGGCGCAGGGTGGGAAGCTCGACATCTACTCCACCGCCAACCAGGACAGCCCCGTGATGGAAGCCAAATATCCCGTCCTGGGTCTCGACGTGTGGGAGCACGCTTACTACCTCAAGTACCAGAACCGCCGCGCCGAATACATCACCGCTTGGTGGAACGTGGTGAATTGGGCCGAAATCGAGAAGCGGTTCAATACCGTGAGGTAGGTCATTTCCCCACGCAAAACGTCGAGAAGATGATATCCAACACGTCATCGACGTAGGTGGCGCCGGTGATTTGATCGAGGGGGCGGAGCGCCTCATACAGATCGAGCAGCAGCATCTCGTGGGGGAGGTTTTGCTCAGCCGCCTGGCGGGCCTTGGCGAGCGCCTGAAGCGAATCCTTGAGAAGTTGCTGATGGCGCAAGTTGGTAATGAACTCGCCCTCGAGGCCTAGGTCGCGCGCCGGCGCCGCGATCTCCAGGATTTTCTGCCGAAGTTGCGGTATGCCTTCTCCGGTCAAGGCGGAGGTCCAAACCACTGCCGGCGCAGCGGCTGCCTCTCGTTCGAGGCAGAGCGCGCTTGCCAGTTGCGCGCTGGAAACTTTGTGCGGAAGGTCGGCTTTGTTACAGGCTACGAGCAGCGCGCCCAGCGGACGCACTTTACCTAACAGATTGGAATCTTCGTCTGCCCACCCTTCCGAGGCGTCAATCACCAGCAGCCGCAGGTCGGAATCGGCGATGGCCTGAAAGGACCGTTCCACGCCGATTTTTTCCACCTCATCTTCCGTGTGACGAATGCCCGCCGTATCCACAAAGCGCAACGGTATGCCATTGATGTTGGCGGTTTCTGCCACCAGGTCACGCGTGGTTCCTGGAGTCGAAGTCACTATGGCACGTTCTTCATTGAGGAGGCGGTTGAACAGGCTCGACTTGCCGACGTTCGGACGCCCCACAATGGCCAGGCTCAGTCCCTCGCGAACAACCCTTCCATATTCGTAGCCTTGCACCAACTTCTCGAGGTCGGCGCGGATTCCGCCGATGCGAGCCAGTATTTCCTGCCACTCCATAACGGCCACATCATCTTCGGCAAAGTCGATGCCGGCCTCGAGCTGAGCGATGAGTTCGAGTAAAACCTGTTTGTGCGGCTTAAGGCGAGCGGAGACGGACCCTTCGAGCTGTTGTGCTGCCACGCGCGCCTGGTAGAGGGTGCGCGACTCGATGAGGTCGCGAACCGCTTCCGCCTGCGTCAGGTCAATGCGCCCGTTAAGAAACCCCCGCAGGGTGAACTCGCCTGGCTCGGCCGCGCGCGCTCCGTGGCTTAGGCAGCATTCCGCCAGGTATCGAAGTATTACCGGAGCGCCATGACAGGAAATCTCGACGACGTCTTCCGCCGTGTAGGAGTGCGGGCGCCGGAAACACGTGACCACAACCTGGTCCAAAACCTTGCCACCCTGCGGATCACAAAACTCGCCGAGGATGGCTCGCTGGGTTTCGAGCGGCGACTTGGGGAAACGGATGAGGCTGGTGGTGATTTCAATCGCCTGGCTTCCTGAGAGGCGCACGACCCCCAAGCCGCCGCGGCCGGGCGGTGTGGCAACGGCTACGATGGTGTCGTCGTGGGTCATGTGTCAGTTGTGCGTGGTCCGTTGTCAGTTGTCCGTGGTCAGTGATCCCTTGTACCTTGTTGGGTGTCCGATGATCATGCGGAAAATGGGTGCTGCGCGAGGTCTTCAACGGGCCTGCGCCAGCATTGGCAAAAGCGACGGACAACGGGCGACGGACCACGGACAACTGACAACGGACAGAGCGCGAATCAACGTCGCCGGTCGGGGGTGGGAGGTTCAACCGGCAGAATCACAACTCGACGCTCGGCGCCCACGCCTTGGCTCGCGGTGTGGAGGTTGGGCCGGTCTCGAAGCGCCAAGTGAATGATGCGCCTCTCGCGCGGGGTCATGGGGCTCAAGGTGAAGGGGGCGCCGCTCTCCTCCACGCGCTCGGCGGCGACTTGCGCGGTGAGTCTTAGTTCTTCAGTGCGCAGCCGGCGCCAGTCTTCGCAGTCGAAGCCGATTTTGCCGAGGTGCTCTTCCCTCAGGCGCGCTGCCTTCAAGACCACGTGCTCGAGGGCGTCCAGGAGGGCTCCATTTCGCTCCAAGAGGAGGTCGGCGTCGGCGCCCGCAAAATCCACCACGTATTCCGGCCCGTCGGGGTCTGATGATTCCTGGAGCAAAGGGTGGATTGCGAAGGAGAGGGCGAAGCTTCCCTGCTGGATGATCTGCTTCAGGAGAGACTCGATCGGCGCAAGGTATTTCTCCAGCCCGTGGGCTGGCATTTGTGCGGCATTCTGCGAATCCATAGAAGACCGGTCTTTCACCTCGAGCGCGTTACAGGGGCCGGGAGGGCCTGGGGAGTGGCCATCAGTTTGTTGATCATAAGTTGCTGCAAAATCCCCACGATATTGGCAGTCAGAAAATAGAGAACCAGGCCGCTGGCAAAACTATAGAACATGAAGCCGAAAACGATCGGCATGATCATCATCATGCGTTGCTGGGAGGGATCAGCGGTGGCGACGGGAGTCATCTTCTGGATGATGAACATGCTGATGACCATAACCGTGGGGAGGATCGGAACCGGGAGCCCAAAGGGATGGAATTTATCCGGCGCTGAAAGGTCGGTGATCCAGAGTATCCAGGGAGCGTGACGCAGCTCGATAGGCAGTTCGAGTACCCGGTAAAAGCCATAAAGAAAGGGTAGTTGGAGAGCCATCGGCAGACAGCCGCCCAGAGGATTGACGCCATGCTCCTTGTAGAGCTTCATCATCTCCTCGTTCATGCGCGCCTTTTTGGGGTCGTTGAACTTTAGATGCTTGTATTTATCCTGAATGCTCTTTACTAGTGGGGCAATGCGCTGCATTTCCTGCGCCGAACGGATGCTTTTCAATTTCAGCGGAAACATGGCGAAGTTAATGAACACGGTCAAGATCACTATTGCCCAGCCATAATTGTGCACCCAATGGTCGTAGATGAAGCGCAGCCCAAGGAAGAGCGGTTTGGCAACAATGGAAAACCATCCGAAGTCCACCAGGGAATCCAGCGGGGGCTTTTCCGCACGCAGTACATCCAAAGCTTTTGGCCCAACGAACATCCGAAATGCGAGGGGCTTCGGCTGGGCCTCACCCAACTGCGCGAAGATCGGGCTGGGCTTATCGGAATCTTTCCCAGTCCAGCCGGTGGGAGTCCACGTCTGCCGGCCGAGCCGGAAGGTCTCATCTGGGGAGGCGGGCAAGAAGATTCCTGCGAAGTAGCGGTCCTCGAGGCCCGCGAGCTGGATTGGGGCAGGAACCATGCGGTCGGCAGAGAGTTTTCCTTGCGCCACGGTGGTCAAGTCCCCGATGGAACCGTAAACACCTTGAGTGAGGCTATTGATAATCGCGGAGGACAGGGAGTGGTCCCCAAACCCGCCTGGCCAAACGACCTGGACCGGCAGGTAGTGGCCCCCCTGGACGACGCTCACTTCGGCGTGGATCTCATAACCCGTCCCGAAAGTGAAAACCTTGCGCGCTTGCACTTTGCCATCGCTGTAGGTGAACTCGAGCTTGATGGGCGGCTTCAGCAGTCCGCCGGAGGGACTGGCAACATAGAGCGCAGAGTTCAGGCTGTTCGCCAGCTCGCCATCCGCTAGGCTCAGGCTCATGGGGAAGCCGAGCTTTCCGCACGCCTCGTCATCGATGACATCCAGGGGAGCTTCTTTGGCGTCGCGATAATTCTTGAGTATCCAACTCTGCGCCACGCCCCCCCGCGTGGAGAAGGTTAGCTTGTAAAGGTCGCTTTCAACGACGATGTCTTCCGGCTTGCTGCCGGCAATGACCGGCATGGTTGGAGGAAGTGAGGGAGCTGCCGCAGCGGGGGATGTCTTCTCAGCGCCCGCCTGGGTCTGCGCCGCAGGATTGGACTTGGAAGATGGCGCAGGGGGTGGTTCCTTAACAAAGAATACCCGCCAAAGTAAGAGCATCAAAAAGGAGAGTGCGAATGCCGCCAGCACTCGCTTTTCTTGGTTCACAGAACGTCCTCAAATCTCAGCTTCCGGGCCTCAGAAATCATCAGCCCGAGGGTCGTTCCCGTCAGCCGACGGGAATCCACCTCCCTGGGAACTGACGTGGACCCCCGCTTACGCGGGGGTGACGACCATCGTCCACGTCCGCTCTTACTTCTGAAGACCCCACACCCAGCAACTGCGAATGCGCAGTCAGGGTACTGGGTCGAAGCCATGCCCCCCGAACGGCCGGCAGCGCATGAGCCGACCAAGCGTCAAACCAATTCCCCGCCAGACGCCCCACCTTTCAACCGCTTCATACGCGTAAGCTGAGCACGAAGGGTAGAAACGGCATGAAGACGGTATGAGCGGCGAAAGGCAAGCCTGATAGAATTTAATAAGACTTAGCGTAATGAACTTCACCTGGCGCGCAACTCCTCGGAAACTCCCGGGGGAGGCTGGCCGGGGAATAGCCTCAAAAGCTCTCGCTCGAGAGTCCGAAATGGGACCTTCGCCACCGACTCGCGGGGATTCACCAGTATATCCCAGCCGCCCGGCAGGTGGGCGCGGTGCAGTCGAAATACCTCTCGCAGACGGCGCTTCAGCCGGTTGCGCAATACGGCATTCCCCAGGCGCGCTGGTGTGGTCACCCCGAAACGAGATTGCAGTAACCCATTGGGTCGGGCAAAGACCGTGCATAGTGGGGCGCTCCGGCGCTGCCCTTCGTCATAGACTTGCCGAAACTCGCCTCGGCGGAGCAGCCGGAAACTCTTGGGAAAAGCCTGAGATGCCAAATGAGCCCTTATGGAGCCAGGCGATGGCGGCCCTTTAGACGCCGACGCTTTAACACGTTGCGGCCTCCCGGGGTCCTCATGCGCACGCGGAATCCATGCGTCTTGGCTCGGCGCCTACGATTAGGTTGAAAGGTCCGTTTCAAACGGCCATCCTCCCTGTTAGATTTCTGGCCTCAGGGCCAACCTAGAAACATATCGCGATGTGTCGCAGGAAGTCAAGCATGAGGCAGCGTGAGGCAGTGCTTATGTGCTCAATAAATCCACCACCGGTGGTCTGCGCGCCCAGCGGACGAATGCCTCCGCATAGGGGCGACCGCACTCTATACCTCGCCACTTATTGCAGGCTGTGTAGTGCCAAACAAGGTCGGGTTGGGTCTCCAGCTCCTTCAATGCTGCGACCTTCTGCTCGAATACGTCGGTGATATCCACGTACTCGTCAGGGACGAAACCCACACGGCTTGCCGTGCCGATATTGGGCTCGAAGAAACGGATATCCCAGGATACCCCTGCAAGCTGAGCGGCGTGTATGACGCTCTGCGCGGTCCGCCAATGTGTGGGGTAGGTAAGTTCGTCCTTGTAATGTGTGAGGATAATATCGGGTTTGAAATCCGCCATTTCCTGCGCAAGCTTTTCCATGCGCTCTGGGGTCATGTTGAGCGGATGATCGGCGAATCCCATCATCCGCCCTTCGGCGCCCACCACCTTAACGGCAGCAAACGCCTCCTTTTCCCTTATGCGCCGCACCTCCTCGATCGAGATACCTGGGCGTTTCTGATAGAGGAGACCGCTCTCATCCGTCTCTCCGCACGTGAGCCAGATCACCCGCACGCTCGAGCCGGCGCGCACATGTTTGATGAGGGTGCCTCCGGATCGCGAGCAAAAGTCCGCGGGATGGGCGCTGACCGCCAAGATTCTGGGTTTCGTGTCAGCCTTACCACCAGCCTGGTTTGCGCTCCCACCACTCGCTGAGGCGCCCAAAGCGAGCGAAGCGGTGGCGATGAAATCCCGACGCTTCATTGCATACTCCTCCATGTGTTAACGAATCCAAGCTCTCAGCTTTCAGCTCTCAGCGATCAGCAAGCAAGCGCCGCGGGCCGTTCGCTGAGAGCCGATAGCTGAGGGCTCATAGCTGCGACAGAAACTCAGCCGCACTCGCCGCCGAGCCGCGCCTGAAGGATACCACACCTGCGAGCATCTATGTATCCCTGGATTCCCTCTTGGAATCCAATAAATAGCGGCTCTATATAGTCGCAGGGTTCTGCGTATTTGCCGCATCACAACAGGGGAGAAAGATGACTCAGCTCATTCGTCTGCCGAGCGCCCTGGAAGGTGTCCCGCCGGGAGAGCACGGGCGGTGGTGTTGCGCCCGCCTGGAAGAAGGTAACATCCTCTTCTTCGAAAAGACTCCCTTTGAACTGCCTCCAGACGAAGTGCAGTTTCTGCTAGGCCAGAAGCAGAGCGCTGCGGGATACCACAAAAACATAGCCTATCGCCCGCTGTCGGACCGGCTTACAGGTTACGCCCGGGGACGCAACTCCCACAAGGAAAGGCTGCAGGCGATCATGAGGCATTACTCCCAAACGGCCGTCAGGTTCACGCCGCAGCTCTTGCCCCCATACGCTGGGTTATTGGCGGCGGACTTTACGAGTTTTCGCCCGCAGCAAGAGGCGGGACGGCAAATCCGCTTACGCGCGCGCAACGACCTCCCACATGTGGACTCGTTTCCAACCCGGCCCTCCCATGGCAACCGAATCCTGCGCGTGTTTACCAACATCAACCCAACCGAACCTCGGGTGTGGGTGACTTCCGAGACTTTCGAGAGTCTCGTGGCGCGATACGCCGGCGCCGATGGGATGCCCCTCCCTAGAGGACTAGCTTCCTGGCCAGGGAACCTCTTGAGAAGACTCGCGCGAGTGGCGGGACTTCACAGCCTGGCGCGCTCTCCCTATGACGACTGGATGCTGCGCTTCCATCACTTCCTCAAGGCAAACCAGGAGTTCCAGGATATGTGTCCGCGGACGGAGTGGGAGTTCCCGCCCCAATCCACGTGGTTGGTGTTTACGGACATGGTCAGCCATGCGGTTCTCTCCGGACAGTTCGCTCTGGAGCAGACCTTTATTGTCTCCAAGCTTGCCATGGTCTCGCCCGAAAAGGCCCCCTTCAGAGTCCTGGAACGTATTGCGGGCTGCCCGCTGGCTTAAAGGAAGCTGTCAGCTATCAGCCGTCAGCTATCAGTAAGCAACCTCCGCCCGAGGCTCGCTGAAAGCTGGTTGCTGACGGCTAATAGCTGCTGCCTCAGGCAGTGGCGTGGTTCGCGAGACATAGACGCTCCAAGGTGTCGTCATTCCCGCGAAAGCGGGAATCCAGCCCGCAGAAGTCGCATTTCCGGAGGCTTGCGGAGTGGACTCCCGCTTTCACGGGAATGACTGGCCTTTGGTAAGGGATGGCATTCCATATGACACCGCTACCCGCTTGCGCCGCACATTGACTGGGGGCCTTCAGGCGTATATCATAAAAGGCAGAAATGAATAAGCAGAGGCACAAACCGCTCGAAGTGGTATGCCCATGCTGCGGGGCGCGACTGGAAGTGGACAAAGAACTGGGCAAGGTTCTTTTCCACGAACCTCCCCCGAAAGCAACTAAAGCTCCCGACCTGGACCGCGCTTCTCAACTCCTCAAGAAAGAAGCTGAGCGTCGCGAAAGCCTTTTCAAACAAAGCGCCGAAGAGGAGAAGATGAAATCCGAACTGCTGGAGCGACGGTTCAAGGAGGCGTTCGAGAAGACCAAAGACGTTCCCGTCGGGCCTCCCCTCAAAGAGATCGACTTGGACTGAAAGGCCGTGGCTAATGAAACACGGTGGCTAGTGACAGCCAGTGGCTAGTCACTGCCGGTCGCCACCAGCGCCTTTCCACTAACCACTGCCAGACACCCTTCCCGTGCTTTTTCTTGGGTACCGCGCCAGGACAGTAGTGTGCATGCCGCCCCGCGTGGAGAACTCGCCGCGTACCACTGCCCACTTCGGGCGGCAAGCACGGGTTAAATCGTTCAGGATGCGGTTGACGGCGTTCTCATAGAAAATGCCCAGGTTTCGGTAGGAAAGGATGTAGTACTTCAATGACTTCAGCTCCAAACACAGCTTGTCCGGAAGGTAATGGATGGTGATGGTTCCGAAGTCCGGCAAACCGGTCCGCGGGCAGATCGAGGTATACTCGGGGATCGAAATCGTGATTTCATAGTTCCTGTATTGATTGAGCCAGGTCTCGATTTCGGGCAGCTTTGCGTTAGCTCCTGCGCGAGCGTGCTCAGCAGTGTACTCGGGCTGGTGGGTTTTGCCAGGCATATCTAACCTCCATGGATTCAATAATAAACCAAAAGCCGGCAGTTTCTTTGTAAAACCAGCAGCAAACATACCCCCGAACTGCCGAAATCCTTGGTCGCTCCAGAGGGCGTAATGCCTTAAGATGACAAAACTTTCCAACCAAGCAGAAAAACATTAAGTTATTATTTATCAATGTTTTGTAAAGACGCAGCAAATTTCTCTTGACATCCACACACTCAACTTTCATTATGTGATGAAACTAATGACTAGATTTTCACATCTAAAATGTCGAATGTGGTGGGAACCCAGGTTGGGCTCTCATCCACTGAGGAGGAATATGGGATATGGGCAAGATAATTGGAATTGACCTTGGCACCACCAACTCCGTGGTAGCCGTAATGGAAGGTGGGGATCCAGTAGTTATAACTAATCCTGAGGGGGGCCGCACCACGCCGTCGGTTGTTGCGTTTACAAAGTCCGGTGAACGGTTGGTCGGGCAAGTGGCCAAGCGCCAAGCCATTACCAACCCCGAGAACACTGTTTATTCGATCAAGCGTTTCATGGGCCGCCGGTTCAACGAGGTGCAGAGCGAAATCAAGACCGTCCCCTTTAAGGTAGTGACGGGACCCAATGGTGACGCACGCGTGGTCGCTCAGGGCAAGGAATATTCTCCTCCGGAAATCTCAGCCCTGATCCTTCAGAAGATGAAGGATGCGGCCGAGCAATACCTTGGCGAAAAGGTGACACAGGCGGTCATCACCGTCCCGGCTTATTTCAACGACTCTCAACGCCAAGCCACCAAGGATGCCGGAAAGGTAGCCGGCTTGGACGTCCTGCGCATCGTGAACGAGCCCACGGCGGCCGCGCTAGCCTACGGGTTGGACAAGAAGCGAGACGAGACCATTGCGGTTTACGACTTCGGGGGCGGGACCTTCGATATTTCGATTCTGGAGGTTGGAGAGGGGGTCGTGGAGGTCAAGTCCACCAACGGTGACACGCACCTGGGCGGCGACGACATTGACAAACGCATCATGGATTGGATCGTAGACGAGTTTCGCAAGGACCAGGGCATCGATCTTTCCAAGGATCGCATGGCGCTGCAACGCCTCAAGGAAGCCGCAGAGAAAGCCAAGATGGAGCTTTCCACGGTTCTGGAAAGTGAAATCAATTTGCCGTTCGTCACCGCCGATGCCTCGGGTCCAAAGCACCTGAACCTGAAGTTGACTCGGGGACGCTTCGAACAGATGTGCGAGGACATCTTCCAACGCTCCGTTGGCCCGGTGAAACAGGCGCTTTCCGACGCGAGTCTGACTCCCGACAAGATTGATGAGGTGGTGCTGGTGGGCGGGTCGACGCGCATTCCGCGCGTGCAGCAGGTCGTCAAAGACCTTTTCTTGGGCAAGGAGCCACATAAAGGTGTGAATCCAGACGAAGTGGTGGCGGTGGGCGCGGCGGTGCAGGCGGGCGTGCTGGGTGGGGAAGTGAAGGACTTGCTGCTGCTGGACGTCACTCCCCTGACGCTGGGTGTTGAAACCCTTGGCGGGGTGATGACTCCTCTCATCCAACGCAACACCACGATTCCAACCAGGAAGAATGAAATCTTCTCCACGGCTGCGGATAGCCAGACCTCGGTTGAGATTCATGTCTTGCAAGGCGAGCGCCAGATGGCGCGCGACAATCGGACGCTGGGCAAGTTTCACTTGGTGGGAATTCCGCCTGCACCCAGGGGCATCCCGCAGATTGAGGTGACCTTTGATATCGACGCCAATGGCATTCTGAACGTGTCCGCCAAGGACCTCGGCACGGGTCAGGAGCAGAAGATAACCATCACTTCGTCGAGCGGGCTTAGCAAAGAGGAAGTGGAGAGGATGACCAAGGAAGGCGAGCTCCACGCCGGAGAAGACCGCCGGCGCAAGGAGGATGTGGAGGCCAAGAACCGAGCCGATTCCCTGGTTTACTCGGTCGAGAAGATGCTTAAGGAGAACCGCGAGAAAATCTCCGAAAGCGACGCCAAGAACATTGAATCCGCCTTGGAAGATGCCAAGAAAACGATTCAGGAGGGCGACATCTCGAAGATCAACGCGGCCGTGGAGCGACTGACCTCAGCATCGCACAAGCTGGCAGAAGCGATGTACAAGCAGGCGTCCACCGCGCGAGCCGCGCAAGAGGCTCCGGGCGCCGCGCCCGGTGCTGCAAGCTCGGCCGGCGGCGCCGCGCCTGCACAAGGCAAAGGGAAGGGGGACGGCGAAGTGATCGACGCGGAAGTGGTGGAAAGCGACGAGAGGAAGAAGAACTAGGAGGGTTGAATGTCGAGAGTCGAGAGTCGACCGTTGACGATACAACAGTCGATCTCCAGCCGCTACCCTTCGGAAGGAGAGACCAAGAAACAGTCTACTGGCAACAGGACGAAAGTCGTTACTCTCGACTGTTGACTGTCGACTGTGAACCGCTTCTATGGAACATCGAGCCCAAATGGGAGTGGAATGTCCTCAGTGCCACTGGAGACAATTCATGGAGCTCAATCTGGACCTGGCGATCATGGATACTCCTGTGGCCAGGGAGATCCAGCGCGAATTAGAGGAATGGCTGCGCTCGCGGTGCCCGGACCACTTGGGCTCGATTATGGAGAAGATGAAGAACTGATATTCCCATGCCCGTTGGAACACAAAAGGACTACTACGCGACGCTGGGTGTGAGCCGCAGCGCCAAGCCCGAGGAGATCCGCAAGGCGTACCGGCGCCTGGCGCGCAAGTACCACCCTGACGTCAACCCGGGTAACAAAGCGGCGGAAGAAAGGTTCAAGGAACTATCGCAGGCTTACGAAGTCCTGGGCGACGACAAGAAGCGCCAAGTCTATGACCAATACGGTTTCTATTCCGACAACATTCCTCCCGGCGGCCCCGGGCCGGGCCCCTCGAGGGGCGCGGGCGCTCAGGGTTTTGATTTTTCGGGCTTCGATTTCTCGAACTTCGACGGCGTGGATACAGAAGCCGAAAAGCGCGGGGGCTTCGGCGGGGCCTTCCGGGACATCTTCTCGCAGTTGTTTAATCGCTCCGGTCCGCGAGAAGAGGAAGGAGAGGGCCCGCAGAAGGGAACCGACATCGAATACCAGATGCACCTGGGTTTCTGGGACGCCATTCGTGGAACGCAAGTGCGGATAACGGTCAGGCGGCAGGAGACCTGCCCCACCTGCAAAGGAAGCGGGTCTGCGGGAGGCGCTCCCGTCACCTGTACGGTTTGCGGAGGGACGGGAAAGGCCACGCGCCAGGCGGGCGCGATGCGATTCACTCTGACCTGCCCCCAGTGCGGCGGAAGCGGCCGGCAGCGCCGCGCCTGCCCAGGCTGCGGCGGAGCGGGTTCGGTGCGAAAACCCGAGTCTTTCGAGGTGCGCATACCTCCCGGTGTGGATACCGGCTCGCGCGTACGCGTGCCGGGCAAGGGAAACGTCGGCCTCGGCGGGGGGCCTGCGGGTGATTTATACATTGTCACGGAGGTCGAGCCTCATCCCGTTTTTGAACGCAAGGGCGACAACATTTACGTTAAGGTCCCGGTGAGCGTAGCCGAGGCGGCCCTGGGAGCTAAAGTGGAAGTGCCGACCCTGGTGGGGCCGTCGACGATCAAGATTCCACCTGGTACTCAGAGCGGCCAGAAGCTACGACTGCGCGAGAAGGGCGCACCCTCGCTGCGCAGCGAAGCGCGCGGGGACCAGTTCGTGGAGGTCCAGGTTGTGGTTCCTCGAGTGGCGGATGAAAGGACCAAGGAAATTCTCCGCGAACTCGCGCGCCTGAACCCGGAAGACCCGAGAAGGGAATTGAAGAAGTACACTTGAAGGGAAGGTGTCATTCCGAGCGAAGCGAGGAATCTCGCTCTGGTACTTTGATGCGCCTAGGAGCCTGTCGGAGATAGATTGTAGCTTCAGGTTAGAGGGGGCTGGATTTTCTTCGAAAAGTCGCTTTGTTAGTATTGACAATTGAGTTCATCATTGTAAAATGAGGT
>Ga0315282_10012548_pt1 | contig 12953 bp, 9 predicted proteins | sample YL17G07_20_MG_FD_203693 | JGI IMG/M metagenome (GOLD analysis project Ga0315282, IMG submission 203693) | Sediment microbial communities from Yellowstone Lake, YNP, Wyoming, USA - YL17G07_20 | ecosystem: Environmental > Aquatic > Freshwater > Lake > Sediment | place: USA: Wyoming | collected...
CGGCGTCACGCGGCAAGTTGTTTTACCGTTTGATGCAACAGGCTGTTCAAGTGGAGCCGAAACCGTTTAGAACACTTATTCACCCCAATCGGTAGGGGGTATTTGAGTGATGTATATAGCCCTCATGCACAATGGATTGGGCCCGAAGCCAGTTGCTGAACAAGTGGCACTGCCTCGCCTTTGTGCATTTGCTATGCTGGAGTCAATAAGTGGTACACAATTCGACCACCGCGTGGCACACTTTTCCCCCACCGTTTACATCCCACGCCACTCGGCTACGATACTACTCCACGTCAGCGTCCCAATCCTGTGACTGAACTTCCGACGGGTCTTCTCATCAAGATGCGGCCAACCACCGTTCCACGTCCCGGCACGATAACCATTGATGAGCTGTTCTTCGTGATGCTTTAGCGGATGCTCGTGGATTATCAGCAGGCAGTAGTCCTTCTTCTGCCTTTGGGCAAGTAGCCAAGCAGATTCCAGATCTCGCGCCACCTGGTCCCGCGCCACATCCCATGTCGTGCTAGGCGCGAGCCAATCATTTCGCTTGCCTTCAATCCACACGATCATCTGCTCACACTCAATCAGGCAGTCGGCGTGTGATGGGCCCTCGAGGATCAGAAGCCTTGGTATACCCTTTACTTCACCTTGCTTGAGCCTCCTCAGTGCGTCATCTCTCTCTGAGTTGTCAAGCACACGGTGCCGCAGTTCCCGCCACCTTCTGGCGTCACGAGGGACCAGCCGACTAACATTCTCAATCATCCACGCAAGCCGCTGTGGACTTGCTGGAACCGTGATCTCTTTTTCAAAGTTCACGGACACAACGCGACCTGGCGAAGAAGAAATTCTCAGCCCTTCCGTAAGTTGCAGCAAGCGAGTTGGCCACATGTCACCACCGTTCTGTTTCAACCAGTGGAAGATGGGCTTTACACGGGTACGTTTGCTATTCTCATCGGATTGCGCTGGCATACTCCATCCTACTTAGCTGCTCTCAATTCTGACCTTATTGGCTATGCCCAAGTCGTCTAACATCTGGCGGATCTCGGATTCAACAGTCTTAGCGGCGTCGGCGTTGAAGGTGACACTGAAATCCATCCCGACTTTGAGGTCGCTTCCCTGTTTGAGTTTGGGAAGAATCTTTGTGCCCAAGCGGTTCCATAGCTCGGGTGGAATTGTTCCAACCAGACGAATAGTTCTTGTCTTCCCCTCAGGTGTCGGCGGAGGTGGCGGTGGTGGCGGAGGTGGAGGCGGATGCTCCGGTTTCTTCCCACTCTTCAGAGACATGGCTTTACTCTTCTGCAGGAGAAAGACCCCTGCTCCAAAATCTACCTCCTCTGGAGAAACACCTCCATACCAAACGTGCTCGTATGTTCCGTCAGGTTGCTGTCCAGAGGCTAAGCCGAAATCGCCTTTTCCCACGAACTCAACTATCTTACCGCGAAGTATCGCGTCCGGGTCAGTGAGCCGGGTCAAAGATCCGTTCAGAAAACTCTGACGCAGACTTGTAAGCGGCCACGCACCAGATTCTCGCAACGCTGGTGGCCAGTTGCGTTCAATATATCCCGCGCCAACTGACTCATTGAGCAGCCCTTCAGACTTCAAGGTTTTGATTATCCTGCCGCAGAGCGTCTCGCCGCTGCTTGCGTGCCCGGCTCCGAGGTCTATGATTTTGAAGCCGCTTTTCTCCTGATTGTCTGTAAGAACAACAAAACGATAACATCCCCACACTTCATCTTTGACAGATTCCTCGGCATCATTTACCTTTGACTGAATCTCGGCACGCTCTGCGCGGTCAAAATCAGCACCGAGTGTTCCCTCGGTAATCTCTCTCGCTACCCGCCTCCAGGCAAGCCACAGTTCTACCTTCTCACGGAGGTCGCGTCCGGGCTTCTTCAAACACCATACAAGCGCTCCTGGATAGAGTCTCGGTGACTTTCCCCGCTGCTTACTCCATTCTGCAATTTGCTCGCGCAGCGAACCGTTCTCTGTCCACTCAGACTCAGGACTCATAATTATCAGCGTAAGCCTTGGAGAATCTGGGATTGCAGTCCCATCCTCAGGGAAGAACACAGTTGGAATGCTTGCCCCTCTGCCAAACTCCTTCTGGACGAAGTTTCGCATCGCAGGCTTGATTTCCGTCTCCTCATCCAGAGACGCTCGTCTGTCACTAACCACTTTTCTCAGCGTCGGCTGGTAGCGAATCTGGAAACCATCTGACCCAATCTTTCTAACGAAAAACGCTTTCCCTTCCAACGCGAGCGCAGCGCTATCAATAGAAGTTGTATCTACCTCCGGCTCCCCTAAAGCAAACCGGAGTTCGGGGAGGTGTGCCACCTTGTCCACCTGCCCGCCTGAGGATTCAAAGAGAACGGTCGCTGCCACACGGCGGTGAATGTCCCGGAGCGCCCCTTTTGTGTCTGCGTCAAGCGCGCGCGCGTGAGAATTTGAACCCGCTATGTCTGTGTCAATAGCCGCTGCCAACCGAGGTTCCCCGAGTTGTCCCAGAATCACTCCCGTGAACTCCGAAACTTCAAGAGGCGCAGAACCGAGAGTTATCAGAGGCTCTTTTCCGGCGGTGGCGAAACCTTCGCGATATGCTATAGAGATCCACTGTGCTAACATCGCCAGAGTTCCGCGAGTTTGCTGATACTGCGGAAGCGCCTGCCATTTTCTCTGAAAGACCGAGAGAGTTGCGGGGTGAAACGGATAACACGTCTCAAACCGATTTTGCAGAAACTCCCGCGCTTTCTTTTCAGTCGCTGCTGTGTCCACCGCGGTCCATTCAGGCGGCAGTTGCGCCCGGCGCTCAAAGCACCAGTCTGCATAAACCTTAGCCACGTTCTTTCGGACTCGTTCGCTTCCCAAGTCTTCAAAAAGCCGTCTTCGGACAACTTCGCTTATCTCGGTTTCGTCGTTAGCAATCAGGTCTTTGGCAACACGGCGCATCGCCTTCTGAATTTTCTCCTGCCACTTGATGTCCCAGTCAGTCATCTCGGTCTGGCTTCTCGGAAGGCTTATCAGCATTGCGCCACGTGTTGTCCCTGTCATAGCCCGATAAAGGTTGTCAAAGAATGCGTAACAAGGTTCCGCCATATTTCGGTGCCGGTTGAAGAAGTTCAATACCTCATCCAGCAGTATGAGAACGGGAGCATCTGCCCCCTCAAAAAGCCGTAGGAGCGCCTCTGTCCCAGGCGGCGTAGTCTTTGCAGCCTGCCCTAATATCGCAACGCCCGCTTTTCCCGCCAATTGCTGCGCTATGTCTATCCAGGGAGTTTCGCGCCCTTCCTGCGGGTCCCACGCATTCCCCACAAACACCGCAACTTTTGCTGCTGGGAGTTCAGAAAGCCCCGCATCCTTGACCAGCGCCCGTATCCTCTCATCCTTCGCCACTTTTTCTCTGTTCTTGACCATATGAAGCAGCGCTGCAAGCGTGTGTGTTTTGCCGCCGCCAAACTGTGTTATGAGCGTAAGAACTGGCGCTGTGTCCTGGGTTTTTCCCGCAAGTCTCCTCAGTACCATACCGGCGTGCTCGCGCAGCGCGCGAGTAAAGCAAGTTCTATCAAAAAACTGCACTGGGTCAGTGTAGTCTTTCGGAGCAGTGCCTGCAACCACCTGCTCAAGCGCGATCGCGAACTCGCTTGGGTCAAAGGAACGACCTTCCCGAACTTCCTTTCGCGGCATCGCAATCTTATACCATGGGTCCACTAATCTTCCCCCTCAATAAACCGTTCCCAATTAATGGATGACCAACTAAGCGACGGTAACGGTGGAAGGGGTGGAAGAGGAGGAAGAGGCGGCAATGGGGCTAATGGGAAAAGAGGTGGAAGGGGTGGCAATGAGGGCAACGGTGGTAAAGGTCCTCCCTTTGCTCCTTCAACGAACGCGACGGCATCTCCGTACTCATCCCGGAAATACCCGTCTTGGAATGTGCCTAAATACGTGGCTGAGTAACTGAACACGCTGCCGCGGTCAACAAATGCCAGATGTTGCCCATCTAAATCTCTTATCACCTTCCCGTCTAACCATCCAACTACATCCCCGTTTCCGTCATAAATTGGCTTACCCATCTTTGTTTCTCCTACCTCGGTACCGCTAAGAGCATTGCATCCAGCAACCGTTTTTCTTCACTGTCCTTAGGATACAATGCGGAAAGCGAATTTGCAAGACGTAAGAAGTCCGGACTGCGGTCTTGCTCGGACTTGAGAAGCGCGCGGAGTGCGTTTGACCGTCCGCTTGCCTGCAAGAGCATCGCCGCGTGAATGCGGTCTAACGTTGTCGCTTCGCGTCTCGCCCTTAGTTTCTCGTCAGAGACATCTTTGCCGCGCTTGCCGCCGCGTCTGCCTTTTATCTGTGGCACAGCCGCTTCTTCGGGTAATAGACTGAGTTGGACAGGTCCTGTCAGCGCGGATTCTTCAATAAAATCCGCGACCGCGTGCGCGCCTTCTTCACCAAATAATTGCTTTGCACGTTCCTTTACAGGCAATAATCTAACGACACCCTTTTCAGTTTTTACGATTCTGTCTTCCCAATCCTCAAGATGTATGCCAAGCGGCTGCGCAAAACGGCGAACTACATCAAAGATGAGACTCATTCCTTTGCCTTTTTTCGGCTTCGCGGTCTCGTCATCGTCCTCGTCTGGTTCCTCTTCTTCCGCTCCGTTACCGTCGCGGCTCGGTTCTGAGCCGCGCGCGTCAGCAAGCGGTTCCGTGCTTTGCAACGTCCACAGGAAAAGTGCGGTCAGGCGCGCATCTTCTTCCAACGCGCCGGCAGCGCTGTTACGCGCCTTCGCTTCGGCTGTGCCTAAAATCTGTTCAAGCGCTTGTCTGCCGACCACTTCCCACACCTTTTCAAGGAATTCCGGCAGTTTGACTTCGCGCCCTTCCGCAGTTTCAACTTTTGAATATCTGCTGAAAATCTCCAACGCAGGACCAATGCAAGCAAACACCAAATCCGCGCCGCGGATGCCTTCACCCTGCAGCCGCTCCATCCAGTCGCCGACTCGCTTCGGCAGTTCACGCAGAACTTCGCTCCAATCGCCAACCGGTGCATCCTCAGGACGCGGACGACAAATCAGATGCACGCTTGTCCCAAGCGCAGCAGTATCGCGGGCAATCAAGCGGGCACCCCTCTCAGTAGCAATAGGCCAAGAACCTGTTATTGTCCATCTGCCTTGAATCATACCGGAAAGCAACGCTTCCCAGCCTTCAGTAGTTTTGTGTGCGAATACGACAGCTCCGACACCGTCATCTTTCAGAATGCGGCGCCCTTCCGCAAACGCTTTTGCCATTGATTCTTCAAAGGAAAATCTGTCCTTCTTTCTTGCAGGGTCTTCTATGATTTCTTTGTCCTTCGGGGTCAGCGGATTAGTCTTGTCAAAAGGGTCACGCATTAACGGGTGGTTTGGCAATGTTCGCTTCAGCCAAACATAGAAAAAGTCAGCCAGGTCAGCATACGCTATGTTATCGTAATAAGGCGGGTCGGTGAACCAGATAGCGCAGTTATCATCCGGTAACGGGGATTCGCAAGCATCGGCTTGCTGACTCTGACCGGGTATATTCGCTACCGCGGCAAAAATCTGTGCAAAACTTATAGCGTAACCAAGAATACTCTCAAGAGATCCTGTCGAGCCACCTATTGGCACAGTCTCACAGTAATCCCATACCATAGGCAATGCCTGTCTTCCGAATGTTGCAGCTGAGGTTTCGCGAGGAGCAGCCCATCGTGCGATTGACGAGTTGAAATCGGCTAACTTTCCCACACACAGAGATGCGCATTGCTGAGTATTAGCATCCTTGCGCACAGATATAACCCGTGTTATTGCTGCCAACGCCAGTTTTTGTCTTGCGGTGAAGAGGTCACCGAAGGTTTTCATCCCGTATAACAGCACACGAAACCCGGAACTCCCTTTCTGCCTTTCTAAAGGCATTGGCTCATCTGGTACCGGACAGAGTCCTTTTTTGCCGCCTTTTTCCCATTCATCAAGGATTGATTTTAATCTTTTCTGTGCTTTCCAGACTGCCTCGTAATCTTGTTGTGTAGGCAGGCGGTAATTGCGACCCTGAACACCTGGTTTCAATGTTACGACTGCCAATAATCGTGCGCCGCCGATGCGGTTGCCCTTCGTGTCGAAGACTGCGTCTGCGCCGCCGCGCTGCGCTGATAATTGCGCTCTGACCCGCGTCGGTGGAAGGACAGCGCCACAGCACAGGCAAGTTGCTTTTGCGCGGGCGACTGTGCCGTTCGGCACATCTTTTTCTGATGCTGGCTCAAAAATTTCAAATTCTACTTGTGGTGGATTACTTCTGACCACACGTGCGCGCAATGCCCGTTTGCGTTTATCTTTCTTGCACAGCCAGAACGAGCGCATAAGCGGGATTTCTGCGCCACAGTTGGGCGATTCGCAGCGGACAGTTCTTGACCACAGATATGCAATCGGTTTTGAACCGTCAGAATCATCGGGGTAAAACTCTTTCAATTCCTTTTCCGCCGCTTCTTTGATTTGCTTTCCGACTCGTCGGAGTTCTTCAGCGAGTTTTGCGCCGTGTCGCGGAATATCTTCCAGCATAACTTTGAGAATGAGGCAGGCGACGGGGTTCAAATCACTGGCAAACGCTTCACAGCCGAGCCGCAACGCTTCAAGCGGGATAGAACCTCCGCCGGCAAACGGGTCAACAACAAGCGGAGTCTCTTCGGGATACGCCGCTTTGACCAATCCGCGTCCGACGGCGAGGTAGTTTGGGTCGTTAGATAAATCCCAGTTCGCGAAATCGCCGATAAATTTCAGAAGCGCTTGTTGAAGGTCTTTATCAGTGGAACCGACTTTGGAACCAACCTGAAGTTTAGGAAGCAATTCACGCGCTTTCTTTTTGAACTCTTCAGGGCAATGCTTATCACAGGGGTCAGGAAGGAGTAATCCGAGGAGTATTGAACGGCAAGCGGCGAGCGGACGCCGCGCCCACCAGAGGTGAAGCGTTGAGGGATGCCCGTGTCGGATAGACTTTTCCCGCGCCGAATGCTTACTCACCACTGCAATCGGAAAATCCACCTCAGCCAATCTCTTACATTCCTTGGGGATCATTCCAAAACCTTGTCTATGAATGAATTGTCAATAAGGAACCTATCGTCAGATGCTCGTATAAGTTCATAGTGCGGCGATGGGTTCTCGCCGTGATATAGTTGGACAATCGTACCGGCATCACGTGCAACTTGGATTGCAGGCACAAAATCGCTGTCACCGGCAATAAGCACGGCTCTCTGGATTTGCTTCTCGCAGGAGAGACGAACCAAGTCCACAGTGAGGAGAACATCCACCTTCTTCTGAACGAATTTCCATGTTCTGTCAGGGTTCTGGATGCGCTGAAGCCGTCCGAGTCTTACCTGCATTCGAGGGACATTGACCTCCAAGGAATGCAGAAAGCCGTCAAACCTTCTCTTCCAGTCTTGCTCGTCGGCGGTAGGTGGGTTGCTCTGATAAGGCGCGCAGTCGTAATAGTACGTGCGTAGCCGCTCGTCACCCTGCGCGAAATGATCGGAGAGTTTTCTGTAGGAGATGCGGAGTTCGTTGAACTTCGTCAATACGGCTCTCAGATAGCCACCATCAATGAAAACAGCGTACCTGCTCATCTCAAGGTCTCCTTGTTAAAAAAGAAGCAGCGACCCATTTAGATCGCTGCTGCGGATAAAACTGGGCGTCGCATACACAACGCCCACGTTCATTTCTGAAAGAATCATAACACATCCCGTGGAGAATGCAAGTAAATTTTTTATAATTTTTCTCATCAACTATTTTGACACGGTCGCAATCGGGAAATCCACCTCAGCCAGCCGTTTACATTCCTTGGGAATCATTTTGTTCTATCCTTGCTACACCTGCTCATCTTGCGCCTGTTCACCGCTAACCTTCACAATGTCCTTGATATATTCCATTACCCGGGGTGGGAAAAGAAACTGCCCCTCACTGCTGAGTTTGATATCAAGTGTTCCGAACACGAGAAGGCAAGCATTCTTGTAGGCGTTCCGGGCATCGGCGTCTGCGTTTTGATGAACTTCTACCATAGAGTGGAGATACTTGTTCCGAAGACCTCGTAGTTCATTGAGCGCCTTATATGCACCGTCGTCTAATTCGCCGAGAGCGCGAAGAATCTCAGTTCGTCTGTATTGGTGGAGCTCATCAAAAGGGTCACCGAATAGTTTTTTCTGAGCGGTTTCGTCCGCTGGTTTTCCGCTGATATTGAATTTCAGCATCTGAAAACGCCATATGGCAACCATTTCACCGACAAGCCCTGATTGCGCAATGCAAGCGATGGGCATGTTCATAACGTAGCAGACCTTTGCCTGTTTCAGGGGAGATATTATATTATTTATCAGGACCGGGTGGTCTGGAACTACAATAGGCTCGTATTCTTTGCAGGAAATCTCTGCATACCTTTGACGCATCTTGGGAACAGGGTCCGTATCATTAAGAACTGTCAGCAAGAACATTGCGCATGGCTTGGGGTCGCCTTGTATCCTCGCGAAGAGATCCAAAAGTTGCTGGTCGTAGATTACGTTTCCTTGAAAGTATTGCTCATCGAGGCCAGGGATAGTGAGTGGGCCTATATGTGCGGGCATTGTCTGGTCCGGCATTAGCACCTCCGCTATATAGCGTCCTTTACTGACAGGCAGTAGTGAGCCACCTTGGTTACTTCCTGCCATTCAAGCCGCGTGGGGTCTTTGATTGGGTCTTGCAGTTTCGGTTCAGTATTGCAGTTGGTAACGACGTAGAGATAGTAGCAGTCGCGGCGGTCTTCGGCAACGCGCTTTTCGTTAGGAGTAAGAAGAATTGTGCCGGTTGCCTCGCCGATGCCTTTGACTTCAATCAGGCGCAGTTCGCCGGAGTTCAGGTTCAGACTGGTAATATCATAACCAAGATTCTTCTCGTGGACGTCATAGACCTGCCTGCCTTGCGATTTCTCGTGTTCTATCACCACCTGCATAGCGATTGCTTCGGTCTCATAGTCAGGACGCAGGTGTTTCACTTCTGGTGCGTCTCGCTCAGGGTGGGGTAGAATGAGAGCGCTGGCAATCCTTTCTACAGACTGGAGAGTCAAGGACTTTTGTCGTTCTAATTCTTGGCGGCGCCTGTCGCGCCGCGCCATAAGTTCGGCGTGACGCGTTTCTGCCTGAGCGAGTCGTCCTTCTGCGCCCGGGATTTTCTGTTCCATATCAGCGTTTGCCTTGCCGATTTCTTCATCTACTTTCTGGAGGAGTTCAGTTAGAGAAAGTTCCACGTGTGCAGAGATTCGCTCCACTTCGGCGAAGCGCTCAGCGCGGACTTCTTCAAGGAACGGCATAAGAGCGTTCTCCTGAAGCCAGGATGTAGGTTCGGGCAGCGAGGCAATGATGGGAAGTTTCTGAGGAACTTCAGCGGGAGCAAAGTTTCCGAGAAAACCCGGTTCCTGAAGGCGTGTTTCACCGTTCTCTTTGATTTCAACCGCGAATAGGCGCTCGTGGATTACCTGACCAAGACCGTCCACGACACGGGCACGGTAGAAGTCAACTCGCGCGGGCGCGTCGTGCTGAAGAGAATAGAAGCACGCTCCCTTACCGAAGACTTCTTGTGACAGGGAAAGCGTATGGCGGCGAAGCGCTTCAAAGAGGGGATGACCGGGAGTGACCCATTCCAAGTTATTCTTTTCTGCAGTTTCGCGGTCAGTAGAGCATCGCGGATACTTGCTGGCAAGTGCTGGAAGTTTCCAATCCGGCCCGCTTTCGTATCGCCGCAGAACTGGAGGAGTTCTGCCTGGTTCAAATGTGTGTGTGAATTTAGGCAGAACCTTCAGATTGAGAGGAACGTATTCTGCAGCCTCCCTGATGAAGCGGGCGATCGTTTCAGGCACGACGCGGTGTTCCTGTGCCCTCGCGCGGCGTTCAATCAGCATTTCAAGATTGAGTTTCTTTGAAGCGAGCCCTTCAAGCGCGTTCTGGCAGATAGCACGGAAATGGTTCTCATCAACATCCCTGAGTAAGCGGTCTTCCATGTCCGCTTCGCCCAAGCGACCTGCGTAGTAATCGCGGAGGACGCGTTCTATCTGGGAGGCAGGGAGGACTTCGCCCACTACGTTGAAGACTGCGTCATCGTTCAGAGCGTTTCGGATTTCCTGAAGTTTCTCAAGCAGGCGCTGCAGGACGTGCCCCTCAATTGTGTTAGTGGCAACAAAGTTGAATATCAGGCAATCCTTCAGTTGACCGTAGCGGTGGATTCTGCCCATTCGCTGTTCAAGGCGGTTTGGGTTCCAGGGGATATCGTAGTTGAAGAGGATGTTGCAGCACTGGAGGTTGATTCCTTCGCCAGCCGCCTCGGTAGCAACTAATATCTGGATATCGCCGTCCTTGAATTGCTGCTCTGAATAAATGCGCGTATTCGGCTCGTCGCGAGAGCCGGGTCTCATACTACCATGTATGCATCCCACGCGGAAGCCCCACGACTTGAGGAGCGCGAGGAGATAGTCAAGCGTGTCCTTGAATTCAGTGAAGATAAGCAAGCGTTTTTCAGAATCGTCAAAGAATCCTTCTCGTTGCAGAAGGTCCTTCAGACGCGAAAGTTTCGCTTCTTGCCCTGAATCCTCCACAGACTGCGCCTGTGTTGCCAGTTCCTGCAACTCTGAGATTTCTTTACGCACCTGCTGTGCGTTTCCAGTCAGCGTAACGGCTTCAAGAATTTCCTCAAGGTGCTCACGCTCGCTCTCTTCCATCTCTTCAATGTCTTCAGGGTCTGGAACTGTTGGAGGTGATAAGCGAGCAAGTTCCTGGGCGCGTTTTAGACCTTCCTCAAGTCGTCTTGCGCGGTTTTCCAGTGAGTGACGTAGCGCATAAGTGCTGGAGGTCAACCGACGCTGATAGAGAGACATAAGGAAGCCGACTGCTCGAGCGCGAGGGTCTTCGCCGCGGGCGGCTGCCTCCGCGCTCTGACGCTTCACAAAACGCGTGACATCGCGGTAAAGATTATATTCGGCTCCATCAAGATGAAAATCCACACTGTGAGGAATCCGCTTAGTAAATATCTTTTTTGCCGCCCAGGAACCGTCTGGCTGACGCGCAGGGAAATAGGTCATTGCCTCTTTGGTTCGCCGCAGATAGAACGGGGCTCTCTGGCGGTTCATTGCTTCGTGGATTGACTTCACATCCGCATAGGCGTCCTCGTCCAACAGTTGGAGGAAAAGACTGAAATTGACTGGGTCACCTTTGTGGGGTGTAGCGGTGAGCAGAAGGATGTGGTCAGACGTGTCACGCAGGAGTTCGCCGAGTTTGTAGCGAAGGCTCTTGTGCGTCTCGTCCGACGCGGACATATGATGCGCCTCGTCCACTATAACAAGATCCCACTGAACCTGGCGCAAGCCGGGAAGGATTTCTGACCGCTTGGCAAGGTCCAGCGAGGTGATAACCTGTTTTTGCTTCAACCATTGATTTATTCCGAACTGCTCGCGAATATCCCAGCCTTTCAGACGCTGGAAATCCTCCCCAAACTTCTCTCCCAGTTCGCGCTGCCATTGAAACGTGAGATTTGCAGGACAGACAATCAGGATGCGTTCTGCGAGTCCTCTGAGTTTGAGTTCACGTATGAGAAGCCCAGCCATAATTGTCTTTCCAGCGCCTGCGTCGTCTGCAAGTAAGAAACGCACGCGCGCGAGTTTCAGCAAGTAATCATAGATAGTCTCCAGCTGATGCGGCAACGGGTCCACCCGGGAGATGGACAATCCGAAGTAGGGGTCGAATTCATAAGCAATTCCAAGGGTATACGCTTGAAGGCCAAGGCGTAGCAGTCGCCCATCGCCACTGTAGGTAGAAGTAGGCGTGAGAACAGTAAGTGACTTTATCTCATTTGTTGTGAGCGTCACTTTTCTGAATCGCTCTGATTGGATGCCAACCAGTCCGGCGACCCAGGTATCCGGTCCAGCAGAACAGACAGTCTCTACGCGCATTGGCTCACTGAACAACGCGCCAGTTAGAATTTGCCCTTCCTGAATAGGTTGACTACCATTCACGGCTGGCAATCCTTGAACCTTCCTATTGTCTTTTTGCGCTGGATATCATAACGATGGAACCTGAGGGTGGCAAGTCTTTTCGCGGCAGTGTAAATATAGAGATATCCCTATACTAATGTTCTCGAATAAGAGCCAAATCTCTTCTCTATTCTTGGGACCGTTTGGAAGATAAAAAGGATACGAGACGAGAAGAAGCAAACAGTTCTTGACCTCAATTACTGCCACGTAGGAAGGTACCTATTACCTCAATCAGTAAGGTCGCGAGCAGACCAGTCAAGTAGTTTTGAAGCTGAGCGAACGAGGTCGGCGATGTTGAATGGTTTCTCAATGATGCGGGTGGCGAGGGATTCCACTCTGGCTTGGACTTCCGACGGCAAGTTCGCCGAGACGAGGATTATCGGAATCTTCGGGTAGAGAGACAACGCTCTTTGCCTATTCCAGAGTGAGCACAGGCTCTTTGGTTGCGCCTTCAATCAAATCGTTTATCGTCCAGCCGATAAGAAACTCCTTGCCAACGTTCTCCATGCCCAGCTGGCGGGCTATTTGGTATGGCGTGACTTTGCTCTGACGTCAATATGCCTGCTGTAGCGCGGCTGCAAAGCCCTCGCATAAAGCCGCTGTGAGATTGGCGACAGCAGGGGTAGAGGGGTTCCTCCACCCCGCTCAATAAAAGCCTAGGAAAAAGCAAACTCGAGGGCTCTTCTCTACCAGCAGAAATCCTTTCAGAAAGGTTTTCGCGGTGTTACTTCAGAAGTTCTGAGACCGTAGCAACAAAGTCGGTGATACTGAATGGTTTTTCAATGACGCGGGTGGCTAGCCTGGATTATGCGAGATAAGAGATAGAAATCCGCTGCAATTCTTATAAATCCTGCTTTTGCGGACAATTCGTTGTCGTAATTTTCTCACACTTCTGCTATAATCCCCCAGTGC
>Ga0315282_10012549_pt1 | contig 12951 bp, 11 predicted proteins | sample YL17G07_20_MG_FD_203693 | JGI IMG/M metagenome (GOLD analysis project Ga0315282, IMG submission 203693) | Sediment microbial communities from Yellowstone Lake, YNP, Wyoming, USA - YL17G07_20 | ecosystem: Environmental > Aquatic > Freshwater > Lake > Sediment | place: USA: Wyoming | collected...
GGTACTTACGATCGGACAAACTCAGGTAACGTTACGCTTGTACTGGACAGCGTTCCCTATAGTGCCAATTTGCACAGAGAATCAAGCATAGCTGCTGAACCCATAGTTAACGGGGCACCAAACGTCTTTACTCTCGCGTACGTTGGTGTCGTAAAGAAAGCCGAATTTAGAATGATGCTCTCACAGTCTGATACCCGCAAAAGAAACGAAGTAGCCGTTATGTGGTGGCCCAAAGTAAAGGAGAATGCTGACCTTTCAATCTCTAGAGGTTCCCTAAAAGTCGCTTTGGGCCTTATTCTTCGCGGTCGGAATCTCCCCGTAGTGTATCATGACCAAAATGCAACAATATATCAGAACCTGAGGGCATTTTCCAGAGCGTTCCTTGTGAATCACATAGAGCCGGTCAGCAGTGAAGAAGAAGCCGTGCTTAAGACAAGGGACCTTGGCTGGAGCACCAGAGAGACTTTGGTCATCGAAGGAGACTTCTCGACACGACTTGCCCAGGTCAATGCATCGAAACCAGGGAGTATTGTTGGTAGCACTGAAATTGAAGAGTACGCTCCAAGCGAGGTAACGATTCGTGTTGAGGCATCCAGTCCTTCGTTCCTCGTTTTGACCGATACTTTCTATCCCGGCTGGAGAGCATATATCGACGGGAAACCTGAGACCATATACCGTGCGTATGGCGTGGTCAGAGCAGTCTACGTCGCGGCTGGCTCACACGAGGTCGTATTCAGATATGAGTCAGACTCGTTCAGGCTGGGCAGCGCCATCACGGTTACGTCGGCATTAATCGTAACGCTACTTTGGGTAATACCATACGCCCGTTCAAGAAAGTCGCTCCACCGACGATTCGCGAATGAGCACCTCACGACTCTTTTGTCGCAGGATTTGATTCATAGGTTGCTGTGACAAAACCCTCGCAGTTAGATTGAGAATGATGCGAGACCTGGGCCACTTCTCTTCTTTAGTTTGGTTGCTCTAGGGTTCATGGTACTTAGCAGTAACAGGTGCTAGTGTCGTTACTCAGTGGTTTCTAACTGGAACTGAGACTCACGTTGGAACGGTCATTCTCTCTGCTTTGAACGTAATTGTTGGGGTTCAGCTTCTGGCCTTCGGGCTTCTTGCCGACATGATAAAACAAGGCCGGAGAAAGAACCGTCCGCCAAACGAGTTAGTCTTTGAGGTCATGTAGGTGTCGGTTCACATGCTCTTCCATTACGTCTGATCTCCCTCTCTTGATTAACGATTATCTTCACGCAACTTTGCCCTGATATTACTCATTAACTGCCCTCGGGACTCATGAAGAATCATGTCCCGTACTCATTCGAACACAATGATCCCGCAGGTTGTCATGTGAGGAACGAAGGATAATGCAAACTTCGTGGCCTTGTACAGGTCAAGTGTGCGAAGCAAAATCTCTGATCTTTGACATTAGTCGTTAAGGCACTGCTTGCTCCCTGTCCGCAATTAGTCCCAATCTTTGGAGCCAACTTCATTGAACATCTCAGTTACTCTTCAATCAACTCGCCCCAAATTCATTGCTGACCACGCTGGCTATGAACCCAAATAATTCTGTCTTGCGTTCCTGAATCTGCCGATCTTGAACAGCGGGAGGCTCCATGGCTATTGAGAAATGGTCTCGCGAGTCACTTCACTCGGAATCTTCCTAAACACGCGTCGATATTCCGGACATGCCCCTTTTATATAGAGTATTTTCGGTTGGACTGCTTATTATCCACGCTGCTCCCTCGTTCGAATGAGAAATGAATAGGTGAAGAGTTCGAGCCAAATCGTCTACGTGTTCAAGAACATTAAGCCCCACAATGACGTCAAATTTTTTCACGCACCGATCAAGGTCTGAGATGAGTTCTACACTTTGCAGCTTGAGCTTGTTGATCATGAATCCTGTGATCTTTGGGTCAAGGTCACAGGCTACGACGTGCGCGTATTTGCTGATCAAGAATGGAAGACTCACTCCAAGGCCTGCGCCAAAGTTCAAAGCATTCATTCCCTGTTCATTCTTTAACCAGCTCTGCACGAGAGGCGCTACACGCAGACTACATTAGTTTCCAAACTGAGGAGTTCTGGGTTCTGGATCTCCGGACTTTTCTACTTCGACTCATTCGGAATCCCGGGATGGTATTTGCTTGGAAATATACTCAAGAGGCAGAGCGCGCCATCAACCTCAATATCATTCAAGTACTTTGATTCGCTTGTTCGAGTTTTCACGACGATGGAAAGCTGTTTTCCAATAAGACCCATACGCATGAGTCTAATCGTGATATGTTCTGGATCGAAGGCTTAACCAAAAGAAAAGCACATCTTCTGGTGACGGGGGGCCTGGTAGGGCGGATTCCCGGGGGTCCTCCGATTCTGGATCCGTGCATTGTGCCATGAGTTAATGAATCGGCACGAATTGAATTGGTTTACAAGATGTTGTCGTAGGTCCTTCGATTTGGTCTGTACGTCGATGAGCACCGTCCAAGTATGCTCGCCATCCAGGAAGACACGTGTCCATAAAAACGAGCAATGATAGCCGAAGAGCGACTTTCTCAATTTCCCCTCTCCTTCTCGTTCCGAACGGAAACCACTCGTCAGCAAATGTCCTGTAGCATAAGAGAAGTTTCCATCCTAGGCCGCTCTTCATGCTCGCGATCCTGTTCTCGAGATTCGTGATGTTATTAATCTTGAGTCTGAGCTCGTTCTCTAGTTGACCCTCGACTTGCTCTATCATATCCAGCTTCGCAGAAAGCACTTTATTTGACCTGCGATTGCTTCACCCTGTGTTCCCATGCATGAGAGATCCGCACCTGGTTATGCGACTGCACGCACTTATGCGGAAGATCTCGACTAGGACTCGACTTAAGAGTGCTATTTTGTACTTCATCGTGGTTGGCAACTTCCTGAGCCTCATTTCTCCTGGCTTCGGAAGCCCTGCTCACTTCTATTATGATGAAAATCTATTGATTTGGTCCGCGGAGGGAATAGCACATATGGTTTGGGGTCTCGGAGTAACTAAAGGACAATTGGCTCTTTTCACAAATGACTGGTTTCATAACATAATGCCTCTCATGGGCAACAGGGATGCTTTGCAGATTATACTAGAAAGAACTCGTACCGCCCCGAGCCCCGTATTCCTGGGGAGATATCCTCCTGGTATTGGGTTGACCTTGTATCTGTTCTTCAGTATTTTCGGGCTTCATTTTTGGGTGGCTAGAATGGCAACGACAATCTTTCATATCGGAACGCTCATTCTTTTTACCTACAATCTGAAGAGGCTAACAAAGGGGTTCAGCCTTGCTGCTATTGGCGGTTTTCTTTTTTCGACGGTTCCAATGAGTAGTTATTTCGGAAGGCTTGTTGTTGATTTTATCCCCGCGTTGTTCTTTATGACGTTAGCCGTTACGTTCTATTCAAGTTCCTACCGCCAAAAGTCCGTGAGGAGCCGACTTGTCCCAGCCCTTTTGGCTCTTTGCTTTGCGTGCTTCTACAATTGGGTCGGATTCATTCTCTTTGCTTTTCTTCTTTTGTTCGAGTTGCGACGAAGCGATCGGTCAGGGCGAAATATTGCAGCAGTGTTCATTGTGTTCATGTCGATGCTAGTCTTACTGATCGTTCCTCTCGTATTGACGGGGGTTTCCATTGGAGGGTATCGCAATGGAACTCTTGTGGACAACCTGTGGTTGCAATTCCAGATATTCGTTCATCGAACATTTCTGTCTACGCAGAACGATGCAGGTCAACCATTCACTGTATATCAATGGGTCACGAATTTCATATCAGTAAACGTCTGGGGTTTCACATTACTCGTTCCTCCGTTAGCCATCTGTGGCTTAGGTCTTTACGTTCGAAGAGTGAGACGCAGACCCTTGATGTATGTTGAGCGAGTCAACGGAATTCTTGGTCTTGTTGGCGTATCTTTTGTGGCGCTTTTGGCGCAAGGGGTATACGTTCATATGTATTACCAGTATTTTCTTCTACCCGGCGAAGTTTACCTCGCATCGACCATCCTCAACGCAGTCTATTCGCAGGACTGGGGACTGCAATGGGTTTCGAAACTATTCGTGATTTGTGCACTGGCTTCTGTCTACTACCTCGCGCGTGTGACGATTTTCGGCACTTTCATCTAAACGAGAGCTCCATTTTCTTCTGCCACGAGAATACCAATGAACCTAGAATCAGCTTTAAGCAAAGAATAATTGGGATTACAGTGTTTTATCTTACATGAGAATCGCACAAATCTTCATCCATGCGGTTCAAACTTCAAAATCTACGTAACACCGAAAACGGGAATTACGAAGTGCATTCACAAGTGAGGCAGCGAGTTTAAACACAGCCCGCTTTGATTATGCGCAATTGAGGTTCTAACCTGAAAAGATGTTTCCGAAATACGCTACGATTCTTGATAGGAGTGGGGTTTGTAAGAAGGAATGTGTTGGAGAAGAGTAATCTTCGATTTGACGAACGCCTGCGATACTATAATGATAATCTATTTTGGTTGGAATTATCTGGTGTCTGCGATTTCCTCTATTTGGAGGATCGACCCTATCTCCAGAGAAGTCATGTAGGCAACACATACAAACCCGAAGCGCCCTCCGTCTACTCTGCGCTCCAGAAAGATCATCTGTTGGAACTCAAAACCATTCTTTCCAAACACTGGCAGACTCTAGACGACTCTTCGAAAAGTTTCCTTCTTGACCAGTTGGCGAAAGAACTCGAATCGGCGCCACTAGTTCTGTATCTGCACAATACTACGGAATGATTCGCTAGTTGGCTTGTAGATTACACAGATGTGTGTCTCGGTTCAATCCTTGCAATGAAGTTGTAACGACCTCAATGTGGCGTCTAGCGTAGCACCACCCTCGACTTAGAACAACCCCAAACACCATGGCACAGGCTGTATTACTACTGAGCAGTGAAACGTCCCGTCTTACCAAAAGAATCTTTATCTCACGCCCGAAACTTCTGCCAAGTCGAAGCAATGTTGGATCCCAGAATTAACGAACATGCAAGATTGCTTACCGATTATTGCACCAACATAAGAAGCGGTGATAACGTCCTCATACATTTGGGCGGGGCAAAATATGGCGGAGACGAAGGCCTCGAACTTGCCGCTGAAATTTACAAGCGAGTAGCTAAAATTGGCGCTAACCCTATAATCGTCGTCTTCCCGAGTGAAGCGATCCGCGGCTTCTTGCAGTACGCCCCAGAAGAGAGTCTTGATAGGAATCCGCGCGGCTATTATGAATTGATGCGGATGTCGGAAGTCGTTATCGGGATAGGAGCCGAATCAAATACTCGTTTCTTGGAAGATGTGGACCCGAAAAGGGTGAGCAGATACGCAAAAGCATTTGCGCCGGTCATTAGGGAACAACTGAAGAAGCGTTGGATAGGAACAATTCATCCTACAAATGCGTTTGCGCAGGATGCGGAAATGTGCTTGGATGACTTCAAGAACTTGGTGTATTCCGCAATGTTCCGCGATTGGCAGACTGAAAGTGCACGGATGGTGAAATTGAAACGAACTATGGAGGCAAGCGATCGTGTTCGTATAATTGGGGATGATACTGATTTGACGTTCTCGATTAGCGGCCGCACTGCGCTAATAGACGATGGAAGACAGAACAATTTCCCCGGCGGAGAGGTCTATACTGCTCCGCAAGAAGGTTCGATATTTGGCAAGATATGTTTTGATTTGCCTGCTTTGATTTATGGGAGAGAGATTACGGGTATCCAGCTTACCTTCCGAAATGGCGTGGTCAGTGACTACTCAGCGACCAAAAACAGCGTCTTCTTGGGAAATTTGCTTCATATCGACGAAGGAGCAGGTCGACTCGGTGAATTTGGGATAGGAACCAACAACGGCATCAGTCATCCCACGGGAAGTATGCTACTCAATGAGAAGATGACTGGAACGATACACCTAGGACTAGGCAACGCTTACGAAGCGTGCGGAGGACTGAACCGAAGCGCCATTCACTGGGACATTGTGAAGACTATGAACCCAGGAAAGGTCACAATGGACGAGCGGGCAATTCTGGAAGATGGAAGGTTGCTGTTAGAATGATCGACGTACGAATCGTTCCAATGTGCGGGTGTGAATTACGATCAGTCAGAAATGCAGGATAATCGAATTTCCGAAGATAACCGATTGGCGAGGTAATTTGACCTTCATCGAAGGTTTAAAGCACATCCCCTTTGAGATTAAGAGAGTCTATTATCTGTACGACGTCCCCGGTGGTGAGTCGAGAGCAGGGCATGCCCATAAGACCCTGCAGCAGATAATAATAGCCGTCAGCGGTAGTTTCGACGTCATTATAGACGATGGAAAAGATACACAGACATTTCATATGAATCGTCCCAATCGTGGTCTATATGTTCCTCCAATGATGTGGAGAGAGCTCAACAACTTCTCCTCCGGTTCCGTGTGCTTGGTCCTTGCTTCTGACTTATTCTCGGAGGAAGACTATGTCAGAAGCTACGACACTTTCAAATCTGTTTTACAGGCTGCAAAATAGAAATGGATTGACTTGATGTCGCAATTTTCGGCAGAACATCGCTGCGGGGATCTTGTGTTGTACCATGGCGCCAAATCATGCGGACATGGCATACGTGACTTTCATCGGAGACCAGAGATGAGCGGATTCAATGCGCGCTTTGCTATCTGGCACGCGCTCTCTTATGAGACAATCAAGTAAGATCTGTCTGGAAGATAGTTTGATTTCAAAATCCTGTACTTCATCAATCCTAGAGTATCTTTCAGAGCGATTGTCTCGCCGGGGAGATCCTTCGAATTCAACTCGTCTAGTGCAATGATGCTCCCCTGCACGAGGTGGGGCTGGATGGCTTCCAAGCATTTTCTGGTCGGTTCGTAAAGAGCCAAATCGAGATAAGCGAGAGAGATTATCGTTTGAGGGTTTTCAGCGAGATAACGACTCAATGTGTTGACTACGTCGCCTTTGACTAGGCCATATTTCTTGATATGCGATAGAACGTTATCGATCTCATGTGCCCCCAGAAGCCCACTCAAGTAATCTTCGTATCTCTTAGTAACCTCGTACCCCGCAGTAGCGGATTCGGCTGAGGGCCCGTCTTTTTCGCTGAAAGACGTATACCCTTCAAATGTATCAAACCCAACGATTTTCCTTGCCGAATTGTAGGGCTCATAGACGCTTCTGAGAGATTCGAAGAGAGCAAGATCGGACCCCCACCAAACACCAAATTGCACTATGATCCCCGGCAAGTCCAATATCTTTTGGTACAGCTCATTGAGAAACAAGATCTTGGCTAACACCGTGCTCCTGAGATACAGTCCAAGATTAACCAATAGATCATGGTCAGGCAACGGTGAATTCCTGAAATACTCAAGGATTTGCTCTCGCGCCTTCAGCTGGTCTGAAGTACCCCTTGATGTTCTTCTCGCCAGCGCGATCCACCTACGTTTTACCTTACGCTAGCAGGCATATGTGAGCTTATCTGCATGCCTTTCTTTCATTGTTGTGTCTAGGCAAGCAGGGTATTCACACATAAGATCTTCCAGATTGCGATAGGCTGTTCACGTAATTGCCGTCGTAGAACATGTGGGCCCGGTGTCGCACGTTCATTGTGCTAGCATAGCATATGATGCTAGATCCGATCCACTCTCCGACGTTCCTATCTTAGCTTTCTCTCGAACAACAAATGAGCACATCTAAACATCAAATCGGCGCCGTCCCTAGCGAGTATAGGGATCCGCGAACATCGAACGATCATAATTCCCGATCGAGGAGGCTAATCATGTTTTCTCGAGCACAGCGTACCCGAAACCAGTCCTCCCCATTTCATTTCCGTTGTAGAACAAGTATGTCTGATGCTTATAATTGACGAGACTTGAATATGCGATCATTTGCGAATCCCACCCATTATCCGAGACATCGAGTCCAATCTTGTCATCCCGGCGACTCCAGTGTATCCCGTCATCGGACTCGGCATACCCAAGTCGATACCCACTCATACGCGTGGCTACCGAATAGAACATACTATACTTGTCTCCTTGCTTAACAACGAACGGCCGACCCACTCTATATTCATCATCCCGGGTCTCGACGCAGACCACACCGCTACGTGGAAAATTGATCCCATCCTTAGACACCATATGCCGAATGTTATAGACAGGAAGCGTCTTATCTCCGCTTTGGATCCAGCTACTACCAGTTCCATACCAGACTCTGTAAACCCCATTTTCGAACAAGACCGAGTGTACAGCTCTGAAGAATAGCCCCTCATCTGCTCTATCGACTACGGGGACTTTACTATATCTAACAAAAGAATCCCCTCCATCTCGGCTTACTGCAAGACCACCGAAAGCTAAGAATCGTACCTTCCTCCCTAGCTGATAACCAGCGTAGTATAGGTAGGTCTGCTCCCCCCGCTCCACTATTGCACATGGTACCACTCCATTGTCATCAAATGCGCCAGGTTCACCTATGTCTAGAAGGGGGGACCTCGATACTCTCAGAACTCGAGATGGATTGTCAGGTTCAACATCGACGAAACCAACTCGACTAATGCCTTGGTCATCGCGCAATCCAACGAAAACTCTCAGGGTTCCGTCTTGCGTTAGGTATGGAGTCGGTTGCAGAGCTGAATGGCGTGCCCATTCAGAATCCCCACGTGGGCAATATACTAGACCTTTCTTTGTCCAGCGCAAATTCCTGACCTTCTCAAGTGCTAAGACCAGATTCTGGCTTCGTTGCGCTCTTGTGGTCGAGAAGTCTTCGCAATGCAGAGAAAAAAGAGATACCTGCTTCTTGTTGAGGACCGTGACAGAAGTGTCGGCAAATAGTCGTCCGATCCCACGCACCTCACCTTTCTGTCTCCTTGACGTTGAAGGTGACAAAGCTGGTTTTCTCGGTTGCCTTCGCAGGGTTACCGATGTAGACTTTCCCCGCCTCAGTGTCCTTGACAACGACTGCTCCTGCTCCGATCAGGCAATCCTTCGCAACTCTTACGAAATCCCTTACGCAGCTATTGACTCCCATGAAGCAGTTCTCTCCGATTTCGCAAAAACCAGAAATGACTACATGTGAGGACACGAAACAGTTGTCTCCAATCGTCGTTCTGTGACCTACGTGGTTACCGCTCCAAAGCACTACGTTATTTCCCATCTTGACACAATACTGCAGAACATTGTTTTCGAAGACGAAACAGTTTTCGCCCATCACCACATTCCGCCAGACAAACGCCTTGGAACTCACATACGACACTAGTGAGTATCCTTTTCGCTTCACCTCATTATAGAGCCGAGTCCGAACACGGTTAAGCTGAGTGGACGTTACAGCAACGAACGCTCTGAACTCTGAAGGCTTGTATAAATCCTGTATTCGCTCAAACTCGATGACGGGTAATCCGAAAAGCGACTTCTTCTTCAGGAACGGTTTCTCAACGGCGAAGGCCACAACTGTGTATGGAGAATCGTATGTGAAGTACTCATATGCTATTTCTGCAAATTCGCCGTCCCCCACAACGATGAGCTTCTCAGTCTTCTTCCTCTCAACGGCCAAACTTAACATTCTCCACAAGCTAACGTAATCAAAACAGTTAGAGCGTGCTCTTATGATTTCCTATAAGTAGAACTACCAGAAATTGACAAAGGTTCATCAGTATGTTCAACAAACTGGGCACAAGAAAACAATGATCGAGGCAAAACGCTACACACGCGAACAAAGAAAGGAGTGGGATGACTTTGTTCGAAATTCAAAAAACGGAATATTCCTCTTCTATCGGAATTACATGGAGTACCATTCGGATCGGTTTAGGGACTTTTCACTTTTGTTTTTGCAGAACGGGTTACAGCCCGTAGCTCTCTTGCCTGCGAATATTGTGGGAGACGTGGTTTATAGTCACGCGGGACTGACTTTCGGCGGATTGATTTGCGGCTACAGTATGACAACAAACCTCATGCTTGAAATCTCTCGAATACTTGTTGAATATCTCAAGTCTATGAGCGTAAAGAATCTTGTATACAAGGCCATTCCGCATATCTACCACAGCGTGCCTGCCGAAGAAGACCTTTACGCATTATTCCGTTATGATGCCAAGTTGCTCAAGAGAGAGGTGACTTCCGCGATACCTATGCCCGCAGAAAGATTCCATAAGAATCGAAATTGGGCGATCAAGAAAGCAGAGAGGAATCATGTCATCGTAGAGAAGAGCGATGACTTGGAACAATTCATGAGCATTCTCACGAGAATGCTAGTGGCAAGACACGAACTGAAGCCTGTTCACACATACGAAGAAATGAACCGACTGGCTTCGACATTTCCCGACAACATAAAGTTGTTTGCGGCTTACAAGGGTGATGTGATGTTAGCAGGTGTCATAGTTTATGAGAGTAGCAACGTCGCACATGCCCAATACTCCGCAAATACTGAAGAGGGCATGAAAATGGGAGCGTTAGACGCAGTATACGGCCATTTGGTCAATGATTACTACAGGGAGAAACGGTACTTCGACTTCGGCATCTCCACAGAAGGTGGAGGGCGTCATCTTAACATTGGACTGATAAGATACAAGGAAGCTTTCAAGGCTCGGGCAGTTATGCAGGATACGTACGAGCTAAAGATATAACAGAACTAACCGGTTTGGAATGGATTTCCTGCGGCGCAAAGTTCAGGATAGATATGTAAGATGAATCCGATTCCGATCGTGGACTTGAAGAGAGAGTTTTCTGAAATCCGTTCAGAAATCAAGGGGGCAATTGTCAGAGTCCTTGAAAGCCAATGGTTCGTACTCGGCAACGAAGTTGAGGAATTCGAACGCGAGTTTTCGCATTATATCGGTGCAAAGTACGCTGTAGGAGTGAACTCTGGATCGGACGCGCTATTCCTGGCAGTCAAAGCACTAGGGATCGGTCCCGGTGATGAAGTGATAACCGTCTCAAACACCTACATTTCAACGGTTGATGCGATTGTGCGGAACGGAGCGGCACCGATCTTCGTGGACATAGACCCAGAGACATACACTATGGACCCTGTCCAAATCCGAAGCAAAATAACGCTACGAACGAAAGCCATCTTACCGGTTCATCTGTATGGGCAACCTGCAAGTATGGAAGAACCAATGTCGGTCGCTCGTGAGAAAGGGCTAGCCATAATTGAAGATGCATGCCAAGCCCACGGATCCGAATTCAAGGCAACGAAAGTTGGAAACTTGGGAGACGTCGGGTGCTTTAGCTTCTACCCTTCGAAGAATCTCGGGGCATACGGAGATAGCGGTCTACTTGTGACCAATAATAACCAACTTGCTGAAAAACTCAGAATGTTGCGAAACTGTGGGCAGGTCCGCAAGTATGAGCATGAATTTGTCGGCATCAACAGCAGAATGGACGATTTGCAGGCTGCGATACTTAGAACTAAGTTGGTGTATCTAGACCGATGGAACGAAGCGCGGAGGGAAGCTGCAAGTCTCTACAACGAGTTGTTCGAGGGGGTGGACATTGTGACCCCTGTTGAGGCCCCATATGCCAAGCACGTCTATCATCTCTATGTAGTAAGGTGCAAGGATAGGGAGAAGCTTCAAACTTGCCTTTCGGCAGAGGGGATTCAGACTGCGGTGCACTATCCGACTCCAGTCCACAAGCAGCGTGCATACTTGCAGTTAGCGCGCACTTCGAGTTTGCCGGTTACTGAGAAGGCATGCCGAGAAGTCCTCTCATTGCCTATGCATCCTTGGCTGAGTGAAGACGAAATCTCCCGAGTTGCCCACACGGTCAAGAAAGCATCCCACGAATAGCTTGTCATGGCACATCCATTGTCTCTCCTTATCCAAGCCATGAAAGAACGACGGTCAACCATTTGGCAACTTACGACAAGAGTTCTCTAGGTCAGGATAGATTAGATGCCAAGTCTGCGCTTCCGGTGCTCGTATGACGGAACTTATCATCCTACTTCAGAATTCGAATTCGCCACTCTTGAAGCACTGCATAGACTTAAGGCTAATAGCTATCAATGAAACTTAAGACTCATGAACACATCGTTTTGAGAATGGAGAGGCCTCACTGTGCCCACATCTGGCCCACTAGTTTCAGTCGTGATGCCAAGTTACAATCACGAAAAGTTTGTTGACAGCGCGATCAGCAGCGTGAAATCACAAACACTCGATAATTGGGAACTAATAATCGTCGACGATCATTCGCAGGATGGGAGTGCGGCTATCATAAAGGAGCGGGTGAGCAGAGATTCGCGAATGAAGGCAGTATTCCATTCGAGAAACGAAGGGATTGCGAAAACAGTAAATGAAGGTATTCGATTGGCAAAGGGCAAATACGTGTCTTTGATGGCTTCCGATGATATGTATACCACAGACGCGCTACAGCGGATGACCAGCATCCTTGAGCATAATTACCGTTTTGGCGCTGTTATCACAGAGGCAGTAGTTATCGATGAGAAAGGCGAACCCACGGGTAAGACAGTCTCAGACATGCACGGAAGAAAGCCAGCCCTGAAGGAAGGAAGCTTTTTCGATGAGTTGATCAGCCGCAACTTTGTAACTGGCAATACATTTCGGATAGGGCTCATCCAAGAGCATGGAATCCATTTCGATCAGGAATTAGAGCTGGCAAATGACTGGCTGTTTTGGTTGGATTTGTCAGCAGTTTCCGATTTCATTTACATATCGGAGCCACTATATTACTACAGAGTACATCCACTCAACAGCGCCCGATCTCCAAAGCTTGTAAAGGATTTCATGACTTTCCCCGAGAAAGTGTGTTCTAAGCACGCAAAGCTTCTTGACTTCAGAAAGAGGATGACGCTGCTCGGGGTCGCTGCATATTATGGCGGTGAAGGCTCGTTCAATCCGGCGCCGGCAAGAAGAGCTCTCTACCAATCCATAATCATGGATTTCAGAGAACTTGAACTTGAAAGGGACAGAGCAAAGAGCAAATTATCGGAGGCCACAGCAGAGAGA
>Ga0315282_10012550_pt1 | contig 12951 bp, 10 predicted proteins | sample YL17G07_20_MG_FD_203693 | JGI IMG/M metagenome (GOLD analysis project Ga0315282, IMG submission 203693) | Sediment microbial communities from Yellowstone Lake, YNP, Wyoming, USA - YL17G07_20 | ecosystem: Environmental > Aquatic > Freshwater > Lake > Sediment | place: USA: Wyoming | collected...
GTGGGTCGGTGCGCCGAGCGTCATGTACGACCCCGGGACCGGGGTCTGGTGGCTCTATTACCGGGTGCGCAGACCACGCGAGCTCGGGCGCGGGGTCGAGTGCCGGATCGCCCGGAGCCGGGACGGGGTCCACTTCGAGACGGCGTGGCGGGCGGGCAAAGCTGAGTTCGACAGCCCGTCCGTCGAGCGCGGCTGCCTGATCCGCGACCTCGACGGCGCATTCCGCCTGTTCGTGGGTTATGTGGATGGTGCCGACAACCGATGGCGGATTGACCAGATCGTCGCCGACGCACCGGACGGCTTTGACCCATCGAAGCGCACGAAGGCGCTTGCCGCCCCGGAGATCGGAGCCGAAGGGGTGAAAGACCCGTGGGTGGTCGTCATCGGGCGGCTCTATACGATGCTCGTGAGCTATGCGCCGTCGGCGGGTGATAGGCGCGTGACGGCAGAGCAACTTCACGGCACTGCCGATGTGTACAACACCGGCATCACGAAGTCGCACACCGGGCTGGCCACAAGTGCCGACTGCGATCGGTGGGAGTGGCACGGGGATGTCCTGTCGCCACCCGATTCGGGCTGGGACTCCTACGCGACGCGCCTCGGCTGCCTCGTCTGGACGCCGCCGGTGTTCACCGGATTCTATGACGGCAGCGCCTCGGTGGACGAGAACTACGAAGAGCGCACCGGCCTGGTCACGAGCATGGACCTACGATCCTTCACCCGCGTGACACCGGATGGTCCGGCGCTCGTCTCGCCGCACGGGTCGGGAAGCCTACGATACCTCGACGCGCTCGTGCAGGGCGGCCACCTGTGGTGTTACTACGAGTACGCGCGCGAGGATGGCTCGCACGAGCTGCGGCTCAACCGGGTGCCCTGGCCGTACAGCACGACGTGAGGGACCTATGGGCCCATGGACGATCAGCGCCGGAGCATCCCCAGTCGAGGCGTTCGCCGCGTCGGGGCTTGAAGCGCTCGCGTACGTCGACACAGCGGGGCTCGAACACGCCCGGCCCGGGGACGGCGACAGGAGGCTCGATGCGGGGCGGAGAGTAATACGCGGTCTCGTCGCGGATGAGCCGGCCGAGCCGTTCCTCGGTCGGCTCAAGCGGCTTCTCGGCGAGATCGACTTCAGACGATCGTGGGCGGATGTTCGTCGTGAGGAAGCGTGACAGACGTAGCGCGGTTGGGGTGCGATCTGCGTATACTCTCTACCTGCGTCTTGCTGCGGTACTGTCTCTCCGAGAGGGTCAGCGGCGATGCTTCGCCGACGGCGTAGCGGACTATGCCCTGTGAGTGAACGACGGTCATGAGCTTGGTGTGAGGTACGGGGGACGGCTGGTGATGGAACTGCCCTTCACCAAAATGGTCGGCGCCGGGAACGATTTCGTTGTCATTGACAACCGCTCCGGGTCCGTCCCGGATGGGCAGCGGCGGGCCGAACTCGTCAGGGAATGGTGTCACCGGCGACTGTCTGTCGGGGCGGACGGGGTGCTCCTCATCGAAGCGGCGGATGATGCTCATTTCCGGATGCGGTACTACAACGCCGACGGCGGCGAGGCGGAGATGTGCGGCAACGGCGGACGCTGCATCGCCCGTTACGCCTATCTGCACGGCATAGCACCCGAGAAGATGAAGTTCCTCACCATCGCAGGGCGGCATCGCGCCGAGATCAGGGGAGAGAACGTCAAGCTCGGCATGACGGATCCGACGGGATTGAAGCTCAACCGGACTCTGGCCCTTTCCGGCGGGGCGCGTACGGTCCACCTGCTGAACACCGGAGTGCCGCACGCCGTCGAGGTGCTCCAGGACGTGGAGATGGTCGACGTCGTCCGGATCGGCAGGGAGATCCGCTACCACCGGGACTTCGCCCCCGCCGGGACGAACGCGGACTTCATCACCCCGGTGGACCGTCACACGTTCAGGATTCGCACGTACGAACGCGGCGTCGAGGATGAGACGCTCGCCTGCGGGACCGGGACGACGGCTGCTGCCATCATCGGGGCGCTGCTCGGGCACTTCGAGTCGCCGGTCGTCGGGATCACGCGGAGCGGGTTACCGTTGACGATCTATTTCGACCGGCATGGCGGCCCCTCAGTGCGGAACGACGAGAAGATCACGGACGTATATCTTGAGGGCAATGCAGAGACCCCCTTCACCGGGACGCTCAACACATAGGTACCCAGCCGCAAGGAGTATCCAGCCTTCGCTCGGGCAGCTTCCCTGAACCCGCCCGATGAAACGCCGCATGCGATGAAATCAGACCTCCGCCAGAGCCTCGACCGGCTCGAACACGAATCTCGGACGAAGCGATACCCCCCCGATCAGGCGGAGTCGATGCGCCTGCGGATCTTCGACGAGTTCGTCGAGCGCGAACGCGAGCGCCTGCGCTACGAACATCAGGCCGGGGCAACCGGGCGGCACATCGTGCACCAGTGGACCGCCGCGGTGGATGCGGTGGTCACCGAGGCATACCGCACCGTGATGTTGGAGCACGACGACCTGATGGGCGATTGCGCCATCGTCGCACTCGGCGGACACGGCAGAGGTGCGCTCAACATCGCCTCCGACGTGGACCTGCTGTTCCTCTTCCGAGGTCGAGTTCCCCCAGAGGACTCGCCGGTCGCCAGGAAGGTGCTCCACCTGCTGTGGGACCTCGACTTCGATCTCGGCCACGCGACGCGGACCGTTGATCAGGCGATTGAGTTCGCCGCACGGGACGACGTCGGTCAGACGGCGATGATCGACGCTCGCTTTCTGGCGGGATATGAGCCGCTCTATCACGAGCTTTCGTCCCGGTTTCGAGAGCGATTCATGGGGCAAGGCGGTCGCGGCTTCGCTCAGCTCAAGGTGGAGCAACTGCGGGAGCGAAGGAAGGCGCACGGCGGCTACGCGCAGGTCCTCGAACCGAACGTGAAAGAATCGACGGGAGGCCTGCGGGACGTACACACGGTTCAGTGGATCATGAAAGCGCGGCACGGATCGGGCGCATTTGAGGCGCTCGTCGAGCATCGCGTCCTCTCCAAACGGGACTTCCGGCTTCTCGAACAGGCGGTTGACCTGATATGGCGCGTGCGGAACCAACTGCACTTCACCGCGGGGAGGAAGTACGATCGCCTCGACTTCGACCTGCAACCGAAGGTCGCGGAAGCGCTCGGCTACCGGGACGATCCCTCGGCGCTCGGCGTCGAACACTTCATGCGCGACTACTATCTTGCAGCGCGGGAGATTGTCCGGATCACCGACGCGGTCTGTCACACTCTCACGAGCAGGGTGAGCGCAACCACACAGGTTGCAGACCTCGTGCGCAGACGTGTCTTGCCGGACGGGGCGATCCACGTGCGCGGCAAGATCCTCCTGCCGAAGAGACGGAAGAGCTTCTTCCGCGACGATCCGCGGAGGTTGATGAGCCTGTTCGTTGACATGCAGAGATGCCGCGCGCTCGTGAGCGAGACCGCCTCGCGGGCAATCTATCAGGAGCTGGACCTCGTCGATGACGGGTTTCGCCACGACCCGGCAATCGCTCGGATGTTCCTCGGCATCCTGCGCGAGCCGCGCCACCTCGGAGACGTGCTCCGGAGAATGCACTGGGTCGGGCTGCTCGCGGCCTACATGCCCGAATTCGGGCGCCTGACGTGCCTCGTGCAGCACGACTACTACCACGCCTACACGGCGGACGAGCACTCGATCATCACCGTTGAGCAGATGGCCTCCCTCGCCGATCCGAGAAATAGCTCACCGGTGGCACAGGTCTACCGACGGATCGAGCGGCCTGGCCTACTTCACCTTGCCGGGCTTCTCCACGATGTCGGCAAGTCAGGTGGGCACGGCCATTCGGAGCGTGGCGCGGAGATGTCCGCAGCGATCACCGAGCGGTGGGGGCTGCCGGAGGAGGATCGGGACCTGCTCGCCTTCCTGATCGCGCACCATCTGGAGCTGAGCCAGGTCTCCCAGCGACGGGACATCGAAGACCTTCCGATGATCTCCTCCCTCGCGGAGAAGTTCAGCGATGCGACAACTCTCGACATGCTCTACGTCCTGACGTGGGCGGACATGAACGCCACCCAGTCTGAGCCGGTGTCCCAATGGAAATCCCAGTTGCTCGACGGTCTGTACAGTCGCCTGCGCGAAACCATCGAGGGCCGAGGGCACGGCCCGGAATACGCCATGGTGAAGCGCCTTGAAAGCCCGCAGAAGTTCCGCGACATGCTTGCCGAGCGTATCGGTCCGGAACTGGCGGACCGTCACCTTGCCGGGATGCCGCGACGCTACTCTCTCATTCATACGGTTGACGAGGCAGAGCAGCACGCTCGACGCGCCGAGGCACTGGGAAACGGCCTCGTGCACGTGGATGTCGAGGTCGCCGGCGATCACGCGAAGGCGGTTGTCTACACCCGCGACCGATCGTACCTGCTGAGCGACATCTGCGGGGTTCTCGCGGTGAACGATCTGAACATCCTGTACGCCGACGCATATACGCGTACCGATGGGGTAATCGTCGATATCTTCGGCGTCGAACGGGAGAATCCCGACGCCCTGAGGACCCCGGCCTTCGTGGATAGGCTGCGCGAGACGTTCCTCGCGGTCTGGACCGGGAAACAGGACGTCGCCGACCTCATTGCGCAGCACCGCAGGCGCTGGGCGAGGAAGAAAGTGAGGTCCGCACACTCGCCGCCCCACGTCGTCATCGACAACGCGATTTCGGAGCGGTGTTCGGTCATCGACGTGTTTGCAGTTGACAGAACTGGCCTGTTGTACGACATCGCCAGGACGATGTCCATGCATGGCCTGGACATCCACATGGCGCGCATCGGAACCGACGCAGATCGGGTCGCAGACGCGTTCTACGTGACGACTGCCCGCGGCGAAAAGCTCACCGACGGCGCCAAGAGTGAAGAGGTGCGGGCTGCGCTTCTGGATGCGGTGCGGGAACTGTGGCCTTGACAGCTTCTGAAAAAAACCCTATTGTTAGGATGCAGACTCCCGCATCGAAAGCGTTGTTCGCTCACCATTCCATCAGGCCGCTTCTTCACGACTACCCTGAGGCCACGACGGGGCACTGGTCCCGAGACGACCGGTAAGCCCTGCATGACAGGCTCGCGCTCGCGAGGAGCGCCGAATCCCACTCATCCTGCCACGTGCGCAGGAGGGACTCGGCTCCACGCCGCGCTGGCCGTGCTTCAGGTCCGCCGCCATGATCTTTGCGATGCTCTCGGTGGACACCGTCGGAGGCGCACCCGGATACGGTGTGGTGACGGTGTCTCCCTCGTCTGTACATCCATCAACTGGTGATTCGGCAGCGGTCACCAGCGTTGACCGACGGGAACACCAACCCCCTCGAAGCGAACCACTACCTCTGGAGGACTGTCATTGAACCTTGCTGATCTGAAGAAAAAGACCTTCGTGGAGCTTCACGAGCTTGCGCACTCGTTGGGCATTCCTGAGTACACGAGCTATCGCAAGCAGGAGCTCATCTTCAAAATCCTCGAAGCCGAGACGGCGAGAAACGGGTACATCTTTGCCGATGGCGTTCTGGAGATCCTCGAACAGGGGAACGGATTCCTCCGGTCGCCTGACTACAACTACCTACCGGGGCCAGACGACATTTACGTCAGCCAGTCGCAGATCAAGCGATTCGGGCTCCGCACCGGCGACACGGTGAGCGGGCAGATTCGTCCCCCGAAGGACAGCGAACGGCACTTCGCGCTCCTTCGCGTCGAAGCGGTCAACTTCGACAACCCGGAGCTTGCGAAGGAGAAGACGCTGTTTGACAACCTCACGCCGCTCTTCCCGAACAAGCGCGTCAACCTCGAATACTACCCGAACGAGCTTTCGACGCGCATCGTGGACCTCCTTGCGCCAATCGGGAAGGGCCAGCGCGGACTCATCGTCTCTCCGCCGAAGGCCGGTAAGACGATGCTGCTGCAGAAGATCGCCAACGCCATCACCCACAATCATCCGGACATCACGCTGATCATCCTCCTCATCGACGAGCGCCCGGAGGAAGTGACGGACATGCAGCGTTCCGTCAAGGCCGAGGTGATCAGCTCCACGTTCGACGAGCCCCCGACTCGCCACGTGCAGGTGAGCGACATGGTCATCGAGAAGGCGCGTCGCCTCGTGGAATATGGGCACGACGTGGTGATCTTGCTTGACAGCATCACGCGGCTTGCCCGCGCCCACAACACCGTCGTGCCTCACTCGGGTCGGATTCTCACCGGCGGTGTTGACTCGAACGCGTTGCATGGACCGAAACGGTTCTTCGGCGCGGCTCGGAACATCGAGGAAGGGGGTTCCCTTACGATCATCGCCACGGCGCTCATCGACACGGGCAGCCGGATGGACGAGGTGATCTTCGAGGAGTTCAAGGGAACCGGGAACATGGAGTTGGTGCTCGACCGCAAGCTTTCAGACCGCCGGATATTCCCGGCAATTGACGTGAACAAGTCGGGGACGCGCCGGGAAGAGCTCCTCTTCACCGAATTCGAGCTGCACCGGGTGTGGATACTGCGGAAGTTCCTCGCCGGAATGAGTTCCGCCGAGGCGATGGAATTCCTGCTGGATCGGATGCCGGGAAGTAAGGCGAACCGAGAGTTCCTCGAGATGATGAACGGATAGTCCAGTTCGCCGCGACCGCGGCATTCCCGCAGAGCCGTCCCGGCAACACTTCGCAAACAGGTCGTATGTCGCCGCGTTCGCCATCGCAGACGTTCACCGTTGTGCCCCGTGCAGATCGGGGGAAGGGCAGCACGGAGCAGTGGCTCGTGCCCGGCGCGGTCGCGCTGAGCATCGCGCTCTCCATGAGCTACGGAGTCATCAGCCTCGGACCGTTCTGGCCCGACGTGTACAAGAGTGCCGTCGGCTCCGATTTCGGCCATTACGACAACATCGCGCGGAACTTGCTTGACGGGAAGGGCTTCACGCTTGCTGGACAGCCCAATATTCATCGTGCTCCGGGCTTCCCTATCTGGATCGCCGGAGTCTACGCCCTCACCGGCCGGAGCTATACCGCCCTCGTCGCAGTCCAGATCCTGCTCGTCGGGTTCATCGTGTACCTGACTTCCATCCTTGCACGGCAACTGGGCGGCGAGCGAGCAGGCGTGCTCGCGGCGTACGTGGCTGCAGTGAACCCCGTGCTCATCTACTACAGCATTCGACCGTATTCCGAGCCGCTCTTCACGGTCCTTTCGCTTCTCATGGTGATAACCGTGGGACCAGCGCTGTGCAGAGCAATCTGGTGGCGGGTCACGGTGGCTGGCATACTTGCCGGGATGGCGTGCCTTGTTCGCGGGCAGATGCTCATCATACCGGTCTTTCTCGGCTTATGGTGGCTCTGGCGGCTGAAGTGGCGCGGCTTCAGTGCAGCACTCGCTTTCACCTTGGCGATGTGGTTTCCAATCTCACCGTGGACCATACGTAATTACATCGTCTCCGGCCACTTCATCCCCGTGCAGATACAGTCGGGGCATGTCCTGTGGGTCTCCAACAACGACCGCGTCCTCAGTGACCCGGTGTACTGGGGTTACAACGTAGACCCGTCTAACACGCACGTGAAGCCCGCAGGTCCGGGATCACCGGTCGAGGATCAGGTGCGGGCGGATCAGGAAAAGCGCGAGGAGGCCCTTCATTTCTTGCGCGAGAACGTAGAGAAGATCCCGCTGCTCGTCACGTACAAGTTCACCCGGTTCTTCAGCCTCGGCACGAGGGTCGAGCTTTGGAAGAAGACCGTGCTCTACGCGCTCGACCTGTCCCTGGTGCCCGTGGCAATCGGGGGGATCGTCGTGCTGAGCAGACGTGGAGTGCCGGCCCTCGGGGCCTCGCTCGCCGCGCTGCTGACGACCCTCGTCACCGTCGCAGTGTTCTGGGGTGATAGCCGGTTCCGGTTGACCATCGAACCCTATCTCATCGCCCTGTCGGCCATCTGCGTCCTCGCGATTTGGGACCTCGTGCAGCGGGTTGCGAAGAGAGGGGATGGCCAAGCGTCGCGCGTGATCCTTGAGCATCGTCCCGGATGACGATATCTTGTAACAGATATGCGTCTCCTTACCGGAAGAACCGATCGCTGCCGTTGCCTTGAATGGGGGTACCGTACATGAAACGCGATATCCATCCGGACTACGTGCCGACGACCATTAGCTGTGCCTGTGGGAACGTGGTTGAGACACGCTCGACGAAAAAGAACCTCCGCGTCGAGATCTGCGCGAACTGCCACCCCTTCTACACCGGCAAGCAGAAGCTCATTGACACCGCTGGACGCGTTGAGGCGTTCCGCCGCCGCTACAAGCTGACCGGTGCCCAGAGCTGACCGGGTATCGGTGACGGGCGGCATGCTCGTGCAAGTCGTTGCGATGACCCCTTCAGGCGCAAGGACGGAAACGGATGTTGGATCGCCTCGCCGCACTTGAGGAACGGTTCGATGAACTCGTGCGGCTTCTCTCCGACCCGGCGGTGGTCTCCGACATCCCGACGTACCAGCGGATCACGAAAGAGCACCGGCGCCTGGAGCCACTCGTCGAGACGAGCAGGAAGTACCGGACCACTCTCGCGAACATCGAGGAGGCCCGGCGGATCCTCGACGAGGAATCGGACAAGGAGCTCGTCTCCCTCGCCAAGGACGAACTGGAGACGCTCGAAGCGCAGCGGGATGAACTCGAACGGAAGCTCAAGGAGCTGCTCATCCCGAAGGACCCGAACGACGACCGGAATACAATCCTGGAGATCCGTGGCGGCACGGGCGGCGGCGAAGCCGGTCTCTTCGCCGGGGATCTGTTCCGCATGTACTCCCGCTACGCCGAGAGCAAGGGTTGGCGCCTCGAGGTACTGAGCAGCAGCCCCGCACCGGCTGGGGGGTTCAAGGAGATCATCGCGCTCATTGCCGGTGAAGGGGTGTACGGCCGGCTCAAGTACGAAAGCGGCGTGCACCGCGTCCAGCGCGTTCCCGTCACCGAGGCGCAGGGGCGCATCCATACGAGCACCGCGTCGGTCGCCGTCCTGCCCGAGGCGGATGAGGTGGACATCGAGATTGACCCGGCGGACCTGAAGATCGACGTGTTCCGGTCGAGCGGCCCCGGCGGACAGAGCGTGAACACCGCCGACTCAGCGGTCCGCGTCACCCACATTCCGACCGGGATCGTCGTCCAGTGTCAGGACGAACGCTCGCAACTGAAGAACAAGGCGAAGGCGCTCAAGGTCCTCCGGGCACGCCTCATGAACAAGGCGATCGGCGAGCGGCAGGCGGCGGAAGCCGCCGCCCGGAAAGCACAGGTCGGTTCCGCGGAGCGGAGCGAGAAGATCAGGACCTACAACTTCCCCCAGAGCCGGATGACCGACCACCGGATCAAGCTCACCGTGCACAACCTGAGCCAGATCGTGGATGGCGAGCTTGATGAGGTCATCGACGTGCTTCGGCTTGCCGACCGCGCGAACCGCCTGGAACACGTCGTCACCTCCGAGAACGCCTGACGCCGGGGCGCACGGGGCCAGGACCATCCCTTCCGACGCAGCAGACATCATTCCGACCGAAGCGAGGAGTCTCCCGGCGATGCTTCGTCCCTTCCTCGGCGGCGGTCGGAAGATCGCGACACCACGGGACCTATCATGATCGACCCGAGACTCATCCGGGAACAGCCGGACTTCGTGAAGGCGGAAATCTCCAAGCTCCATCTCGACGCGCCGATTGACGAGATCCTCCGTCTCGACGCGGAGCGCCGCGAGTTCCTCCGCGAAGTGGAGCAACTCAAGGCGAAGCGCAACGCCGTCTCGAAGGAGATCGGCGCGGCCAATGACGCGGCAGAGCGTCAGCGGAAGATCGCCGAGATGCGGGGCGTCTCGGACCGGATTGGCGAGCTTGACGACAAGGTCAGGCACACAGAAGAGGCGCTCAACGCTCGTCTCCTCGAGGTTCCGAACCTCCCTCATCCCAAGGTGCCGGTCGGCAGGGATGAATCGGAGAACCCGGTCGTCGCCACGGAAGGTGAACCGAGGACGTTCGCCTTCCAGCCGCGTCCCCACTGGGAGATCGGTTCCGACCTCGGCATCATCGACTTCGACCGGGGCGTGAAGTTGAGCGGTTCGCGCTTCTACGTGCTCCTGCGCGACGGTGCTCGCCTTCAGCGCGCTCTCATCGCCTGGATGATCGATCTTCACACGGAGAAGCACGGATTCAGCGAGGTATACCCTCCCGCGATGGTGCGCCGCCAGTGCCTCATCGGGACCGGGCAGCTCCCGAAGTTCGGCGATAACCTCTACCGTGACGCGGAAGAGGACTACTGGCTCGTGCCGACCGCCGAAGTGCCCGTGACGAACCTCTATGCCGAGGAGATCATCGGGCCGGGGAAGCTTCCCATCTACCACGTCGCCTACACCCCGTGCTTCCGGCGGGAGAAGATGTCCGCCGGGAAGGACGTGCGCGGCATCAAACGCGGCCACCAGTTCGACAAGGTGGAAATGGTCAAGTTCGTCGAACCGGAAAAGTCGGACGAGGAACTCGCTTCACTCATCGAGGCGGCGCGGGAGGTATGCCGAAGCTTGGAGCTTCCGCACCGCCTCGTCCAGATGTGCACGGGCGACCTGAGCTTCACCGCCGCCATGAAGTACGACATTGAAGTCTGGGCGCCCGGCTGTCAGGAGTGGCTTGAGGTCAGCTCGTGCAGCAACTTCCGCGACTTCCAGGCGCGACGGGCGAACATCCGGTTCCGCCGGGAGCCAAAGGCCAAGCCGGAGTTTGTTCACACGCTGAACGGGTCCGGCCTCGCGCTGCCCCGCGTCATGATCGCCATCCTTGAGAACTACCAACAGGAGGACGGCAGCGTCGTCATCCCGGAAGTGCTGCGCCCCTACCTGCGCGGACAGGAGCGCATCGTCGCCAATCGGTAGCGGCGAGGTCGGTTCACCCCAGCGGTCTGAGCGCGGTCAGAGGGACCAGTGCCGGTGCGGCGTCGTAGCGGGTGGTCAGGCCCGGCAGAGACCGTTGAGCGCCTGAAGCTGGCTCACGCGCCCCATGACGATCATCTGCTCCCACGCCTTCAGAAGCACCTGCCCCTGACGAGATGGACGATGTCGGACGGCACGAATCATACCGACCGTGCGTAGCATGGTCAAGTTCGCCGGGGAGCCCTATCACCGGGCGCGCACGTTCCCTTGTTGCCGGAGAATGGATCGGTCGGTCGGCATGTGGGCGCGCGCTCCTCGACAATCGGCTTGGGGAGACGTATCTTTAAGTGTTTGGTTCATTCGGGATGTCACCCCACAGCACCCGCACGACGGAGGGCGCGTGGTACGCAGCATGACCGGGTTTGGCCGGGGTCAGGCGACGGAGTCCGGCTACACGATGACCGTGGAAGTCCGATCCGTCAACAACCGATATACGGAGACAACCGTTCGGCTGCCGCGCGCCATGGCAGACCTCGAATCGTACGTCGTCGGCAGGGCGCAGAAGCGCATCTCGCGCGGCAAGGTCACGGTGAGCGCATCCATCGAGAGCCCCAACGGGAGGGAGACCGGTGGCGGCGGCGAAGTCGTCGCCAACCTGGCACTCGCCGAGAGCTACAAGAAGGCGCTCGAATCGCTGCGGGACTATCTGGGCTTCGATGGGCGCGTCGATCTGCACACGCTGGCGCGGTTCACCGACGTCTTCGTCGTGAGAGAGACGGGATTCGACGAGGAGCTGGCGACCCGATTGCTTGACGCGTCGCTCAGTGCGGCGCTGGACGAACTCGAGGCGATGCGCGTCCGAGAGGGGCAAGCGCTTGCGGCGGACTTCCTTGCGCGCATCGAGCTGTTGTCGCAACAGCTCGCACAGGTGGTCGAGCGCGCGCCGTTGCGCGTCCAAGAGGCGCGGCAGAAGCTCCACGAGCGCATCGCTGCGCTGCTCGGCACGGACATCGTGGATGAGCAGCGCCTTGCGATGGAGGTCGCGATCATCGCCGACCGTTCCGACATCACCGAGGAGTGCGTCCGCCTCCAATCGCACCTCGACCAGTTCAGGAAGCTCATGGAAGAAGACGCGCCAGGGCGGAAGCTGAACTTCCTGCTGCAGGAGATGAACCGTGAGATCAACACCATCGGCTCGAAATCGAATGACGCGGTCATCGCGCACACGGTGGTCGAGATGAAGGACGAAACCGAGCGACTGCGCGAGCAGGTGCAGAACGTGGAATGACAGACAGGCGCAGGTGCGAAAACTCCGTCCTGTGTTCGAGCCGGGTGCTTCGTTTCGCGCCGCACAACCTCCAACAAGGGCGTCGTTCTGAGTGCCAGCGAAGAATCTCGTCGCAGTAACCCACGTCCCGTCCGCACTCCAGGAAGGCCACCGGTATCCGTTAGAAGGAGCAGGGGATGGTCAAGCCGCGAGGATTTGCCCTGGTGATCTCCGCGCCGTCGGGAACCGGGAAGTCATCGATCACAAAGGGTGTGCTGGAACGCGACGAGCGGTGCGTCGTGTCGGTCTCGGCGACGACGCGGACGCCTCGCGCGGGAGAGGTGACCGGAAAGGACTACTTCTTCGTCACTCGTGAGGAGTTCGAGCGGAAGCAGCGGGATGGCGAGCTCATCGAGTGGGCGGAGTTTGCCGGGAACTACTACGGCACGCCGCGTGCGTTCGTCGAGAAGGTGAAAGCGCACGGCGGCGTGGTGATCCTCGACATCGACATTCAGGGGGCGGCGCAGATCCGCCGGACGATGCCTGATGCGGTAATGGTGTTCGTCGCACCTCCGTCAAAGCACGCCCTTGAGCAGCGCCTCCGCAGCCGCGGCACGGAAAGCGAAGAGGCGATCCAGAAGCGGCTGGCCCGGGTGCCGACCGAGCTGGCTGCGGCGAGGGAATACGATTACCTCGTGTTCAACGATGTGCTCGGAGATGCTGTCCAGGCGGTCTTGGAGATCATCAACGTTGAGTCGCGTCGCACCTCGCGGATGGTCCTTGACGGGGACTGGCTCGAAGCGTGACGCGGATTC
>Ga0315282_10012551_pt1 | contig 12951 bp, 13 predicted proteins | sample YL17G07_20_MG_FD_203693 | JGI IMG/M metagenome (GOLD analysis project Ga0315282, IMG submission 203693) | Sediment microbial communities from Yellowstone Lake, YNP, Wyoming, USA - YL17G07_20 | ecosystem: Environmental > Aquatic > Freshwater > Lake > Sediment | place: USA: Wyoming | collected...
GACCGGGCCACCAGGCTATTCGGAGGCTTCGCTCGATCTCGTCTCTGTATTTGTTGAAGACCCTTGCAATCTCTAACATAGCCGCATTCCCAACGGCGTTATCGCCGACTCCATAGTGCCAGGAATCGTAGTGTCCATGCAGGAGGATGAAGCTATCGGGATCCTTCGACCCCCGAATCTCGGCGACCGGGACGAGGCATCTCTTCCAACCTTCATCCAGCCGAGTCGTGATCTCAACTTGGAGGTCGCCTTTCTCAGCCTTCTCTTTCAGGTATTCACCGTTCACCCTATTCACGTTCGCCAAGGGGGTCCTAGGCTTCGTCCTGATGTTGTCCCGCGTCGGAGTTCCCCATATCGGGGTTGATATGCCTTCGTGAATCCTCTCTCCAGGATGGATCGTGATCTGACCTATCGCGCCACTCTCTTCAAAGAAGCGAACCGCCTCAGGCATCACGGATAAGCCTTCGGTAAGGACTATTCGGCCGCGTACGTCAATGTCTCGGCGGGCCTTCAGGTCAAAGATTTCTGTTGTGTCACGCGCCCAGCTAGATGGGACATAGACAACGTTGCCTTCAATGTGCCCAGAGGCAGAGAAGGAGGGCGGCTTCGCCCAGATCAACTTCTCTTCAGGGGCAATAACTCTCACCTCGGCAGACAGGGGAATGCTGAGGTATAGCCTCGGCTCGTACAATTGCACGCTCACATCCCATTCTCGAAGCCTCTTCACGAGAAGGGTTGCCGCTCTCCGCTCATCTTCGCTACCAGAGGTTCTGGCAAGCTTGGAGAACTCCTGAACCAATCTCCATGGCTCTTCTATAGAGACCTCTTCCAGCAACAACCTTTCAAACCTTGAAAGCTCATTTCCCTTCAAATGAAACACCTCATAATCGGCTAAGTCTTCCAGCGGTCGTCAGTATAGCTTCTCGATTCCCAGATAGAAGCCGAACGCCTAACTTCGCCACCCATTCACTGATTATTGATTTAATTCAAATACAGCTTTTCTGTGCTCATCTCAGATTAAAAGTTAAGGCTGAAGGCGAACCCGGAATAGGTCTAATTCAAGTCTTCGGGAAAGGCGGTTCACCGATTATCTCCTTAGAGAGTTCAAAGGCTTTCTTGACTCTCCTGCTATCTCCCTTAAGCAGGAAAGTTCTTGATCCTTCAGCACCATTGACCCCGCCGCCCCCTATGTTGACTGCTGAGACCCCGGTCAGTATCTCGAACGCCTCTATCTCCGTGACTATCTTTCCTGCGACAGGCATCATACCGATCTTCATCCCTGTAGATAGATCAACCTGGTCAACCCCCAACTTCCCAACAATATCTTGCACAGGTGTTTGGACAAGCTTCTCCAAGCCGATGGGCACGATGAAGTTGACACCTCTACCCATGAGCGTTCCTATCAAGAGACCTATTGTTCCCGAGGTGGGAGAGCCAACATAGATTCCAGCCATACCGAAGAGGTCAAGCGCATTCGCACCCTTGATCAACACATCATCTCCACGTATTCTTTGGATCGCCTCCTCAAGACCCAGGTCTACAACCCTGCCTTTCTCAAGGACCACATCCGGAATCTGTCTATCCGGCGGAGGGGAACCGCCGAGAAGCCCAGGGAGAACGACACCTCTCCTGAAATTGGACTTGTCAATCTCCTTCCCCAGGATCTCCTCAGCCACATAGCTGTTTGTCGTTCCTTTCACGATAACGACCATACCGGATTTCAGTGCCCTGCGAACCTCGGGAAGCGCAGCTACACCTTTCCCGATTAGACGCTTACACTCAGAGGAAGTCAGAACAACTACAGCCTTCAAGCACAGTCACCAGAAGAGTTCTCATTAAGAGCATATTTATCGGTGATGCTGAATCTCATCAGTCAAAAACACCTTTCAGTGGTAGCCCAACCATAATAGCCTGTCCACAAAGAGCCAGAGAGAAGTAGGACGGAAACCTGAGATAGCAGTTAGAACAAATGGAGGATACGGAGATCATTGGAAGACCCTGAGAGAGAATTGACGAGAACAGGATGTGCTTCACGCACAGTAGACCCAGTTGAAGTCATCAGGGATATCCGAAGAATGCTAGCCGAGCAGACAGGAAAAGATCATACCGCGCTTGAAGAAATCAGCTCAGAGAGTAGAAACGACCCATTCGGAGTTCTAATCTCAACAATACTCTCCCAGAGGACTAGAGACGAGAACACACGAAAAGCATACGCAGCACTCTCAGAGGTCTATGGGCGTGCGGATGCGCTGGCAGAAGGCGATCTCAAGCGTATAGAGCAGCTCATAAGACCCGCGGGGTTTTACAGGGCAAAAGCACGCAAGATAAGGGAAGTCGCAGGAATAATCTCTCGAGACTACAAAGGAAAAGTCCCTGAGAACATCGAAGAACTACTCCGTCTCCCAGGCGTTGGGAGGAAGACAGCGAACTGTGTACTGGTCTATGGTTTCGGTATACCAGCTATCCCAGTAGACACCCATGTCCACAGGATCTCAAATAGGATCGGATTGGTTGAGACAAGGAGTCCAGAGCAGACAGAGACAAAGTTAAGGGAGATCGTAGACAGAAGATACTGGCTGAACCTCAACGAACTGTTCGTCAAGTTTGGGCAGGAGATCTGTAGACCAATCGGACCCAGATGCGCAATATGCGACTTAAAGGCTACCTGCAAGTACTACAATGAAGTTGTATCCCGGACGGGCTCTTAGGACGGAGGGGAAGCAGAAAATAAGCAGAGAATCCACATATCTATGTCTGGACAGCCTGATAACCTCATGAATAGCCGGAGGATGGAGCTTGGTGGGAATGCCAGCAGCATCTGCAGAGACTTGCCTCTTATGCAAGACAAGCAGGCTTCTTTGCGGAAGATCTAGGTGCCCTCTGATCGAGAAATGGAATGCCCTAGCTCCCATAAAGGAGATCAGATTGGGTGAGGAGTTGAGAGGGGCCTCACCGCCCAGCTTCTTCGTCGGACAGCAGGGATACCCAAAGGTTCTAACAGGACCCTTACTGCCCGCACTATCGTTCGGACAAGAGACCCTCATCCTTGACGAGCCTGAGCTATGGTACGGCACGCCGCTAAGCGAGATCGTAAAGTATCGTTCGATACTTGTCCGATCATCGAGAAGGACGAATGTGAGGGATCTTGATTATCCTCTGATCCATAAATCCCATGAACTCGCGATGGCCTCAAGACCAGTTGAGATAGAGGTGAAATTCGAGAAACCGCCAAGGGTGACCATAGAGTTCGACGCCTCATCGCAGCCTTGGGGACCGATTGGTACAACTAGAGACATCCACATTGCTGAGAATCCTGGGGCGATAAAGAGCATAGAGAGAGCCTACTATGATGGCGACCTCAAGGCGAGAAACGCGGTAGAAGAACTATACCGTTCAGGCGTGACGGTCAACCAGCTCCAGAGAGTCCTCTCCGCAGGCATGCTTGGGCTTAAACGTAACCGGCGACTTGTCCCAACCAGATGGGCAATCACGGCCACCGACGATATGATAGGGCGAGGACTCCTAGGAAGGATAAAGGACTATCCAGAGATGGGCAGTTACCAGGTCTTCCAATCTCACTACCTCGACAACCACTTCTACATCCTTCTCATCCCGAGCAGCTGGATGTTCGAGCAGAATGAGGCCTGGTACCCCGGATCAGCATACGTGCTCGGAGAACGAGCAGTAGTGGTCTCAGACTACGAGTTCGGCGATGGAAGGAAGGAGTACGCGGCCAAGACGGCAGGGGCATACTATGCGGCAAGGCTTGCCACACTCGAGTATCTGATAAGAGTGAGAAGGCAGGCTGGTGTCGTTGTCTTTAGAGAGGTTAGAAGCGGATACATAGTCCCACTGGGGGTATGGCAGATAAGGGAGAATGTAAGACAGGCGTTCAGGGAAAGACCTGCCGAGTTCTCAAGTCTTCAGGAAGCATTGGCGTTCATCAAGCCAGGCCTCAAAATACCTATCGAAGAATGGACCCATCAAAGCAAGATATTTGATAAGCTAATCCATCAGAGAACACTTCTCACTTATTTCAGGAGAAATACAAGCAGAGAATAAAGACACCACTATCCCCGAGGAAAATCGAACATGCAGAGGAAATGCGCTGGAGACCAATAGACCAATTCGAGAAGGAGACAGGGTCAGAAGTAGTCGAGGGATAAGGTTCACATTCGCTGAGGCGAGCGGATTCCTAGAATAGGATTGAGGCTATCCCAGAGAGAATAAAGGCGAGACCCGCCAGCCTTCTCAGACGGGATATTGAGATGAAGCGATAGAGTTGGCTACCCACAAGAAGAGATATTAGAGTTACAATGCCCAAGGAAACCAAGGCGCCGGCAAGCACAGGGAGCGGCGACTCATATTCCGCTGCAAGCAAGCCTACCGCAATCTGCGTCTTATCCCCCATTTCTGAGAAAAGAACAAGACTGAAAGTCTGCAGAAATGGTGCCCCTATCATCTTCCTCGACTTCTCTTTCCCATTCTCCCTCTGGATCAGATAGTAGACCCCGAGCGAGAAGAATAGAAGACCCGATATGACACGAATAGTCTCATGAGAAACCAGCTTTGAGAGGAATTCTCCAGATAAAACGGCAATGGAGTCCGCGATGAGAAAGGCGAGCATGGCTCCTGCCATGATACTGAGCCACCTCTTGCTTTGAGAGCAGAGAGCAAGAACAGCGAGTTGAGTCTTGTCCCCGATCTCAGAGAGACCTACAAGCAGCAACGAAGCCATGAAACTCTCAGACATGTATCTAACCCCTCCAGGTGCGAATAGATTCTGGCGCAGCATAAAGAAGCAGAAGGTCAATAATGATTGGCTCTAATATGGTCACTTCTAACATTTATTTGCGGTCTCCCTTTTCACGCAGGAGCTTCCTTCTGATTGAAGGATTCGAAGAGTTGAGGATTTCGGTTTCTAGCACTCGTAGAAAGGAGACTAGGGGAACCTCTGTCCCTGCAATACAGCGGAGAGTTCATCGAAGTTTGAACCTATCTCAGGAATCGACAGTTCCTTCTTTGACAGGACACCCATGTCTTTCAGACCTGAACCTGTTGCTAGACACACGATGATATCATCCCGACGGAGCCCCTCTTCCTCGGAGTATTTCCTCAATCCCGCAAGAGAAGCCGCACCTGCCGGCTCAGCGAAGACTCCCTCCCTACGAGCCATCAGGCTCTGAGCCTCAAGAATATCCTCATCCGAGACGACCACCATCTTCCCTTTCGAGCCAACTAATGCTCTGATCGCCTTCTTCCCATCTAAAGGAAAGCTTACATTGATGCCGCTTGCGATCGATCTGGCATCGACAGGAAGTATATTCTCTCTTCCTGCTCTGAAGGAATCCGCCACAGCAGAGGCATTCTCTGATTCAACCCCTATGATTCGAGGAGAACCTTTGCAGAATCCCAGCCTCTGGAATTCTCTGAAACCTTTCCAGATTGCAGCCGCAAGTCCACCAGTGCCTACTGGAGCAAAAACGTAATCCGGGCTTTTCCAGCCAAGCTGTTCACATATCTCATAGGCTATCGTCTTACTCCCCTCAATCTTGTAGGGATTGACTCCCGGGTTGGCATTATACCAGTTGTATCTGCGGCAAGCCTCAGCAAGAAGCTCTGCCTGCTCACTCATTGTACCGCGAACTTTGACCACCACAGCGCCATACATAGCTATCTGAATCAACTTGGCTATAGGGGCTGAGGGAGGAACCACGACAAAACTCTTCAGGCCAGACTTAGCCGCATATGCCGACACAGAGCATGCCGCGTTACCGGTAGATACAATGGAGATTACATCATATCCTGCTTCCAACGCCCTGCTAGCCATGACAGCGGTCTCTCTGTCCTTGAATGCTCCCGTCGGGTTCCTCGTCTCATCTTTGAGATATAGATTCTTTAGTCCCAAGTCCATGGAAAGACCGGTAGCGCGAAGCAGCTCTGTCCCTCCCTCTCCGAGAGTGACGATCTTATCTTCCTTCACGATAGGCAGTAGCTCTCTATACTTCCAAATAGATCGAGATCTGCCTGTGAATGCTGTCTTAGGAAGATCTTCCCTAACTCTCTCATAGTCATACTCAACTTCGAGAGGACCGCCACATTCTTCACATCGGTACAAGTCAGGCTGAGGAGGCATGCGTCTGCCACAATCAATGCAATACAGGTTCTGAACATAAGTGGGCGTTTCCTTCACCTGCCGTTCTTGGCTTCGAGATGTCTCTCGTTCCTCTTAAGAGCTTCAATTAGGCTTCAAATAGCCAATGTTACCATGTCCTTCCACAGGATTCTAGGCTAGATGAGGACTCCCAGCACGAGCAAAGATGCCAAGCACAATAGAGAGTTCACGATCTTACTATTGCTCTTGAATTTTGCAAGACGAAAGTCGCATTTATGACCTAGGAAGAAGCTGAGAGATGTCCCCCAAGTCCTCACACCTTGGAAGGTGATAGCATCGGATACCCAGTGGGAAAACGTGCAGAAGAATCCCACTAATGGTGAAGCCCGAAAGAGTACGGCTATCAACGGGAAAATGACTAGGACTGAGATCAGGCTGTGGGTGAGCCCACACCTGTGATCCAATACACCTTTGAGGGATAGGTCCATGTCCGGGAGGACACCGAGTATGGCACCCTCGAGAAGCAAAAGGAGGCTTCTAGGAACTCCTACATAGAGAAGAATGGGCAAGGATGAAAAGGGGTCAAAGAAACCCAGCGCCAACCTTATTCCTGAAGGGGCATGAACCCAAACCGCACCCAATATTGCTGCGAAGGCTACTCCAAGAAACGCATGTGTCGGCTTCTGCAATCAGAACCAACTCGCCCACATGATATCTAACTCGCCCACATGATATCTAACTCGCCATAATTCAGAGGACACCCTAAAGCAGCAGTTCCAGTTGACGCGGTTGTGAACCAGGGGATAAGCTATCTCGCAAGAGGGGAGAGCGATCGGAGCTCCTCAACAATTGGAGGCAATACCCCCGAGACATAGTCCACCTCGTCCTTGGTCGTCCATCTTCCGAGGGTAAGCCTCAGAGATCCCCGGGCATCCTCAGGCTTCAACCCCAACGCAAGGAGGACATGACTTGGTTCAGCGGACTTTGAAGAACAGGCGGATCCAGTGGAGGCTGCAATTCCTTTATCATCAAGCCTCAGCAGTAGAGCCTCACCCTCGATGTATTTGAAGCTGAAGTTTGCGTTGTTCGGCAGCCTCTTCGTCGGATGACCATTAAGGCAAGTATCCCCGACTTCCAGAATTCTCGAGATCAACTTATCTCTCAGAATGGTGAGCCTAGGACTCTCTTTAGGCATCTCCTCTTCTGCGATTCTGCAAGCCTCCCCGAAGCCGACGATGCCTGCCACATTCTCGGTACCAGACCTCATGCCCCACTCATGGCCACCACCATGAGCGAGAGGCTCCAACCTTATCCCTTCGGAGATGTAGAGTGCCCCGACACCCTTCGGACCGTACAGTTTGTGAGCAGAGACCGACAAGAGATCGACCCCGAGCTCCTCCACGTTCACAGAGATCTTGCCTATGCTCTGTACGGCATCAGAGTGGAAGAATACCCCTTTCTCTCTGCAGATCTTTCCTATCTCAGCGATCGGCTCGAGCACACCGATCTCATTGTTCGAGTGCATGACAGATACAAGTAAGGTATCGCTTCTTATCGCTCTCTCGACGACAGCAGGATTCACCAAGCCATACCTATCAACAGGCAGCAACGTAAGCTCGAAACCTTGGGTCTCCAGCCACCTAGCGGAATCGAGGACGCAATCGTGCTCGATCGAGGATATTATGATATGTCTACCCTTCTCCTTGTTCGCGAGAGCGATCCCTTTCAACGCCAGGTTATTTGACTCCGTCGCACCCGAGGTGAAGATAATCTGGGCGGGATCCGAGTTCATGATGTGAGCTACTTTTTCTCTCGAACCCTCGAGCGCCCTTTTTGCTTCGAGACCAAAGCTGTGGATCTCGGAGGCATTCCCATAGAACTCGCTGAAGTAAGGGAGCATAGCCTCCAATACGCGTTTATCAACGGGCGTCGTCGCAGCATAATCCATGTAGATACGTCTCAATCTCGTTCCCCTCATAGAGCAGGAATCTTGAAGAGAAATCAGATAATATTCTAAGGAACCTTACAGATCAATCCTTCGGATATTCTTGAATATTAGACCATCAAACTGAATCTTCAACCAGCATTAGGGAGGCGAATGCACTACGCCCCCACAGAACCTCGTGATATATTCGACGGAGATCAATAGGGATCGTTTCAGATAATCGAGTTCGATTCCTGGCACACCACAAGCAAGAATAATGGTGGACTTGGTTGTAAGCTGAACTTTTGATCGCTCCGCATCCCTGTAAGGGTAGATTGCCAGAAGACCGTCCCGATCGCTAATCACGACTTCTCCTCCTCTTAGGACGATTGGCGAGGTCATACCTATGCCGAGGAACGCCTCGCCCTTCTCGGAGAAGCGAAGAGTCATCGAGCCGTGAGTCTGATCTAGGTCAAAAGCAGCCAAGGCTATGCCAGTCTCTATCGATGCTAGGTTGTAGGTGTCGACAAGCGTGTTTATGGAAGGGATATCTCCTCCTCTGAGCACCCTTCGGATGAGAGCTTCCCCAGCTGGACGGATCTTCGTCGCATCGATACCAATTCCCCAGAAGAAGTCTCTATAAGCTCGAAATACCGGGCGGTCTTTCAACGTCACTAAGTCGTATTGAGATCGCAACTTCGCCAAGATCTGCGCCTTAAGGCTGAGGAGGTCTCTTGAATGCGACTGAACTGTGACATCTTGAATGTTCACATATGGAACAAGCAGATCCGGGTACCGCTCGCTAACCGCTTCTTCAATGTATAGATCCACCGTTGAGACCTCTGAGGAAACATCTATGTCCTGACAACTCACCCTATTACACTAACTGTGCTCTCCAGCATTGCCGGATACATGGCAACATCATTAGAGCATTCCAAATCTTCCACATCTTTCTCATGACAGAACTGAAGCTGGTGAGCCGAGACTTCCTCCTGTGGGTTATGAGAGAGTTCAGGAAGGAACTTGGCAGAGAGAGAGTTCAAGCCTTCTTTTGAAGGCTTGATGAGGACTGCGACATTGGGAGCTATGAGCATTAGATCCTTGAAGCTAGATCTCTTAACCGAGCTATCCTCTTGGGAGTCGCAGGATGCGTCATGAAGAGCTCTGTGAGGGAGCCACCCTTGAAGGGGTTAATTATGTATAGTGGAGCGAGTGCAGGATTCGAGGTAGATGGGTTCATCGGGCGCCAGCTCGCGTAGGAGCTGATCTTCTCAAGAGCGCTTGCGAGCGCTAAGGGTTTGCCTGAGAGTAGGGCCCCACTTTCATCAGCAGCATACTCCCGCGTACGTGAAATTGCCAACTGGATGATAGAGGCTGCTATAGGAGCGAAGATCAGCATGAGCAATCCACCGAAACCATTCCCTCTTCTATCATCCCTACTTCCGTAGCCGAGTGATGAGTAGTAGAACATCCGTGCCATCATCGTAATGGCTCCTGCAAGAGTTGCAGCAAAGACCATTGTCAGCGTGTCGTAGTTCCTGACGTGAGAGAGCTCGTGACTGAGCACGCCCTCAATCTCCTCGTCATTCAGCATTTTCAGGAGACCTGAATGCACGCAGACTGAGGAGTGACTTGGACTCCTTCCTGTTGCGAAGGCATTGGGAACATCATTCTGGGCAATATAGATCTTCGGCTTAGGGATACCTGCTCGCGCCGCTAATGACTCAACGATCCGGTGAAGCCGGGGAGCATCCGCGTCGGAGACCTCCTTTGCCCTCGTCATGGTGAGTACGATCTTGTCCGAGAAGAAGTACATTAGGAAGTTCAGAACCCCAGATAGGAGGAGTGCGAAGAGCGGATCGAAATCCAAGACGTAGCTTACGCCCACTAGGAACCCGGTGAGTATGAGGACGAGAAGTCCGGTTCTGAAGAAGTTCTGCATCATATTCTTTTTCCACCTAATACATTCACAGATATATCACCAAGGGACATATTTAGGTTTAACTCAACCCTAATCCAAAATGAACCTCAGGAAGATTGATTGATAGTTTCGGGAAATGGGAAAAACGAGCCGAGGGTTTAAACCTTTTGATCCCTGGTTCTGTTGACTTGGCGTTTGGTAGGGTTTTACACAAACTTATCAAAAGACATCCAAGCGACCCGCTGCGGCAAAGAGAATTGCGGCTTGCAAGAACTGGCCTAACTAGATCTGGACTACCCTCTTCCACCCGGGCGGCGAACATCCCCCGACCCTCGCGCTCGAGGGCTTCGCGGTTGGGCATCAATCGCTCCCCTGCCCGTCGCACCCTCAACGAGGAAATGACGCGGATCAACAGTAGCACGCCAAACCGTACCCAGAAGGCAATCCGAAAAATCTGCCCTCCATTCATACAAGATTCTTTCTTGAACCTACCGAAACTGAATTAGAAGTTACCTCAGGATACAGGTTTCCAGACTATCCCCAGTTCATCAGCCTTGTCATACGCCTTCCGAATCTCTTCCCCCGCCGGATACCTGTCGATCTCGGCGTACTTTGGGTTCCCAGGAACGAGGTGCGACGGTCGATACTGCTGCATTATGTTTACGAGAGCCTTAGGGCAGTTCTCGGCGATCCATTCGAGTGCTGGCATGGTGCAACAGTCCAGGTGGTTTGGGAGGATGAGGTGCCTGATGATCATCTCTCCGCTACCCCTGTCGTGAGCGATCTTATGGTTCCTTGAGACGACATCGAAGTAGTCCGGGATACCTGAAAGGCGAAGAGCACACCGGTCGTTCCCATATTTTAAGTCGGGCAGCCAGAAATCCATTAGATCCAAGATTAGATCCATCGACTCTGCGGAACAGTACATGTTCGAGTTCCAGAGTATCGGGACATCTACATCAATGTATACGAACGCCTTAAGGATGGAGGGAATGTTCGGCGTCGGCTCTCCGCCTACCAGATTTATGTTTGCAGCACCCGCTCGGCTCAGGGAAGAAAAGATCGATGCAAGTTCACTCGGAGACACCTCCGTCCCGACGTCAGGGTTGGTTGAGATATCATAATTCTGGCAGAAGACGCACCCGAAGGTACATGAGGAGAAGAATACTGTACCTGACGGGATAAGGGGTGGTTCCTCACCCATATGTAGGAAAGCGCTTGAGACATGGGCATTAACCCCCAGCCTGCAGAATCCCCGTTCTCTCTTAGAGCGATCAGCAGAGCACCTTCTATGGCACAGGTGGCAGCTTCTAGCAATCCTATCCGCGATCTCAACCTTCAAGTCCAAGTAGGAGAAGTGGGGCACCCTCATCTCGTCAAGGGAAACGTCTCCTAGGTCAACTTTCTTCAGCAGATCCAAGAATGGTAATCGCAAACCTTCATGTACATTCCAGAGTTCAGACAACGAGAGAGATGGATCTACTTCTGCAGTCAGCCTCTTCGCAACTCGATATCTTGCAGGAAGATGACCGTCGAGTATACCATAGTACCTACTTAGTCGACGAAAGACCTCACTGGACTGATTGCCCGCTTGTAGTTCCAAAGGTCGGTGCATCCATCGATTCCTGCTATCATCCATCTCAATGGTTTCGCTTTCGGAGATAGTAAGTCAGAATGCCACAGATAGTCTTGGCATCCCTTATCTTCAACTCGAAGATCATCTTCAATACCTCAGATAGGTCTAATTTCACCACTTCAATGAATTCATCCTCATCCGGACTCGCTCCAGTCTCAATGAGATCTGTTGCCAGATAGATGTGTATCAGCTCACTACTATAACCGGGTGCAAGATAGAGAGTCAACAGTTTTTCCAATCGCCCAGGATGATAGCCGATCTCCTCAACGAGTTCACGGCGCATACAGTCCTCCGGCGTCTCATCGAGGTTAAGGGTTCCAGCAGGAATCTCCAAGAGAACCTCCCCAGCCGCATGCCTGTACTGCTGGACCAAGACCACCGCATTATCGTTAAGCAAGGGTACTGCAGCTACAGCCCCGCGATGCTCAACGACCTCCCGGTCATAACTCTTTCCAGAGGGTAAGAGAAGAGAGTCCCTCCTGAGACTCACTACCCTGCCTTCATAGATTCTCGTGGACTCAACGACCTTCTCCTCCAAGTTACCATGGCTTCCCATCTATCATCAACCTACTATTCTCCCTCTTCCGAGTGAACCTGCTCATTGGGCAACAGCTCAGAGATGCATATACTCGTGGAAAACTGATCTCTATCAGTGGAAACTACTTGCCCTCAAGAACTGAGTTTACTTCAGCCATCATCATCTCACGGATTTCTTTCAAATCCTCATCGGTATCGCCCTCAAAGCGAGCCACCAGAGCGGGCTCCGTGTTGGAAGCCCTTACCAGTCCCCATCCACGCTCAAACTCAACCCTAACCCCATCGATATCTGTGATCCCCATACCTTTCTTCTCGAAGCGATCCTTTAACGCCTCGACAATGAGGAATTTTCGGTCGTCCGGGCAGGGAATCCTGATCTCAGGGGAAGAGGGGTATGAGGGCAGAGCTGAGACTATCTCGGAGAGCTTCATCGAGGTCTTGGAGAGCATCTCGACCATCTTGAGGGCTGCGAATACACCGTCATCGTACCCATAGTAGTCCCTCGCAAAGTAGAAGTGCCCACTGATCTCACCAGCCAACGCTGCATTCTCCGCCAATAGCTTCTCATGGATATAGGAGTGTCCCACCCTCGACATCACCGGGATGCCTCCATGAGCCTCAACATACTCGACAAGCGCCCTAGAGCAGAGAGGGTTCAAGACAACCTTCGACCCAGGGAAACGATCGAGCACATCACGAGCAAAGATCATCAGAGCCGTATCGCTCCGAAATATCTTCCCTCGTTCATCGACGAATCCGACCCGGTCACCATCACCATCGAACGCCACACCCAAGTCCGCACCGTCCCTGACCACCTG
>Ga0315282_10012552_pt1 | contig 12950 bp, 14 predicted proteins | sample YL17G07_20_MG_FD_203693 | JGI IMG/M metagenome (GOLD analysis project Ga0315282, IMG submission 203693) | Sediment microbial communities from Yellowstone Lake, YNP, Wyoming, USA - YL17G07_20 | ecosystem: Environmental > Aquatic > Freshwater > Lake > Sediment | place: USA: Wyoming | collected...
GATCAGGGTAAGGTAAATTCGAGACTCGTACTCAGTCAACCCTAGACGGCAAAGTGCCGCCACCTCTTTCTCCTCAACCGCCATGACTATCCTTCACCAAACCCTTTTTAGAATACCAATTTGAACCATTTGAATCTAATCCAAGCTTTTAGATTCCTGAGTTTTTTGAGTACTGCGAATATTGGCGAATTCGCTCGCTCATCGGTTTGATCTCGGTGTTCGTCTCGCGCCGTATCGTTTCCATGCCATTCTGTACTGTATCAATAGATCTTTGTATAGGAGTAGTTGCATGATTGCAGTGCTACCAATTTTCGGCAGAAAAAAGGGGTCTGGTCTATTCAGACTGGTTCAGCCAGTCTGACCACTTTGTCGAGGCCAACCTTTTCCCTTTGAACTTGATGTCCAGACTCGAGTTTCTTGATTATTCTGCTGAGTTTGTAATCAGGAATGTCGAGTTGTTCTGCGATCGCTCTCTGATTCATGTTCTTGTTCTCTTCGAGTAAGTTGAGAATCTCTACCGCTGTTGATTTGGCTTCCATGTTCTTAGGGAATAATCGGAACAGTTCCACATCCATGTCTTGGATGAGTCGTTCTCTGGATACGGCCATTTTTGCAAGGTTTTTGTCTATGAGAGTTGTGTGGTCCTTGGTTTCATTCCATTTGTCTAAGCTCAGTTTGATGTATTGGAGGAATCTTCTGAACACTCCATGGCCGAGTTTGGCTAGGTACGTCAACGCGTCTTCAGTGAATGGGTAGAAGGTTTTGAACTTCCGCGTGTAGATTGAGAGTAGTTCCTGTGGGGTGAGTGGTTTGATTGTGATGGTGTCCATTTTGCCGAAGAAGAAGTGGCCGCGGAAAGTTTCCTCTTGGAGAAACAAGATGAAGTTCGTTTTCGCATTGGGGTCTGCCATTACGCTGCGCCAAAGCGTTTGCACTTGCTCTAGGTCCCCGACCATTCGTCTTCGGTCTGTTCGACTGTAGTCGGGAAAATCTATGAGAACGTATCGGTAACTTGGAAGGGTTTTCAATATGCTTGTCATTCTTGCTTGTCTACATCTGCCTTTCCCAAGTATAACTTCCGCGTCCTCTACGGGGAGTGTTCCTCCGTAATGATCGCCCATTCTCTGCAATCGAGCCAGATGATTTAACTCCTCTATATAGGATTGCATGATTCCACTTAGCCGGAAAGCTTCGGAATCTTGTAGATCTAGGAAGCGTTCGAGATCGGAGTAGTTGAGTGCCATCACTTGAGGCTTCGAGCTTGACATCTTGTATTTGTTCTCTAATACGATCATTACCGCCGCTTCAAAGTCGAATTCAAGGTCATGTTCCAAGGCTTGCATGGCAGATGTCTTGCCAACGCCTTGACAACCTACAACCGCTATCAATTCACGTTGAGATTTCGTAAGCCTGCGCGACAGGTCTTTGATCACTGGGGGCCAATAGTAATCCTGAATCGTCCAGGTCAGGCCTCTGGATTCAGCTGTCAGCTTATTCGCCCAATCGTACACTGCGTCTACAGAATAAGTGTTCAAGTCGGCCGGGGATGCAGCCATGGAAACATGCTCACGTTTCAAGAAATCGCTACACGGTCTTTTTAATCTGAGAGCTAGGTGAAACTATTCATAGCTGTTCGGCGTGTGTTTGCTGTTCTGTTTTCGTTCCACCAAATAGTCCTAAGATTGGTGAGTATGGAGAGGGTGATGAGTATACGAGGTGTGGGAAGAGAAGTTCTGTGGGGAAATTCAACTTTGCGGATACAAGAACTATTAGAAATGGCATCATTAGGAGTAGGTTTGAAAGATCACTTTCGAAATGGATGCAAGTCGTTTGATCGAAACAGGAATGAGGCGGAAATGAGAAAAAAGATCCATTCTGATGTGATGTTGATTGGACTCGTCATAGCGATTCCGAGGGTAGCGGTCGGGTTGTTAGACGTGGTTGGAGGGGACTTTGCCAGCGGTATTACTGCAAGGATTGTGAAGGTTGGTTCAACGATAGGACCGGTACAGTCTTCGCCTATTCGAAGCTTCCTTTAAGCGTCTGGTTCTTCACAGCCTTCCAGATGCAGTCCAAGATAAGCGTCAACGAATTGGCTGAAACCGTCAACCGTCCCTACAACACCATGTTCAGAGTTGTTAGGAGGCTGAGGATGAACATGTACCTAGCCGCCTCCAAGAACCTTGGGCTGAGGGGCATCGTAGAGCTCGACGAGGTTTACGTGAAGGCCGGTCTTAAAGGCAAGAGAGGCCTCAACAGGAGGCCTAGAGTTAGAGGTTTGAAACGTCGCGGCAGAGGAACCTACGCTTCGGATAAGCCTCCAATCTTGGGGGTGGTAGAGCGCGAAGGGTTGGTGAGACTTATCCCATTGGCTGATGTTGCTGCGAGAACCGTTCTCCGTCACCTTCTCAAAACCTTCGAGATGAAGGATCTGGAGGCCCTGTACAGCGATGATTACCCAGCCTACAACGCCCTCAGAAGCCTCAGCCGCCATGACACGGTGAACCACAGCCTAGGCGAATATGCAAGAGGCAGAGTCCACACAAACACGGTCGAGTCGGAATTCTCCATCTTCAGACCCTGGACCGCCACATTTAGAGGATACAGCAAAGAACACACCCACCTCTACACGGCTCACTACAATCTCCTCCGCAACACACGCCACCTAGACAGGGTTCAAAGAACCCTAGCTATACTCAACCCAACCGCATAGAGCCAAGCGCCATGTTCTTAACAAGAGCGTTTGATTGATACGTTATCCAAACCCATGGCGTCGGTGACGATTTGGGCGATTCTGAGAACATCTATCTGATCTTCAGAGCCTATGTTATAGATATCTACATCGCTCTTCCAGAATACGTCATCTAGGACCGATAGAAAAGCGTCGAGGCAGTCGTCGATATGGAGATACGACTTGGTTTGTGTTCCATCTCCCAACACCTCGAGTAGACGAGGATCCTTTCTGAGCTTCATGATGAAATCATAGATTACACCATGCTTTGCTCGGTTTCCTACAACATTTGCGAAACGAAATATGGCTAATCTAAGCGGTAGAAGTTGCGTATATGATGCAGCCAGGGCCTCACAATCAAGCTTAGTCGCACCGTATACTGAAATTGGCTGCAGAGGGCCATAATCTTCTGGCGTAGGAATCGTTGATGGTTCTCCGTAAATGGTGGACGTAGACGCGAAAACCATTCTTGTTGAGGCGCCTCGTTTTCTTATCGCTTCAAGGAGGTTAAATGTTGCTAGAAGGTTTTGTTTGAAGTGTAAGTTAGAGTCCTGAGCACCCACTCGCACCTCCGGATCTGCTGATAAATGAAAAACAAGTTCACAATCTTTGATTGCCCGTTCAATTGCAGCCAATTCCAAGAGGTCTCCTTCAACGAACCTAAACCGGGAACTCTTCATTGCATAAGTAAGGTTCGTCACGTCTCCCCCAGACAGATTATCGAAGCCCAGAACGTTCCAGCCCATATCCAGAAGTCTATCAGCAATGTGGTTACCAATGAAACCAGCGGCACCCGTAACCATAACTTGTTGGCGCAAACTCTTAACCCAGAAACCAAGATTCCGCAGCATGAGCATAAGACTTGCGACTTGGAGGGCAGCAGATACATTTTTGTCTTCTTGGCTACGTTACACCGCACACGATCCAGTGTTTATGCTCCACGTATCTGAATCGTGGAGAGGTACCTCTTCACTCTACTCTGTCAGGGCCTTCAAAGCGCAGACGCCAGGCAGCGAATCCCGGTTTACACCTGTATGATTGACAAACCCGTAGAGCTCAACCAGATACCTGCTTGATCTCAAACGTTATTCGAAGATCCTCCTGACTCCTTTCACTCTATCGAAGGCCCTGTCATTTGAGTAGATCTCCGTCAGCTTCAGCCGCTCCATCTGTGCAAGGTACACCCTGTCGAAGAACTCTAGACGCGGGCAGGAACGCTCAAGCTCCTTTGCCCTTTGCTCGTCGGCATAGGTTGTCTCAGACTTGCGCAGGCTCGGGTAAGAGTCAACCGCGCTCAAGAAGGCGCCCACCTCGCTTTTCTTCTTGTGATACTCGAGCCACGCGCGGACCTCCGCTATCACCAAGCTTGATGTGGCGGCCTCCTCGCCAGATTCGATCCTCTCCAGGATCCTCTTGGCTAACGGTCCGAACTGTGGATGAGCGGTTATGACGTAGAGAAAGATGTTAGTCTCAACGAACCTCAAGCGGTCACTTTCCCAGTCTCTTCCTTTTCGCGATGGCGGGAAACGTATTCAACCAAGCTTTCGCAAGTAGAGCGAGAAATGAATCAATACAGTGAAATCATGCATGACATCAAGAAGTTAGGAGAGCGCCAAGCTGAGATCAAAGGGCTTCAAGTAAGGATCATAGAAGAAATACGCAGATTAGAAACGGTCACTCCAACGAAGCCCATAGATGAAACTGCAATAAGAGACAAGTTGCCTCCGCCAGTCTTGGAGGCGATGTCTGAGGAAGACCGTCTGAGGGAAGAAACTCTGAAAGAGATCGATATGGTTGAAAAAGAGATAGAGCAAAAAAGAGAATTTCAGAAAGAGGTATGAATTCTAATGCGTAGGCTAGCATGCTTCCAGCATTCGATTTGAGGGAATTCACTTCTTCATACGGCATATCCTAGACGTTTCGTTACATCGTCAATTCTTTTTAGTTGCTCTTCGGTTAATGATTCCATGAGCGAAGGAAAAAACGCTTCTTCTTTCTTGGCGTGATCTGCTGTGTCGAATAACTGTATATTTTTGGTTTGGGCGGTAGGTGATTTTGTCTCGTTTCTTCTGATTAGCTTCTTGACCAACCTCGATCTGTATCTAGAAACTAATTCTGAGCGCTAATTTTGACACGCTCAGGTTCAACTAACCACATATTCTGTTTTGTTTAAGACTGCAATTGTGGTAGAATTGTTTCAGGAATTAGCTGCACCTCAAGCTAAGCGGATCTCAACGTTTGATCATTTCTGTGTAAAATGTAAGAGTAGACGAAGTTTCTGTCACGTAGCAGAGATCAGGACAAGACTTGGACAGAAGGCCTTACAGGGTTATTGTCGTGTCTATGGCTGCAAATCCATCAAGTTTCTCAGCAGTCCTGTGCTAGTGTCGATTCCACACAGACCAAGAAGTAACCTCTTGAATCAAGTTAGTACAGGCGCAGCCAAGACATCGAATGTTGGAAGACGTGATCTCATAGACAGGTTTGGCCTAGACCGGGTCAAAGCCGCTTTCACAAACATATCCGACATCCGAGAACTAGCGCAGATTTTTGGTTGTAACCGAGTAACCGTCTATCGAACAGCTCGAAAATTGAAGCGGATGCAACTTGGGCAAGTGATTCGTGAACCAACCGATGAATTGCTCCAGCAAGAAGATGCACAAAGATGGAGTGAATGGCTCAAGACCAGGTTGCCGAAACATTACGGATGGTTCGTTGGCGTAGTAGAAGAGATATGGCAAAAATGCTGGAACAAACAACACATCATAACAATCCTAAGCAAAGATGAACATGGAGAATCAAACATAATCCAAGCCCTAAACTACATCAACAATAACTTCTCGCAGGGAAAGAAGTTCAATGCAATAGTCACCCTGAGAAGCCTCATCCGATATGGATTCGGAGAGCCGGCATGGCTTCAACGCCATTTAACTACAAAAGGCAAGAAACCAAACCCTCGAAAGATCCCGGTCTTGCGGCTACCAGAATTTCCAACCCTATGGAACGAGACCATAGAACTTGCGAAACAGATAGCCCACGAGAATGAACGAGACGAGATAGAGCTGATCCTAAACATCAAGACGGCGACAGGCATGAGAACGGGAAGCATACGCGACGAACGAGAGCTCTGGGGAACCAGAATTGGAGAGGGAAAAAGCAGCATATACATTCATGCCGGCAACGTCGTATGGATGGTCTACTCTAAAGCAGGCGAAACATGGGAGATCTCTCTCCTCCCTGACAAAGTCAAGAAAATGCTGTTGAACTACGTACGGAGACATGGACTGAGACAAGGCGATCCACTGATAAAGATGAAAACTGCCCGTGCCAATCAGATACTTGCAGAAGCCAGTTCAAAGGTCTTGAATTACCGGCTGAGGCTTCACGACTGCAGAAAGATCTTCATCACATACCTAAAACGGGCAGGAGTCGGCATCGAAGATGTGGTTTCACCATCATGCTCATGCCCATTCGGAGTAACTTGGAAAGACGCGAACACAACCTACCGCCACTACCTAGAAATAGTCGACACAGACCAGATAGCAGCACACAAGAAATTCAGTGACGTGTTCTTCTCATGAATCCCCCCCAAAGGATGACGCGGCCGTTTTCTACATCTGTCGGATCTTGCCCGGCCGCGCTTGCATCTACTCGCCATCTTCTATCCTCTTTTGGTCATTCGACCTCGAGAAAAATCGTTAGAAATTTGACTGTTTAGGCCAAGTAGTTACGAACCGTTAGGTTACGAAATATGATGAAGATACCTAAATAGTTCGTTTACGTTACGAACGTTTACGAAACGTTACGATAGGAACGGTTTGGAAAGGTTACGAAACCATGGAAAAGCGGGGGCGCTATGTAACTACGAATCTGACGCCTGACGAATACGAGTTGATGAAGAAGACACGTGCCAAAGCAGGGCTCGGTGAGTATCAGTTCCTCAAAGATGCTTCAGGGTCCTAGCCTCGTCTTCATGTCGATGCGGCTAGGCCTTGATGAAGGGAGCGTCTATGGCTACGTTCTCTCCCTTCACCAGTCCGATCTTTCTGAACCCTTTCAGTAGGTGACCGATGATCTGCTGTAGACGTTTGACGCCTATCCTTTCTGGGAAACGTGATAGAACGCTTCTACCATAGGCGGGTTCATCCGCTTATAGAATACATTTGGCCAGAGTTGTCATAATTCCGCAATTCAAACTAATTGTGATAGCATTCTTAATCGTCGCAATAGTGATCATAAGGAGCAAGCTCCGCAATCCGCAAGTCGTTAACAGTAACTTCAAACCAGCGCTCCAAGGAGATATTTTCGGATGTCGATTCTATATGTTATCGCGTGACATATGAAGACGCTTATCATATCTTCCAGTAAGAGTACAGCCAAAATCGCTAACACGATTGGAATCGGCATTGCCATCAGGTAGACATCAGTGAAGAATACATAGGGGGCCTGCACAGCATACGCTGCTAAGACCGCGAGTGTCTGCGGAACTATCGACCTAGCTTTCATTCCACGGATTTTCGAGTAGAACAGTCCTGTGAAAAAGCCTAGGATTGCATTTCCACCCAATATGTACGGATTCGCTCTTGGAAGCCTGAACGCAGCTATTATGAAACCAAAGAATCCGACGAAGGCTCCTGAAACTGGGTCTACAGCGAGACCGGTCAAAATTACCGGAATCTGTGAGAAGTGAACGTTGACAACCGAGACATGGATAACCAACAACCCAAGCACATTCGCCAGTGCACTCATAGTGGCTACAAAGGCCACAATTCTACTCTTCGATCTCATTCACTACTAGCTCCTACAGACTCAATTAAATGCCGAGTAGCTTAGAAGTTCGTGGATACTCCTTCAACTGCTAGTGGCCGGGTGCCTGAGCGTGAGCACGTGTCTCAACCAGTTTCTTCAGATCTTCCGGAATATTTGGTTCGTACGCCACTTTGATTACCCAACGGAATATGTCTCTTTCAGTAATCATTCCCACAAGTTTATCGCCTTCGATAACGGGAAGCCTTCGAATGTCTTTGCGCACCATCTGTTCTACAGCTTCCCAGACCTGCGCTGAAGGCCCGACAGTGACAAGAGGCTTAGACATCATCTTTCCAACGACCATACCCAGCACATTTTGACCCTTTGCTGTCCTCGTAGAGATGTCTCGCTCTGTCAGGATTCCGACAGGCTTTCCCTTCTCGACGACAACTATGCTTCCAATCTTGTTCCTAACCATAGTGTGAAGAGCTTTGCTAACCTTGTCAGTTGCCTTCACTGATATGACGTTGGTGGACATTATGGCGGAGACAACTTCACTCGCGGGAGCAGGTTCGTCCAAGTTTTTCCTCTCGACCCTTGGGTGTACGGTCTCAGTATTTAGAAGGCTTCTGATGATTTCTCTTCCTTTTTCTTTTTAGGCTTCTTAACCATCCTAGGTTTGCCCAAGAAATTCGCCTCTAATCAATCCGAACCGGATGTCCTCGACCGTCATTTTTTGGCCATTCTGACGGTTTCAGATGAGTGGACGGTGAGATATGTTTTGTCATAACCTTCCTGCAGAGATTCTTGTGGGGTGAGCCACATATCACGCCCAACTAGTTTGACTCCGGTTATTGCGGATGCGTCAATAGTTAGGGCGCGTAGATCCTCTCTGGTCAGGCTGTGAACATCATTCCTACCTGCAAGCATAGTCAGTGTTTTCAGTTCTTCCGTAACCGCACTGATGTAGTTTGCAACTTTCTGTGCTCCTTCATCGATGTCTAGGTTTTTCGTCAACTCAGGGTTTTGAGTTGCGATGCCCCAATAACATTCGTCCTTGGCACATTGACCACAGACTCTACAGCCCAAGGCTACCAATACTCCTCTAGCTATCCCAACAACGTCCGCGCCAAGTGCCAGTGCTTTTGCAACATCTGCGCCGTCTCTTATTCCTCCAGACAATATCAGGCTGACGCTGTTCCTCAGCCCCACTTCTTCCAAGCTTTCAATAGCTTGTGGCAAAGCGGCGATTGTGGGCAGTCCAGCATGTTGAATAGCGACCGCAGGCGCCGCTCCTGTTCCTCCTTGCATGCCATCTAATGCTATAGCGTCTGCACCCGCTTGTGCCGCTATTTTCACATCCTCGCGTACTCTTCCAATAGCCAATTTGACTATGACCGGGACCCTATGGTCAGTGACCTCTCGAATCAGCTCGATATGTCTTGCCAGATCTTCGCCACTTCGTATGTCTAAGTGTCTGGCTGGGCTGAGAGCATCTGTTCCTACAGGTATTCTTCTGATGTTGGCAATGTCCTTCGTGACCTTCTTAGCCAGCAGATGCCCGCCCATTCCAGGTTTAGCGCCTTGCCCAATCTTTATTTCCACGGCATCAGCAGCACGCATGTATTCTTCCGAGACACCAAATCTGCCCGTTGAGTACTGCACGACCAGTTTATGTGCATACTGCCTCTCTTCAGGAAGCATACCACCTTCTCCAGTATTCGCAGCAGTCTTTGTGATGTTTGATGCTTTAGCAAGAGCTGTCTTTGCTTCTCGACTCAATGCACCGTAGGACATGGCGGCAATCATTATCGGGGTCTCTAGTTCCAGAGGTTTCTCAACACGATCATTGTCTCCTATTACGGTTCTCGTATTGCATGTTTCTCGATACTTGTCGAGGGGCGAGTACAGTAACTGCGCTGGAACCACAAGTAGATCGTCGAAATTTGGAAGTCGCCTATTGCTGCCGCCCCCTTGAACTAGGGCTTTGCCAGTACTTGCACGTTGGTGTATGTCATCTATTACGTCGAATGTCCATGTTCCTTTTACAAATTCTTCCGGCTCAGCCGGTCGTATCTTGATTGCTTTTGTGGGGCAAACATCTTGGCAGTTTCTACAGCCGACACACACTTCTTCATGAGCTGGGTATGGGGAGGGAAAAGGTTGTTTTAGTCTAGCCTCCAAGGCCTTGACTGGACACGATTTAACGCATAGTAAGCATCCCATGCATTTGTAGCGGTCGATCATGATTTCGTAGGCGTATTTTATTGTCCTAACAGGCATTTTTCATTACCTCACATTAGCGTCCTAGGTTGTGGTACAACTTTCTTGAATGCACCGGCTTCCAAGTTGAGCTGGTATTTTGAGAGAAGTTTCTTGAGGAATTCTCTATCGTCTTCGCCTAACTCAATCTGCTGCAAGTTTTTTCCCAGTGTTTCATAGTTTCCTTTGATGTAGATTGCGCCGCCTATCATAGAGTCCCCCAATTCTCGGCCTGCGTCTCCTCCGATGATTATGGTGCCAGTGATCATGAAGGAACCGACATGATTTCCGACGTTGCCGCCTACAACTATTGTTCCACCTTTTAGCAACTGGCCTACGTGATTCTTTGCGTTTCGTTTGATTACCAACGCGCCACCGCACATTGCTGTACCCGCTCCCTCGTCAGCATCGCCATTGATTACTACCTCTCCGGTCGTCATCCCATCGGCTGCGTACTTGCCTGCGCTGCCTTCCACCCGTATTATGGCACCATCATTGAGAGCGCCGATGAGATCGCCGACATCGCTTCCTATGGTAATACGAGCATTCTGTCTGATGCCGACAGCGATGTTGCTAAGTCCTGAGGCGTTTCGAACATAGACTTCGTCTTCGTTTTTGTGGTTCGTAGCATCTTTTATTGCGGTATTAATCTCTCTTGTATTGACCGTCTCCACATTAATTACCTCCATTTTCATACCCTCCTTTCAATTTGAGTAACGTGAACTGAACAAGAAACGCAAGGATCGTAAGCTCTAACTGCCATTTCTATCATGTCGAGGTCTTCTTTTGTTACCTCTTGAGCACTTTTCTGTTGAAGACGTGTTCGCGCCGCAGCTTCAGCTGATTTTTCAATTGCAAAAGCGTTCAAGCCTGTGGGCGTTATCACGTTAGCTTCCGTAATGGTCCCCTGATCATCACTTGAATAGTAGTGGTATAGCACTCCTCTGGGTGCTTCAACAATTGCGGCACCGCTTCCAGCTCTCGGCTTGACCGTCACTCTAAACGGTCCGTCAACGCCATTCTTGACGATATCTTCCATTCTTTTCACACACTCTTCAATTTCTATGACTCTCGCGATATTGTACGCAAGTGTGGACTGAGTAGGCCGGGAGAACGTCTGTTCAAATTTTCGAAGCAAGTCATTCTTCCAGTTGCATCGGTTCACTCGTGCAAGAGGTCCAACTCTAATCAGTTCATCTTCCAACCCTACGCTACCTTCTAGATAGGGGCGCTTTGTAAATGAGAATTCAACTACACGTTCCTTGACAAGTTCTGAAAATCTCTTGGTGCTCATCGTTGATGTACGTCCATCTCTTCCTAGAAGCTCCAGGTCGTCATTGCAGACGGTTAAGTGGCCGTTCTGCTTTAGACATAGAAAATGAGACTTAATCTCGGCAAATTCTTTAAGCAGAGTAGTCCTGGTGTTCAAAAGTGTCTCTGCACGAATCTTGAGTGTCTGAACCAGATTCTTTGCCTCATCTATGATGGCGGTAATCCTGTCAAGCTCTTCTTTCGTTGGTGACTTTGTCATTCCGCCCGGAACTATGGCAGCTGGATTGATTTGTCGAGCGCCCAGAATCTCTGTTGTTTTTTGAGCTATTACTCTCAAGTGCATTGATGTTTCTACGAGTTGTCTGTCTTTATCGATTAAACCTATGACGTTCTTTTTTTCATGACTATTGCAGACTAGATCTGGCATAGCAAGCATGACGAAGTGTAAAGTGTGACTGTGAAGTAAGTTTGCCAACAACATGAGTTCTCTTACTTTCTTGGCACCTTCAGGCGGTTCTACTCCCCAAGCATTTTCAACAGCTTGGACAGCCGCAACTCCATGCGCGGAGTAACAGATCCCGCAGATTTTTGCGGCGAGTCGCGGCACTTCTTCACCTGGCATCCCAATGAAAATTCGTTCAAATCCTCTAGGAGGCTCGAAGGATTGGAATTCAATCTTCTCGAAGGCTCCACCATCAGCAAACTGGAGATTGACTCTGGCATGCCCCTCAAGACGAGTGGCTGGATCAATGCGAATTGTTTCTTGCAAGGTTTCTCTTCTCCCAAAAATCAAAAATGGTCGGTGCGTCGACGGACGAGATATCTCTAAACGTCATGCTTGGACCATAGCATCCTTCACAAGGCGCACTCGCGCTGGGACACACTGCTCCGCAGCCCCCTGCCGTCATCTTGCCCATGCATATGAGTCCTTGTTCAACTAGGCATGTGTCTGGGTCGATTTCATCGATTTCTATGATTCTCATGATTTTGCTAGGTGACTCACCGTTTCTCTTTCGAGGGCATTCGTCGCATACAGTCTTCACATTAGTGAAAGAGCGTTTGTTTTCGATTATGCCGTTGACGAAATCTCTTAGGGTTCTGGCTTCAGGGGGGCAACCAGGCACAAAGAGATCCACTCTAACAAAAGTGTCTATTGGACATGCGAATTCATGAACACTCGGTAGCCCACGGGTTGGAATTTTGCTTTTTCCTGAAGGATTCGAGCTTGGATACATTTTTCTTAGAATGTCTCCACGATAAAATCGATTTCCAAGCGCTGCAGGCCCGCCGAAGGATGCGCATGAACCAATAGCCACAATTTTCTGAGCAAATCTTGCGTATTTCCCTAGTATATCTTGATCATGCTGAGTTAGAACACAGCCCTCAACCAGAAGCACATCGATTGGTTCTTCTAGTTTCTTGACGTCCATCAAGATTTGCATATGTTTGAGCTCGATTCGTCCATCATCTATCAGGTTGAATAGATCTTGACCTACATCAAGTAAGGCGATGTGGCATCCCGAGCATCCACATAGTTGCAAAGTGGCCATTTTTGGCGACTTTACGGATTCCTCATGAAAAGACATTGAATATTCACTTGGACATTTGGTCGAGTGCTTCCGATAGCTTATCTATAGCATCTAGCATCTTCTCGTGTGTATCGAACTTCCATTTCCGAGGCCAAATCTTGCTCGGCGATTGACAAGCCAGTTCTTTTCCTTCACCGAAAACGTGTGTTCCCAGTGAAGCTGGATTAACGTGCAGACAGTAGCAGGATTTCTCAGCGATTGGAGATGATTTGGAGCTTTCCTTAAGTTTCAGCAGCCCCTCCTTCACTGAAAGTCTAGGTGATGCCTGTATGTACCATTCAGGGTTGATTCCCCCTTCCATTGGGTTACCTTCATACCATTCCAGCTCCAAGACCATGCATGTGCCG
>Ga0315282_10012553_pt1 | contig 12950 bp, 9 predicted proteins | sample YL17G07_20_MG_FD_203693 | JGI IMG/M metagenome (GOLD analysis project Ga0315282, IMG submission 203693) | Sediment microbial communities from Yellowstone Lake, YNP, Wyoming, USA - YL17G07_20 | ecosystem: Environmental > Aquatic > Freshwater > Lake > Sediment | place: USA: Wyoming | collected...
AAACGTAGGGGCGCGGCTTGCCGCGCCCAATGAAATCGCAAAGATGGGCAGGGCAAGCCCTGCCCTACGGGGAATAATAAGATCAAAATGGGTTTGGGCAACAGGCCCTGAAGACCTGACCCCTACCTTCCTCTACCTTCCTACCTTCTTCTACCTTCTTTGCCCCTACCTTTGCCTACCTTTCCTTTGACTTGGCCGGATCGGGAGTTTACAATTGGCAGCAAAAGCCATGAGGAACGGGAAGGGAATGCGGTTTAGATTTCAGACCTCGAAGCTTGGGGTCCGGCTGGTCCTCAGCGGGGCCATCCTTTTGGGGCCCGGCCTTGGCCTGACGGCCCCGGCGAAAAAGAGTCTGGATCGGACCGAGGACTTTATCCTTTTCACCGGCGAGAAGGTGCCGGCCTTGATCGGAAGCGAGACGCGGGACCTCCACCTCTACGTCTGCAGCGGCCACGGTTTCCGGGCGGTGCCCTTCCAGGTGGACAAGCGCGACCCGGAGGGCCGCTACGTCTGCCCCAATGAAAAAAGCCGCGATCCGCTCCGCGACGGCACTCGCCTCGATCAAAACGACGAGTTGGTCTTCATGGTCAAGGACGCGGGCGACTCCTGCCCGGAAACTCCCTGGCCCGAAGCCGCGGTCAAGGGCGTGGAACTCGAGCTTGCCGACCCGCTCGACGCCGGCCGGGCCTGGGTCTACCTCTTCGACCAGCCCGGCGCCAAAGCGCCCGAAACGCCGGACTACGTGAGCTACCGGGTGGAGAACAGCCACGAGACGATCCAGACCGACCTCTACGAGTTCGGCCAGCCCCTCGGGGTCACCTATGCCGACTTCCTGCGGCTGCGCCGGCCGGACCGGACCTGGAGTCCCAACCTGCTCAATCGGACGGTGATGGGCATGCGGGCCCGGATGCTGAACGGCGCCATCCCCATCCACGTCCCGGAGCAGGAGATCAAGACCGTCATCCTGGGGGCCATTGACGGTCCGGTGCGGGTCATCTGGGACGAGCTGGACCTGGTGAAAATCAAATCCGTGGGGCTGGAATGGAGCACGGAGTATTGGGTAACTTATTATGCGAACGGTCACCTTACTCCGGTGGACATTAATGTTCCCTTTACGCTGCGCAAAGTCTTCCTCAGCATCGGTTTCTACTGGGCCATGGACTTCGCGCCAGCCATGCGCGGGGCGATTTTTCACAGCCCCGCCAACCCCAAAGGCATCCCGCTCGATGGAAAACCCCACCCCGAAGTTGATACCGAGCACGATAACCCCTATCTGGTGATCGCCGGTCCCCAGGGGGCCATGCTCCAAGTCCTGGTCTTCGATGACTATCTGAGCCAACACCTGGTCCGGACCACCATGGTCCGTGAAAACCTGCCCCGCTCCGAGGCCGCCAAAAACCAGACCAGCGATCTGCTCAGCGGGTTCTGGTTTAAAAACACCGACCGCCTGGACAAAGGCACGTACCATTACCAGTTCTACCATTACTACCCCTTCCCCTATTCGGAGGCCAAAGTCAAAGAACTCCTCGACCTGGTCCAGCACCCACTCGGCCTTTCCGCCCACCCCCTGAGTCCTCCCGCCGATGAACGCCGATAAACGACGGGCTGAAGACGGAATACTGAAGACCTGACCCATACACACCACGGGGATGATAATTGTCAAGGGCGATGTTTCTTGACTTTTCCTCCTTCTCTGACTAGATTAGCCCTTACATTTCCATGCGAAAGCTAACCTGGCCAGTTGCAATGACCTTTCTTGTGTTGCTCTTCTCGGCGCGGAGCTATGCCGTGGAGATCATTCCGGTCTCCGAGGTCCGGCCCGGGATGAAAGGCTACGGTCTTACAGTTTTGCAAGGGACCGAGGTGGTGCGCTTCGAGGTGGAAGCGATTGACGTGATGAAGAACTACCGGCCCCAGCAGGACATTATCCTGGTGCGCTGCTCGGGCCAGGGATTGGAGCGGACCCGGATCATCGCCGGCATGAGCGGCAGCCCGATCTTTTTCGACAACCGCCTGGCCGGGGCCATCGCCTATGGCTGGCAATTCAGCCTGGACCCGATCGCCGGGGTCACTCCCATCGAATCCATGTTGAAAGAGTTGGAGCGTCCGCCGGAGCCTTTGAGCGCAGTCCCGCTTTCCAGCGGCGGCCAGGGGCTGGTGCCGGTGGCGACGCCGCTTTTGGTCTCCGGACTGGATGCCCCGGCGCTCAAGTCCCTGGAAGACGAGCTCAAGCCCTATGGTTGGGTGCCGGTCATGGCCGGAGGGGGCGACGGCGGCTCGGCCCCCAAGAAGCTGGAGATGGGCGGGGCGATCGGGGCCCAGATGGTCTCGGGCGACATCAAAATGACCGCGGTGGGCACGGTCACCTACCTGGACGGCAACACCGTGCTCGCCTTTGGCCACCCCTTTATGAACGGCGGCGCCCTCAGCCTGCCCCTGACCACGGTCCGCATCCATACCGTGCTGTCCAGCCAGTCCCTCTCCATGAAGCTCGCTTCTCCCGGGCCGGCCGTGGGCCGCCTGACCCAGGACCGCCAGGCTTGCATCGTCGGCCGCCTGGGGGAGGTGGCCCCCATGATTCCCTACACCATCCACATTCAGGGGCCCGGCCCGGGGATCAGCCGCGAATACAAGGTCGCCGTGGCGCAGCAGGTCCTGCTGACGCCCATGCTGCTGCAGGTCGTTTTCCAGCAGGCGCTCGAAAGCGGTGCCGCCATTTCGCAACCCCATACGGTTAATCTCCAGGCCTTCATGGACTTTGAAGGATACCCGCCCATCACCTATCAAGATACCCTTTACAGCCTGCGCGAAAGTTCCTATGGCCAGATGCTGGCGCCGGCGCGCATCCTGCTGATGAACCCCTTTGCCAAGACCCGCCTCAAGTCCATGCGGGTGGAACTCGAGGTCCACGATCAACTGGAGGCCGCGGAGATCAAGGCGCTGCGCGCCTACCCGCTGGAGGTGGAACCGGGCCAGACCGTAACGGTCCGGGTCCTGCTCAAGCCGTATCAAGCTCCGGCAGAAGAGGTGTCGCTCCAGGTGCGGGTGCCCGAAGAAGCGCGCGACCGCCTCACCCTCGAGGTCACCGGCGGCGGTCAGCTCCCGCCGGACGTAGCCGAGCCCGAGAGCGTGGAAGATTTGATCCAGGCCATCGGCAAGCTCTATCCGGCCCGCTCCCTGGTCGTGAGCTATCGTTTGCCCGAGCGCGGCGTGGACCTGCGCGGGCAGCGCTATCGCCGGCTGCCGCCTTCGGTGGTCAGCGCCTTGACCCCCGCCTCGGCCACCGAGGCCCAAACCATTTCCGAACTCCGGACCCTGGTCCAGAAGGTGCCCTACGTGGTGCTCGGCTCGGACCAGATCGAAATCAAGGTCCGAACTCCTCTAACCAAGTGAGACAAACGATGAAACGATTCATACCTTTTAAACCTTTCTCCCCTTTCAAACCTTTCCTGCCCGTCCTGGCCGTAGGCGGCTGGCTTCTGGTTCCTCTGCTCGGGCTGGCCGTGAGCACTGCCTACTTTGAGGTGGACTCTTTTGACCAGTTCAACCGGGGAGAGCCGATCGAAGCGGTGATCAGCTCCCGCGGCGAAGTCCGGCCGGGACTGGCCCTCGAGCACGCGCCCATTGGAGTCGAAGGCATCTGGGACATTCTCGCGTCGTCCTCCGGCACCCTCTTCCTCGGCACCGGCAACAAGGGCCAGCTCTGGCGGATGGAAAAAGGCAAGCCGGTCCTGGACTACGAGACCCAAAAGCTCATGATCACCGCCCTGGCCGAAGACCAGCAAGGCAACCTCTATTTTGCGGCCATCCCCAAAGCCGTTATTTTTCGGCGAACCCCGAACGGCCAGGTAACCCCCTGGGCCAAGACCGGGGCCGAATATGTCTGGACCTTGCTCTACGATCCCAGCCGGGGCCTGCTGGCCGGGACCGGGCCCGAGGGCAAAGTGCTCGTGATCGGCCCGGACGGCCAGGTCAAGACCCTGGTCGAGACCGGGGCCGAGCACGTGCTCTGTCTGGCCCGGGACCCGGAGGGCGTCATCTTCGGCGCCACCTCGGGCAAAGGCTTCCTCTTCAGCATCACGCCCAAAGGCAAGTTCCGCATCGAGGAGAGCTTCGAAGAGGGCGAGGTCAAGCGGGTGGTGCCGATCAAGGATAGCTCGGGCGAGTGGTTTGCCGTGGCCGTCAATCAGACCCGGGGCCGAGGCGGCCCCTCGGCTTTGCCGGCCTTCCTGAAGAAGATGCCTTCGCATCCGTCCGAGAAAGGCGGGGCGCCGGAGGAAGACGAGATCCGGGTCAATGGTAACGGAGAAGGAAAGGAAAAAGAAGAGGGGGCCGGCCTCCCGGCGCTCAAGGGGATGATGGCGGCGCGGGCCCCGGGCAAGATCAACGGCACCGTGTATGCGGTGCGGCTGGGCAAGGGCAAGCGGGTCCTGCTTCCGCTCTCCGGCGCCGCGGTCACCGACCTGGCGGCCGACGACCACGGCGCGATCTTCGCGGCCACCGACCAGGAAGGCAAAGTTTACCGGATCGAGCCGGCCGAGGCGGTCTACGCGGTCGAGTTCGATCTCAAGGCCGAGCAGATCCTGGCGCTGGCGCTCGAGGGCGGCAAGCTCCGCTGGATCGGGAGCGGCATGCCCGGCGACCTGGCCCGGGTCACCGACCGGGCTTCGGCCGCGGCCGAGTATTATTCCGATGTATTTGACGCGAGCTTCCCGGCCAAGTGGGGCAAGTTCACGGAGCGCGGCGAAGGCAAGACCAAAATCGAGACCCGCTCCGGCAACACCGAGGAGCCCGACGAGGGCTGGTCCGAGTGGCAGGCGCTCTCCGAGAAGAACGAGATCGTGGCGAGCCCCTCGGCCCGCTACCTGCAAGTGCGGGCCAGTTGGCCCGGAGCGAGCCAGGCCGCGCTCCAGGTTTTCAACGTCGCTTATGCCGTGGCCAATCAGCCCCATTACGTGGTGCAGGTGGAAGCAGGCTCGGCCCCGGAACGGCCCAGCGAAAAGCCCCTGCTGTCCCGGCCGACTTTGATGGATCAGGACAAAGGCAAAGAACCCTCCCCGCCCGAGCGCGAGCGACCATCCCGGCCGTCTGCGGAACCTTCCACCAAACTCCAGATCCGCTGGAAAGTGGACAACCCCGACGGCGACCCGCTCGTTTACAAACTGTCTTACCAGCCCGAGGGTTATAAAAAATGGATCCCCATCAAGACCGACAAGGATATCACCCGGACCCGCTTCGAGTGGGACACCGAGTCCATCCCGGACGGTTATTACCGGATCAAGGTCTGGGCCTCGGATGAAAAAGCCAACCCCCCGGACCAGGCGACGACCGCGGAAAGGGAGTCCAAGCCCTTCCTGGTGGACAATACCCGGCCCGAGGTGATCGGTCTTAAGTTGGGCGCCAAGAACGTGATCAGCGGGACCGCCAAGGACCGCACCAGCCCGATCACGCGGATCGAGTATTCGCTGGACGGCCAGGACTGGGTCCCGGTCGCCGCGGCGGACGGCATCTTTGACGAGCTGGAAGAGAATTTTGAATTCGCGCTCCCGGCGGGGACGCCTTCCGGGCCTCACACCGTGGCGGTCCGCGCCTATGACAAGGCCGAGAACCCGGGCGTGAATCAAATCACCCTCCCATGAAAGTCGGCGACCCGCTGCCCGCCCGCAGCTATCGCATGACCCAGGAAATCATCGCCGCCTGGGCCGAGGTCTCGACCGACCTGAACCCCCTGCACGTGGACCTTGCGTTCGCCAAGGCCTCGCCCTTCGGCGGCACCATCGCCCACGGCCACATCGCGGTGAGCTGGCTGTGCGCGATGCTGCAAAAATTCTTCGCGCAAAAATGGATGCAAGGCGGCCGGCTCTTCGAGGTCAAATTCATCGCCCCGGTGCGGCCCGGAGATGAAATCGCGGTGAAGGGCCAAGTGATCGCCCTGGAGGCCCGGAGGGCCGCCTGCGAGGTGTGGGTGGAAAAAGCGGGCGGCGAGAAATGCGTGATTGGGAAGGCGGAGTGTGTTATTTAGCTTGGCGGAGGGCAGTATTACCTGGTTGAAGTGTTTCAGGTTGGTGTCGGCCCCCAGATGATCTCTCCTTCCAATAATCAGTTACCAAATCATTGATGTAATCAGCGGCCCGGTAGCCCTCAGACTCTTTCCATATCGGGACTTCAATTTCATTAAACTTATTGATGGAATTTGCCTTAATCGTGAGCGTTCCTCCGCGCCCTTCGATGGAATGAAATGTGGCCGACCCGATCTTCTGCAAGTCAAGCTCCTTCCACCTGACTGGTAACACCCGAGAATAATAAATCTTCTTAAATTCAATTTTCAGGGAGGCTGTCTGATATAACCTTCTAATCAGGCATGATACCAAAACTGATCCTCCCAATAGAAAAAGCATGGGTATGAGAACATTTACCAAAGGATATCCCGTATTCTTAAATGCCTTACCGGAAATGAAAATCCAGACTATACCCAAAACATAAAAAATCATCATCGCGGCGGTTAAAAAGGTCGCAAAAATGGGAGATGCTCTATAGGTTCGATTAAGGATGTATTTGTCTATCTCGATCATATCCTCTTATCTCTTTGGCCTTCGCGTTCGTTATCCAGTATACTCAAATTAAATTAGGTGCGCAATGTCACCCTTGGTTTTACTCCTCAACCCCTGGCTCCACGACTTCTCCGCCTATGACCTCTGGCTCAAGCCCATGGGGCTGTTGCCGTTGGCGAGCGCGCTCAAGCAGGCCGGGGCCGAAGTGCAATTCCTCGATTGCCTGGATCACCGCCATCCCCTCGCCGCTGCTCTCGCTTCCCAACTCAAGCGCCGGCCGGATGGCCGGGGCCAACTCCTGAGCGAGGAAATCCCCAAGCCCGAGCCGCTCCGCCGGCTTATCCCTCGCCGCTTCAAGCGCTACGGCCTGCCGCCGGCCCTGGTCCGCCAAATCCTCGCCGCTCTGCCCAAACCGGACGCGGTGCTGGTCGGCTCGCTCATGACCTACTGGTACCCCGGCGTGGCCGAGACGATCGCGCTCGTCAAAGAAATCTTCCCGGAGACGCCCGTGATCCTGGGCGGGCTTTACCCGACCCTGCTCCCGGACCATGCACGATTGCATAGCGGGGCCGACCGGATCGTCGCCGGCAACTGGGAAGACTCCCTGCCCCCGGTCCTGGCCGAGCTGACCGGCGCGCGCCTGGATCTGCCCGGCCCGCTCGCGGTCTCGCCGGCCTGGGAGCTTTACCCCCGCCTGGACCACGCCGCGTTGCTCACCGGCCGGGGCTGCCGGTTCCGCTGCCGCTACTGCGTGGCGCACCGGCTCCATCCCGAGCTCGAGCGCCGCCAGCCGGAGGTCGTGATCGAGGAAATCGAAAAAATCTTTCGCGAGCACGGAGTCCGCGACTTCGCATTTTATGACGATGCGCTCCTGGAAGACGCGGAGAACCACCTCGCGCCCCTGCTGGAGGGGCTGATCCGCCTCCATCTGCCGCTGCGCTTCCACGCCGCCAACGGCCTTTCCCTGGCCGGCCTCACGGCCGAGCTGGCGGGGCTGCTCCAGCAAAGCGGCTTCGCCACGCTCCGCTTCGGGCTGGAGACCACCGACCCAACCCGGCTGCGCCAGCTTGGGCCTAAAGCTTTTATCAATGATCTCGAACAAGTTATGCGAAATTTTATCCAGGCGGGGTATCCAGCGAAGGAGGTCGGGGTCTATCTGCTGGCCGGCTTGCCGGGGCAGACCCTGGCCGAGTTGGAGGCGGACATCAGAGCGGTGCTCCGCCTGGGCGCGCGGCCTTACCTGACCGAGTATTCGCCGATCCCGGGCAGCGCGCTGTGGGACGAAGCGGTGCGAACGGCGCGCTACGACATTGCCTCGGAACCTTTGTTCCACAACAACACCTTGCTGGCTTGCGCCGGGCCGGAATGGACCGACCGGGAGATGAGCCGGCTCAAGAGCCTGGCTCGAGGAGAAGAGAATGATGAATGATGAATTTTGAATGATGAAATAGGTTTCTTCTTCGTGTCTTTGTGGTAAAAAAATTCTTTTTAAGAAGCCGCTTCGAGATCGTTGAGGAAGCTGAGCAGGGCCTGGGCCAGGAGCTCGGGAGCCTCGAAGAAGAGGACGTGGCCGCGGCCGGGGAGGATTTCCAGGCGGCAGCGGGGGATGCGCTCTTTGAACAGGCGGGCATGCACAACTGGATACTGCTCGTCGAGTTCGCCGTGCACCACCAGGGTGGGGCACTGGATCTCGCCCAGGCGGTCGCGGGTGTCGGCGTAAGTGCCGTCGCGGATGGCGTGCTCGGCCCAGCGCAGATAATTGATCGGGTCGTCCTCCTTGTTGTATTCCGCGACCATGCCGTCATCCTTGAACTTGTCGTAGTAGTCCAGGATTTTCTTCTTGAAATATTCCTCGAAGCCCGGATGCACGTAGGAACCGGTGCTGAGCAGGATCAGGCTCCGCACCGCCCGGGGATGGCGGATCGCCAGGTTCTGCGCGACGATGCCGCCCATGCCGTGGCCGAGCACGTGGGCCGGGGCCACCTCCAGGCGCTGGATCAGGCCGGCGATGTCATCGGCCGAGACGGCGTGGTGATAGGTGGTTTTCGGGTGCCGGGTCCGGCCAAAGCCGCGGAGATCGGGAAAGATCGCCCGGAAGTGCGGGGTCAGCGCGTGGAGCAGGTTGGCAAAGGTCATGGCCGGCGCGCCCATGATCCCGTGGATCAAGACCACCGCCGGGCCCTGCCCCTCCTCCTCGTAGTAAACCTCGATGCCGTTAACCGCCGCGTGCGGCACTCCTCTTACCTTTCCGGCCTGACCATAGCATTGCCTTTACTAAAGTTCAAGCCGCCAGTGGTAACCTAGATCTCCGGCTAACTTTATGGAGTGCGGCAGCTTGCTGCCGCTTTCTTGCGCCCCATCTGGCCGGGGCGCGAATCGCGGCGGGGTCGCCGGGCGCACCGGGCGGGTGAAAGCCTGGAGCCGACGCAAACTCCAGGCACAGAAGAGGAAGCGGCAGCAAGCTGCCGCACTCCAAAAAAGATCTTCCCCGCCAACTTCTATACAGTTGTGCTTAGCCGGAGATTTAGGGGTAAGGCTCATTTCCCCAGGGCCAGGCGCAGGGTGATGATCTGGAACGGCCGGAAGAAGAGCTCCGCGCTTTGAGCGGAAAGCTTGGCCTCCGGCGCCGCCGCCTTTCTCCCCTGCAAGTCCACCGCGCCTTCCAGCCGGAAGGCCGGACCCAGGGAAACCCGGCAGGGCTGCGAAGAGTTGGTGGTGTTGTAAAGCCGCAGGTCCGCCGCCTCCGCCTCCACCGACACCAGCGCACTCAACTCGACGGCCGGATTATCTATCGCGACCGCGCTCAACTCTCCCGGCGCGGGGCAGCCGGTTAGATGTCCACGAGCCGGAAATAAAAGCGAAGGGAAAGCGAAGGCATGGGCCGCAGCCGCGATTCCGGCTGATTCCGCGGGGCCGCTGAAGGCGAAGAGCGCGTATTCACAACTGCATTGACGCAGGCTTTGCCCGCCCGGGGTCGCGAGCGGCGGGCCGGCGTGCTGGGTGCGCTGGCTGAGATCGGACCGGCTGAGCCATCCCACGCCGCGGACGAGGGTCAGGGCCAGTCGCGTCCGGCCGTCAAGCCGCACCGCCTCGACCTCGGCCAGACCCCGGTTAAACAAGGCCAGGCCGCGCTTCCCGTCCGAGACCGCGGCATAAGTCTTTTGCGGCGAGGTGCTGTAGGTGCCCTCCGCGCCGAGCAGCGCGGCCGCGATATTCAGCGGCCCCGCCGGCGGGGGCGGCGAAGTGGGCTGGATGGGCCGGACCACCTCGCCGAGCGCGGTCTCGACCAGGTATTGATCCGTGACCAGCGGCGCCTCGAAGGCCACCTGGAGCCGGTGGTCCCGGCCGCGGTTCAGAAACTCGGTGCGGAACCCGATCTCCCGGCTGTCTTGGCCCAGGCGGATCCGGGTGACCAGGTCCAGCGGCACCGTGCGCCGGCTCCGCGCCTTCCGGTCCGCGCTCAACTCGGCCGGGACCCGGAAGCGGTGGCGCACTTCCAGCTCCGCCATGACCGGCCCGGGAGCGACGAGCCGCGACTTGACCGCGACCGGATCGGTGATCGCCCGGTCGCCGGCCACGGGATCGAAGTTGTACTCGTCGCCCCGGTCGCCCAGGTCGAGGAAGCGAAGCCCGGCGATGGCGAGACCGCTCGCCGAGTGCGTGACCGAGATCCGGCCGGCCTGGTCCAGCCGCACCTGCCAATTCTCGTTTTCCAGCAGCTCTGGAGAAGCCTGGAGCCGGGAGGAAGCCGCGGTCTTCTGGCCCCGGCGGACCTGGTAGCTCGAGACGGACAAGCCCGGCCGGGCCGGCACCGAGGCGGCGATTTCATAGCGGGGCAGGTGCGCGAGCTGGACGTGGAGCAGGGTCACCTCGGCCGGGGCCAGGGCGGCCTCCATCTCGCGGCGGAAGCGGGCCAGGTCGAGCGCGGTCCGGCGGGAGGCCAGGTCCATGGTCACGTGCAAGGTGTTGCCTTTGCGCTTGATCCGCCAGCCCTGGATGTAATCTCCAATTTGTTCCTCGACCGCCAGCATGTCAATCGCAATCGCAGCCCCGATCTTGGGCGCCGTAATCTCGAACTCCACCTTTTCGGGCGCGAGCTTCTTGACCTGGAGCGGGACCGTCTCGCCCGAGGCCGTGACCAGGCCGGGATTCGCCGGCAGCCGCATTTGGACCTCGCCCGCGAGCGGGCCGGCGCCGGGGGCGGCGTTGGGGTTCCAGGCGAGCAGCCGCGGCCCGGGTCCGGGCGCTTGCCCGGCGAGCGCGGCCAGGGCCTCGCCGAGGAGGCGCTCGGAGATTTGATTCACTTTTGCATAGCGGGTCTCCATCTCGTCGTGGACCGCGTCCACCGAGCAGCCGCAGATCGAGTCATGGGGGTGGTTTTGCAGGAGCAGGCGCCAGGCGTAGCGCAGGTGGTCGCGATGATCCGGGCTGCCGAAGGCGCGGGCCAGCGCGGAGAGCGGCTCGAGGTAACGCTCGAGCAGCGACGTGGCGCGGAAGTCCATTTGCTTCAGGTAGAGCCGGGTCGAGGCGACGCTGGGCAGGATCAGGGTCCGGTCGCAGGCGCGCAGCTCGCCTTGGTGCACCGGGGGCTTCTGGATCCGCTCCCGCACCCGCTGGAGATAAAGGGGAAAGTTTCCCATCTCCAGGCGCCAGTCGGGCTTAAGCTCGGCGAGCGCCCGGAGCGTGGCGGGGATATGGGCCTGGGCCTCCCAGTGGTCGGTGCCGTTGGTGAGGAGCAGGACGCCGGTGGTCTCGTTCTGCTTGAGCGCGAGCAGGAAGAGCTGGAGCCGCTCGATCAGGCGGCGGGGGTCGTCGGGAAGCTCGAAGGCGAAGCCGTAGCCGAGCGGGAGGTAGGCGGCGAAGACCTGGCTGCCGTCGAGGGCGCGCCAGATAAACTGGTTCTGAGTGACGTCCGGGGTGATGCCGCGCCAGACCACGGCGGTGTCGAGGCCGAAGCCGGCCAGGATCTGCGGGATCTGGGCGATGTGGCCGAACATGTCGGGCAGATAGCCGATGGCGACCGGCTCGACTCCGTACTGGCGGGCGACCCGGAAGCCTTCCTGGAGGTTGCGGATGATGGACTCGCCGGTGACCAGGAATTCATCGGGCAGCACGTACCAGGGGCCGATGTGGATGCGGCCGGCTTGAATGAGCCGGCGGAGGCCGGGGTGGGGGCCGCGGATCGCCTCGTAGTCTTCGAGCACGATGGTCTGGCCGTCGAGGTGGAAGAACTTGAACTCCGGGTCGGCCTCCATGATCGCCACCAGCCGATCCAACAGGCGGACCAGCCGGCAACGGAAGTCCTCAAAGGGCAGGTACCATTCCCGGTCCCAGTGGGTGTGAGGCACCAGGATAAACTCCAACGAAGGCGGGCTCGATTGATTCACCGGCCAAGCTCCTTTCGGGGGAAGAATGAAGAGAAGATTTTACCACCGAGACACAGAGAGCGCAGAGAAAATCATTGGGTAAAGGAAAGATGGACTCAGGTCAGGCCTTTCTTGCGCGAGATCTGGGCATAGACCCGCTGGTACTCCAACTCCCACTCGGGCGAGCCTTCCTCCAGGTTCTTGATCCGCTCCCGCGCCTCCCGGTCCACCTGCTCTTCCAGCCCCAAATACTTGCCAAACACCCGGATGATCTTCTTGCGCAACACCGGGTCCTCGGAGTAGATCTCCGCCACCCGGTTGTTAATTAAAAAACATTCGATGATCTGGTGCGCGATCCAGTGCAAGGCCCGGTCGCCCATCTCGAAGTTCTTCTCCTCCGCAATCACCCGCCTGAGCTTGCCGAACTCGGTGTAGGAAATCCCCTTCTTCTGGAGCTGGTCCCGAGCCAGCATACTGATCTCCTCTTCCATCCGCAGGTACTCCTTGATGATGGCCTCGATATCCAGGACCACCTCCGGAACCTGCTCGGCCGGAACTTCGATGTCGCCTTCGTTCACCAGGGTGTCCACGATGTCCTGCGAGATGGGGGTGATTTTGCCGCGATAAATCTTCATCGGTTTTACTTCTTACTTGTTCTGCACTTTCGCAGTTACTCTAAAGAAACTCCGGCGAAATGTCAACTGCTTCACCCGGCTTGCCCACCCCCATTTTTTCGGGGACCGGGGTAGGGGCGCGATTTATCGCGCCCTTGCGGAGATGGGGCGCAATGAATTGCACCCCTACGCAGGCCGAAAATACGCGGTGCAGGTAAAAAATGGGGGTGGGCAAGCTTCAATCGGGGCCGATCCAGCTTGACTCCCTGCGGTTTCGCGATACAATTCACAGCGTAAGAAAGGAGCCCGCCATGAAAGTGGCCGTTACCGGCATCTCCAGTTACTTGGCCCGGACTGTCTTTCCACTTCTGGATGCGGACCCCGCGCTCGAGGAAATCCGCGGTCTGGACCTGAAAGAA
>Ga0315282_10012554_pt1 | contig 12949 bp, 11 predicted proteins | sample YL17G07_20_MG_FD_203693 | JGI IMG/M metagenome (GOLD analysis project Ga0315282, IMG submission 203693) | Sediment microbial communities from Yellowstone Lake, YNP, Wyoming, USA - YL17G07_20 | ecosystem: Environmental > Aquatic > Freshwater > Lake > Sediment | place: USA: Wyoming | collected...
CCTCTCCATCTCTGCGACATTGCCATAGAGGTGGACCGGAAGAATCGCTTTGGTGCGAGGCGTTATCGCTTTTTCAATCCAATTCGGATCCATCAGGAACGTGTCCGATTCAATATCGATAAAGACAGGCTTGGCTCCAGATAGCTCAATCGCGGCTGCGGTGGCAACGGCCGTGTGCGACACCGTGATCACCTCATCCCCTGCCCCAACCCCGCAAGCTCGCAACGCCAAGTGTAGGGCATCCGTGCCACTTCCGACACCGATTCCAAATTTCACCCCAATATAATCTGCAAACTCTTGTTCGAACGTGGCGACTTCCTGGCCCAGGATGTATCGACCACTCGTCAACACCCGCGCCATCGCCGCATCGATCTCATCTTTGTGGGCCAGATAATTCGCCCTCGGGTCAACCTGGGGAATTCTAATCGAACCATTCATCCTACTGTACCGTATCAGAAATAACATGCATAAGTATTCCCAACGCAAGGGCGGGTGGGGATATCGGAAGAGCCTTGCGCCTGCCTGCGGTACGCAGGCAGGAACCTTTCCCTGCATGCACACTGCTTTCGCATGGTACGCAATCCCTTCTGTTTTCAACCCCCTGCATGGTTGCCACGACCTTTCCGATATGACCGCATACGTAAGGCGATGAAGATATCTCTACCCAGCCTGCTGGCAGGACTTTCTTAATTTATTTCTGAGACACGACGCCAGTGCCTAAACATAACGGGAAAGATGCTCACGGTAGAACGCTAACGTCCTCGTCAGCCCCTCCCGAAGTGAGATCGTGGGACGCCAATTCAAGGCGTCTCGGATGCGGCTGAAGTCCGCATAGTAATTGCCAATGTCAATCTGTTTACGGTTGGGTGGAAAGGACCGAAGGACGTATTCGCCGCCTCCATGAATCTCAATCAGGAGGTCTGCCAGATCCTTCAGGCTGATGACACAATCCCCGCCGAGGTTGAACACGTGACCTCCAGCATGGTCGTTTCCTGCCGCCATCAGCAGCGCATCCACCGCATCATCCACATAGGTGAAGTCCCTGAGTTGCGTTCCGTCCCAAACTTCAAAGGGTTTATTCTCCATCAGTTGTCGAATCCAGACTCCTAAGAAGGTCTGACGGGCATCCTTGACTCGCATCCGGGGGCCGTAAGTGTTTGTGAGCCGAAGCACGCAGGATCGAATCCCATACACAGTGTGGTAAAGGAGATGGTAGCATTCTCCTGCCATCTTGTTGATGCCGTTCACATCGACCGGACGGAGCGGATGGCTTTCATTCACGGGCAGATATTCCGGCTTACCATAAATTTGACGGGTGCTTGCAAAGACGATCTCGAGACTGGGATTATATTTTCGGCAACATTCGAGAATCGAAAGCTGTGCCCGCGCGTTGATCTCCAAATCCGTATAGGGGTCTGTCATCGAGTCGAGATGGCTCGTTTGACCTGCCAGGTTGAACAAAAAATCCTCGCCCTGCACCAGGTAGCGCATACTGTGTTCATCCCGGACATCCGAAATATTGACGCGCACTTTCTCTCTCACCTGTTGAATGTTAAACAGATGACCGCCATATTCCGGGATCAGACTATCCACCAACAACACCTCTGCCCCAAACCCCACAAGTCGGGTTGCCAGATTGGACCCGATAAACCCCAGTCCGCCAGTCACCAACACTTTCTTTCCTTCAAACACTCTTCCGTCAGCGGCCATCTCCTCCCTCTTTCTTCACGTGGGTCAACTCCCAGAGTTTAGCGTGTTTGATGAAGACATAGAACATCGTTGCGACGATGATGACTAATCCGGGAATTCCATCCCGAAAGCCTTGTTTAAAAAGATACTCTTTGATCCATCGAAAGGGAGGACGGAAGAGGAGCTTAAAAAGACTGAACCTCTCTCCAGCTTTGAACATATCCTCGGCTTCGATCCGTGAATAGAGATCAAGGGTATGAATTTGATCGGAAATGTCCCGATAGGTAGTGTGGAGATATTCATGTTTGAGAGAACCCACGTTCCCATCGACAACAATCTTTGCGTGGAGTCCCCCTTCCCACCTTCCCTTCTCCCTGCGGTACAGACGAATCTCATAGTCCGGATACCATGCTCCATGCCGAATCCATCGTCCGAGATAGTAGGTTCGACGGTAGATGATGAACCCATCGAAGCCCTTTCCCCCTTCCTTGACTACGCCTTGAATCTCCTCGGCCAACTCCGGAGAGGCCTCTTCGTCCGCATCGATGAACATAATCCATGGGTGAGTCGTCAGGTCTGCCGCACACTGATACTGTTCCCGAAACCCTGGCCACGGCCTCTGAATCACCCTGTCCGTAAACCTCCGGCAGATCTCCGGAGTTTTATCGGTGCTGAAGGAATCGACCACCACGATCTCATCTGCCCACTTGACGCTTGCCAACGCCCTTTCCACGGTCCGCTCATTGTTGCGGGTGATTATGTAGACTGAGGTCTTGGGTCTTTCGTCTGGTCTTCCCATTCTTTCTCCTTAGCGACTCAACACCTGCTCACAGGAGTCAAAGACCTCTTTCACGTCCAGTCCTGTCAGGCACCCTCTTTCCTCACACCTCTTCAAGTCGCATGGAACGCACTCCATCTCTTTCTTTTGGACTACCACACTTTTCTTATTCTGGGGACCCACTAGGGAAGGGTCGGTGGGCCCGAAAATACCCACTACAGGAATGTCCAATGAGGAGGCAAGGTGCATGATTCCTGAATCGACGCCGACAAAAAGACTCGCTCGCTTTAGCAGTTGACACAGGTCCACTAAATTGGTTTTGCCAGCGAGATTGACGATGGAATCCATCTTTGCATCTTTGTCTCTCTGTTTCGCCTCTTCGATGACCCTGTCATTCACCTCGCGATCTTTTTCATCACCGACCAGCACCGGCGTGAAACCGTAGGTTTTCTTCAGAAGAACAATCAACTCTCCAAATTTCTTCTCTTCCCAGGCCTTCATCCCTCTCCGTACGGAGGTCCCTGGGGATAGGACGACATAATGATCCCCGATCCTGGACCCCCAAGACTCCATCGAGCCTTCAGAGTCTTTCCGTTCACGTAGAGTGAGAAGTCCGACATAATCCATCTGAGCCACGGGGATATTTAGTCTCTTTAGGAGTTTGAGATCGTTGTGCCAGCTGTGGTAACCTTCTGGGACCTCCTTCACATTGAGCCCCGCGTCCCACGGGAAATGTCTAAATCCAACTTTCCCCTTGGCTCGGCTCAGTCCGGCGATCATAAGGCAAGACGGAGAATCGGAAAGAGAGATGACGAGGTCATATCGGGTTCGCCGAATCTCAGAGAGGAGACGAAGGTCATTCAGAATCCCCCGTTTTCTTTGAACGGCCATGTCGATGTGAGGGGAGTCCTGTAGCAATGCTCCAAGGTGGGGCCTCACCACCGAATGGATCTCTGCCCTCGGATAAAACTCCCTCAATGCTTTGAGAAGGGGCAAGGAAAAGACCAGATCTCCAATCTGATTCAGGTGGAGTACGCATATCTTCCTAAGGTCTACCCTTCGATCACAAGAAAAAATTGTCATCCTCCACGTGGGTAATCTCACGGGTGTCCGTGCCGGACCGAATCAGCTCTTCGAGCCACCAATTCGTTGGGTGGTAGAAACAGCCGACCTCGTGACATTCCTCTTCGGCATCGAAGGTTTGTATCGATGCTCCCGTTCTCGCCAAACTCTCACCGAATTTTGAATCGCCGGCGTATCCGTCCTCTTCGCCAAGCTTGCCCTTCTCCACGCCCCGGAAGGCAGGACAATGAAAGATACCGACTGGCGTGACCACCGTTCTGAAGAATTGCATGTGGCATCGTCGAGGCTGCTTCTTAATGGTTTCTGTCTCGTAATTCAGCATGGCCTTGAGATTAATGCTTTCGAGAATCTTGATCTGATGCGCCGCCGCCTTCTTGGCTTCCTCCAAACAAACTCTGATGGCTTCGACAATCGTCCTCTCCTGATTCTCATCGACGTGATCCAGAAGAGATTCTCTCTGGGAGCTTTCGAGGCGAACCAGACACGGCTTGAACGAAACATAATCGAAGGAGTGTTCTCTGGCCAGCGTTACCGCCTCAGGCATCTCATCAAGATTGGACGGAAGTTCTTTCCCCTGGAACTTGACACCGTTCCAGACGATGACAAAGGAATATCCGAGCGAGACCTGGGAATTCATCTGTTTGATCTTTTGTGCCTGTCCTAAGATCCGCTTCAGGGTCACCTTCGTCTTCGGTCGATGCAGCGCCTTAAAGGTCCCTTCTCGGGCCGCGTCGAGAGAAATCCGAATCCAATCCTTCTCTTTTAACAGTCCCACGACCTCTGCAACCCGGTCGAGTTTTGTCCCGTTGGTCACGATCCCAACCTGGAGCTGTCTCTTTTTTATTTCTTGAACCACCGCCACAAAATCCTTATGAAGCGTTGGCTCTCCACCTCCCAGGAGAATCACCGATAGAAGCCCTTTGGCATGTAAAATCGCGAGGGTCTCCTTGATCGTCTCCAGGTCGAATGATTTGCCACTGTTAATGATCGAGGAATCCACACAGAAGGGGCACGAAAAATTACAGGCCTGCGTCAGATCCAGGTTGATGGAGACAGGGCCGAAGTCTGGGGGTGTTTCATCAGGGTGGGTTCTCACGTTCCTCTGCCAGCACACGTAGTCCTGAAGCCTCTTCACCACGGAGTCTTGCCTCAGTTTTGAGCCAAAATCATGTTCCCTCGCGGTGGGATTCTCCATACTTGTCTCAGGCCTTTCCGCACTGGTCAAAAATCTCTTTCAACAGAACCGTGTTGTTCAAGATGTGGCGGCTTCCAATCAGGGGATCCACTTTTCTTTCAACGGCCTCGATGAAATTGATAACGGATGCCTCCAGGGGGTCTTGGATCTTTAGTCTTTGTCCTTCGCGATTGAAATACATGTCGTAGTTCGCAAGATCGAGGCTGCGGCTCACAATCTTTCCGTTCCAGCCAAAGCGAAGATGTCTTGGCTGTTTCTCTTGACTCGCCAGCTCAGCCCGGGTGTCACAGACTCCGGATGAGCCCACGTATTGGAACTCGATTTCCATGTCCCTCGGAGTCGTGGACTCGAACCGAACGTTTCTCACCTTTCCCTCTCCAAAGACAGCATAGAGCAGGCTCAACACGTGAGGCATTGCGTCAGGAATCATCTCAGCGCCAGAAGCAAAGGGTGACATCGCCGCATAGAAGCGATTGGACTCTCTCCGTTCCACCTTCCCGCACAGTTTCTCATAATCGTTCAGGGTAAAAGGCAACTGGGAATTCATGGCCAGGGTGAGCTGTTTTTCGCGAGCCCTGTTCAACACATGACTCACTGCTTTTTCTAGATGTCCGGCCACACTCCAAATAAAAGGTTTCTCACAGAAGATATGCAGTCCCGATTCCAAGCCTCTGGCGAGATAGTCATAGTGGGTCGACGCGGGTGAGGCGATCACCAAAACGTCCGGCCTCTCCCTATCCACCATTTCATCGAAATTCGAGTAAGGAGTCGATGCGATCCCGTATTTTTCAAGAGCAGACGCTGCTCGGAGGCTCGTTTCTTGGGTCGTCCCAAGGACGGCGACGACTCGGGTCTTGTTTTTGTGGAAATATTTACCGATGTATTCTCCAATCCCGTTTCGACTCCTTCCTGCTCCAACGATCAATACCCGAATCATGATGCTCTAACCACGCCCCCCTGCCCTCTTTCCTTCGGCCCAGTGGTGTACCTCAAGAATGGAACGATACAAAGATCGAAGGCACTCCATTGACTCAAGCTTTCTTTCAGATATAGCGATGTTTGTATGGTGCACCACCCGCCAACAGGTTCCGTGCAGCATCGAGGACATCCTCTACGGTGATCTTCTCCAAACAGGTCATCTCCTTACAGGATCTCTTTCTGCAGGGATTACAGCCCACCTCTTTCATGACATTCGTATGTGTCCCAACAGGTTCATACAGAAAGGGATCTGTGGGCCCATAGATGATGACCACCGGGACGCCCATCATAGAAGCAATCAGCGTGGGTCCTGTATCTCCACCGATATAAAGGTTACACCGTTTGAAAACTTCACCCAATTGGGTCAACGATTCTGTTGGAGGTGCCAGAATCGATGGCGCCGTCATGGCCTTTCGAACCTCTTCCACCAGTGGCAACTCCCCGGGGCCCCAAGTGAAAACGACAGTCCCCTGGATCTCCCGGGTCAGACGATCTGCCAACTGAGCATACCGATCAGGCCTCCAACGTTTTGATCGATAATTCGTACTCGTTCCAGGATGAATGGCGATCAGAGGTTTTGAGGGAGGATTCAACAACTGATTGAAAAAGGAATCGACGTACTCCCGGTCCCGCTGGGGAATGGACAGAGACCCGTTGGAGTATTGGACCTCGAATCCCAGCCCCTTGAGAAGGTAAAAGCCCCGTTGATACCGAGTGATCCCTTCTTTGGGGATCTCCACTTTTACATTCGAGAAGAGTGAACTTCCCTCTTTACTCGACCTCCAATCGAATCCAATCCGTCTCGGTGAACCTGAGAGAAGGGAGAGGACGCCACTCTTCAGGATCCCATGAAAATCGAGCACCACGTCGAATTGCCCTCCCCTCAACTCCTTTACAAACTGACTGATCTCTTTCGCTGTTCTCCACCATTCTCGGGGCGACCGAATCCCTTGGGTCCACCTCTTTCTCGGAAAAAGGACGACGTCGTCCACCTCCGGCTGACTTTCCAAAAAATCCTTTGAAGGTTCCTCCACCACCCAGGTGATTTGAGAAGATGGACATCTTTCCTTCAAGGCCTTGACCACCGACAACGTTCGGATCACGTCCCCGACCGCACTCAGCCGCAAAACCAGGATTTTCTGGACTTCCATTGGAGAAACGATACATGATTGTTGTTCAATTTTCAAGGAAATACAGGAACATGCCTGCATGAACTTAAGATACGGCAGGAATTCTGGGCAGATCAAAGGGTTAGTGGCCAGCGAGACGGGTCAGGAATTCCTTGGGGAGGCTCTTGGGTTTTCCCTCTGCATCCACGCACAGATGACGGGACTCCCCTTCCGCGATGAGTTCATCCTTGTCCTTGCGCACGATCTCATAACCAAAGGTGATGATTCTCTTGTCCAATGCTTTCAGTTTCGTTCGGACGGTAATCAATTCATCGTATCGAGCCGCGTTTCGATATCGGCATTGAGCCTCGGTTACGACGAGCTTGTACCCCAAACTTTCCAGGGCAGCATAACTGAAGTCCCTTTGGCGACAAAACTCAGAACGGCCCACTTCAAACCAGATCAGGTAGTTCGCATAGTACGCGATCCCCATCTGGTCTGTCTCGGCATATCGCACCCGAAGCTCGCAATCCACCACATCCTTCGACATTCGTCACTCCCTGCACGGTGTTGTGCTAACCTATTGCGTGGAGCATAAAATAGTCCACATTTTGAAAACTAGCGGCCACCACCCACTCGTCCTATGAAAAGGACTCGTTCGAGGCACAGAGTATTCAGAGGATACTCATAGAAAAGAGAAATTTTTTTATCCAATCGGGAGGCGACGATTGGATAAAAACCCATTGCCCCTGCGGGGCATTGAGCAAGAAACAACCAAGGCTTCTTGCCTCGTAGAGGCTGAGGTTTTTTGTTTGGCGGTATCTCCCCGCCAAACAAAGGAACTTTTCCCTCTGTGTCCTCTGTGCCTCCGTGGTGAAAGTTAGCCTTTGTTTATAACCCCCTCAAATATTCGGGTCGAAGCAGTTCAGGGTCCTTTCTCCGGAGAACCTCCCTGATCTTCTGGAGTGCCTCCTTCTTCTCTTCGGGCATTCGGATTCTCACGGGGAGGTAATTCGAGGCATGGTTCGATGCGAAGAAACATTGAGTGAATTCCGAATGGAGAATCAGGGTTTCCAACTCCTGAATGAGAGCAAAAGGAGTCGGCAGAACCCATCTCCCTGTCTTGATCTCTTGCTCGATGGGAGTTCCCGGTACCACCATAAGAGAGAGGGCACCCACAAAATCTGGATCCATCTGAGAAAGGACTTTCCCCGTATCCTCTGCATGGGCCTGACTCAACTCGACTCCGCCGATGCCTAAGAGCACTGTCACGGAAAGAAGGATTCCTGACTCTTTCACTCTCTTTGCAGCTCGGATCATCTGATCGACGGTGGCATTCTTTTTGATCCTTCGGAGGACCTCCGGATTCCCTGACTCCAATCCGAGGTAGATGATCCCAAGATTCAACGCTTTCAGTTCCTTGAGTTCATCCACGCTCTTCTTGAGAATATCTCTCGCATTCGCGTAAATGCCCACCCTTTCTAATCCTCTTACCTTCGTTTTGAGGGTGCTCAGAATGTTGACCAGTTGCTCCTGGGGGATGGTCAGGGCATCTCCATCAGCCAAGAACACCCTTGGAATCGAGGCTCCGTACGCGCTGACCTCATCAATGTCTTCCATCACCTCGTCAAACGCCTTCACACGAAAAGACTTCCCCTGATAGGCTCCACAAAATGTGCATCGATTGTAAGAGCAGCCTACGGTCACCTGCAGGATCAGGCTGTCCGCCTCGCTGGGTGGACGGAAAATCATTCCCTCATACCTCATTTCGTGCGCTCCTTCTCGTTCTTAGATGGATCAAACTGATAAATGACCTCTCCTTCTTTGACCATGCCCAGTTCCTTGCGAGCAATTTCTTCGATCACCCGTTTCTCAACCTTGAGCCGCCTCACCTCTTCTTTCAACTTCTGATTCTCCGTCTCTATCTGGCGACTGTCTTCTTGAATCTTCGCTAGTTCCTTTTGAAGATGCATCATATGGAAGATGCCCTTCTCTCCAAAGAACGTGAGCAGTCCAAGAATCAAAAGAAAACCAATGACAAAAAGTAGGATCCCTTTTTTTTTCATCTCTCCCGTTCCAAAGAGGGCTCACACTCTACTGAAGTTTGAACTTGATGGGAACGGCTCCCGATTGTTCCACCTGTGGCTGATCCTTTGGCAAGGGTTCGAAGCGCCACTGTTTAAGGTACTGAATGGCAATCCGCTCAAGCTCCGCATCCCCTCGGATGGACGGAACGGCCCGGTCCACAGTTCCATTCGGTAGCACCCACATCGTGAGCTCAATCTCTGCTTCCACCTTCACTTTGACTTGAGGGGGTTGGGGTCTTTCAATGATTTTTCGCGAGGCCAAAGCCCCTGTGATTCCGAGTTGGAGATTCTCGTCAAGGGGCTTTCCTCCTGGTCCTTTCTCCTTGGGGGTCAGAAGCCTTCCAATGACCTGTTCGGTGCCTTTGTCTTTCGTCCGACCCAGCTCGATGGGGCTCTTGAGAGGAGGCATTGGAGGGTCCCATTGAAGCAGAGTCTCTTCCTTCTTCCTCAGGAACTGCCTTACCTCTTGATCCATTTCCTTAAAAGCCTGAGATTCCTTCACGGATTTCCATGGGTCCTTCGTCTCCGTTGACTCCATCTTTTTGGGCCGCGGATACTCAGGGACAAGATCTTTCCAGTCCTGCCGGACACTCGGCTCCTCCATCCGTTTGAGAATAAGCTCCTCTCGAATTCGTTTCTCTTCCGGGGGAACCCGATCTCCACCCCCACCGAGGATTCTCCAGCTCTCCCGCGTCAGGGTCTTCCACCAGGGTTGAAACCAAGGAGAGAAGAAGAGAGCCCCCACGCCAAAGAGGAAGAAGAGTGACAGCCCAAGGAGAATGATCGTCCGATGACCCCTTTTTTTTGATTTCCTCTTCATCAGTGGTTCATCTCTTTCTCGAGTTGATCGAGCATTCTCTTAGCCACGTCCCTCCGATCCTCTCTCTTCGTCTTCTCGATGAGCTTCTGGTAAACCTTCTTGGCTTCAGAGGGCTTTCCTTCTTCCACGTAGAGAGCTCCCAGTTTGAGCAACGATTCTTCCAGCAACTCACTCCGGTGAGGATAGAGATAGACGACCTTGGAGAATTGGAGGATGGCCGATTCCCGGTTCCCTGTCCCCCAGTAGGCTTCCCCTAATCTGAATTGAGCTTCGCTTGCAACCCGTTCGTCAGGGCTTTGAAGGGCATTTGAAAAGGCGGGGATCGCCTCTCCAAATTTCTTTTCACCTAAATAACCACGCCCCAGTCGCAGATAACTTTCAAACCGGGCATCATTCTGAGGGAATTTTTCCAGCAGTTCTTTCAGTATTCTCTCCGCCTGCAGGTCTTTTCTGAGGGCGCGATATCCCTCTTCCAGCCCTAGATAGGCTCTGGGTATAAGGGGATGTTTCGGAAAAGCTTCAACCAATTTCTCGAATCGCTCCGCCGCTTTCCCATACTCTTTCTGTAGCAAGTAAAGCTCTCCCAATTCAAGCGATGCCTCGACGAAGAGGTGGCTCTTGGGATATCCCTTGATGAACCGTTCAAGTTCTTCCGTGGCTTCATTCCACCGCTTCTCCTGCCTCAGGAGGAGAGCGGTCCGCAGACCAGCCTCCGCACTCCATTCGCTGTTTGGATATTGCTGATTCAATTCGCGGTAAGTCTTTAACGCCTTCTCCTTCATCTGGTTCTGAGCGTAGTAGTCGGCGAGTTGCATCAGGGCCTGACTCGCCAGAGGATGTTGCGGATACCGCGTCAAAATCACCTCTCCCTGGGAAACAAAGGCCTCGTATTTCTTCTCCTGCTGGAGACAAAGAAGGATCCCAAAATCTGCCTCAGGAGCCTCTCTTGATTTCGGAAACTCCTTCACCACGCGGGTGTAGACTTGGATCGCCGATGAATAATTCTTCAGATTAAAGTGGGCATCCCCGATCTTTTGCAGAGCGGACGGCACGAGAGCGCCTTTGCCATCGTATTGGATCAGACTCTGAAACTCGTCAATCGCCTTTTGGAAATCCTTCTTTCGGAAATAAGACCAGCCAATCCAATATTGGCTCTCGGGCCGATAAGGGCTCAGAGGATAAGACCAGAGGGTATTCTGGAACTGTTCGATGGCCTCGTCAAACCGTTCCTCCTTGTAGGCAATCCATCCAAGGAGATAGAGGGCTTTCGCCCTGTCCTCCTGTTCTTCGGGTAAGGAGGTCAGCCAATTCAGATAGGGCTTCGCCTTCTGATAGTCTCCCTGATTCAAATAGCACTGAGCCACCATCAAGGCTGTGGAAGGAGCGCTCTGGTACTGCGGGTATTGCTCGTGAAGTCTGAGAAAGTATTCATTGGCTTCTTTCCATTCTCCTCGTTGAAAGTGGTACCATCCTAAACTGTTCAGTCCCTTGGGGTAGAGAGCGGAATCATCCTTCAGTTGTTCAACGAAGTCCGCTCCTTTTCGATAATCTTGCTTTAGCAGCGCGGCTTCTCCCAGCCAGTAGAGAACCTCCTTCTTTTCCGGCACATCCGGAGCATCCTTCAGCAGTCTTTCCCAATAACGAATCGCCATCGCATAGTTCTTGGCATGAAAGTAGGCATACCCCAGCCTTGAGATCGCCTGAATTTCCAGATCCCTTCTCTTGCTGCCATCCAAGACGTGTTGGTAAGCCACAATCGCCCCCCCATAATCCTTCTGGTTAAAGAGGGATTCTCCAACCATGAAATGGGCCCAGTCCTGTAAATCGCTGTCAGGATAAGTCCTCAGAAGCTGGCGAAAGGTGCTCGCAGCGCTCGCAAACTCTTTCCTGTCGAAAAAATATTGACCAATGTCGAAAAGGCTCTGCTCAATCCATGGGGATGACAGGAAATGAGTCAGAAATCTTTGATAGAGAGAGATCGCTTTTTCTACCTCTTGAGCTCCGAGATAGGCCCTCACGATGCCCCAAAAGATACAATCCGAGAGTCTCGTTCCAGGATAGTCGAGCAACATCTCCTCAAATATCCTTCTTCCCTCGGCATACTGTCCTACATAGACCAGACTCCAAGCGAGGGAATAGCGTGTGCTTTCGACCAAGGGATGTCTCGGAAAGCGGTTCAGAAAGCTTCGGAATAACCCTGAAGACTCCTGGAATCTCCGAAGACGAAAATAGCTGACTCCTATCAGATATTCTGCCTCGGGCCCCCATTTTCCTTGTGGGTAAGTCTGAAGAAGAGACTCCATCTCTTGAACCGCGTCGTTGTACCGACCGAGCAGATAGATGCAGTATCCAGACCAAAAGAGAGAGGATTCTGCGATGGGATGACGCGGGTTCTGATCGTACACCTGGTGAAAAAAACGATATCCCTCCTCGAAGGCTCCGTTTTGGAGTCGAATCCATCCGCTGGAATAGAGACTGTATTCGTAGTACTCGCTTTTCGGGTATTCGCGGGAGACCCTTTGAAAATATTCAAAAGCTTCCCCGTCCATTCCCTGGTGAAACTTCGTTTCTCCCAGCCAATAGGCTGCAGGAGCCATGAAGGGACTCTCAGGATAGTCCTTAACGATCTTCTGAAAGGAAGAAGTAGCTCTTTCATAATCCCCTTCAAAATAAAAATACCTTCCCTGTTCATACAGGGCCTTGTCGCCCATCACCACCTGGGCCATTCCTCTCGTAAATCGGCCCGAATATCCACAACCCGGGACGGTGGCTGAAGGGCTCATCTTCGTCATGGGGCCAATCGCATCTTCTCTCAGATCAAACGAATTGAGCCAGGCTTCTTCTTTCAGGCCCTGTCCCATCACCACAGGCATGGGAGGTTCTCTCTTTTCTATCCACTTCCTCTCTTCTTTCCCTATAAAGGTGATCTCCGAAGGACCCGTTTTCTCTCGTTGCTGGCCTTGGCTTTTGAGAAGCGGCGGGGAAATAAGGAGAGAGAATAGGAGGCAGAGGCTAAGGATCTTTAACAATTTTCTTAACATATTTAGCTCTTTGGCTTTAAACGTAGCAGACATCTTTCCTGATTGTCAAGAATTGGGGACCACTACGGACAGAACAGAGAAAAGGATTAATCTTCCAACTCGCTGCTGAGATTTATTCTTCCTGCGACTCTCCTGAACGATCTCTCGAGGGGCCTTCTCTACTCCCGAG
>Ga0315282_10012555_pt1 | contig 12947 bp, 9 predicted proteins | sample YL17G07_20_MG_FD_203693 | JGI IMG/M metagenome (GOLD analysis project Ga0315282, IMG submission 203693) | Sediment microbial communities from Yellowstone Lake, YNP, Wyoming, USA - YL17G07_20 | ecosystem: Environmental > Aquatic > Freshwater > Lake > Sediment | place: USA: Wyoming | collected...
TAATCGGCTTGCCCATGTCTTCCCTCCTTGTCCTTAACCCCTATCGGACAAAGAGCTTCCACCAACAAGCCTACTTGCCAGAAAGATTAGTCACACACGCATTGTCGGCAAAGGCATTGACGTTACTATGGATGCTTGCGGGAGTTGCGTTGATTGAACGTAGGAAAATAATCCAAAAAAGGCCGCCGGGAGTACCCCGGCGGCCCATGTTAGTCAGCCTTTCATCGCGAAAGGCGCTTGGTTTGTTAGTACTCGTAGCAGCCGATGTCGTAGGGGACGACTCTGGCATGGCCATCGAGGTCGTCGGTCACTTCGGTGACCGTCGTGCCTGCGTTAATCGCGGGCGAGCCGGCCTTGAGGTGGAAATCGCTGCCGTAGTTGACAAACAGAGTCGTGGGATCGGTTACGAGCACCGAGTGCGTGTCGTAGCCGTATGTGCGCCACGTGGTCAGCGGGATGATTGTGCTGCCGCCGTTGATGCTGAATTTGTTTGTGACCACGTTGTAGTCGCTGACGAAGCCAGCCGCATTGGACGCGTAAGTGCATATTGAGCACTTGCCGGCGTTGTCATTCAGCAGGATGTTGTTCTTCAGAATGTCGCCCGTCGGGCCGCTCTTGCCGCTCTTGGTGAAGAGCGTTGTGTTGCGGCCGTTGGAAGGCGTGCAGATGGTGTTGTTGTACACCTTGTCGCGGCTGGAGGGCAGGCTTGCGTCCGTGGCGTAGAAGGTGATGCCGGTGCCCGTGTTGGCATACATCAAGTTGTTGAAAAGGCTGGAGTCGCTGACGCCATCCATATTGATGGCTCCGCCGCCGGTGCAGCTATAGCCCACGTTCTTCGCGATCATCCAGTAGCTCATGATGCCGTCGCCGCCACCGGTCTTCTTGTCGCCGTTAAAATGCATGCAGCAGCCGTAGTTCGAATATGAGAGAGTGTACTTGATGGTGCCGTAGTCGGACGAGTTGTTCATGTACGTCCCGTGCTCGTTGGGGTTGTTGTGGGACGTATTGTGCTCGACGTCGAGATAATCGGTGTGCCCGCAGGCGATACCGGTGGAAAGCGCGCCGAACGCCTGGTTATTGGTCACGGTGACGTAGCTATTCTTCTGGGCGTCGGTGCTGCGGCAATCGATGGGACGATACGCTCCGTTGTTGCCGTTGCAGACAAAGCCGTCAATGACCCAGTAATTCACCGGAGCATTATAGTTCTCGACTTCGATAAGGCCGCTGTGTCTCGCCTGAGCGCTGAGGGTGGTAATATTGACCGTGCCAGCCGTCTGCGCCTTCAGCGTCTTGGGCGCGCCCGCAGCGCCGGAGAACTCAATCCTCGCGCCGGCATATGTGCCGGGCATGACAAGGATCGTGTCGCCCGCAGCAATCGTCTGGACAGCATACTGGATCGTCGCCCACGGCAGCGCCTGAGTTCCGGGGTTGGTATCAGCGCCCGTGGTCGATACGTAATACGTCGTCGCCTGGGACGCTCCCGCGGCGACAGCAAGAATAAGTCCCACAAGGATTGTCAAACTAAGCTTCTTCATGGCGCCTCCTCGATTTGAAGGATCCCTAAGACAACAACTGTGCAACATTACGAAACGCTTGTCGTATCGATGGTTTGGGGTCGGAACGCCCCGGGATGCCACCACCACCCTTCTTGCCGACGGACAAAGAGCCGTGATAGCGCAGGCCCTCCCGGGCCGAGGTGACGTAATTCGCAAAGCTGACGAGCAAGGTGCAGTATTCCCGCGCTGTTGTAACTTTATACTCGCATATTATGGGACCAACTGCAAGAAAAAAGTGAATTTCCCGCGTTAGTCGCTCACTGTACAACGGGTGTGGCGCCATAAGTGCCTGTCAGTACGCGCCTTAGGCCTATGGTGACTTTCAGGTGCAATGCGCGACGGGTGCGCCATGCCAGCACGGAAGAAGTCTGAAGCGTCGTAACCTGCCATCGAGGCAGCCGGTAGAACTCCCGGACCAGCTTGCGCGCTCACTTCGTGCGCTGGAAGCATCCGATGTCGTAGCCTGCGGCCGTGGCTCTGCGTGCGCCTGCGATATCGTCGGCAACTTCCTTGAGCGCCATCCCTGCGGCGATGGCCGGAGAGTCCTCCTTCAGGCGGTAGTCATCCTTCGAGACGTCGACAAAAAGCTCCTCCACCTTTGCGACGACGCCATGCCTGTCGTAGCCGTACGCGCGCCACTTTGCCACATCAATAAGCGCGTCGGAACCGTCGATGCTGAACCGGCCGCAGGTGACGTTGTGGTCGCTCTCGAAACCGGGGACATCGCTGGACCAGACAAGGATTGAGCCTAATGTATCCCTGCCGGGAAGGAGGATGTTGTTGAAGAAACGGTTGGCCGTCGGCGACGGATGCGCGTCGGCCTTCGGCATCACGACCGGCCACGAGCCGTCAGCGGCCATGACCACCGTATTGTTGGCGATGAGGTTACGGCTGGAGCCGATCGCCGCGTCTATGGAATAAAACGTCATCCCGGTGCGGTGGTTGCGGTAGAGGAGGTTGTTTCGAAAGATCGAGTCTACGACGCCGTCGCAGTTTATGGCCCCTCCCCCCGTCACAAGGGCGTTGTCATATACGACATTCCTCTCCACTGTCCAATCATGCATGAGCCCGTCAGGACCGCAGCTCAGATCGCCATTCATGTGTATGCCGCATTTGGCGTTGCTGTAGGACCTGTTGCCGCGAATGATGCCGTGGGAGGCGCTGTTTGCAACGTAAATGCCGTGTGAGCGCTTACTGCCAAAGGCAACATTGTTCTCGAGAATCATATAGTCCGAGTGGCCGGCCATGATGCAGGGAAAGCCGCTGTCGTGGAGCCTGCAATCGGTCACGGCCACGTGCGTTGTAACTGTCGGCATAATACAATCCTCGGCGTTCGAGCCGTCGACGTCGAGACCGTCGAGGGTCCAGCAGCCAATGCGCGATTGGCTGTCGTCAGCGACGATCTCGATGACTGCCTTGCGGCGGCACTTCTCGCCAGGCCCCTTGATGATTGCCCCCCACTTATGCTCCGCCTTGAGCATAATCGGTTTGCCCTCTTCACCCGACCGGCGGATGCGACAGCCAGCGTAGGCGCCGTCTCTGAGGACAATCGTGTCGCCGGCGGCCGCTGCGTCGACCGCGTGCTGCAGCGTGGCCCATGGCGACAAGGCGGTGCCTTTGGCGGAATCATCTCCCCCGGGAGCAACGTAGAACTCGCCGGCCATAGCCGACGCTCCGAAGAAGAGTGTCACACCGATCAAAGGAACAAGCGTCTGCATCCAGCATCCTCCCGACAGCGGGGTGTCACGTCAGGACAATCATAGGCGATTGCCCGTCGGGCAAAAGGGTATTTCTTTGTGACTTGCCGGGCCGGCCGTGGTAGAATGCAGGTCGCGTCCGCAATGTCTCATCCAAAGCGCGAATCAAGGAGGTGTCCTATGGCCAGGATCGTTCTGCCCCTCGCATTCGCAGCGGCGCTCCTGCTGTCGCCATGCGTCCTTGCAAACCCGCCGGAATCGGCTCATCTCGACGTGACGAATTTCACGGGCATCCCCGGCACCTGCTACCTCAATAGCCTCAGCCAACTGGTCATGTACGATAATCCGTCGATAACCGCGTACGACGCCGCGGCGTATTCGGGAATCGGCACCACGACAGGCTGGGGCGGGTATCCCGGTCGCAAAGCTCTATGCGCCCATCCGCGCGACTACACTGAGGGAGTCGAAGTCGATCTTCTCAGGCTCTGCGGCGCTGACGCGCGCATCTGCTATGGCAAGGGCGGCGCCTGCGGACGCGTGTTCCAAAGGAATACTCTCGGCGTGACCATCCTTGGGAGCGAGGCCGACGCGGCTACAATGCTCAAGACGCTCGTTGCGGCGGGTACGCCGGTGCAAGTCCACCTGGATATGTATTACTTACCGGGAATGACAACTCACGGCAGCCACTTCGTTGTGGTAAGCGGATACGACGCCAGCTATGTCTACGTTGCGGAAGGAGGCGCGCTGGGTACCGACGTGCAGGTGCCCTGGGAGTCGTTTCTGACCGGCTGGCGCAGCACTCCGAAACTGAGCCCGATCAGGGCGTACTGGTGCGGCCCGTATTTCATGTGCTACCTCGTGAGCAATCCCGTTAAGCCTGACGATAAATGGGTTACGGCATGGCTGGGCCTCGATGCGATGATGCCTGTCGGTGACCTTGTCGTCGGGCCGGCCGCAATGAGAGAAGCTGCGAGGGCGCTGCGAAGCGGGAAAACCGTCGAATCGGTTGTTCCGGGACTGGCGGGCGGGGTTCTGTCACAGGGGCGCGCGAGGATACCGCTCTTTTTTAGCGACGCGGGGCGCCCGGACATCGCGGCGCTGTACGGTCAGTCAGCGGATCTCATGCAATCGATGATGGAAAACCCGTCGGATCCGGCCCTTGCGGACAAACTCGATCAGATAGCGAACGCGGAAGAGGACGCCCTCACCCTGATGCAGGCAGCGGCAGCCGGCGTTGAGCCGCTCCGGGCGTTCGTACCCGCGGGAGGCGCCAGGCTGTCTTCGCTGGACGCTGTAACCTTCCACTGGTTGAGCCTGCCTGGAGTAAAGAACCCCGCCGTGCAGATTGCGATGAAGGGCGACTTCAGCGACCGAAAGTCGTGCAAGACGTTCAAGCCCAAGAACGGCAGCTGGTTCGTGAACATGGGCGCGCGCGATTGGATCAAGGTTCTGCCAAAGGACGGCGGCGACAGGCAGCTTGAATGGCGCGTCGTCGGTACGCAAGGCGGCATCCGCGTTGAAAGCACGCCCTGCCTCCTCATATGGGACGCGCAAGTCATCGCTGCTGACGCACCGGCTGATAGCTACAGCTTCCCCGCGACGGAACGGGTACGCTTTGCATGGCATGCGCCAGCGATTACACTCAGGCCCAGGGTAGCGATCAGCGCCACAAGCGACTTCAGCGACAAACGGCGCCTCGTCTATCTCTCGCCCATCAGAGGCGCAAGCGAGGCAAGCTTTCGCGCGACAACCCTTGCCAGACTCAAGACCATCGACGACGGAGACGGCATCGTGTACTGGCGCGTGGAGGACGCGAGCAGCAGGCTGACAACGGTTCAGCCGTCGGCCCCAAGAACTCTCAACCTGCCTTGATTGAGGTGCGCTATGGCAAGACGCGTGTTTCCCTTGTTGGCATTGCTGGCCGCACTATCGCCCGTGGCATCGGCCGAACCGCCCACATCGGCACACGTCGATATCGTCAACCCCCACTGCCCCGCCCCGTGCTACGTCGCCAGCTTGGGACAGCTTGTGACGCGTGATAACCCGTCCATAGCCGCGTACGACATAGTAGCCTGCTCCGGCTTCGGCACGTCCGCGTCCTGGGGCCGAGGAGGCACGTCGTACCCCTACCTCGCGGGCGCGCCGAGGGCGTACTCCAACGGCCCGCAGGTGGACATCTCGCGCCTCTGCGGCTTCGACTATCATGTCTGCTATGGGAAGGGAGGGGCGTGCGGCCCCGGTCTTTTCAAGGCGGCCAACTCAGTGACAGTCTTCAGAAGCGAGGAAGAAGCGGTCAACACGCTGAAAACGGTTATCGCTTCGGGCACGCCCGTACAGATACACCGCGACATGTGGTATACCTGGGATGACATCGCGAAGGTCTACCCCGTTGGTCCCAACAAGTTCCACGGGAGCGACTTCATCGTCGTGAACGGCTACGATGAGAACTACGTCTACTTCACGGGGTTCGGACCGCTCGGCGAGCACGGGGAAACCGCGGTTGACATGCCAATATTATGGAACTCATTTCTCGCCTCCTGGCGCGAGACACCCAAGCTTACTAACGACAGAAACCTTCTCTTCGGCCCTTACTTCATGTGCTACCTTACGAGCAACCCTGCCAAGGCGGATAGCCGCTGGGTGACAGCATGGCTTGGTCTCGACGCGCGCCGCGGCGCGCCGGGCGCGACGGTCGGGCCTGACGCGATACGCGCGGCGGCCGCGGCCGTCGGGAACGGAACATCCGTTGACCAGGCGCTATCTACGTTCGCGCTCACTGTGATGCAAGCCAACCGCGCGTGGATGGCGCCGTTCTTCAATCACTCCGGCCGGCCGGATCTCAAGGCGCTGTATTCCCAGTCGGCGGCCTTGTGGTGGGCGATACTCGAAAGCACCGATGCCGCAAATGTTCCGTCAACTCTCGACGAGATAGCCGACATCGAGGACCAGGCCATTGACCTCATGGCTCAGACATCAAGCGACGTCCGTCACCTTCAGACACTGACGCCCATAAACGGTACGAATCTCTCAACTCTCGACCAGGTCGGCTTCCATTGGCTCTGCCTCCCTGACGTCAAGGGCGTGTCGCTGCAGCTTGCCATGACCGGCGATTTCAGCAATCGCAAAGCATGCAGGACATTCAAACCGAAGAACGGCAACTGGTTTGTGGGCATGGGGGCGCGCGACTGGCTCAAGGTGCTTGCAAAGGACGGCGGCGACAGACAACTGGCATGGCGCGTCCTCGGTACGCAAGGCGGCGTCCGCATCGAGAGCACGCCATCGCTCGTTACATGGGACGCGCAGGTCATCACTGCTGAGGCGCCGGCCGACGGCTACAGCTTCCCCGCGACGGAGCTGGTGCGGTTCGTATGGCACGCGCCGGCGATCGCGCTCAGGCCGAGGGTCGCAATCAGCGCCACGGGAGACTTCGCCGACAAGAAGCATATCGTCCGTCTGGTCCCCGCCAGAGGCTTGAGCGAGGCGAGCTTTCGCGCGGGGACGCTTGCGAAGCTCAGAGCGATCGACGATGGGGATGGCACGGTGTACTGGCGCGTGGAAGATGCAAGCGCGAGACTGACAACAGTTCAGCCCTCGCCCGCGAGACAACTCATTTTGCCGTAGGCGCAGCAGATGCCCCCAGCCCCGGGAATTTCGCCCAGTCCGTGCCGTACTTCGGGCTGTACTTGCCCCACGGCAGGCCCCTGCCCGCGCTGAATATGACGTCGTGGTTGGCCTCCTGAGCGAGCCACAGCATCTCGCCGTCGCCGACCGGATACGTGAGCGTCAGCGCCGACCCGATATAGTAGTCGGTAGTCAGATAGAGGCTTTCGTCGTTGTGCGGCATGTAGGAATATGAGGCCCCGCGCGTGTCCTGCCATATCACCGCGCCGTCGCGCGTATCTTTCAGGACGTAGAGGAGCTTGACCTCGTAAAACGGCGTTTCGAAGACGTAGCCCGCCCTCCACCCCTGAATGGTCACGTACAACACCGCATCGGCGCCGAAGATGCGCCCCAGTTCCTGTGGCGCCACTGCGTGGATCGTCGCCGGGTTGCCAAGCCCCTCCTGGTCGAGGACCTCGAGGCTCAGCGGGACTGGAAAGACATAGTACCCGCGCTCGGCGAGTGTTCCGGGAATCGACGCGAGAAACGTATCCGACGCGTCGGGCCTGTCCGTGTTGTTGAGCGGTGAAACCACGAGAATGGAGGCCGGGTAGTGTCTTTGGTAGAGCGTATAGTCCTGCTTGGGCGTCGCACAGCCCGCGAGAAGCGCCACGACGAGGGCGGCCACCAGCACTTCCCTCATCTTCCGCCCCCCGACAGCCGCGCCGCGTTCGCGATCATCCTGTCCATAAGAACGGCCGACTCGATGTAGGTGTTCTTCTCGAGCTCGAAGTACTCGATCGATTGCGCGTACTGCTGCCTGTCGTAAAGCACGCGCCCGTATTCGGCGTAGATGCCCGGCGGAACGCGTCTACCCTCGGACTTGGATTTCTCGATAATGCGGCCGAGAGCCTTCTGGTATGTGTCGACCTTTTCCGGCGACGCAAGGTAGGATTCCAGCCTGCGGTCGTACGCGTCAAAGCGATATATGCTCTTCGCGCACCCCAGGGCAAGAAATGCGGCGACAATCAGGAGAAAGCCCTTCGCCTTCATGGACTCGACCTCAGTCAACCGAATGCACCGCCGACTCAAGCGTAACAAACAAGAGGGCGGCTCGCATGATTCCCGGCAAAGGGCTTCGTCCAGTGGCGTCAGTTGCCCTTGCCCGGTTCCGGTTCGGCATCGAGCACTGCGACCTTCAGGACCCCCGGGCCTGTCGCCACAAGCCTGACCGTGCCGGGTTTGTCAATGGTCCCCTGCCATGGTTTGCCCGCTTCGGGAGATGCAAGCGCCGTGAAGGCAAGTGCGGAGTTGGCAGCCGCAAAAGTCTTCTTGGCCTGTGCCGCCTCAAGCTCTTGAGGGGCTTCGGGTATCTCGCGCGCCTGGCGCAGTCCGACGAACAGCTTCGTCGCCCCCGCTGGTTTCGTTGCGGTCCAGCGCCACTTGGCGCCGTCGCGCTTTATGGTCGCTTCCATCGGCTGGGGGATCATAATCGCGGTTGCCGGGTCGCCGATGATCTCGTACATAAGCATATGGTCGCGGCGCAGCTTCTCTTTGTCTATCTGCTGGTCGCCCTTGCTTTCGACGCCAAGAAGCAGTTGTTCGACGGCCGGATCATCCACCTTCATTGAAGCGCGCTGGGTCGCCAGCCACAGGTCGCCGAGCCTGCGGGCTTTTCCAGAGAGTTGCTGCAGAATGCACGTGCCCGCGAAGTAGTTGGTGAGCGGGTGAGATTCCGTCGTCGCGGCAATGACTGCTACGGGGCCTCCAGCCATTCCACAGAGTGACTCCGCTATGCATGCCCCCGAGCCGCCGAAATCGCCGGTATAGCACGCGAAGATGACAAGCGGTGGCGCAGGATTCCCCTTGTCGAGTTGCGCCGCCGCGCGCCCATCGTATCCGAACGGCGTATTCCTGAATGCCATGGAGAAGAAGCCCTCTCGGCTGCCGTGGCCCATCATGAGCGCTATGAGACCGCCTTTCTTGAGCTCGGCGGTGTACGTTGCGGCCTGTTCGGCGGGCCATCCGCAGAACGGCGACGTCACGTCGCCGGCGATAAGCGTAGGTTGCGCCCATTTCGGGACGCCGTTCTGCATGACTTCGATGGACTGGGTCACGGCGAGGCTGTCTATCTCGGGCCCGAAGCATGGCGCTCCCGTCCACACCGGCATTCGCAGATCGTCGACGGTCGGTTCGTGCCGCTCCCATGCCAGTATCTTGTCCACGCACAACTTCACGTCCTCGGCCGTCCGCGCCGGAATGCGTCCCACTGGGATCTCCGGAGCGCCGTCGCCGTTAAGATCGCCCCACAGCACGTCGGATAAGTACTCCTTGGGCTGATCGCTTCGCCACTGGTAGGCCTGTACGCGCTTCGACGCAACAAACCACGGCATGCGCTCTTTTCCCTGTGCCCAGTCGCCGACAATAAGCAGGTAGCTCGGCCGGCGCGCAAATGCCTTCACCGCCTTGTCGATAGGCTGCGTAAGAACCTGCGTCTCAAAGCCGTCCTTGCCGCGTTTGTCAACAAGCGGTTTGAGCGACTCGGATAAGGTCGGCGTGGTCACAACCACCCACAGCGGCTTGGCTTCCGCCGCCGCAGACCCCGCGCCGGAAGCAGGCACAAGCATTGAAAACAGCAGCGCGCCACAGCATGCAAATCCCCGAACGCGAGGCAGGATAACAGGCATTCTCATTGCACCCCCTTAAGCCCAGAGTTGACATTCACGAGTAATAGAGTGCCGGATGCCGGTTTTTGTTCACCGTATTTTGCTCCTATTCGGACGCCAAAGTGCCGCGAGCGTGCGTTGCCGTCACTTTCCACGCCGCTTCGGTGAAGGTTGGCTCCCCTTGTGACGGCTGTCGATGATCCTGCGGATTTCCTTCTTCTTGTCGTCGTCGAGCGGCGCGGGCTCGTGCGATTCGAGAATCCTTTTCACCTCGGCATTGAGCCGCTCGTAGAGCGTGGGGGAGCCGGCCGCCGACCAGTCGTGGAACGTCCTGTGATCCATGAACCGCGGCAGCCAGTGCTGGGCGCGGAAGTTCTCCGCAGTGTGCATCTGATCGATGTAATTGCCGCGCGGCCCGACGGCATCGATGAGGTCCGCTGCCAGCGACGCCTCGTCAATCGTCACTCCGGCCACAAACCGCCTGCACATGGAGATCGTCTCATCGCTGTGGAGCACCATCTCCAGCGACGAAGTGAGCCCGTTCTCGATGTACCCCACGTCGTGAACGAGGTTGGCTCCTGACAGCGTCGCCGCGAATATGCTGAAGAGCCCCTCCGCGGCGGCCTGCTCGTCGAATACTTTCGAGTCAGACGCGCCCGCAAGTCCCCACACCGGGAGCTTATAGTAATGCGCCATGTCCGCAAAGATGCTGTTTGTCAGCGAGTGCTCCGGCGACGCGTACGCGTACTGGCACGTGCGCATGTCAATCGTGCCGACATTCGCCCCATAGATGAAGGGGCACCCCGGCGACTTGAGCTGTGCGATGAGAAGGCCGCTCAGGCACTCCGCGTTGGCCACCGTAATGGCCGCCGAAAGCGTGACCGGCATTGTCCCGCCGGACATGCACCCCGAAACGTAGACGACCGGAATGTGTCTTTCGGCGCAGAAGAGGAGCTTACCAGTTCCCGTCTCAGAGTGCACCAGCGGAGAGATAGGCTCCGCGTAATGCAGAAGGAATGGCCGCTGTCTGAGCGCCTCTTTGTCGCCCGCGACGACCGTCGCCATTTCGTAAATGATCTCCATATCGCTTATGCCGTTGGCGGTGTAGACGATGGGCTTCGACGAGCCGAGAAGCATCGACTCGAACTCCTCGACGTAGCTGTCGCCTTCGCGCGCGTCCTCAGCGATGCCCATGCTCATGACAAAATCGAAGTTCGGCAGGTAGTCGCACAAGAGCGCGAACTTGCGGGTGTCTTCCTTGACGCTTCGTCGGCGCGACCGCGCGTAGGGGTCAATCGTATTCGGCGTATCCGAGCCCGTGCCGAAAAACACTCTGTCACCTTCGAGCGGCACCGTGCGCTCGCCCGTTCGCTTGTGGAGGACGACCTTCTCGGGCGCTCTCGCCAGCGCGTCCTTGATCATCCAGGAGGGGATCCTGACCCTGTCTCCCTCTCCCGGCCATGCGCCAGCGTCAAGAAGAAGCTTCCTGGCCTCCTTGTTGAGCACGAGGACGCCTGTGCGCTCCAGAATGTCGAGCGTCGCAAGATGCAGCTTCTGAATCTGCTTGTCGGTTAGCGCTCGAAAGGACATGTTTGTGCGTTCCGGCATGCTCATCACCCACTCCCTTCCCAAAACACATTGCTTCCCGGATCAGCGTTGCCCGATGTTCGGGCGTTACGCCGCACCCCACAGGCGCAGGACAAGGGTAACATTGCTGAGCAGATATTCAAGCATTTTCCCGAACTGAGCAACTGCCTCTCAGCCGCTTACCCCTTCAGCAGCTCGTGCGCCTTCGCCAGTTCCGCCGGGATATCAATCTTCTGCGTGCACTTCGACAGGCATTGCCCGCACTCGGTGCAGTGCGTCGCGTCCTTGAAGTCGGCGAACGGCCACTCCCTGCCGAAGCGCGCGTATTCGCGCCGGGCCCCTTCCACGAGGCCATACACGCGCGCCATGTTGGCAAGTGTCAGTATCACGAATATCCCGACCCCCTGCGGACACGGCATGCAGTAGCGGCACCCCGTGCAGAGCGCATCAGTTATGGCCTTGAAGCGCCTGAGTTCCTCGTCGACCGCGGCAAGCTCCTTCTTGGAGAGCGGCCTGAAGCTCTCGGCAGTGCGCTTGTTCGCGTCGACGTCCGTCATCTTCGTCATCCCCGAGATGGCGCATGTCACGTGCGGGTTGGAGAGCACAAAGCGCATCGCGGCCTCTGCCGCCGCTCCCGTAGCTCCGCCCACGAGTCTGTCAAACACGTCGGACCGCGTGCCGAGTATGCCGCCGTGCAGCGGCCCCATGACAACCACACCAATGCCGAGCCGCGCGGCCTCGGCAATGACCGGTTCATTCACTCGGTTTATGATGTTGTACTGAAGCGTGACGGACTCGAACTCGCCAGTCCGCAGGAGCGCTATCACGTTCTCCGGCGTGTCGTGCGAAGTGAAGCCGAGGTGGCGGATGAGCCCCTCCGACATCGCCTTGCGGATGCCCTCGAGCGTGCCGCCGGGCTTGATGGCGATCTCATTGAAGTCCTTTAGCGGCAGGCTCCACAGCTGATAGAAGTCGAGATAGTCCACCTGCAGCTTCTGGAGGCTCTCGTCAATGACCTTGCGGACCGCATCGGCCGTGAGGAAGTCGTCCGCCGAAGACTTTGTGGAGATGTAGACCTTGTCGCGCCGGCCTTTGAGCCCCTCGCCAAGTTTCACCTCGCTTGTTGAACTGCAGTATTTGTGCGACGTGTCGAAGTAATTGAATCCCGCGTCCGCCGCCGCGGCCACGAGATCCGCCCAGGGTCTGGTCTCCCCGCCGTGTATGCGCATCGCGCCAAAGCCGATTATCGTGAAGTCAAGCCCAGTCTTCCCACACGGTCGTTTCTGCATCGCGCCCTCCGGACTGCCGTTCTCCCTGGTTGCGCCCCCGTTCTATCCCTTGACCAATCTCATCGCCACGTCGGCCCACTCCCACAGCCTCTGCGGCTGATACCTCACCGTACTGATGTCCTTCAGGTTGTACTCCAGCGGGCACCCGTGGCGCTTGCATGCTTCCATGGTCTCCGCAAGGTCCCTTCTCACCGCCCATGGATCCCACGAATCCCTCGCGAGAAATGCGGGGCTCGGCTTGCGGTCGAAAACGAAATCCCGCCCGATGCCGCCCGCGCCTCTCTCGACGTCCACCCAGGGGCTCATGCTCACTTTCCTGAGGTGCGGGATGGTCCTCACGATGTCCATCTTCCCGTCGAGCGGCTCGCAGCAGCCGTAGTACACGAGCCCGAAGCGCGAGTACCATCTGACTGAGTAGTCGATGTCGAACTCCTTGTGCATCGCCGGCGAGACGCTTGAGAAGATCTGCGACATCCCCGGCGTCCAGAGGTCCCTGGCCCTTGGCCGGCTCGCGTCGAAACCGGGCGCGGGCAAGTCGTCCGTGTACGCGCC
>Ga0315282_10012556_pt1 | contig 12946 bp, 9 predicted proteins | sample YL17G07_20_MG_FD_203693 | JGI IMG/M metagenome (GOLD analysis project Ga0315282, IMG submission 203693) | Sediment microbial communities from Yellowstone Lake, YNP, Wyoming, USA - YL17G07_20 | ecosystem: Environmental > Aquatic > Freshwater > Lake > Sediment | place: USA: Wyoming | collected...
CCTTTATTTCCGCGTCATCGAGCCGATCAAGTCTGTCGTCGAAGTTCAGAATTATCTATATGCGACAAACCAACTCGCCCAGACAACGCTCCGCAGCGCGCTCGGCCAGGTCGAGCTCGATGAGCTTCTTTCGCAACGCGAAAGACTCAATGAACGGCTTCAGGAAATCATTGACAAGCATACTGACCCTTGGGGAATCAAGGTTCAGCTCGTCGAGATGAAGCAGGTGGACCTTCCGGAGAACATGCAACGGGCTATCGCTAAGCAGGCCGAGGCCGAGCGCGAGCGACGAGCCAAAGTCATCCATGCTGACGGCGAATTTCAGGCCGCCGATAAACTCCTCCAGGCCGCAAACATCATTTCCGCAAATCCGCAGGCTCTTCAGCTCCGATTCCTAGGCACCTTGACGGAAATTGCCGCGGAAAAGAATTCGACGATTATCTTTCCCCTTCCCTTGGAGCTCTTAAGGGCTCTTTCATATGAAAAGAAGGAAAACAAATAGGGCCCAGGACAAAAGAGACGCCTTAACGCGAACTTAAATTCTCGAGCAACTGGCTCGCAGTCGTCTTCATCATCATCCCAGTCATGGGTGTAACCAAGTCCAGAAACAAATATTCAGCCGCTGGCACCGCCTTCCCAGTTTAGCCTCGACGACTTTACCGGGGTGTCCTGATATAACGTCTATGATTCTATATTCGACCTCCGTCGCCGCTCCTTCCTTCTCCCCCTCTCCACCTCGCCCGGAATGTTCGGAACCTTCATCTGAAAATTAATATTCAGCCGCCCGCGCCGCTTCTTCCCGAGACGACTTGCTCGTGGTATCTTTCGTTAAAACGCGAGAGGATGGAGGTGGCGATGATAGAATCGCCGAGACCATACCAGGTTTTTTCTGATTCCCTTTTTTCAGGAAAGAAGTTCAGGGAATTTATGGCGTTTTCAGCACGGCCAGCCGTTTTTGGGCGTCCGCGACTTCGGGGAGGCCGGGGTCGGCGTCTTTCCAGAATTCTAGAAATTTCTGATACTGCTCCCGGGCCTCGGCCTTAGCTGCTTTTTCCTCATAGATCCGGCCTAGCCGATAACGATACAGCGGATGGATGAGGAAACGGAGCTGGTTTTTGGGGTCGATGGTCACCAGGCGATCATATTCCGCAATGGCTTTGTCCAATTCCCCTTTTTTCCAGTAGGCTCGCGCTAAGATGTCTTTGAGAAAAGGCTGGTTGGAAGTGGCTATGCTTGCCGTATTCATCAGCGGCGGGTCCAGAGGAACGCTTTTTTCGGCGAGGACGATAGCTTTATCGATGGCTCCCTCGGCCAGGTAAACTTCTGCTCTCAACAACTCAGAAAGGAATCTTATAATTTTTATATCAGCTGAATCTACAGAGGGCGAAAGAGGCTCGATCTCAGCCAGCCTTGCATTTGCGTCGTTCATCCTTCCTTGTTTCAAGTCCACCCATCCGCGCAGGAAGATGTCTTGCGCCGTAACAGAAGCCCTGGCCGCCGGGCTGGCGGCTTGACTTTCCTTGGAAGCGTAATCGCGCCATCCTTGGAAGGCTTTCCGGGCAAGGTCGAATTGTCCAAAATCCGAATAAATAAATCCGGTGATCCAATCCACCGTTGCAACACCATACGCAAACGCGGCTCCAGCCTTCTCCAACTGCTTTTTCAAGGGAAGATATTCGGCGAGCGCTCGATCCCAGCGGCCGAGGAAATAATCAAAGTATGATTTGAACCAATACCCTGCCATTTTCGCCGAGGGAGTCGGCCTCCGCTCGATGAATTGTTCAACCCAGTTCATCGCCTCCGGATAATTTTCTTTCAGAGCATAACAATAGGCCAATCCCTGGCAGGAGCTATAGAAGTCCGGCCTGATTGCCAGGGCTTCCTTGTATTTCGCGATGGCCTCATCCAGCTTTCCCATGCGTAGATACAGCTCGGCGATGGAGTCTATCGGATTGGGGAGTCCCGGATTGACGGACGCATAGCGCTCAAAGTATTCGATGGCTTTCTCGATATTGCCCGACCGTGCATAGTCATAGGCGGCTTCGTTTATGGCATAGCCGAAATTCGGGTCCAGGGCGATGCCCTTGGCGTACTCCTGAATGGCTTCCGGAAATTGGCCTTGACCGTCATAATAGGACCCTAGATCGGAGTGAGCATATTTTTCTTCAGGGTATTTTTGGACCAATTCGGAGAGGATGCGGAACCTTTTCTCTGGGTTCCCTTCGATGACGCTGGCGTACGAAGCCTCGATGTAAAGCCGCTCTTTCTCAGTGGCTTTCTGGGAATGCTTTTTGGCGTTCTCATAGGCTTCGTCCCGGGCCTAAAGATCGCCCAAATTTCCATCGGCCCTGGCCAAGTAGAGGCAAGCCACGGCAAACGTCGGGTCGAGTTCGACAGCCTTCTTCAGAAATTTTTGAGCATCCGGATAAAAGAACTTTTCGTAATCGTCGCGGCCTCGTAAAAAATATTGATAGGCTTCTATGGAATTTGTCGTGAGGTCGATGATCTTGGCCGGAACAGAGTCCGCAATCTTGCTTTCCGACAATCCGATGCCTCGCGAGATATTACGGCTCAGCTCGTCGATCTGGCTTTTGAGAATACTCCCGACACCATCGCCCCGGGCGCCGACGCTTTTGAGGAGTTTTTTCGTCCCCGTCTCGAGGATTTTCACGTCCGTGGCGAACATCTCTCCGGCCTTGACAAAGCTTCCTAAGACAATGGCCTCGATGCCTTCCCGTTTGCAGAGCTCAAATCCCGAGTCCTCATCGATAAGCCCCCCGGCGTCTTTACCCATCTGCCTTAGGACGTCTTTCATCCGTTCCCACGTCGTAACGCGCAGATATTTGGACTGCTCAAGGCTCGTGATCAGTAGGTTGGGGATGGCTTCCTGGAGGTAGTCAAAGGACTTATCGCCGGTTTGATTCTTGAAGCTGATGACGGCAATGGCATGTCTTGCCGGCTCTTCTCTGGGAATCAAAAAGAGGGCGAGCAGCCCTGCCGTGATAACGGCGATGACCACGAGGGCCGGGACGAAAAGCTTCCGCAATGTGAATTTTACAGTGATCTCCCGAGAGGTGAGAGTTTTTCGCTCGGGAACGACGCGGTCGGTAGTGGGAAGGCTTTTTTCTATGCAGTCGAGCTCGGAGCGGACTTCGCCCGCACTCCGGTATCTCTTGGCCTTATCTTTTTCTAGGCATTTCAATATGACGTCGCTCAGTTCGTCAGGGATATTGGGATTGAATTGTTTTGGGTTCTTTGGAATCTCGCCTTTATGCTTCATGGCAATGCTGAGCGCCGTATCCCCCTCGAACGGCACTCGGCCGGCAGCCATTTCATACAGGATGATACCTAACGAGTAGATATCCGACCGATGATCGATCTCTTTCGCCTCAGCTTGCTCAGGAGACATATACTCCGGCGTCCCGATCAGTACGCTTGGGCCGGTTATCCCTTTTTCCTTTATCGACCGGGCTATACCAAAGTCCATGATCTTGGCGTTTCCGCCCTTATCGATCATGATGTTCTGGGGTTTCAAGTCGCGATGGACAACTCCCAGGCTATGCGCTTCGGCAAGACCATCACACACCTGCTTGCCAATGCTTAATACGGCCCCGATGCTCAGGCCAGCGGCCATTCGGATCATGCTCCTCAGGTCCTCGCCCGGGACGTATTCCATGGTAATGAAATGGAGGCCCTGGTCCTCCATGAGCTCGTACATCCGGCCGACATTCCTGTGGCTGATTTTGCGGGCGACTTTGAGTTCATTTTGGAAGCGCGCCAGGGTGTCTTTGTCCAGGGCGATCTCGGGCTTTATCAGTTTTATGGCGACTTCCTCGTTCAACTTCTTGTCCACGGCCCGATAGACCTTGCCCATGCCGCTTGCCCTTTGCTTTTTCTTGCTAGTGTAGTGCGTCTAACGCTTCTTTACATTTGGAGATTTTCGATAAAATTTTATCAACCGACGCGCTCCAGAGAAAGACGCGGGGATTTTGGTTGTGGTTGGACAGATATTCTTCAATGGCAGCGATCAAAGCCGGCACGCTCGCAAAACTTCCTCGGCGAAGACGCTTCGTGCTGAGTTCGCGGAACCACCGTTCAATCAGATTCAACCAGGAGCTGGACGTCGGAGTGAAGTGCAGATAAAAACGCGGATGCCGCTTGATCCAAGATTTCACGCGGGGATGGTTATGTGTACCATAATTATCCACGATCAAATGGAGATCGAGTTCGGGAGGAGTTTCGTTATCGATTTTCTTAAGGAATCGGATGAACTCTTGATGTCTATGGCGGGGCATGCAGTCTCCGATCACCTGGCCGTCGAGCATCCTCAAGGCGGCAAACAGGGTGGTCGTTCCATGGCGGATGTAATCATGCGTCATTGTTCCACAGCGGCCTTTCTTCAGGGGCAGACCGGGCTGGGTCCGGTCAAGTGCCTGGATTTGGCTTTTCTCGTCCATGCACAGAACCAGAGACTTGTCCGGAGGATTCAGATAAAGCCCCACGATATCGCACAACTTCTCCACAAAGCGTTTGTCACGGCTGAGTTTGAAGGTGCTGACCAGATGGGGCTTCAAGTTGTGCTTCTTCCAGATTCTCCGGATGGTCGCTTCACTCAGCTTTTGGGCCTTGGCCATCGTCCGAGTGCTCCAATGCGTCGCGTTCGGAGGTTTGGTATGAAGAGTCGCTTCGACGACGGCCATAATTTTCCGCTGCGAGATTTTCGGAATGCGGCCCGGCCGAGGGGCATCCTTTTCCAAGCCGGGCAAGCGGAGAGCCAAAAAGCGTTGTCGCCACAACTGCACGGTCGGGCGCGAGATCCGCAATTCGCGGGCGATGTTTCGATTGAACACACCGGCGGCCGATCTCAGAATGATTTCGGCGCGCTGGACAAGCCGGGTCGGAAGGCTTCGGCCTCTCGACCACCTTTCCAAAACACTCTTTTCCTCGGGAGACAAGACGATTTTGGGGGCTGTTCTGCTCATCAAACATTAGGTTACACCCAAAAATCTTATATGTCAATATATTTATGACGCACTACACTAGAAGAAGGCCGTGAGCGATTGTGCCGGTCGTCTACTTATTGTGCAAAGAGTCAGAAATATATGAAGATCAACCCATTAAGAGCGAAAGCCGTTCATATTTCAACAGACTTTTTAACAAAAGCTGTGGATAATTCATTTTCTCTATCGCGCCTCGATTCCTTTCTTCCCCTCCCATCTTTGCCCTTATAGCAATCCCTCGCCATCGCCGCTCTGCTTTTCCCCTTCGACGACTTACCCTGTATGGTGATCGTATACAACAGCGAAATAGGATGGATATGGAACGATAACAGGGTAGTTGAAAATCTACTAAAGCATCCTTGTCATCCAATAGAACTAAGGGCCAAAAATGAAGACTATGATCGCAATGACAACAGGAACAAGAAAGAAGCCAATGAGCCCGGCAGCAAGCAGTCGCCTCTTTTTCAAGATTTTGATCCCTATGGCAATTCCGCTATTCCTACGAAAGGGAGAATGCCAGCCACTTGGTAACTCAAGACATGGACACGTGAAGGAGGAATCGAGTAGAAGATCTTCTCTATCACGATCCATAAACCGATGAAAGATATAAAAGCACAGCCAATAGCCGTCGCCCAAAACTTAGATGGTCATGACCTCAATCCTATAAAAAAATATCATGAAACTGAACTACGGTCAGCAGGTGAGAGTATTGACGATGATGGTCAATCCCGACATAATTCATCCGTACACCTCCTTAAAAAGTGTTACCGACCGGAAGTCTTCCAAGCTCCCGGGGGAGGGGCATCACATCATCATGTTACCTATCCCTCCAAGACCGCGGAAAAAGGTAATGCGAGGATGATTCTCTCGACATGATGGATATTCGCGACGGTGAATTATCTCCGTGCGGATGTTGTCACTTCAATGGACGTAAAAGAATCTAGGAGGAACAACAATGAAAGCGATTCTATGCATGAAATACGGACCTCCCGATGTCTTTAGGTTAGCAGAGGTTGAGAAACCTATTCCCAAGGGCAATGAAGTTTTGGTGAAAGTGTATGCGACATCAGTGACACAAGCGGACTCTAGGACGCGCGGTTTCAGAGTTCCCCTCTCTTTCTGGATCCCTGCTCGAATAGCGCTTGGTCTTAGAAGACCAAAGAAACCCATCCTGGGAGTGGAGTTGGCCGGGGAAATTGAGTCCGTGGGGAGAGAAGTAAAACTGTTCAATAAGAATGACCAGGTTCTTGCGCTTACTGGACACCGTATTGGCGCCTACGCCGAGTACGTACGCCTGCCTGAAGATGGGGTTGTGGCCATGAAGCCGTCAAATCTGACATATGAGGAGGCCGCTGCAATTCCGATGGGGGGCCTTACGGCATTGCATTTTGTAAGAGAAGGGAACATCAAGAGCGGACAAAGAGCCCTGATCTATGGAGCTTCAGGAAGCGTGGGCACATATGCAGTACAGCTAGCAAAGCACTTCGGAGCAGAAGTCACCGGGATATGCAGCACCGGAAATCTGGAAATGGTCAAGTCCCTGGGAGCCGATAAGGTGATTGACTACACGAAAGAGGATTTTGCCAAACAAGGTGTGATCTATGATGTCATTTTTGACGCGGTCGGCAAGAGTCCATATTCGAGTTGTGTGAGATCGCTAAAGAAAGGAGGAACCTACCTTACCTCTGTTGGTGCGCCGGCACTTAGTCTCCGAATGAGATGGACTTCAATGACAACTGGCAAGAGACTAAGAGGTGGGACAATGAACGCAAGACATGAAGATCTCATCTTCCTCAATGGACTCGTCGAAGCGGGGAAGTTAAGACCGGTCATGGATCGAAGTTATCCGATGGAGGAAATTGTCGAAGCTCATCGATACGTGGACAAAGGGCACAAGAAGGGAAATGTGGTAGTTACTTTTCAAAAGGACTCGTGAACGGATCAACTGGGAGTGTCGGATATTTTTCGTATTTCCTCAGATTTCTTCTTTACCTATCTTCCTTCCGTATTTTATTCGCCCCCGGCCGCCGTTTTTCCCCTCTTCCTTGCATTAATTTCACCCGCACCGCTCTTTCTTTCCCAAAACGAGTTGCCCTGCTTGTCCCGAAATTGTAACCAGAAACCTATATTTAGCCGCCCGGCGCCCCTCTCTTGCTCCCGAGACGACTTGTCCCCATTGTTGATTGTCGACAGAACGCGCGATAGGATAAACGTGAACGATTGCTCGGTCACCGAAGAACTTGTTTTAAGATATGAAGCCGTGTCAAAGTGATGAATGATTATTCCTACGAACGGCTGAGGTCGTTTTTTTGCCTTTTTTGGCATTGTCGCCTTGTGGGAAAAAAAACGTCCCCTCGGTGGCCCGGCGGCGTTCGTTTCAAATCATCTGGGTTCTTACGCACCGATCGCTATCCTCTCCGCTTTTCCCTTGCGGTTGTATCCCTGGGTCGCTTATCAGATCACGGACAGCAAGCTTTGTCCCGGCTATTTGCGGATGGATTTCGTAGAACCCGAGCTTCGGCTGAAGGCGCCAATCAACCGCCTCGCGGCCTGGGCGATATCGAAGCCTTGTATCGCCCTCATGAAAGCTCTGCACGCCATCCCCGTTTATGAGGGAAGCATGAAGCTTGCTTCGACCTGGAAACGCAGCCTCGCGGTGCTGGCTCGAAAGAGATGCCTGATCATCTTTCCGGAGATGGAACATCGGCCCTTGAACCGTGTTCTGAACGAATTCAGCGACGGTTTCATCGGGCTGGCTCCAATTTATTATAAGAAAACGGGAGGGATCGTAGATCTTCTCGGCCCCGATCCCGAGGAGGTCGCCCAGAGCTGTCTGGGGATAGAACGTCTCGGCGATCGCCAAGTCGGACGAAGGTTCACAGAAGCGCGCCAGCGTATGAATGCAGGCCACTAGCGGCCAGGGAATCTGTTCCCGTCCTTCGGCCAGGGCGGCCGCAAAGAACTCGTCCAGACGCAGCCGCTTCCATAGAGCGAGTGCGAGAAGCACGTCCCCGAACCGACGTACCCGCTCCACACGGACTCTTCGCAGATCCACCCGCGCCTACGCGGGAGCTTCCGCCGCTTGTCTGAACAGATCCCGCGGTTTCCCCTCTCGGCCCGAAAGCTGATCGACGATGTCTTCCCTCCGACCCGCTCCTCGGCATCATACTCCGGCGTCTTCCCCAACGTCGCGATCGTCCGGCGCCGTGGTCCTTTCGCCGTCCGTACCGATTCGACAATCGCCCATGACTGGTAAATACCGCCGTTCTTGGACCGACGCGAGCGCTTCAAGAAGGCCATCGGCCCGACGAGGGCCGACGACAGGACGAGTTTTTTCATTTCTTTGCGGCGGTGGCTTCCTGATGGGTTACGATCGGGACGTAGCCGACCTCCAATCCGGGCGGCGGCGTGACGAACAGCGCTGGGTCCAAGGCGGCGAGCGTCCCCCGGCGAAGGGGGGCCATATAGTCCCGGTCGATCGACCACGCGGCGTGGATTTCCTCGATGAAGGCCTGGAGCTTGGCTTTCTTCTGCGCACTCCAGGCGTACTGTTGAAATGACGGCTGATCGACGAAGCGATACCAAAAGTAGGTCACGGTCGATCCGTCGGCGAGGGAAGCAAGGAACGGTCCCATGACCGGTCCGGGCGAACCCCACGCGCCGCTGGTCGGGGACGTGTAGGGCACGCCCGTCCCGGCCAGGGCGAAGGTCTGGGCCGCGAGGCGGGTTTCAGCCGGCACCTCGGATTCGGGGACGGCTTGGCGCCCGTCCCCGGCGTGCTGGAAATATTGAGGGAAATGGCCCATGCTGCTCCGCGTGCCGTCGACCCACTCCAGCCCCCAGACATGAGGCTCGAATACACTGGGGATGAAGGTCTTTTCCACGCCGCCGACCTTCTTTCCGCCTTGTTCGTAGCTAGGCGCCTGCGTCGTCAAAGCGGGCTGCCAGGCTCCGGCGTCATCGAAGCGCTCGGGGCAGATCGGGCCCCCGTCGCGCCAGGCTTTGAAGGCGTTAAAGAGAGCGGCCTTGGCGTAATACGTCATGTCCTGGACGAGGATGGTCCGGCCCTGATCGTCCACCGAAAACTGCAGCTTCGGCAGCTTCGTATAGGTGACGCCCCGGGAGTCCGCGGCCTGATAGCCCGGGACTGTGTTGATCTCCATGGCCCCGCCGCTCGCTTTCCCCCCGCGCTCGTCCAAGCCCCGCCCATAATCGAAGGGATAATTGAAGAGCTTGCCGATCTTGCTCCAGGTCTCGGGGATATAGAAGGCGATCGGGCCCTTGAAATTGGCCGCGCTCAGGAAGCAGGTCCAGGACTGATCGCCGGTCGGAGGGTCGCCCACGGTCGGATCGGTGAACGGCAGGGCCATATACGCCCTTCCCAGGAACTGGCCGTTGGGCTGGCCCTGAAAGGGAAGGCCATCGGGCGGGATGAGCAAGCGGTTGCTGAGCTGGGCGATGCCCAGACGGTCGTCCGGCAAAGCCTGACTGCTTGAAAAAAAGGGCCATCCGGGAGACGCGATCTCGTAATCGTAGCACTGCGGCGTAGCGTTCAGGCTAAACTTCGGCGGACCGTAACGGAAGTGGACGCCGGCCCAGTAGCCCGTACCGCCCTCGATGGTCTGGAAGACCGTCTCATATGTCGGGCCCCGCTCCGGCATGTGTTCGCGGGCGTACGTGCCGATCGGCGCGAGCGGGGTGTCCGTGTTGTCGGAATTGTCCGGGATGATCCAGGTGCCCGGCAGTCCGATCTGGAACCGGGCGAGGGGCTCGTCGATCAAGGGCCAGACGGCGCCGTAGAAACTCAGGCCGGCTCCATATCCGGACGGGGTCCCGGAGGAGGACGCGGAGAAGCTGATATATCCGTGCAGGGCGTTGGGGACAGAAGTGATCGTGCTTTGGAAGGGGGACGGCGGCTGCCCCGCCGGGGCGCAAGCCCAGGACAGGGCGGCCAGGAACGGGAGGAACTCTACCGCTTTCTTTATTCGCATCCCTTCATCCTCCCTTTCGTCCCTCAATTCGCCTTAGCTGCGGGCGCCGTCGCCTCCTGATGGGTCACGATCGGGACGTAGCCGACCTCGAGCCCCTTGGGCGGCGTCACGAGCAGGGCCGGGTCCAGGGTCACGAGCTTGCCGCGCTTAAGCGTGGGCATGTAGTCGCGATCGATCGTCCAGGCAGCGTGGATCTTCTCCACGAACGCCTGAAGCTTGGCCTTCTTGACCTCGCTGAAGGCATACTGCTGGAAGGACGGCTGGTCGACGAAGCGGTACCAGAAATACGTCACCGTCGAGCCGTCGGCCAGGGCGACCTTATACGGACCTTTGACCGGGCCGGGCTTGGCCCAGGCGCCCGTGGTCGGCGACGTATAGGGCACGCCCGGGTCGGCTTTCCGGAACTCCTGAGTGCGGAGCTGGGTCTCGACCGGGACCTCGGACTCGGGGATCATCACCCGCTCCTCGCCGACGTGCTTGTAGTACCGGGGGAACTTGCCCATCCCGTTCCTCGTCCCGTCGAACCACTCGAGGCCCCAGACGTTGGGCTCGAAGATCTTGGTGTTGAAGACCTTATCCACACCGGTCATCGTCTTGCCGCCCTGGTCGAAGCGTGTCGTCCGCGTTGTCAAGGTCGACGACCAGGCGCCCTTGGGATCGAAGCGGCCCGAGGCAGCCGGCCCGCCGTCGCGCCACGCCATGAAGGCGTCGTAGAGCGCGGCCTTGGAGTAGTAGGTCACGTCCTGGACGAGGATCGAGTTGCCCTGGTCGTCGGCCGGGAACTGGATCTTCGGGAGCTTGGAGTAGGCGTTGCCCTGGGCGTCAAGCGCCTGGTAGCAGGGCACCGTGTTGATCTCCATGGCGCCCCCGCTGATCTTGCCCGGCCGGGCGTCGAGCCCGCGGCCATAGACGTAGGGGTAATTGAAGATCTTGCCGATCTTGCTCCAGGTTTCGGGGATGTAGTAGGCGATCGGGCCCTTAAAATTGGATGCGCTGAGGAAGCAGGTCCAGGCCTGGTCGCCCGTTGGCGGGTCGCCGGCGACCGGCTCGGTGAAGGGAAGGGCCATGTACGTATAACCCAGGAACTCGCCGTTCGGATTCCCTTGGAAGGGAATGGCGTCGGGCGGGATAAGGATCCGGTTGCTGAGCTGGGCGATGCCGAGGCGGTTGTCCGGCAGCGCCTCGTTGCTGTAGAAGAACGACCACCCGGGCGAGCCGACCTCGTAGTTGTAGCCCTCAGGGGTAGCATTCATGCTGAACTTGGGCGGGCCATAGCGGAAGTGGTTCCCTGCCCAGTAGCCCAGGCCGCCCTCGACCGTCTGCCAGACGGAATCATAGGTCGGTGCGCGGCCCGTCATGCCATCGCGGGCACGGGTGCCGACGGGGGCGAGAGGGACGTCCTTGTCGTCGGAGTTGTCGGGCGTGATCCACGTGCCCGGCAGTCCGATCTGGAACCGGGCGAGGGGCTCGTCGATCAGCGGCCAGACGGCGGAATAGAAACCCATGCCCATGGTGAAGCCGGAGTCGGCGGCCGGCTTGGCCGCGGTATAACTGATGTAGCCGTGCAACCCGCGGCCGTTGAGCACCACTTTGCCGGGCTCGAGCTTCGGGGGCGCGGGCTTTTGCACCGGGGGGTTGCGCTGGTTTTGGGTCTGGGTCTGTTGTGCTTGGGCCGTGCCGAACGCCGCCAACGCCGCGAGAACGAAGAAAGTTCGCCGCAAGTTGGTCACATTTCCTCCTTTTCGACGCGTTGGGCGGGAAGGGGCCTCGCCGCGCCGAAGGGCCGAGATAGCGACTTTCCCCATAACTTTAATTCTTATATTAATTAACTAATTTAGCGGCAACTGTCAACTAATACAAACGCATTAAGTGAAATAACATAAGCGCTTTATTTTAGCCGGTGTCGTTGTGGCGTTCTCCAGGCCGACGCGTTCGGCCGGAAAGAGCTTAAAGGCGAGGGCTGCCGCCACCTTCGAGACACTTAGTTCTGCAAGGCCGGCACGCCGTAAAAAGTCGCGTCTGGTCATCATTGTTCTTCTCCCGCTTTGCAGTCTGTGGTAACAGCCCATCCCTTAAAAGGGCCTTGAATTTACTCCTTCTCCCAATTGGCGTCGATGATTGCCTGGATGTGAGCATATTTCTCGTCTGTCTCGTTCAGCTCCGCCCGGGTCTTCTTCAGGTCGACCTTCATCGCTTCAATGATCGCCCTGTATTCCGGACTCGGATACACGTTCTTCATCTCGAACGGATCCTTTTCGAGGTCGTAGAATTCCCAGGCCGCAGGTGTCTGGCGACCGCTGCCGTCGGGATTGCAGCCATAAAAGAAGATGAGTTTGTAACGATCGCTCCGAATCCCGAAATGAGCAGGAACCTGCAGGTCGTGGGCCATATGCATCCAGTAGCGGTAGTATGTGACCGTCCGCCAATCCTCTGGTTTGGGCTGGCTTTTCAGTGCACCGGCGAAGCTGTGGCCCTGCATGTAGTTGGGCGTGTTCGGAACTCCGGCCAGCTCCAGCAACGTCGGAGCGAAGTCGGTGTTGTTGATCAGCCAAGTGTTGGTCGAACCGGCCTTGATCATTTTGGGAGCATGGACGATGAATGGCATGCGGAAGGCTTCTTCATACATCCAGCGTTTGTCGATCAGGTCGTGTTCCCCGAGGAAATAGCCCTGATCGCTGGTGTAGATGATGATCGTATTGTCCAGCTCACCCGTCTCCTTGAGGTCATCGATCAGGCGCTCGACGTTGTCGTCGATTCCCTTGACACAGCGCAAATATCGCTTGAGAAGCGTCTGATAGACCCGCTTGCCGTATTCCGGCTCGGGCAGATTTTGGTCGACTCCGAGCCTTCGTCCCATACCCCAACTCGGATGCGCCTTCGTCACGCCCGCCCCCAGTTCCCGGGTCGCGACGGAGCCGAATCCCTCGGCGGGTTGGTTGTGCAAGTTGTCGGGTT
>Ga0315282_10012557_pt1 | contig 12945 bp, 11 predicted proteins | sample YL17G07_20_MG_FD_203693 | JGI IMG/M metagenome (GOLD analysis project Ga0315282, IMG submission 203693) | Sediment microbial communities from Yellowstone Lake, YNP, Wyoming, USA - YL17G07_20 | ecosystem: Environmental > Aquatic > Freshwater > Lake > Sediment | place: USA: Wyoming | collected...
TGGAGGAGGGGCCTCGCCTCCTCACAAATATCGTGGGCTGTCGGCCTGACGAGGTGAAATGCGAGATGCTCGTGGAAGTGACGTGGGAGGACATCACAGAGGAATTCAGTTTGCCCAAGTTTAGGCCGTATCCATAGCTTCCACACCTTGGGGGCCCCTACAAATCATGACAATTGATTTATTGCGTTTGTATTACTAATTTGTAACTTACTTTACCCTTGGTGGAATAGATCTTAAATCTGACTTTTTTGCCTTCTTCTAAATATTTTTCATACCGGCTTCGAAAGGCAAAAAAGTCAATCTCCGGATCTACCCCTCAACCATCGAAGTTTCTGAAATCAGATTCTGGTGCGAGGGTAAATTGATTGATGCCCAAAGAGTCAAAAACTCAGACTTGAAAGGTGTCCATTTTTAAACTTTAAAGTATCCACTTTTCAACTTTAGCTAACAGAAAATTTTTTTGATTGTGTGTTACCAAGTGAAGGGCCATTACTCGAAAGTACCTAACACTCCCATTTTGGGTTTTAAACTTATAACTATGTCCATACATTGAGGACTCAAAGGAGGCTGCAACACATCTCGATAGATTTTGTCTCAAGGCCGATTTCCTGTGCATACTCAATGGTCCCCTGGAGTGGGTAGGCAATGGTATTAACACCAGAATCAATAAATCCCTTTTCCATCTCAGACTTCCAGGAATGGGCCGGCCGAATACATCCCATTCGAATTGGGATGGTGGGGTTGAGGATTCGGGCGATAGCAGAAATTCTCGAAGTCTCCTCAGGTCTTGGGATTCTCATTCGCCCCATCCCATTTGGAAGAAGGGGTTTGATGACCACCAAAACAATGGTCTCCACACCAACCGAGGTGATCATCTCTAAGGCTTTCCATTCCCCTCTGATCTCTCCAAAATGGTGCCCGATGATGATATGAGGAGCAAGGTGATGACCTATTTCCTTTAACATCCAGAGGGTATCTTCATAATCTTTAACCCGTTTATTCAGGTGGTAGACCTGCCGGATCGTATCGTCATCACCGATCACATCGATGAGAATCTGGTCTATTTCGGCTTCTTTCAATTCCCTAGCCGGTCCCATTTGGATGAGGCCAGTATGGACGATGACTTTAAATTTAGGATCATTTTCCTTGATCGCCCTGATAGAAGGAATAAATTCCCTTAAGGGAACCTCACCATTTTTATCTGCTCCTCCACTCACTAAAATACCGAGGGCACCACGGGAGCGGAGGCGATCCACAACCTTGGAGAAGATTTCAGGATCCTCTGCAGGGATCATCGATTCGAGCAGTATTCCCTTGCAGTGACCACATCGCAGATCACAATGTCTTCCCGTGACGCTGATCGCTGCAAAGCTCTCCTTTCGGGAAGAGAAACCATTGCGTTGAAAGGCGATCATACTGGGGAAGGAGCATGTTAGTTCATTGCCAAAGTGGGCCTTACGAATCTTGAAGGCTTCGGATTGGAGCTCTTTCAGAGGGAGCGAAATTAAATCTTGAATCATGACTAATTGCCTTTTGGCCTCTCATTCGCCACGAAAATAGTCAACGCTTGTAGGGTAAGGGTTATGACGCCAGTTTTGCATATGATCAAGGTGTTACGTTAAATGGCCAGAAGACCAACGACATAACCAATCCACAATACTGGCATCTTTGCCTTAACCTTATCCCGAAAAACTTTTTGCTTTCTATGTATTACTATATCCTCAATTGGACCCTGATCTCTTCAAGGTCTTCCGGTTCTGGTAGAAATGGGAAATTGCGAATTGGACCGGAGGGTCTTTCATTCCCATAAGGTCGGTTGCACGCTACCTTGCCATCCTTTCCAGGGCAGCCAGAGGTCATAAAGGCTTCTCTTGCCTCTAAAAGGGAAGGGATGTCGATTCCAAAGTCGACCAGTTTACCCGCTTCATCAAACACCATCTGATCCCGAGATCCCAACCCCTCATTGATGATCCATCGGCTGAGCTGGATTCGACGGTATTGGTCCAGAGGAGGGGGAGAATGACTCTCCATAAGACTTCCTGCTTCAGGGAAGAATGAGAAAAGGTGGGTATGGGCTCCCAGATCCTGTCCTTTCTGAATGGCTTCCACCATCTCTCTCTCCGTTTCACCCAAACCGACAATGAGATGGATGCCGACATAAAATTTTCCAAAGACCCGGACAGCCTTTTGAACCACATCCCAGTAGTGATCCCAGCGATGGGGACCTCCGGTGCCTCTCCCCCTCAACCGGTCGAATAATTCAGGAGTTGCGGCGTCAATAGCAATTCCCACCCAGTCTGTTCCCGCCTCTTTCATGGCTTTGAGAGAATCTTCGTGATGAATCAACGTTGCAGTAATGAGGACACTGATAAAGAGGTCAGTCTCCTCTTTAAATCTCCGGATGACATAGAGGGTGTCTTCCAAAGCCTTTGGATGGGTGATTGTCGAGATGCAGACACGATGGAGTTGATCTTTACCCTTTGCCCTTTCAATGATTTCTTCTAAGGGATAGAGAGGCCAGTCCACTCTGATAAAAGTCTTCCCTTTCGGACTTTCGCGCCTCGAACTCGAAAGTCCACAGAAATGGCATTTCCCCAGGCAACCCTCTTCATAGTGGAGAAGAAGGTTCAATCCTTTCAGTTTTGCATTTCGGTGAAAAGATCCTGATTGGAAACCCAATGTTAAGGAGGCTGCCAGACTGGTCTGGATATATTCTGGACTAGTTTTATATTTCATGGTTCACTTTCTCCTTCGATCCTCATAATAATCTTTGAAGCCCACCCACGACTTCCGGACCAGATCTTCAAAATTGATTTTGGATTTGTTCCAGTTTTCTTCGAGAAATTCTCTTTTCGAAGCACCATAGGAGAGGGATTTTCCAAAGACCTCCCGCCATTCGACTTCATAATTTTCTAAATATCGAAGATCCCCTCTTGAAACGGCTTCCGCAGCAATCCTTCCCGCTATTTCTCCAGCGATCACCGCATTGAGGATGCCTGCACCTGTGATGGGATGGGTATGGCCAGCGGCATCGCCCACCAACAAGGTATTTTCGAGGACGGTTTTTCGGGAACCCTCACAGGGGATGGAACCCCCCGTCTTTCCAACGATCTCAATTCTTGAGAACTTTTTGGAGCCAACCAGATGATGGAGAAAATGATTCAGAAGATCTGAAAGGAGAGCGTTTTTTTTAGGGGCGATCCCTAAGCCCACGTTGGCTGTCTTCCCTTTTGGAAAGAACCAAGCATATCCTCCTTCATAATCATGATGGAAAAAGATGTCTACATGATTTTGTGGGATGGGATTCACCACCTCAACCTGCAAGGCCACAATCGTTTTTAATGGAGGCAGTCCAATGAAACGGGCAATCGAAGAAAGGGCTCCATCAGCACCGATGATCACTTTGGATTGGATGGTCTCCTTTGTGGATCCATGTTCAACCAGGAGACCTTCGGGTGAAAGACCTAAGGCCTTCGCCTCAGTGGAGATCTTTGCCCCGGATATAACGGCTGAAGCCACCAGCTCCTTATCAAAGAGAAATCGATCCAACATATAACCCGGACTTTTCATCTCGTGAGAAGTTTGGTTAGAGAGATGGGTGACCATTGAATCAATGGTCTGAAGAATGCATGTTGAGGAGAAGGAGGTATGGCGAGAGATCCCCTGGGGCACAAATTCAGCACATTGGACGGGGACTCCAATGCGCTTTTTCCGGTCGATGAGGAGGACATTTGCTCCCCTTCGAGCAGCAGCCTTGGCAGCGCTTGAACCTGCAGGACCAGCTCCAACGATGACGATGTCATAAGCCTCAGCCATTTGAATACTCCAGAACTTTTTGGAGAAGGGAGAGGTTGAGGTGGGTCTGATTTTCAAAATTTCCCTTAAAGGCCTCCTTTTCCTTCCCGAGGTCATAACAGGTGCTACTCTCCACATCGACGAGTATCCCGGACAGACCGATCCGTTCAAAATCCGGCCGATGTTTTCCATAAAAAGGCTCACAGCAGGAGCCGATAAACCCGTGGACGCCTGAGCTCTTGAGCTGGAGGAGTGTGGATTCGAGATCTTCGTAATTCTGGATGGTGACGGAGTCCATTCCGAAGTCCCTGGCCATCTGGACTGCATCTCCGATTGAACATCGGCCACATTCTTCACAACCTTGCTCGTTTCGGTAGGGGCATTCCAATTCTTTTGCACAGTAGGGAAGGAGGAGGACTTCTGGCCTTTTCACTTCCCCAAACGGTTTTATGACACGAAAGAGATGATGGGTCTCTTCTTCATTGAATCCGTGGGGGAGAAGTTCCATTTTTTCAAGGGCTTCCTCGATGGCCTGGATGAGATGGTCTTCCCTTATTCCCGGGATCTTTGGTCTCTTCTCTTCAAAGAAGGATCGGATCACCCCTTCGATGTTGGAAGGAGTGGCCTTCGAATTTTTGAGGAGGCTTTCCAGATCGAAGATCGCTCTTTGGGGGTAAGCGAAGAAATCACCGGTGATCAGGATCTGGTTGATCACATGGGTTTTCGTATCCATAGCCATGGAGATTCGGATCAATCCACCGGGGGCTTTCAGAATCGAAGTCAACGTCTTTCTTCTTGGCAAGGGTTCCCTGACCTTGAAGATATAATCGGAAGAGGAGAAGTGACGCCTTTTCTCTTTCAGAAGGTCTTCTTCTTCAGAGGTTAAAGGCTTCTCATAAAAAGTGACGCAAAAGGCCTCTTCAAAACCTTTCCTGAAAGCCTCTTTGATTATCGATAGGTGTGGGGTTCCTCCCAACTCCCATTTGAGACAGGTCACCCTCTCTTTGACCGACTCGATCTCTTTGTCCTGGAGTTTTTCAGTAGGGATTCGGAGGGACCTCAACATCTCGTCCACATCGAAATCGACAAGGACGGTCCCTTGAAAGAGGATGGCTCCCGAGAGTTCGGTTCCCCCTGTTCCTGAAATCTTTCGGCCATTTATCTCAACGTCGTTTCTGGGACGGAAATGGGCTCGAAGTCCGAGGCGCCGAAGCCCCAGAGCTGCCGCCTCACCCATTTTCCTGTAGAGGTCCTCAATCTTTGAAGGAATTCTCGGATCGGTTTTGGAGATATAGATCTCCCAGCCCAATTCTTTTCTCCCCCAATAGAGTGCTCCCCCTCCGGTCAGCCTCCTGTTGATCTCAATCCCTTTTCTTCGACAGTAATCGAGACGGACCTCCTCTTCCACGGACTGATGGTGTCCCACAAGGACGGAGGGGTTTGAGAACTGGAGGAACCGAAGGGTAGGAGGGATTTTTTCTTTGGCCTTCAATTCGAGGAGGATTTCGTCGAGGGCCATGTTCTCAGCGGCTGATCGCGCCCCTGTATCAATGAGTCGCCAGATCTCCATTATAAAATCTCTCTATATCGGGAGGTAAAGTGAGATTTTTTAAAGTCTTAAATATCTGGGAAGCCACCGGTGGGCACCCTCTGGGATCGTTATGTGCACTGGATCCACTTAATCCAAATCGAGAAGTCCAACCCCTGGTTTATCAGAAATGTCTTTCACACCTGTCACTCGGAAGGCCTCTTGCGTCTTCACCCCAAAGATACAATTCTCACCGATCGCAATCCTGCCTACTCCCTTTTCTCTCGGACTACGAAGTAGGCATCCACCGGCAATATCTCTTCTCAATCCATTCCACGCCTTCGTAGAGCACTATCCCTAAGAACCCCATTCCAAAGATCCCGGCATATATGCCAAGGGAATCGAGAGTGCTCCATGCATCCAAGATATAAAATCCTAAACCTGTCTGCCCAGCCCAATCTTCACTCATTCCCCGGCCCATGAATTCTATTGGCCCAAACCTATGGGCATTTTGGGTTCTTTCTCAGGAGAGATAAACAAAATTCCAACCGAGCATCATCGGCTCTCACCTCCTCTCATTCAGTATAAATCAGAGTACTTTTAGTCCAAATTTCCCTATATGTCAAATTGGAATTTTCAATATTTTTTTTGTAGAAAATTCATGGCTGAAAGAGAAAGGGTATTCCTGTTGTGAACCTGAAATCTGGCGCAGCCTTATTCATTCCAACCTCCAGCCCCAATGACTTCTCCCACTAAAGTCTATTTATCTCTGGTAAATTGAAATCCAAGAAAGGGAGATTGTATCAAACTCTTCCATATACGTAAGCTTTCTCAATGATCTTTGATAACTTAAAACCTATCCAGGCACCTATGGCGGAAGCGATTACACCCTGAACTACCTGGAAAGTAATATACCACCCTGCATAGTGTTTATGCCAGATAAACGGGCCCGCAAAAAGATAGAAGTATAGGTATACGACCACCCCTCGTAATACGCCTGCTCCTAAAGCATTAAGTAAAGTTCCTACGTAATTTCTTGTTAAAATAAAGTATAACTCCAACGCAAAACTGGGCAATATCGCATATGGCCACCATAGGGGGTTTATCCCCCGTGACAAAATTTGAGCAAAAATAGTATTTCCCAGTATTAAAAGGGTAGTTGCGCCAGGTTTAGGAACTAACCTTATGCCAATGATTAAGATGGCACTATAAGGAATGGAAAAGAAGAAGGAATGGATAAAAGGAAACTTTGAGAATCCCAATTTAAAAGGCAAAATGGTAATATAGAGTAAAGTAATAAAAAGAGAGATAGTAACCAAATCATAGGTGGTGAAGGAGCGAATCAACCTCTTTGATATCCCCGCATATAGGATAATCCCTGTTATCAAGGCGAATAAGACAATTCCAGCATAAATGATTAATTCACTTGAGGTGTTCACTTAAATAGCTCCATATAAATTAGAAAGAAGGATAACAGAAACCCGATCGTTACTACCAATGGGTCGAACCAAGAGAGCTTCAGCTCCTTCATGGAGGTTCTCCTTTCGGTAAAGGCTCGAACTTCTGCCGCCAAAGCGATTTGCCTTCCACTCCTCAGACAATTTATGACCAAGGGAATGGCGAGATGGCGAAACCCTCTTAAAACCCCTTTCAGGCCTTTAAGTTTTAAACCTCGGAGTTTCTGTGCAATCAGTATCCTCCTGGCTTCTTCGATTATTGACGGAAGAAAGCGAATGCTTACCATAAGCATAAAGCCTATCCTTTGGGGGAGTCCGAACTTGGTCAGTCCCAGGATGAGATCAGAAGGATAGGTCGTTAAAACAATTAATAAAGCCAAAGTCATAACGATGATCAGCCTGAGGGATTGAACCGCACCATAAATCAGCCCTTCCCGGTATATCTGCAAACCGCCCGTAAGCCCCCCGATTAGAGGAACCGATTTGGAGACAATAGTCACTACAGGGGTCTTGGGTTCTAAATAATAAAAAAATCCTTGGGAGATCATCGTAGATAAAAAAACGGTTGCCATCATGAAAACCAGTACCTTCAGATTCGATAAGGAAGGCCTGGTAAAAAGGTATGCTGAGAAGATAGAAAGAAAAAGGACCATTAGAAGAAGAACATTATTGAGCACGACCACTAAAACGGCAACCATTAAACTTAGAATCACTTTTGTTCGTGGATCAATTCGATGGAAAGGCGTATTTTTATCGGAGAATCTCATCACGGATGATTTTCCCTTCTTCTATTTGTATAAGCCTATCGGCGAATTCTCCCATGGCTTTTCGGTTGTGGGTAGAGAATACAACTGTCTTCCCACGAAGAGTGAGGTTATAGGTGATATCCATAAACTTTGTCCAACCTTTTGTATCTAAACCCGTGGTGGGTTCATCGAGTAAAATGATCTCAGGTTGCATGGAGAGGATCGAGGCCAAGGCTAACCTCTGCCTCTCGCCACGTGAGAGAGTTTGGGGTTGCCTTCCCTTATATCCCTCAAGCTCAAATAATTTTAAAGCTTCTTCTATATTTATATTTATCCCTAAATTTTTCGGGCCGAAGCTTATCTCTTCTTCTACGCTGCAAGTAAAGAGCTGTTCATCGGGATTTTGATACAGGAATCCAATTTTACATCGATAGGGGGATAGTTCCGGGTTGGAAATTCCCTCTATCGTGATCTTTCCTTTTTGAGGTCTAAGAAGACCCAATATTGCCTTAAAAAGGGTTGTCTTTCCACTTCCATTTTTTCCGAAAAGTGCTACAGATTCTCCTTTTCTAATCTGAAGGTTGATACCCTTTAAACAGGGATGGCCCTCATAACCGAACCATAGATCCTCAATTTTTAAATACGGAGGCAGGGATTGATGAAAATTCTTCTTCCTTTTTGGATTCAATCGAGAGGGTAAGGGATCAAGACTTAACGTTTTTCCCTCTTTAAAGTTTATCGTCCGATCGGCAAGGGGAATAAAATCCTCATATTGGTGTTCAACCAGGATGATGGTATAACCTCTATGCTTGAGTCCTCTCAAAATTTGAAAGAGATCTCTTCTTCCCTCTTCATCCAGGTCAGTGGTCGGTTCATCGAATAGGAGAATTTTTGGCCCCATTGCATAGATCCCGGCGATGGCCAGCCGTTGTTTCTGTCCCCCCGATAGCGTGAAGGTCTCCCTTTCCCTTATATCCCATAAGCTTAATTCCTTTAATGCAAGATTTCTTCTTATTATTATCTCATCCCTGGGGAAGAGGAGATTTTCGCATCCAAATGCAACATCATCCTCGACCCGGAGCATGAATATCTGACTATCCGCATTCTGAAAGACAGTGCCCACAAATTGAGAGAGCCTTCTGATGGGATTCTCTTTGGGAACTAATCCGTTTACATAAATAGAACCCGTCAATTCCCCGCCAAATAAATTTGGAATTAATCCATTTATTGTATAGAGAAGAGTGGATTTGCCAGAGCCTGATTCTCCTGTGATGAGGATAAATTCACCATCTTTAATCTGGAGATTGATATCTTTCAGAGCGGGCTTCTCTGCCCCTGGATATTTATAGGATAAGCCTTTTATTTCAATCATTTTCCCCGCCTCAAATGATTACTGAAAAGATCAATGACTCCAGTGTAATCCTCCCCCTCCGGTCGGGAAAAGGTTACGTTTTCCAGATATCTTCTGGCTATGTTTGCAACCCTTTCTACTTCTTCATAATTGGGTTTGCGAAATTTCAGTCCCCGTACAGGCATATATCCGATCACCCGATAGCTAATTTTTGGATCTACATTTGAGATAAACCGTGCAATCCTTTCAATCTCATCATCTATATAACCCGGTATGTAAACGCTTGAGGCTGAAAGCTCAATTCCCTGATCGTAGAGATAGCGGAAATTCCTTAACGGGATTTTGTTTGGTTTACCAGTATACCGCATGTGTATTGTATCACTATATGCCTTGATGGAGATGGAGACATGTTTCAACCCTTCCAGATCCGGGAGTATAAAACCATTGGTGAGAAGCCTTACCTCGCAACCAAATCGATCGAATAAAGTTTGGGGAAGGCTATTGAATTCGGAATTGGGCTTTGGGTCTCCTGTCAGAATATAAACCCGCTTGGGATTGACTCGACTTAAAATATTTAGGGTTTCTTCAAGGTTCAGGAGTTTTAATCTTCTAAAATCGATTTTCCCATAAATTTCCTTCCAGTAGCAGCCCAGACACCTGAAATTACAACCAATGAAGTAGAGGGAACATGAATTCATCTTCTGATTATAAGTTATCCTGTGGATATTCATATTTAGAACTCCTTCTTGATAGAGAAAAGAGCTTCTATACCAGGAGTAATAGTACCGTAGGAATCCCTGTATTTTCTATTCGTAAAGTTTCTTATGTCGGCTGAGAGTTCGAATCCGTAAGGAAATTTACGAGAGATTCCAAAATCAAAGACAATATAGTCTCCAAGTTTCTCCTTATTTTCATCATCGTCATAACGCTTACCCACATACCTTCCTGAAAGGCTCGATTTAAAAAGCTTCGGTTTATCAAAGGTGATTCCAAGGGAGCCCTTATGGGCAGGGGAATGCATCAGTCTCTTTCCCTCCAGTGTGGGTTTTTCGGGGCATTTCCCAATATTAGAATAATTATAAGTATAATTGAAAAACCCTTTCCAGAAGTTAGCTAATTTATATTGGGCCTCCATTTCAATTCCTCTTGTCTCAACCTCTGCAACATTCTTCTTCTCATAATATTTTGGGGCAGTGGATACTGAATAGATAAAATCTCTTGCGTCATTCTGATAAAAAGTCAACCTAAATAAACCTTTCCCCATGATTTCCTTATCAATTCCAATTTCATATGACCAGAGTTTTTCAGGACCAAGGTCAGGATTGGATGCATAAGTGTATGTCCCCCAATGCCAGGTCCGGTAGAGATCGTATAGACTGGGGGCGCGAAATGCCCTTCCGATTGACCCCCTTATGGGGAGGTCTTCCGTCAATCGATATACAACTCCAAATTTTGGATTAAAATTCCCGTCGGTCCGATCTTCGTATCTTCGGGCTTTTGACAGATATTTGGTATCGAAACTCAAACCGTCGAAAGACTTCCATAAATCATATCTTCCTCCTAAATAGATGGAGAGTCGATCCAGTAAAGGGAATTCATTCTGAAAAAAGGGAGAGACGAACCTCTGACTTCCTTCTGCCTTCCTCTTTCTAATTTCGGTACTATAATCATCCGTACTCTCAATAGAGCCCTGTCTAAATTCGATCCCAGAAACAATATGCCACCATTTCGATAATCTGAAGTTATTTTGAACTGATAATCCAAAGAGATTCTTATCTCCTCGGTTTTCATATTCAATGATATCTCCCTTTATTGTCGAGGTATAAGAGTCTTTCATATCGTCGAAGTAGAAGTGAGAAAGCCAATCCATCTTTTCTCCCTTATAGCTGTAATGAAGGGAGGCTCTATTGCTATCCGTCTCCCCCTCATAATTCTTCATTCCATAATTAGCATCATTGTGATAATGGTTCAATTTTATATCGAAACGATGTGGAGATGTTTCAAAGGAAAATTTAGCCAGGAGATTCTCCTTATCCATCTCCCTTTTCGTGTAGGTAAAACCAGGTTTTCTTTCTTCGGGAAGGATGCTTTTATAACCATCGGTATGAGTATATCCTCCAGAAAAGAGATACCCAAGTTGATTCAGGCTTCCGGTTAGGTTTGTTCCAAAATTCCATGTATTCATATTCCCGTAACCCGCATCGATCCCTATGCGGAATTTCTTCTCGGGTTTTCTTGTAATGATATTGATCACTCCTCCTAAAGCATTTGAACCATAAATGGCGGAATTGGCGCCCCTTAAGATCTCAATCCTTTCCACTGCTTCTAAAGGAATCGTATTCCAGTCAACTGCCCCACTATAGAGATCATTTAAAGGAACACCATCTAAGAGGATCAGGGTTCGGCTGGATCGGTCTCCATAAATACCACGCAGTGTGACACTTTGTGTCTTTGAGCTTAGGCCATAAGGCCTTACAACATCCATTCCAGTTTCTTTTCTCAAAAGGTCATCGATAGTTCTAGCCGTTGAGGTTTTAATTTCCTCTTCGGTAATGACAGAGACAAAACCCGGTACATTACCAATAGCCTGTTCTATTCTGGTTGCGGTCACGACTATCTCCTCCAACTCAATTTCTTTTTTCTCCTGGGCCAATGGTGCCTGAGTGGATAAAACTAAAAGTGAAGCAATGATCAAAAAGGCTTTTTGGGTGGTAAAGCGGTTTTTTCCCATCATGTAACCCCCCTTCTTCAAAATAAAAAACCACGAAGGTCTTTCGAGACTTGATTGAACCTTCGTGGTCCCAATTCTTCAGTTCTAAAGAAATGGAGATGGATTAGTAGAGTTTATTTAACAAAAAAGCCGCGGAAATCTCCACTTCCGTGGATGTGAAATTATTTATTCTACTTTTCATCGCAGACCTGAGGATGAAGCATTTTCTGACAGAGTAAATCGTATTGGCAATATTGCCCGTGATGTTACCGGTTTTCCCTCCTTCTTGGCGGGTAGAAATGTCGACCTTTTCACCGCCTGAATGGCCGCCTCTAAAAAACCAAACCCTGCTGCTTCTATGATATCGATGTTTAACAGATTCCCTTTTTCATCAATCGTCAGTTTTAAAACCACTTTACCCTCTTTCCTAAGTCTTCTTGCAAGTAGAGGGTATTTAGGCATTTCACGATATAAAAATCTCGGCCCATCCGAAAACCCAATTGTGGTCTCTATTAAAGAAGGAGATTCATCTGGTTCTTTTAGAAAATATCTCTGAGGTAGAGATGTTGTGGTTTTTGTTCCGGGGAGAGGTGTAGATGGCATATCGATTTGATCCACGCTTTGGTTAATCCGCTCAATATTAGGAGGGGGGGGTTGGCTTCTGTCAACTGTGACAATGGGTGTTTCTTCTGTTTCATTTGTCTCAAAGGTCTCCTTAACCTCTATTGTCTGCTTATTTATGTTGATGACCGGGGGTTCAACCCTCGAAATCTTTTTAGTCTCCTCCTTAGGGTTTTTAACAACCGTATCAAAAGGCTCTATCTTTTCGACTTCAGCCTTCCTGACTACGGGTAATTCCTCAGAGATATCACCCCATTCAGATTCCTTAGATTGAAGCTTTTGTTCGTTTGGAGGTAGCTTTTTCTCCATATGTTTAATTATTGGACCTGGTGGACGGAGAGGTTCTTCAAACATTATGAAGAGTTCCACTTCCCTAAAAGGGTTTCTGTTGGTCATTGAAAAAGGTAGCGACAAAATCATCACATGAATCAATATTGAGATGAATAATCCTGACCAACCGCCCATATATATCCATTCAAAAATAAAAGCCATGAAGACGGAGGCTTTCGAACCTCTCTGCCTTCATGGCTAAATCATATATACTTTATTTTAATCCGAATTGTCAATATGAATTCTCGTTCGGATTAGAATATGTAAGCTTGGGAACTAAAATCCAAAGGCTATCCCTGCAAGGATTGTGAAATCAGTCTCTGGTTTATTCAGCCCGCCTTTGACGCCGAAATCGATATCAAGGTTTTCTGATATGGAATAAATTACTCCCCCAAGAATGAAGGCAG
>Ga0315282_10012558_pt1 | contig 12944 bp, 7 predicted proteins | sample YL17G07_20_MG_FD_203693 | JGI IMG/M metagenome (GOLD analysis project Ga0315282, IMG submission 203693) | Sediment microbial communities from Yellowstone Lake, YNP, Wyoming, USA - YL17G07_20 | ecosystem: Environmental > Aquatic > Freshwater > Lake > Sediment | place: USA: Wyoming | collected...
TTTACGTTTATGTTGTGCTTTGGAATATGGAGATTCTTATTAATAACTGTCACGTAAAGGTGATGGTTCAGAAAAATGTTTCTATGCACGCTCAACCGCTATGCCGTTTGCCGTCCGTGTTATTTTCACTGGGATGTCTTCGCCTTTTGCCCAGTCTAAAGTTCCCATAAGGTCTTTGCTAAAATGAAGGAATCCATATTTGTTTATTTTGCCCTCAAATACGTCTTTTGCTTTTTGCTCGATTATCTCTGCACCTTTCTGGTCAGGTGTTTTGCCTTCATGAGTTTTTTGAGGTAATTTGATTTTTCTGTCCAGTTTTGCCGTATCCTCGTTGTGCGCCTTACCTTCTTTTTGGACTGAACTTTGCATTTTTTCTCAACCTCCTTTTGACCCGCTTATCGGTTTATGCCGACAAGCAATGAGAAAAAGGACGGGTTTTAGCCCGATAATAAGGAAACTTGGCATTTCGGTTTGCCACTTAACCTACTTTGCACGCCTATGAGTTGCTTACGGGTTAAGTTTGAAGTTAACCCGTTTACCTATTTTCGGGTCGCCGTCCGAAACCTATACGCCGCCTGATTACCTGCAACCTTGACGTCGCACCTCCGCTTTCGCAAAGGTGGTCTGCGCCTTGGGGTTGAGTTTTAATCGGCTGCTGCCTTGGGTGTTTCGCTTGACCTTTACCCGAACCCGTGCGGACGCGGGTAGATGGGCGAAACGTTTGTCGGCTTTGGTTTAACGCCTCTTCGTTTATTTCGCTTAAACCCGCACTGGCTCTGGCTTAAGTTACGTTTGCGTTTGTGGCGCTGCTTTCGTTTTGGCCTTTGCGTGTCGCTTTGCGATATAAAAGACGTAGGCGCAGGTCTATTTAAAAAATTGGTCTGAATTACTGAGATATGCCTATTCAGGGCATAAAAATTGACTCTTTTCTTAAAATACGCCTAGTCTAGTAGACGGGGATGTCTCCCGAAGTCCCAATTATTAGTCGGCTTTTTGGCACTTTAGATATACCGTTTAAAGTAACTACACTCCAGAAAGATAAAAGTTTTTCTGCAGTGCGTGAACTTAACCGATTTTCTCATGAAGATACTATCTCGATCTTGTGATCTTGAAAAGTCAGCCATCCTTTTTTTCCTATCATGGCCTTTAACAAGATATTTGTTCTTTGAGCCCCACTCTCTTCTAAATGGTTATAAATTCTGCACAAATCGAGGGTTCTCGTGATAAGCAGGTTTGTATTGACTGCCTTTTCAATAACATTAGGGGGGAAAGGTTGATCCTTGACCTCTAAAGAATCGGCCACCATGAAGGTGTTCGCTATCAACAACCCTGTTAAGGACGGCATTTCCCTTGCTTCTCTATGCTCATCCAATTTAGAGATGTCCTGCCTTGTTAGATTCTTGTTCATACTCTTCACTTCAATTATGATTAGTTTCTCGTCGTTATCTACAATCCATAGATCCTCTTCATGGTTTTCGTCAACGTAGGTCTGGAAACCGAAATTTTTCAAGAACTCGTTTATTGCGCTTACCAGACTGTTGTTTCCTAACCACAGAATGGATTTCATCTTGTCGTAATATTTGATTTCCTCCTCTAACGGGGCTATCTCTTCTTTCTCAATTCTGTCTATCCTATCTAATGCAGCTTTTTCTTGCGTGAATTGAAAACTTGCTAAGTAACTTGGCGGTTCTAACATCGTTCTTGCTGAATATGAGATCAATCCAATAACGAGTTTCTTCAGGTGGTCAACAATATAGTCGATTTCTTTTGAACCCCAAACGCAAGGGATGTTCAGCAGCAGCCCTTTGTCAATTCGTTTAGAAAAACCTGCAATATTATATCCGTTTATGCTACAGATTACATCATCAATCCCAGTCTTATCGAATACTATCTGCGTTGCTCCAACATCATCAAGAAAAGACTTGAACTCAGATCTTCTGATTTTTAATTTTGAGAAAACTTCCCCTTCAGGAATGGCATAAGTCGGAATATTGTATGATCGCAGAATTCCTGAAATCACATAATCCTGATCGTGAGAGCCGATGAAACAAACGATTCTACCTCTTTCCAAGGCCGAACGAATTTCATTCTCCCTACGGATCGCTCCTGAGGGAATAGTAGCAAGACGATTTTGAAAAAGAATAGTCTTTTCGTACCTGTATTTGAAAGCCCCCGTGCAATATATCACGATGTCGTAATTTGCCAAATGATCAGGGAATTCTGTACCAACAAAAGACATGTCATTATCGTCAAATCTTACTTGTTTTATTCCGGGGAGGCCAAAAACCACAATTCGTCTTATTGCGCGCATGGTTGATTTTCTTCCGATAGTAGCTTCTGCTTAGAGGGAAACTAAAGGTTTTCGATATCTTACGATCAATTTGCTCTGGCCAGTTCTTCAAGCATTGAGATGATGAATTAGTGGGTTCTGGGCAAACGGCCTTGCTCGCATCGATGGGAGTTTGGCGGGAGCCAAACAAGCTCACAGTCAATCTAAAACATTATACCCATTCCTTAGAGACGGTGGGGGAGCGACTGCACGGAGCGGTGGGGGAGTCGGGAGCGATGCTACTCCCCCAGTCAATGCTTCACTTGAAAATAGCAATAGAGTAAGTGTAACTTCTCGTAGGCGATCTAGGTATTATTATCTGGCTAGAGCTGCATTGAGTCGCGTTGCTGATTGTGGGCGGGAAGAATTGGATCTGCGTCTTGTGAAGGTGCATTTTGGGAGCTGGGATGAGCATTACCATCTGGGCATGTTTGTGAGGTTGTTAAAGCAAGATGAGTGTCTATTCATTCGCGCTGTTAATCGTTTCAGTGACGACTATAGGAGACGACTTCGAAAGAGGATTTGGCCTCTTCGCCTTGTTAAATGGGATTTGAAGATAGAAATGACCCTCGATCCTAAGAAATTCATTCGATTGAAAGATGAATTTGATTTCATGGATCTAGCGTGGGCTAAGATTAGATCTTGGATGTATAAGAGATATGGTCATTTTGAGTTTCTCAAGATTCTGGAGGTTCAGAAGAAAGGGCGGCCTCACTTACACATTCTGATAGCGGGCATTTCATACGTTCCTCACGAGGATTTGTATGTGGTTTGGCAAAAATACGGTGGTGGCTATGTTTGGATAAAGCAAATTGAAAATAGCATTGATGCTGTTTCGTATGTTTTAAAGTATGTTAACAAGACTATTCTAGGGGAGGACAAGACGTATGCTGCGTTGCTTTTTGCTTCAAATAAAAGAATGTTTTCAATGAGTCACGGTCTTAGGGATTTGTTAGACGTTAGATGCAGGAAAGAAAAAAAAGGGTACACCTTTGGAGGAACGGTTGAGGAGAGCGAGGTTAAAGCGTTTTGCGTTGAAGAGAATGTTGTCTATGATGATTTTGTCAGGGCTAGAATCACAAACGAGGTTCTCTATCGATATCCTCAGCTCTTCGATGTTTTCGATATATGATAGCCGTGTCTCTAGCCCATAAAATCCTCAATAATAGATAGAAATATCCCACACAATCCCTCTTTTTCCTATTGTCAAACTCAAGCGCGACAATGCGAGAGGCGCGCGGCTTGTTGCACTATTGCGGTGCTTCTACGATTTCTGCATTTGAGATTGTCTATGAATGCTTTAGACATCTCGTACTTATTTTCCAGACCGAGGATCATGTTTCTGAAGACTATTCCATCCCGAGTCAACGCTATCCTCTTACGTCTTTCCCATGCTACCAGTCCCAGTTCAGTCAGTCTGCTGAGAGCTCGCTGCAAATCCTTGCTCATTCTCGAATTGGCTGCCTTAAGAGAATTCCGCGAGTGCATTTTGCCAACTTCCAAGGACAACAGCAAGCTAAGCTTCGTATTCTTGTCCTTGTACTCTGAAATCATAGAGAGTGTACTCGCACTGAAATGATATGTATTTATGGTGGACAAAATAGTATTCACAAAATCCACTGTTCCGAGCGCCCAATCATTGAATTCATATACTTCAAACCAATGTTTGACTCTTTTGCGGAAAGAAGGTGGCGCCAGCATGGACTTGTTAAGCGCACTACGCATAGTGAACGGAGGAAGGTTTGCATATTCTAGAGCGCTGCCAAGAAGCACCGAATTCCTGAACGTGAAATTGATGATACGAATGAAGGCTGGGCTAAGGGTGATTTGACCTCGCGCTGAAGAGAGCAAAAACGCATTGTCAGCTTCCATCTTTCGTCACTCTCCCCTCCCTCTTTTCGCGATTCGTATCGCTTCATACAATGATAGAAAAGCCAAAATCGCGTAGCTCACTTTTTCCAAGAATATTCTCGGATCTACAAAGTAGAATATCACAGTAAGAATTAGAATGGATAGCAACAAAAGAACGTCGAGCTTGTCTATGATCCAATCTTCGATGGTGAACATCTTCACGTCTACCCAGTTATAGGTGGGAGACCGACTTCTTTTAAGTGTTAGCTGTGAATTGTCCCTCCAAAGTTCATGTTTTATATAGTCGCTTCCAAGGATTAACAGTGGAGATCATCTTCATGTCTACCCAAAGACACAGCAGGAAACTGCTGGCTTGAGGGTGATCTCCTTCCATCTTTCCGAATACTGAGACCCACGTATCTTTTAGCGTTCATTACTACTGACACATGCGAAAGTTCATGAGCAAGGTCTCACCAATCACTTGAGAAGTACTGGCTTTCTTCCGACAATTTGATGTAAATGCGCGCGCTTTCTAGATTTAGATAGAGACATTCTTTGTTTGAGCTTGGAGTCTGGGGAGAACCGAGAGGTTGCAAAGGCCCTTCTGCTGCCTGAGGGGGCAAGGAAGCCTTAACAGGTTCTCCGTTAGTGATTTTTCGCGGTTTGCGCATGAATGGAAAGAAGCGAAGCGTCGTTTCGGCGTGAGCTAACGGCAGACTCATTAAGATCACTTGAATGTGTCTTCACTTTTTGTTATTCTGATCTGACATCCAAGAAGTGACGTGTGTAATTCCTCTCTCCTTCTCATAACGGGCTATGGATTCCATCAAAGCTTTCTCACGAGCGTTGTGAGCAACGTATGTTTCTCCAACTTCTTTCCGCACAACGTTAGAATTCGTTCTGCGACCAGATATCTGGAATATCTTTCTCGTAAGTTCCTCCGTGTCCTCGGTCAGATCTTTGAAAATATCCTTCTTCAATGCCGTGTTGAATATGTTTGTCGCCGATCTTTCGAAATCCTCGGTCGAAAGACCAGTCATTGTCTGTAGCTCTTTCATTAGGATGTTTAATACATCAGAGTATTGGAACTCGCCTGAAATTCTGCTCTCTTTGGTCTTTTGGTATATCAGTACACTAACATGCACGAGCAAAGTGCACATGTGTGAGGACGGTAATATTGATATTGTTCTCAGAAAATTGAGTTTGGGCTCCACCCCAGTTCCGAGCACGCTGTTGAGATTACCATCTCTGTGAAGCCTACCTGATTCTATTTCAGTCTTTGTATCTTCTTTGTTTCCGAAAATCTTCATTTTTCTTTCCCAAAGTGACGCTGCCCATACGCAGATCGGTTTGTTTGTCCTTACGATCTCGTTGTAGACTTCTGGGGCGTCAAGAGCGGGGACGCAAATTGCGAACTCGATTGGGTCGGCTATTCTGTTGCCCAACACTCTTTCCAGTTCGTCCTTTCTATTAGTTGCCTCACTAATACTCCTACCCAGATCACTGACTAGTTCTCTGTAATCAGATATTGAAGACTTGCATTCAACAAGGATCAGACTTGAGTTCTCTTTGCGGAACAAACCCAAATCAAAGTTCTTCACATTCAATGGGTACATGGGCTCTAGGAGTGCAAGTGAATAGCCAGTCCTTTCCGCTATTGGTTGCCCAGGCGAAAAGAAGTTGGCACAGAAATTTACGATCTCAAGATGATTATTGTCGTCTAGTACATTGTTCTCCAAGACTATGCGTTTCTTACGACTCTCATCACTGAGTATCTTGTCCAATACCTCTTTCTCTTCATCTGACAGAGTTTTTCTGAAATCATCAAAAGAAAGGTTCACACGAATTCCTCCACTGTAGCTTGTGGGTCAAAATTTTCGACAATGGTCGCAAAAAACCTAAGAAAAGCATCAAAAGAGATTTTGTCTTTGGGAGCTATGATCATTCGATTGCTGTCAACATCAATTGTGAAGACGTTTCCTTTTTTCTCATCTAGAACCATTCCATTCAGTCTGAAAGATCCTTTGGGCATAACATAGTTGAAAAGTGTATATCCTTCACTGACCATGCTTTCTACAAGAGACTCTGCATCCGAATAGTCAAGCGCCTTTGAGAACTTCACTGTCCAAGGAATTAGTTTTGGAATCTCAAACATCTTCTCTTCAGTTTTGAGCGGAATTAGAATGAAATCAGATCTCTCGATAATCTGTCGAGACCGCAAAACAAGGACTGACGTCCAATCGACCAGCCTCAGGAGGAGTTGTTTCGCAGGAATAGGGTCTTCGGTCTTCAATAAAGTGAAGCATCCAGTGCTCTTTATTTCGTAATTTCCAACATCAGGTATCCTGTATCGCATTATTCGCGGGCTTACCCCATAGTATTGCTGCATTTCTTCAAGGGCTTTGAGAGCATCATCACCGTAGTAGACTATTGTTCTTTCGATATGCGGACGTGTCTCACCTTTTCGTGCGAATTGAGAAAAATGCTTGGCTGTAAAATAGAAGCACACTGAACTTGGATAACTCTCCACGATTTTTGAACGGATATCCTGAAGAGTCCGCGGGCCAGTAAACATGCAGTATATACCTGATGTGGTTTCAGCCATTTCTTCAACTGTCTGGTCTATGGCTTCCGATTTTTCGTCTGTGAAGAGCAATAGAAGTCTCGATTCAGAATTGAGGTATGCGTAAAAAGTTGCCATTTTCTTTTGTCTAAGCGCTGTGTCAAAATATAACTTGGAGAGAACATGTATATCGCCCATTTGGTCGATGTGAAAACCTCTCGAATTGAAGAGTGCCCAAAGACTGAAGGTAGAATTTGTGCCCCAGCGGTCGAATTGTGTGAAGAAGCAAGCCACTTTTAGGCGTGCTTGAATTGGAAAATCCATTTCGAGTATTTTGTTAACAAAACTTGCAAAAGTGTATTCTTGAAAAGGTATCTTCAATATTTTCCCTCCTCCCTCAATTGGGGTTTTCGAATGTGGAATTGGTTGACCGAATACTTAACACTATGCATATCACTACTTAGCGAATGTGGCGTTATATTTGCGCACGTGCTGTATACAAAAGCATCAATGGAAGTCAGTATAGGCGTGAGCATTTGCGCTTCTTCCTTCTCTCTTCATATTCTTGTCGAGTCATGGGCATTCCGCTCTTCTTTGCCAATTCCTTGAATCTCTTCTCGCTTTCTTCAATCTTTTCCAGCTCTTCTTTCATTAGCTGTTCCAATGTTTCTTTTTTCGTTAAGCCTCTCTTCTTTGCAGTATCGTCAATCATTTCCGCGCGCGCGGGTAATAGAGCAAGCGAAAAGCATTTACAACATTGACGTATGGAAAATGGCAGATCTTATGAATCAACTAATGCGAGAAGTGAAAACGAAACCATACAGAAACGATGTTTTGAGAACAATCCAGCTTATTTCAGCAAGAGTCAGCAATTCCTGACTTTGCTTCTGAATCAAGGGCGCCTCCTACCTCCCCCTCCTCTAGCCTCTGCTGTCTCCTTTCCTCTAAAAGAAATTTTGTAGGTCTATCACCGTTCGGGGAGGATAAGGAAGGCGTTCAGTAAATCAAGCTAGTAGCATACCGATATAAAAAAAGAGATAGTAAACCCTTGACCTTTGTCTCTCTATCTATCCCGTTTTGCAATAGACCTCAGATTTTTGAGATCCACGTTTCTTCTGCTCCGCCAAAAGCCACTCGTACAAGCACGCGTCAACGCTCTGCTGGAAGATGGGCAAATTTCAACAACACCAACAACTATGTTAAGCCAGAAAAATAAAGGAAATTCTGAAACAAAACTTTAATTAAACTCTATTTTAAGAAAAACCCTTTGAAAGTGGAATAGAAGAGCGTCAGGTTCTGCGCCAAGCTTTCATGGAATACGCAAAAAGCATAAGCCTCATAACACAAAAAGTACACGGAAAAATTTAGGATCGGCAACCGAAGTTTTCAGTAAGTCTTTGTGGTGTTATTATAATAAGACAGCCCATCTGCCTGCTCCACCGCCTCTGTGGACGCCAGAGGTTACGTAGAGATAGATTATTTTTGTGTTGTCTGAAGGATTCGTGTCGTTTGGAATTGTACTTGTGTAGGCTTTTATTTCATATCGACCTGTAGCATTGGGTGTCCATATAAAGTTTAGCATTATTGACTCTCCGGGAGCCAATGTTATTGTTTGTGTTCCTATTAGAGGGTCAAAGAGCAGAGTGTAGTTTGCACTTAAATCGAAAGTTTCGTTAAAGTCTCCTTTGTTTTTTACCGTTACATAAATGAAGATTGTTTTGTTGATTGTTGGATTTTGTTTTGAGAATGTTAGGTTAAGGATGGCTATGTCGCGGGTTCCTATTCTAACTAATCCGTCAGTATAGGTGTTATCATCTTTGTCGATTTCGTCTTGAACTGGTGTAGCATAGGCGCTTATGGTGTAGTTGCCCTTAGCAAAGCCTGTTGTGTTCCATGTGAAGGTGATGGTTGTGGAGTTTCCACTTGTTAGGATGACTGTTTGTGTTGCAATGGAAGTGGTGTTAGCATAAATAGTGACGTTGAAAGTTTCAATGGTATCACCTTGGTTTTCAACAGTTACGTAGATGGATAAGGAATAGCTTTGTTCCACAACGGTTTTAGACGGAGTAACGTTTGTTACAGCAATGTTATGTGCCAAGTAATGTGCGATGGCTGTATGCGGTTCATTCATGCTGATCGCTATTGGGTTAACGTCTTGTCCCTGAGTTGTTTCATCAACAGTCCAATGATCAAAGGTGTATCCACTCACAGCCTGAGCAGTGCATGTCACCAGTGTACTATTGTCATACCACGGTCCAAATGGAGTAACGATCGGTTGGGGAGTCAAGCCGTCTGGATCGGTGTTTATTGTCAAATGATATTGTGTTTTATAGTTTGCAGTTAGAATTCCGGGTGTGGTTACTGTAAATGTGATGTTATTGGATGTTGATGACGATAAGCCGCTCCACTCCGTGAAAACGTATCGTTTTCCGGGCAAGACAATATCACCGATGGTTGAGGAGACATTTACAGAATGGGGTGAGCTGTTATCCCACCAAAAGCTCTTGGGTAATTCGCAGTTAACACCGTCTATAGTTGCTGTTGCGTGCATGCTTGGCCACTCTAACTGGTCTATTATGAACCCGTCATCAACTATGCTGAAGTCTGAAGTCAAGCGTATCATGATTGTGTCGCTTGGCACCCATACACTCCACACATCATCAAAATCTCCCGTATAAATGCCGCAGATGTTTCCTGAGTTATCTAATACGTAAATGTAATCATAGTTGGATTCTGTGCGGATGTAGACAAAATGGCACCTCATTCGTGAGGCCCCGGGTTGAGTCAATGTCCACGTGTTGTTGTAGTTGTTTGGATATGGGTGTGGGCTCTCCACGCTTACCGTTTCAGACACTAGCGGTAGGCCGTTGTCATTGATCGTAAGATTATATTGCGTTTTAAAATAGGTTGACAGTGTTGTGTCTGATGTGCCAGCTGTTATCTCGTGTGTTTGATCACCCAAGTCGCTCCACCCAGTCCAAGCAAATCGAGTATCTGAACTAACATATTGCGGTGAAGGAGCGCTTATAGTATGGTTGTAACCAGCTATCCAATTGAACTTGACTGGTGTATCGTAATATCTGCCATCAACTTGTACTGCCCTCCCCGGAGGGTCCGAGTTGAAATAGAAGTTTGCTCCGGGTGTAGAATAGTATAGAGAGTAGCCATAGCCATAACTTTGCGGACGGTTATCAATCCAAGTGACGCATGGGTAGAATTGGCCACTTCCGTTTCTGAACTGTGTTGTGATAGCTAGACCAGAGTAAATCCATTTTTCGTTAGCAATCTGCAACTGACTCCAGCTTGGAAGACTGTCGTAGTGCGCCTTTTTGTATCCGATATAATGGCCTGATTGACACACCGCATGGAAGTAGCCCATGACATTATTTCCGCTCATTCCTTGTCCATCAACGACGACTGCTGGCATTGTTTCGTCTTCCAAACCAGAAATGAATAGACCGCGTCCTTTCACCCATGTAGTTCCTTTATCGGTGCTGTATGAATACCAAATATCAATATCGCTTGCAGACCAATCGTATTGAAACGCCACAATGACGGTGCTACCGCCATGTGTCGCGGCAATTGACGGAAAAACACAATTGTTGGACAATCCATCAACGTCTGTGAACTGTGTCCAAGTGTTGCCGAAGTCTGTAGAGCGATCTATGCGAATTTCGCAAGGACTATTATAGTCAGCGCCCCATTTATAAGCGATGTAGATGTAACTCTCAGCGTTCGTAATACATGTTTGTGCATGCACATTGTAATCCGGGAGAATGGGCCAGATAGCCCAGTCACCATGAAGCTTCTTGACGGACCAAGTAGCTCCATGATCCGTTGATTTAGCGAACATCAAGTCTCGGTCATTATAGGTATGTACATACTCGTAAGAGATATATTGCCAATTCAATGATCCATATTGATATTCAGAGGTAATGCTTGGGAAACGGTCATCGCTTCCCAAAACGTTAGATACGTTGCTCCAACTCCACACGCCATTAACGCGTCGCACAACAAAAATATCATGATCACTGGGTGTCCATTCACGCTCAACTGCTACAAAAATGTCATTGCTGTAAGGATCAACCGCGATTGATGGATACCGTAGATTATGCGTTGAATCGTAAGCACGCTTGATTATCGACCAAGTATTTCCACTATCGGAAGACTTTGACACCTGAATTTCATAGTATTCGGTAGTCATGTTGTAGTAGTCGCAGGCAACGAACAGATTACCGAAGCCGTCGGTGGCTATCGAAGTACGACTGTCGTAAGTGTAAGCATTAGCGTCTGAATAGACCACTCTTTCTTTTGCCCAACCACTCGAAACGAGAACCACCCATCTGTCTTCTCCGACTAAGCCGTCCACATCAAAAACGCTTAGCTTTAGCGTGTAAGTTCCAGCGGTGACTTGGCTTGTATCCCATGTCGCTAGAGTTCCGTTGACCATTTCGCTCAAGCCATTGTTTGTTAGATTTATCCCAGTAGACATCCAATACGTGGGGTTTGTCCCATAGCCAAATTCTATCGTGAAATAGTTGAATGTTGCACCCGCAACTGTGCCTCGTCTTGCTGTGCCTTGAAGGTTTACAAGCCCTCCAATACGAGGGGGAGTCAACAAGTCCGTCCTTGTTTCAAAGTGAGCCGTTGGAGCCATAATTGCTGTAACTATTTCAGTTTCAGGGTCTCCCAGCAAATTGAGAGTGAAGTAGGTCCACCTATCAAGTCCTGGTTCTTGTTCCTTTGAGAACTGTAAAGCCTTGCCCAAGTTTCTCACACCGCTGTTCAACATTCGGAAAAATGATCTGTCATAACGTTCTCCATCCCCTTCTGTTGAACCAGGATAATACCACCCGTACCTTGAGTTACCTATGTATGCAAAGGCACCATGTGGATCAAAGATGAAATGTTCTGCGATTGCTTCATCGGGTCCACTCGTTGCCTCGTCAAACGCGGCCGAATAGCAACCTATACTGTATACCATGAAATATTCTGTGTTAGTGAGGCTATCAACATCTGTTATGGATAATCCCATAACGCTTGTATACCATGCATGTCCGTCATGATTAACTATATGTGGTCCGCTGTTCAGTTCATTAATAACAGCGATAAGATTGAATGTTCCGTCCCTATCATACAATCTTGTTGTTGTATACTGCGGTATTATGTCCGAAACAAGGTCTTTCCCGTTTCCACCCTCGGTAATGCTGTCAAGTTTTTCTCCGATCATTAATGCCTTCTTAAGATAATTCGCTGAGAAGAAAGGAAAAAGAGAGGCTTGTTCGTACGCTATGTTTTTGCTGACAAAGTTCGTTGCCTCTTGTAAGGTGTCGACTGTCGCCCTTCCGATATAAACTTCTGCAAAGAAATCTGCTTCATCTACAAGGGTTCCATTTTGGAACTCGTATTCCCCGAATACGGTATCGTTGTCTTTATCCCAGCTTCCATCAAGGGTTCCATAATACATATCGCATGGAATGTCGGCGTAGACACCTCTACAAGGGATAATTTCATCATCTCCTCCCAACAAAACATACTCAGTGCCCCAGTTTTGATAAGCGTCTTTTATGAAATTTCGAATATGCGATTGGGTGTCATTAAATTTTGGAGTGCCACAACCATCGCCAAACAAGCCATCGCAATGATAGTCTGGATCATTCATAATATCTTCAACTAAAACAATCGTTGCGTTAAGTCCTTTCTGGATTTTCCAATCGATCAAAGGCTGAAATGAAGACTTCAAAGCGTTGTTTGTTATGATCACATAATCGTACGAATACGAGGGATTCACGAGAGCAGTGCTTTGCGTGTGTGTTACCGTTTTGGTGTATGTATTCACTTCGTTGGGATTATCCACCATACCCAGAACATCTGCTCTATCTTGCGGCGAATTTCTAAACAATGGAGAGATTTTGCCTGTTTCCTTCAAACTTATATTCACAGTCATAGCTCCAAAATAGAGCAGTTCACCTGTTTTCGGTATGTATTGAACTGGGTGAAGCTTCAACATGAATATTTCATAACCTCTCAAGTGTTGTTCTGACATCTCTGAGAATAAAACGCCAGGAAATGGATTTGCTGAACTGTAGATCTTCTCGTCAGGCCGGTCTTCCATTGTAGCGTTAGAAGAGATGGGTATGGGCGTTCTGCCGTACTCAACATAGAATCTACCTTTCAACACCACGCTATTGCGGATGGATA
>Ga0315282_10012559_pt1 | contig 12943 bp, 9 predicted proteins | sample YL17G07_20_MG_FD_203693 | JGI IMG/M metagenome (GOLD analysis project Ga0315282, IMG submission 203693) | Sediment microbial communities from Yellowstone Lake, YNP, Wyoming, USA - YL17G07_20 | ecosystem: Environmental > Aquatic > Freshwater > Lake > Sediment | place: USA: Wyoming | collected...
AAGCGGCGAGGGTGCTGGGGGAGATAAGGGATATCAGGGCGATAACGCCCCTCATAAAAGCCCTTAAGGACGAGGATGAGAAGGTGCGTGGAAGGGCGGCATCCGCCCTGGAAAAAACAGGGAAGCCGGCCGTGGAATCGCTCCAGGAAGCCTTGCACGACGAGGATGAGGACTTCTGCAAAAGGGTGACGGGCATTCTGGCCAAACTAGGCTGGGAGCCCCCCGCGGAAGAAGAGGTGGATCAGGCCCAGCAGTTGATCGCCGAAGGGAAATGGGAACAGGTGGCGGCCCTGGGCGAGGCGGCCCTGGGGTCCCTGGTAAGGGCCCTCAAGGGAGATGATCCGGACCTGCGCCGGGGGTCGGCCTGGGCCCTGGGCGTCATCAGGAGCGCCCGGGCTACCGAGCCCCTTATCCGGTCGCTTAACGACGACGATACCTCGGTGCGCCGGGGGGCGGCCTGGGCCCTGGGCGTTATCGGTGATATGCGGGCGACGCTGCCCCTTACCCGCTCCCTGGAGGATGAGGATGCGGAAATGCGGCGAAAGACGGCCTGGGCCCTTGGGGAGATAGGGGACGAAAGGGCCGTGAAACCCCTGTTCAAGGCCCTGGAGGACGAAGACGAGGACGTGCGCAGGGTGGCTTTGCTGGTCCTCGAGAAGCTGGGTTGGTCGCCACCCGAAGAGGCGGAGGAGGTCCGCGAGCTGATCACCGGCAAGGAATGGGACCGTTTGGCCGGGCTCGGGGATGTGGCCGTGGAGTCGCTCATAGAGGCCCTGAAGGACGGGGATGAGGAGACGCGCCTGAAGGCGGCCTGGGCCCTGGGAGAGATCGGGGACGAAAGAGGTGTGGAGCCCCTCATCGAGGCCCTGGGGGATGGGGATGAGAGGGTACGCGAAAAAGCGGTATGGGCCCTGGGGAAGATCGGGGACGAAGGGGCGATGGATCCCCTGGCCAGGGCCCTGGATGACCAGGACGAGGGCGTTAGCTGGGCGGCATCGGAGGTCCTTGCCAAGCTGGGTTGGGAGCACGTGGAGGCAGCAGCCGTGGAGGAGATCGTGGAGAAGGTCCTCGAGGAGGCGGCCGAGGTCGAGATGGTCGAGGAAGTCGTCGAGGAAGCGGCGTTGGAGGCGGCCGAGCTGGAGGTAGCCGGGGAACCGGTTGAGGAAGCGGCTATGGAAGCGGCGGAGGCAGCAGCCGTGGAGGAGATCGTGGAGAAGGTCCTCGAGGAGGCGGCCGAGGTCGAGATGGTCGAGGAACTGGCTGAAGAAGCGGCCCGCGAGGAGGTCGCGGTAGAGCCGGTCGAGGTGGAAGTTGCCGAGGCGACGACCTGGGAACCCGTGGAGGCGGAAGTCGCCGAGGAAGTCGTAGCGGAGGTGGCCGAAGGGGAGGTCCTCGAGGAGGCGGCCGAGGTCGAGATGGTCGAGGAACTGGCTGAAGAAGCGGCCCGCGAGGAGGTCGCGGTAGAGCCGGTCGAGGTGGAAGTGGCCGAGGCTCCGGCCTGGGGGCCTGCGGCGGAGGTGGAGAAGGCGGAGTTGTTAATCGCGGACCGTCAATGGGACCAGGTGGCCAGAATCGGGTACCCGGCGGTCAAGCCCTTAATCAACGCCCTCAAGGACGCGAAGGGAGAGGTTCGCAAGCAAGCGGCCGCGGTCCTCGGGATCATGGGCGAAGAGCGGGCTGTGGAGCCGTTAATCGAAGTTCTGGGGGATGGCGACAGGGAGGTCAGGAGGAAGGCGGTATGGGCCCTCGGAAAGATCGGTGACGCCAGGGCCGTTGAGCCGTTGAGCCGGATCCTGGGAGATGAAGACGGGGATGTTCGGGCGAAAACGGCGAACGTCCTGGACGGATTAGGCTGGGAACCCGCCGATGATACCCAGAGAGCGTCATACCTCGTAGCCAAAAAACTGTGGGACAAGCTGGCGCCGTTGGGCGATGCCGCGGTTGGACCCCTCACGGAGCGTCTGAATGACGAGGACGGTAAAGTGCGCGAGGAAGCGGAGTGGCTTCTCAACGAGATTAAAAGCGCCAGAGAGCTGGACGCACTGCTCAAGGGCCTGAAAGAGGAATAGAAATCGAATACAGACAGGGACGGGAACCGCTTAAGTTATAGGGGCTCACCAGAAGGCCTGCCGCCAAAGTCTATTGACCCCATCGGAATTGCAGCACGTTTGGGGTTTTGGCGACAGGCCTAAAAGAGAGTTCCCGTGTTTTTACTGCCTATTACCCATGGCATATTGCATTATTTGACTCTCCTCTTCGAGGTATCCACCCCGAGCAGGCTACCGAGGTTCTGCCCGAAGATCTTGGCCTTATCCTCGTCGGTCAGCGCGGGATAACCGTAGCCCTCCTGCATGTCCCCGGGAAACTGGAACTCTCGCAATCCCACCACGGCGCCCTTGACCTGCGCCCCGAACCCCGCGTAGTCCGTTCCCCAGACGATCTTATCCGGGCCCACGAAGCGCATGGCCTCGCCCAGGATCTTGGCGAACTTGCGCGGCGCGGATAACGCCCAGGGGACAAGCAGGCTCAGGCAGACGTAGACGTTGGGGTGGCCCATGGCCACCATGTTCAGGTCGTCGCAGTAGGGATAGCCCATGTGGAAGGCGATGATCTTCAAGTCCGGGAAGTCCCGGGCCACGTCGTCAAGCTGGATGGGAAGAGCGTGTTTACTCTTCCCCGGGGGGACCCAGCAGAAGCCGGTGTGGATATCCAGGACGATGCCCAGTTCCTCGGCCTTCTCGTAGAAGGGCCAGAGGTCGGGGTCGTTCATGTAGGTGTCCTCCGGGGGGTAGAACTTGAAGATCTTGGCCCCCCTCTCCTTAACCCAGTACTCCAGCTCCCAGACGGTGTTCTTTACCCCCTTGAACTTGATGGGGGAGATGTTGGGCTGGTACATGAGCCGGTCCGGGTTGGACTCCACCACCTTGGCCATGGCGCCGTTGCTCATCCAGCGGCTGGTGTAGCCGGTGGTGTCCATCATCGCCTCGGGCAGGAGGCAGGCGATGTCCACGCCGTACTTGTCCATGTACTCGATGAGGACCTGCGGGTCCTCCTGCTTGGTCAACTCCTTTTCCTCCATTCCCTGGAACATCTCCAGCTTTATGCCCAGCATCAGCGGCCGGCGGATGTTGTCGATGGCCCGCCACCACATCTGCACCCCGGGGAAGTGGTTGATGGTCTCCATCTCCCCGATCAGGTGGGGCTCGGGATCGATCTTGAAATAGTTATCCTTTTCGAATTCGTTGCTCATGATAACCTCCTTTTTTCACGTCTTCCTGATCGGTTAATGCATTAAAAACCGGTATGTCCCGGTATGGGCACTCTCTTCGTGTTTCCGGTCGCTGGCGCCATAACCGGACCGGATTTCCATTTCATGCCATCCTCTGGTCATGCTGGTTGCGTATATCATTTCGCCAGGCCTATGAATTTGAGGACCATCCAATCCCTGGCCCGGTCGGGCAGGAGCCTGGCCATCATGATCTGTATCCTGGCATCACCTCCGACGATGTACCGGGTTTTGGGCTTCTCGGCGGTGAGGGCATTGGCCACCATCCGGGCCACCGCCTCGGTAGACCCCCCTCTCCTCCATCTTGGCCGAGGCCTCGAACATGGTCTTTATTGCCTCGCCGTAAAGGTCCAGGGCCTCCCGGGGCAGGTTCCCCACCTGTTTCTCCGCCCGGTGCCGGGACTTGCTCCAGATGGGGGTCGAGGTATTGCCCGGCATAACCACCGCTCTCCCTTTCACTTCATCGATCAACCTTGACCGCCCCCTTTTTCAAAATCTATCCATTACCGCATTTCCCTTACCTGTTCCTGGCTGGATGCATCAACCTGCGTTACCCCACCTTCAGATGTTGATCCCCATGGCCTCCTCCATGAGCAGGGGGAGGTCGTATACCCTTAAATTCACGCCCCCCTTTTTCGCTGTTCTGTTCAGGTGGTCGTAGCACACCGGGCAGGCCGTGACCACGGCCTCCGCGACCTGCGCGGCTTCCTCGAGCCTCTCCTGGCCCACGGCGCGGGCGTATTCCGGATAGCAGTTCATGGCAACCTTGGCGCCGGCCCCGCAGCAGTAAGACCATTTTCCATATCTATCCATCTCTACCAGCTCCGCGCCGGGGATGCTCCCCAGCACCTTCCTGGGCTCCTCGTATATCCCGCCGTGCCTCCCCAGGAAGCAGGGGTCGTGGTAGGTGATCCTGCCCTCGATTTCCCTGTCGAAGTTTAGCTTGCCTTACTCGATGAATCCCGCCAGGAGCTGGGATATATGCACCACCTCGAAGGGGATCTCGCCCAGGTATCACCGGTAATCCGTCCTATGCAAATGGCCACCTACCTGTGACCCGGGCCACCGAAGGGCCTCCTTCTACCTTATCTCACTCCCGGGTGAACATATTGAAACCAGCCAAGTCCCCGTTCAGCTTATGCGCTTTCCTGCACTTCTCTTTCTCCTCCGCCGTAGCCGGGAGGTAAAAGTCAATGGCGAGCCCGCCCGTCTCGGCGCTCTTAAGGATGGCTTCACCGGCGGCTGCGCCGGTGACCAGGGCGGAAGTGATGCCCTCCGCGGAGCGCAGGAATCCGGCCGCCTCTCCCACGATTAGGACGTTTCCTTTGCCCAGGCAATAATTCTCGTTGGCCGACATGTCGTTGAGCGCTATGCCGTGGCGCTCCACCGTCTCCTCTATCTTCAGCCCGTGTTCTTTTTTCAGGTGATCCCTGAAAGCCTCGAAGTAACCTCTGGCGGACCGCCCCTTCGCTGCCCCCGTGACCGCGATGGTGAGATCGTCCTTCTGGAAAAGAGTTGCCATGAAGCCGGAGAGGCTGCGGTCGAAGAAGAGATATAGCCAGCCGGGCTCCAGGTCGATCCCGCCCCTATACCATTCCTCGTAGTTGGGTATCAACCTCAGGCCGTTATCAAATCCGGGGAAGGCAGCCTTCCTAACCATGGAATTGGGACCATCGGCGCCCAAGAGAAACCCGCTCTCGATATGTTTTTCCTCCCCGTCGTATCTCACCTTGAGGGTCAGGCATTCCCCTTCCTGGCTGTAATCGATGAACATGCAATCCTCCAGGATCGAGGCGTCGCTCTGCTTGCAAAGCCACAGGTCGAGTTGTGGACGCCTTATATTAAGACCCTTTTCCGGAAGATCTGGTTCGCCGGTGACGGCATTCATCGCGCTGAAGGGCATATCGATGCAGGGACTGTCGATGCTCAGAAATCCGCGCAGCCCTTCAACCTCCTCAGGACGGCAACAGGCGTCGCCCGGCACAGGTCCAAAGCCGTCGGCGATCATCCTGCGCGCGCCGGGAAACAATATGCCGCTGCACATCTTGTACCTGGGTAAAGGGGATTTCTCCAGTATCGCCGTCTTAAGGCCGGAGCCGGCCAGAGCCTTGGCAGCGGAAGCTCCCGCCGGTCCCGAGCCCACGATCACCACGTCATATTTTTCCATTCACCTCATCCTCTTATCCTGCCATTGACCGTCTTTGTAGACCTTGCATAGCAGCGCCCGCAGCTGGTAGGTGCCCATGGCCGGGTCGTAGGGCGGGCCACCGTCGGTTAGGAGGTTGGCGTTGGACCTCCAGACGCCGTGTTCCGGCCCTTCCCGCTCCGGGAACCACCAGCCGTGTTCGACGTGTATCACCCTGGGATCGATGCCTTCGGTGAAGCTGGCCCTTTGCACGATCTTCCCCCGGCGGGTCTCTATCCATACCCAGTCGCCGTCGGAGATGCCCAGCTTGCGCGCCGTCTCCGGGTGCATCTGCACCAGGGGATCGGGATGCTTTTTCCGCAGCGAGGGAATCTGGCGGCCCTCGGAATGGAAATACTGCGCGCTCCTGGCGCCGGTCGTCAGGATGAGGGGGTATTCCTCGGCGACCGCCGGCGCACTCCCGGGGCTCTCCGGCGGCTCCCGCCAATCGGGCAGGGGGTCGTACCCCAGGCCCTCCAGCATACTGGAGTAGAGCTCCACCTTGCCCGAGGGGGTGAGGAAGAACCCCGTCTCCTCGTATTTCCGGTACTTCAGGGGCGGAGAGTAATGCCCCCGCTCCGCGAACTCTTCGAAGGTGAGTCCCAGCGGCTCCAGGCGGCGGTCCAGGACCTCGTGCAGGGATTCCGTCCCCGCCTCCAGGCCCATCCTGCGGGCCAGCTCGACCATCATCTCCTCGTCCTGTCTTGCCTCCCCCACGCTCACCACCTTGCGCTGCGCCAGGATCTTCAGGTCGGCCACGATGGGGAAGCCCTGGACCTGGTCGACCTCCAGCCAGGTGGCGGCGGGCAGCACGATATCCGCGAGCTCGGCGGTGGGGGTCATGTAGATGTCCGCCACCACGAGCAGGTCCAGCCCCAGCAACGCCTCCCGTAACTCGCGGGGATTGGCGTAGGTCACCAGGGCGTTGTTACCGAAGATAAGGAAAGCCTTGACCGGGTAGGGCTCACCCGTGCGCATGGCGCAGAAAAGGGTGGGAGCGTGGGCGGAGGGAAAAAAGGCCAGGGGACCGCTCAGGATCTTATAGTCATCCGCCCCCAGCCTCTTCTCACGCGCCGCCTTGGGGAGGTTCTCCGACAGGTAGGGGAAGATACCCATGGGGCGGGTGCCGTATATCCAGCCGCCCGGGACGTCGATGTCTCCGGTCAGGGCAGGGAGGATGGCCAGAGCCCTGCCGGTCTGGAAACAGTTGGGGGTATGCTCGAAGGCCACCCCCCAATCCAGGGCCGCGGGGTGGGTGGTAGCGAACATGCGGGCCGCCTCCCTGATGTCCTGCGCAGGTACCCAGGTGACGGGCCCCGCCCACTCCGGGGTGAAGCGGCGTACCCGTTCTGCCAGGGCGTCGAAACCGGACGTCCACTTCTCTACGAAGTCCCGGTCGTAGAGCCCCTCCTCGATGATGGTATTGATCATGGCCAGGGCCAGCGCGCCGTCGGTGCCCGGCCTGAGCTGCAGCCAGATGTCCGCCTTGCGGGCGGTCTCGCTGCGCCGCGGGTCGACGACGATGAGCCTGGACCCCTTCTTCACGGCGTCCCGCAAAGTGAACTGCACCTCACCGTCCGGCCCGCTGACCAGCGGGTTGTGCCCCCACACCAGGATGCATGCGGGGTTCACGTCGCCGTAATAATCGCAGACCAGGAGGTCGCCGTAGGTGATGATGCTCACGTTCAGGCGGGGGATGAAGCACTGGGCGCAGCCGGGCTCGCACCAGTTCGGCGTGCCCAGGGCGTTGGCGAAGCGGACCACGAAGTCGTAGTGGTGCCTTCCCGTCCCGGTGCCCAGGGCCACGGACTCGGGGCCGTAGTCCTCCCTGATGCGCAGCAGCTCGGAGGCGACGGCGTCCAGGGCCTCGTCCCACGAGATGCGTTCCCATCTGCCCTCGCCCCGCTTCCCCGCCCTGCGCAGGGGGTACTCGAGGCGGTCGGGGTGGTAGAGATGCTCCAGGCTCGCCTTTCCCTTGGCGCAGAGCCTGCCCCCGTTCATGGGAGAATCGGGGTCACCCTCTATCTTCACCACCTTGCCGTCGCGGACGTGGACCAGCACCCCGCAGCCGCCGTGGCACATCTTGCAGGAACTCTTTACCATCCCATCCCCGACAGCGGGGTGCCCTTCCAAAGGTTCCATCTTCTCGCTCATACAGCCCTAACCTCCCAGGCCTTACAAAAAAGCTCTTTACGTGATAAGGGGTCTGACCCCGAAAATGACCCCGAAAACGAGAATTTTTCATCGCTCAAAGGGTCGTTGATCGGCGCGTAGAAAGGATCTTGTTTTCGCGGGGCTGACCCTTTCTTTTTAAACGTGTCATCTGACCAGCTCCAGGAGCCTCTCAAGGTTCTTTGTCCTCCGGTACATGGGCTTCTCGGCCAAGATCTCCTCGTAGCCCAGCACCTCGCCCGTTCGTTCGTAATGGTCCAGCACTTCCCGGGAGCCGAAGCGGTGCAGGGGGCAGACGTTGATGCACACGGCGCAGGTATGCCAGCCGGTGAAGAAGGCCCAGCACTTGAGGTCGTCTATCTTGCGCTTGTACACGCCGCGCCACCAGAGGGGTTGCTCCGGAATGGCCTTGGCCGGGCACTTGCGCACGCAGAGCAGGCACTTCTCGCAGAACTTCGCCAGGCCGCGGTCCGTGGGCTCGTCCAGGGGGAGCCCGGCGTCCACGGTGATCATGCACCAGCGCTGGCGGGGACCGAACTCCGGGGTGATGACCCCGCCGAAGGCGCCCAGCTCGCCCAGGCCGGCGGTGATGGCATGCACGGGATAGATAACGGCGCCGTTGAAGGCCACGCGGGCGGAGCAGGATACCCCTTGCCTGCGGATGAAGTTGGCCACGCGGTGCACCGCGTTGCCCGCCCGTCGGTAGACGTCGTAGTCGGGATAGCGGCGCAGGCGATAGTTGGGCGCCTGCATGAGCCAATCCTTGCGCATCTCCATGCCCAGGACCACCGCCGTGCGGTAGGGGAAGCGGTCGTCGAAGCCCCGGGCGACGAAACGGCGGTCGAGGAGGGTCACCCCGCAGAGGGCGAACCCCAGGGAGGCCGCGTAGTCCTTTATATCTTTCTTCAAGCGCGCCGGATCGGGATGGCTCCCCGCGTACTTCTTTACCATGTACGCGTCCACCTTGCCCTGCAGGGTTTCCATGTAGACCAGGGCGGGAGCGGCAGGCAGGATCTCGGTCAGCATCTCCCGCTTGTGATGGGTGAGGACATAGCGGAGGGCATTGGGCCCCCGCAGGGGAGGCACGTTCTCCTGCAAAGGATCCACCTCGGTATAGAGGTTGAGCTCCTCGGGGCGGTACCCGAGGTTAGGGACGAGGGCGACGCGGTCCGCGTCGGGACCCGGCGGCCGGAACCTTACGTACTGCCCACGGTACTCTCGTAACCGCGGCGGCTTGTTGCAGTTGTCCGGTACTTGCTCCATCTTATCTCCTCGTAACCTTGCACGGGATGTTCGGCCCTGGGCCTATCGATCCTCCACCTTGTAGACCTTGCACAGCGCGCTGCGCAGGCTCTCCGAGCCGGAGTCCGGGTCGTATTCCATCTCCCCGAAGAGAAGGTTCACATTACTTTTTCTCCAACCATACTCGGGCGGCTCATCCTCCGGGAACCACCAGGCGTGTTCCGCGCTCACCACGTCTGGCGCTATGCCCTCGAACAGCCTGGCGCGCATGCATACGCGGTCCTGCGGAGTCTCTACCCACACCCAGTCCCCCTCCTCTATCCCCAGGGATGCGGCAGTCTCCGGGTGTATCTCGATCCGCGGGTCGGGGTGGGCCCGGCGCAGTGACTCGATCTGCCGCCCCTCGCTGTGGAAGAACTCCCTGATCTTGGCGCCGGTGGTGAGGATGAGGGGATAATCCTCGAGTAGCTCGGGGGTGGAGAGGGGGGAGAGAGGAGGCTCGCGGTAGACCGGCAGCGGCGACGCGCCCATACCCTGCATTAAGCTGCTGTAGAGCTCGAATTTCATCGAGGGCGTGGCGAAGCCCTTCTCGCGGTACTTGTAGTAACGCATCTCTCCGGCGAGGATGCCCTGAGCGTAGAACTCCTCGAAGGTCATGCCGGTATCCTCGAGGACCCAATCCAGGTATGCGCGGAAGTCTCTCCACGGGAAAGCCTCATCAAGGCCGAGGCGGTGGGCGAGTTCGAAGATGACCTCGCGGTCGTCCCTTGCCTCGCCGATCTGGGCCGCCTTTCTGCGGGCCAGCACGCACCATATCTTATGGATGTTGACCACGTCATCCTGCTCCAGCCAGGTTGCGGCGGGAAGCACCAGGTCCGCCAGCTGGGCGGTGGGGGTGATAAAGATGTCGGACACCACCAGGTAATCCAGGAGCCGCAGTGCCTGTTCGGTCTGGAGGGGATCGGTCATGGTCAGCAACGGATTGGAGCCCACGATCCACATGGCACGCAGGCGGTAAGGATCTCCCGTGACGATGGAACGCCAGAAGGCAGGGGGATGGATAGAAGGGCAGAGAGGATACCGCTTGCCGTCGAGTGCCTTAGCCATCTGCCCCGAGGGGAGGAATTGCAGCCCCGTGACACCTACATCCATATATTGGGAACGCTGTTTCACCTTATCCGGTGGAACCCACAGCACGTCTCCTCCCGGCCGGTCGATGTTGCCGGTGAGAGCCCTCAGGATGAGAAGGGAGCGTGAGGTCTGGGTGTTGCAGGCGCTCATATCCAAGGCGTTCCCCCACTGTATACATGCGGGAGGCGTGGTAGCGTAGGTACGTGCGGCAGCACGGATCTCGTCGGGTTCAAGGCGGGTTATGGGGGCCGCCCACTCTGCGGTGAAGGGCCGTACGTATTCGACCAGATCATCGTAGCCGGCGGTGTAACCGTCCACGAACTCATGGTCCACCAGGTCCTCGGCGATGATGGTGCTGATCATGGCCAGGGCCAGCGCGCCGTCGGTGCCGGGGCGAAGCTGCAGCCAGTGGTCGGCCGTCTCCGCTGGTGCAATGCGGCGGGGGTCCACCACGATGACTTTCTTTGCCCTTTTAATCGCCCTCTGAATCATGCCTCCGCACATACCGTCAGAGCCGCCGGTATGGGTGACGTTACAGCCCCAGATCACCACGCAGGCGGGATACTCCCCGCCGAAGCCGTAGACGTCGCAGACCGGGAGTTGGCCGCAGGTGAAGAGGCTGGTCAACCAGCGCGGGTAATAGCAGAGGTGCGCGACGCCGGTGAAGTTCGGAGTTCCATAGGCGAAGGCGAAGCGCGTGGTGTACCCGGAGTAAGGCCTGCCCGTGCCCTGCATCATGGCGAAGTACTCGGGGCCGCTCTCCTCCTTGACGGCGGTGAGCCGCTGCGCCATCTCGTCCAGGGCCTCATCCCAGGATATACGCTCCCACAGGTTCTCACCCCTCTTCCCTTTGCGGCGCAGGGGATGCAAGACCCGGTCGGGATGGTAGAGGAGTTCCGGTGACGCCTTGCCCTTGGGGCAGATGTAGCCGCGGCTGGTGGGGCTGTCCGGGTCACCGGTGACCCGGACCACCCGGTCCCCCTCGAGGTGGACGAGGACCTGGCATACCCCGTGACACATGCGGCAGGACGACCTCACTATGCGTTTTTCGGCCATTTATACCTCCCTGAATTTACTGCCATGTATTGCCTTATCCCTTATGGGATATCTCCCGTACTTGTGCACGGACGCCAGCATCGCCTTGACATTCTCCGGTTTGGCATCCACGGGGACGGTGCACCCTGAGCTCAGGATAAATCCCCCGTCAGCCCCCACCTCGGTGATCAGGCGGCGGCAGTACTCGTCCACCTCTTCCGGCTCCCCCAGCTTGAGAAGGGCGGCCGGGACGTCACCCATGATGCACATGTGGTCCCCCAGGATCTCCTTGGCCTTGAAGATATCCGAGGTGCCGTCCAGGTTGAGCACGCACTTGCCCCTGGGAAGGTTCTTAAGATAGGGGAAGAAGGGCGTCCAGTCGCTGTCGAAGTGGAGGACGGGAGTGACCCCCTTGCGCACCCAGTACTCGCACATCTCCTGCCACTCCGGCAGGGCGAACTCCTCGAACTGCCTGGGGCTGAGGCAGGAGGCGCTGGTCCTGGTCCCCCCCATGAACACCCTCTTCAGGCCGCTCATCTTGACCATCATCATGCCCTGCATCTGCATAGTCTTCATCAGAGCGCGGCTCGCGGCCTTCACGTCGTCGGGGTGGCGGAAGAGGTCCAGGATGAAATCGTTGAATGAGCGCATGAAGAGAGAGATGTACTCCATGGGAGTGAAAACGATGTTGTAGGCGACCATGGACTCGACGCCTTTGCGCTGCCACTGCTTCATCGACCGCTTCGCCCTCATGATGTCCGCGCCCACGCCCCCGAAGGTCTTGAGCATCCCGATGGGATTCCCCATCTCCGGGTTGCTCAACTTCATCTTGTCCAGGATCCAGCGCAGAGGGCCGCGCTTCTCTATCTGACGGTATTCCTCCGGCTCCATCACCGTTTTCTCCACGAACTGGAACTGGCCGTCCATGGGTTCCCCGCGCACGCCGGGCAGGATGGGAGGGGTGGGGAAGATGATCTGCAGGATCCTTCCCAACCCGGCGTAGGACAGGTGCTGCCCGTCGATGGGCCCCAGGTCGTGGAGGGTCTTCTCCAGAGCTGTGTCCGCCTTCTGGATGTCGAAGAGCATGTCATGCTGGGTGATGCCGCCGTAGCGTCCGGCGAAGAAATCGATGATGGGGACCACGGGCACGCGGTCCGGCTTCCCCAGCCTGATTGCCGTCTCGAGGCGCTCCGTCGCGGTCATGTGATCCACGTTTACCTCCTTGGCTCGCTATCGTGCTTTGCTGAGTCTAACTGAGTCTAACCCCGGCTCTTCTTGTTCCACCTCAAGTCCTCCAGCCATCCCTTATCAGGCTCCTCGAACCAAGAGGGAGGCTCCTGGGGCTTGAACTCCCCGTAGAAGAGCTTCTCCATGGCCAGAAGGAACTTGGCACCGGTCTTGCCGCGCACCGCTATCCTGCGTCCCACCTCGTGTGAGGGGGACAAGGGCTTGGTCCAGGGACAGACGGCCATGCACAGGCCGCAGTCGGTCCCGGTCTTCATGTGAAAGTCGTAACATGCCTCGCTTTTGATGGCCCACTTCCTTATTCCGCGTACCACCTTGGGCTCCGTCCTGGGGATGGCCCCCGCGGGACAGTAGTCCACGCATATCCTGCATTCCTCGCAGAACTCCCGCACCTTGGGGTCCACGGGGCGGTCGTGGGCGAGGGGGAGGTCGGTGGTTACCACGGCCAGCTTGAGGCAGTTGCCCAGGTCGCGGTTGATCATGAGCCCGCTGCGGGAAAGCTCCCCCATGCCCGCGTCTACGGCCACGGGCACGCAGAGGACCTGATAGTCCCAGAGGTTGTGGGCTCGCGCCGCATACCCCAGCATCCTGATGTACATGGCCAGGGTGGTGGAGATGAGGGCCAGCCGCTGGTAGACACCCACCAC
>Ga0315282_10012560_pt1 | contig 12942 bp, 7 predicted proteins | sample YL17G07_20_MG_FD_203693 | JGI IMG/M metagenome (GOLD analysis project Ga0315282, IMG submission 203693) | Sediment microbial communities from Yellowstone Lake, YNP, Wyoming, USA - YL17G07_20 | ecosystem: Environmental > Aquatic > Freshwater > Lake > Sediment | place: USA: Wyoming | collected...
CCGGCTTGCCCTCGGCGGCAAGCTTCTGGTTCTGCTCGGCGATCTTGCGGTTGGCCTCCTCGGTCCTCTTGTTCTCGGCGGCGATCTTCCTGGCCTCGACCTCCACGCCCTTCGAGGCGGCCCAGTCGGCCTCGGTCTCGACGGGGACGCCGACGCCGGCCAGGTCCATCGGGAACTCGCTGTAATCGAAGTAGAACGGGGCGAGCTTCCGCTCGGCCGCCACCCGGCCGCGCGCGTCCTTGAGGCGCGCGGCGCCGCCGGCCACGTCGCCGCGCCGCTCCATGTACAGCCGGTCGGCCTTGACGATGAGCTGCTTCGAGAGCGGCGCGTAGAACGCGCTCAAGCCGAACGGCGTATCGTATGGCGTTTTCTTGATCTGGCTCGGCGGCGTGCGCACCCACCCGTGGATGGCGAACGGAAAGACCTGGTGATAGAGCACGGCGCCGTCGGCGGCGCGGGCGGTCACCTCGCCGAACCCGCCGGGGACTTCCTTCTGGACCTTCTCGACCTCGACCTTTTGGAGCGGCAGCTTCAGCGGCGCGAGGGCGGCGGCCATCGTGAAGGTCTCGCGCTTGCCGTCGGCGGCCGAGACCCTCTTCTCGAGCACGAGGTCGCCCGGCGCGGCCGCCACGCCGGGGCCGAAACGCACGCTCACCGTCACGTCGCTCGCGCCCTTCGCCGGCCCGGTGACGGCCATGTCGAGGGCGGGCTTGCCCGTGAAAACGCTCTCGCACGTGAGGAACTGGAAGACCGGGCTGGAGTCCTTGAAGTGGAGGCGCCCGTGCCGCGGGATGTCGGCGAACGCGCCGCCGGGGGCCCACGCGCGGAAACCGTAGCCGTCGCCCAGGTCGGCGCAGAAGAGGCCGCCCCAGGTCGAGCCGTCCTTGATCGCGTCGAAGCCGAACGCCTTGATCTCAGCCCGCGCCTCGACGATCCAGCAGTCCGGCGTCTCGCTCGAGGCGATCGTCCACCGGCCCTGCCACGACATGGCCGTGTAGCCGACCGACGGGATCATCTTGGCGTCGAAGACCGCCGGGTACGGGTTGAAGAGCGTCTGGTAGGTGGCGGCGGGCGTGACGGGCGGCGTGAGCCAGATCTCGTTGGAGGGGTCGAAGACGATGGCCGCATCGTCGCTCTTGCGGGCGCGCCTGGCCAGGAGCGCCCCCTTGGGGCCGCGGTTGTTCTTGATACACACATAGATGTACTTATCGTCGTACGTGATCCAGGCGGTGCTCTGGACGAGGCCGAGCGAGCCCTCGAAGGCGTGGACCCACGCCGTGCAGGCGGGGGCCCGGTCCCACTCGCCGGGCTCCATGCGGCCGTCGATCGCCGGCGGCGCGGCGGTCTTCGACACGACCATCTCGGGCAGCGGCAGGTTCGCCCTGGCCTCCGCCCGCGCCCGGCCGGCCATCGCGCCCAGGGCGCACGCGAGGACCACCGCCTGCAGCATCCGCTCGGCCATGCGGCACCTCCTGACGCGGCTGATTGAGGCACGTTCGCGGCGGATCGGGAGACCCGCCGCGCACCAGGCCATGCCGGGTTCCCTTACTCCTCGCCCACCCGCGCCCCCGCGATCAGCGGCGTGAACGGGCGGGCCCAGACCTTCATGAAGGCGAGGTCCTTCACCGCCAGCTCGTGCTCGCCGTCGGGCACCGAGAGACCGATGAGACACGTATTGTCATACGTGCACCAGCCGTTGTTCGGGTAGTCGGTCCAGTTGGCCATCCACTGCCGGCCGTCGATGAAGTACTGCGGCCGCACGATGAACGGCGGCTGCGTGACGTGAATCACGCGGGCCCGCCCCTGCGTCTTCGCGCGCACGGTGTCGCCGTCGAGCGTCGCGGTGAACGGCTCCTCCCCGGTCACCTTCACGCCCCGGCCCAGGTCGACGGTCACGATCTTCTTCTCGTAACCGCCCTCGATCTTATGGATACCCGGCTTGATATCTCGCAGCGGTACGACGCGCTCGAACGGGCCGTGGCCCTCCAGGATGTGCCCCTTGTAACCGACAGTGCCGCTGCCGGCGTTCAGGCAGAGGACGACGCGGTCGGCGAAGACCCGCACCGCGCCCGCCTTGCCGCTGAAGAGGACATCGCCCGCGTTCCACTTGAAGGGCGCGTCGCCGGCGAAAACCGTGTCGGCGGACTCGCCCGTCCTGACGCTCGCGACGCCCGGGCCGAGCGCTTTGCACTCCGGCGCCGGCTCGCCGTCGCGGCGCGGATAGACGACGTAGAAGTAGTCCTCGCGCGGCGCGCCGGGTACGTCGAGGATGGTCTTGATCTCCCCCGCGGCCTTGAACGTCATGCGCACCCGCACGTCGCGCGGCCCGCTGAACCACAACCACGTCGAGGCGCCGTACTTCGTCTTCATCTCCACGGCCTGGCCGCGGAGGCGCGGGAACTCGCCTTCCGGCACGACCTTGTCCGCCGGCGCCTTCGCGGCGTCGAAAGCCGCGCCGTCGACGCTGATGAGATCGGCGGTATCGAGATTCATCCATTCCCACCACGTGGGCCGCGCCTCGCCGCCGGCAAAGGTGTCGCGCATCACGAAGTAGCTCGGCCCGTCGGCCTGGGCGGACTTGAGGAACAAGACGTGGCGGTTCCACACGGTCGGCCCGCCGCCGTCGGCGAAGATCTGCGACGGGTAGAAGCGCGAGGCCACCGCGTAGTCGGCGCTCGGGCCGAACCCGTAATCGGCCACCGTGTCGTCCACGCGGCCGAAACACTCCTGCACGTCGCGCCGGCCCACCTTCACCTGGTTGTGGTAGATGGTGTTGCCCTCGGTGGCCGGGCCGGAGTAGTACTGGTACCCGGTGCCGGGCGAGAGCGGCGCGCCCTTGCCGTACAGGATGACGTTGAGGGCGTCGGTGTCCCAGTGGCCCCAGTTCATCCCGGCGCGGAAAAGCATCGCCGTCTCGTTCTTCGTGTTGAACTGATGTCGGAAGAGTACTCCATACGTCGGAAGGAAGGCCGTGGCCAGCGGCTGCGGGTTCTCCGGCACGTACGGCAGGTAGTACAGGGCGTGCGGCGTGGCGTTGACGTGGTCGTGGGCGTTCGGCCCCTTCTCCAGGGGCATGTCGTTGTTGGCCAGGCGGTTCATGAACCGCAGCCACCCCGCGAACTTCGGGTCGCGGTCGGCCTCGGCGGCCATGCTGAAGCCCCACACGTTCTCGACCTGGTTCGAGGAGTTGCCCATGCCCGGGATGATCCGCCGGCCCTGGTAGCGCGGGTCGGGCATCGTGAGGTGGCTCACCCACCGCAGGAACCCGGCGTGGTACCCCTCCGGGCCGAAGTCGTGGATGCCGCGGTTCCTGAGGACGTTCTGCGTGATGTTCAGCGTGCGGAACGGGCTGTACAGGGCGTAGCTCGGGCACTCGATGTTCGGCCCGTCGACCGCCATCTCGGTCGCGTACTTGTACTTCGCGAAGTCGCGGATGCACTGCATCCAATATCCATACATAGGATGATCCGGCAGGAGGCCCGCGAAGTACGACAGCGCCAGCGTCCGGTTGATCGTCATGTTGTTGTTGCCGAGGTGCCCGCCGGAGCCGCGCGGGTTATAGTCGGGGTCCGAGTGGACGTAGGCGTAGAGCGTGAGTCGCCGCCGCAGCTCGCGGCGCAGGTCCGGCGGGAGGTCCGGGCACGCCAGCGCGTCCTCCGCCAGGTCCGTAAACGCCAGGAACTGCGACTTGCGGTAGTTCGACAGGCCGCACAGGAAGAAATCGTTTTCGCCGTACGGATGCTTCAGCCCGTCGATGACCCGCTGGGCGTGGGCGACGGCGTGCTCGGTCTTGCCGCTGAAGAGGTACCACGTCTTGAGGAACGCGGCGTCGGGATGCCGGTCGATCGCCTTGCGCAGCCGGGCGACCTGATCGGGCGAGAAGAACCCGCCGGGATACTTCGCGACGGCCTTGTTCTCGGGGTACTCGACGATCCAATCCTTATATCTGTCCAGGCCGATATGCCCGAACCCGGCCTGGGCCTCGTGCAGGGCCGTCCCGGCGTAAAGCCCCCACACGCGGCGGCCGTAGGTCGGACGCAGGCCGGGGTCGTGCTCGTGCGTGGAGAACGGCGAATGATCGTCGGTGGTCTCGAGCGACCAGCGCGACCAGCGGACGCTCAGGGGCAGCCCCACGGTCACGCCGCCGCCTTCCTGGTACCACGCGTTGAGCGCCATCGCCCGCCGCCACGAGCCGACCGAGAGCGGCACGAGGCCGATGTTGCGCCCGGGGCCCGTCGCCGCCGCGTCGCCGTCCCAGACCTGCACGCCGCCCTTGAGGTCGCCCCAGCGGCCCGCGGGGAAGAGCTTCTCCAGGAGCACCAGGCCTTTCTCGGGAACCACCGGGGCGGGCGCCTGGCCGACGCCGCCGACGGCGGGCTCGGCGAGCTTCCCCGTCCGTTTCGCCTCGACGTAGGCGGCATCGAACGCGGCGCTCCTCAGCCGGGGCATCTGCTGCTCGCCCGAGCCGGGCACCCAGCCGATGCTCTGCGGCTGCCAGCCGCGGTGGAGACTCAGAAGGAGCAGGTCCTCGCCGCGGGTCATCTCGCCGAAGTCGAACTCCTCGGCGACCACGGCCAGCGGCTCGCCGGGCGACAGGCGGAGACGCCAGACGTACTCGCCCTTCGGCTCGAAGACGTACCGGGCCTCGTACTCGACCACCGCCGGTCCTTGCCGGACGATGCGAAACGTCTGCGCCGCCACCTTGCGCGGCGTGACGAACCGGGCCCCGCCCATCCACGCGCCGTCGGCGCCCGCCCACCGCAGGATCGGCGGCGTGGCCTGCGATGCGGCGACCGCGGGAGCGAACGTCTTCGCCGCCGGCGCGGGCATCGCCACCGACAGGAACTCGTTGCGGACGACCAGCGCGCCGCCCTGCACGGCGGCGGTCAGTTTCGACTCGGCGGCAGCGCGGCCGTCGCCGGGCTTGAGCGTCCACGTGGCGGCGCCCCCCTTCGGGACGAAGGCCACGAAGCTCAGCGTGTCGCCGTCGATCTGGAACGGCACGGGCCGGCCGTCGGCGTCCACGAGGGCGACGGCGCCCGGCCGGAACCGGCCGGCGTCCACCGTGTAGTTCACGAGCTGCGGCCCCCAGTCGCGGTAGCCGTAGTCGGCGATCGTGATCTTGCCGTCGGCGGGGACGCTCGCCCGCGTGGGCGGAGTCGCCGACCGCGCCATCGTGCATCCGCCACCCGCCGCCAGGGCGAGGAGTGCAACGAGAAGCCAGCCGCCATGGAGTGACATATAGAATTTCCTCCGTATCGCTATCCCCGCACTTACATCGGTGCGCGGCGGGTCTGCCGACCTGTACCTGTTTAGAAGCTGTTTCAGAACCGGCGATAGCGCGGTGGGCAGTCTTGCCCCCCGCGGCTACGCGCCCACATTCTCGCGGCGGGCAAGACTGCCCGCCGCGCTATGCAGCGCTGATGGGCGCTTGTGAAACAGCTTCTGCCGCGATCGCGCTCCACCTCACCGCGCCCCGCGGAACTCCACGCCCACGGCGTCCTTGCCGCTGGAGCAGATCACCCGGTAAAACCGCACGTCGGTCACCCCCTCGGGCGTCGGCCCCGGCAGCCAGATCCGCGATTCGCGAAGCGGCCGGAGCATCCGCAGGAGAAACTCATCGTCCGCCTGGCCGCGGTCTTCCAGGTAGTCGAACCCGTTCTTCGTGGCCCCCTTGGTGCCCGAGTTCATGTTACAGTTCAGCATGGCGGCGCGCGCCGGCGGCTGGGCCTCGTTCCGGAAGACCTTGTCGGCCGTCACGCCCAGCTCGTTGACCCAGAAGGTGTTGTCCATCACGAGCACGTTCGAGCGGCTGCCGTCGCCCTTGATCTCGATGCGGGCGGTGTGCTTGGAATCCACGGGCAGCAGGAGGCCCGTCAGGAGCGTGAAGTCGCCGCGGAACCCGTCGACGGCCACCAGCGGCACGTCGGCCGAGGTCTTGTAGGAGAACCGCGTGGCATCGACCGAGAGCATGCCGGAATCGTTCAGCAGGATGCCCTGCGGCGCGGCGCCGCTCATCTCGTGGTAGACGCTGCGGACGACCAGCCGGCCGCCGTCGGCGATCGCGTACTGGGCGTCGGTCGAGCCGGTCGCGCCGGCGTAGATGGCCGTCTGGCCGGGCGTGGGCTTGCCGGCCTTCTGGTTCGGCCCGCCGACCACCTTGACCCACTTCTCGGAGTTCGACCCGCCCTGGAGGCACCGGAGGAGCACGTCGGCCTGCTCCACGCCGTTGACGAGCAGGCCCGCCCTCGACTTGCCGCCGCCGCCGGGCACGTTGAGCTGATCGGCGAAGATGCGGCCGCCGGGCTGGTCGCAGCCCTCGACCAGGATACCGCCGGCGGCGCCGGCGCTGACGGAAAGGTCGCGGACGGTCGCGCGGCTGGGTCCTTCGAGCTTCAGCACCGGCCCGCCCGTCTTGCCGGTCCACTGGAGGACGGTGGCGGTCTCGGCCCCGCCGTCGCCCACGAGCTGCAGGTCGGCCCCGGCGGGGATGACGAGCGTCTGGCCGATCTTGTACGTGCCCACCGGCAGGTGCACGATGGGCCGCTTGCCCTTGAGCGGCACGGCCTTGTCGAGGGCGGCCTGGATGGCGGCGGCATCGGCGCCGGCGGCCACCTCAAACACCTGGCGCTTGCGGTTGGGCGGCGCGGGCGGAAGCGCGGGCGGCTCGGCGCTGACCGTCGCCGCCTCGACGATCTTCTCGGCCACGCGGCGGAAGCGCCCATTCTCCTTGACCGGGTTGGCGACGGTGTAGGTGTTCCCGACGAGCGCCTGGTCGCCCCAGGTCATGTGGACCACGGGGCCCGCGGCTCCCGCCCGGCTCTTGATGACGTTGTCGGCCAGAAGGTACGGCCCGGCGTTGCCGAGGCGGATGGCGAAGTCGCCCGTCGGCTCGATGATGCGGTTGCCGGTGATCGAGGTCGCCGAGCCCCACGTGTGGCCGCCCGCCCAGTCCATGAAGCACTTCGAGCCCATCGAGAAGTTGTTGATGAAGGAGAAGACCATGAGGTTGGCCGCACCGACGTCCATCTTTTGGGAGCGTAGGAACACGCACTGGTAGGCGTGGAAGTTGCCCGCCCCGTTGTAGAGGCCCCAGCCGCAGTCCTCGAAGCGGCAGTACCATGCCCAGATATCGAGAGAGTTGAAAGTGTTGGTCCTCAGGCCCGCCCCCGAGCACCGCAGGAACCGGCACCGCAGCACCTCGTTCTCAGCCTGGCCGTTGTTGCCCGTGGCCATCGCCATGCCGTCGCCGACGTCCTGGAAAACCATGTCGGCGGTCTCGTTGTAGGTGGAAAAGCCGCCGCCGTAGGCCAGGGCCACGCCCGCCCGGCCCGCGCCATCGAGCGTCAGCCGGCCGATCCGCGAGTACCACGCGTCGTACTGGAACATCAGGCCGCCGGCCTTGCCGTCCCAGCGGATCGTGGTGGTGGCCGGGTCCTCGCCCACGACCGTCACGCCCATGCACTCGGTGTGGGCCTTGCGGACGGTCTTGACGGTATAGGTGAGGCGGTACGTGCCCGCCGGGAAATAGAGGACCACCGAGTCCTTGTGCTTCTGGAGGTCGTCGAGGCCGCGCTGGACGGCCGCCGTGTCGTCGGCCTTGCCGTCGCCGACGGCGCCATAGTCGGCCTTTACGTTCTTCCAGCTCGGAAACGGGCCGACGAATTCCTCGTCGCCGCGTGCGGCGCTGCACGCCAGAGACACGGCGAGAAAGACGGCGACCGTCCAAGCCGATCGAGCCATGTTGGCCCTCCTCATCGCCGATGGCCGTGTGCCGCGGCCGGCGTGTCCGACTTACTTCACCCGGCCGCGATGGCCGAGACAAGCGGACACCAATCTACCAACCGCCGGCCCGTTTGACATGCAAATCCGGGAAACGCGGCAATCGGTCAGAACCCAAGCAATCATTGACACGGCCGCCGGTCTCGGTAGAGTGGTGGTGAAGAAACGTCGTTGAACCGTCGGCAATCGGAAAGGAGATGGACCCATGCATCGTCTCGCGTTGTGTGTCGTCGCGTGTCTCGGACTGGTCACCGCGGCGCTGGCGGCCGCGCCGAAAGAAGAGGACGTCCAGGGCCTCTACGAGGGCACGTGCAAGGACGCCAAGGGAAGCGGCAAGATCGAGGCCCGCGTCGTCGCCCTGGGCAAGCAGGCCTACAAGGTTTTCGTCCGCGACATGCTCCCCGACAAAACCGTCGCCAAGACCGAGCTGGACGGCAAGACCGAGGGCGAGAAGATCACGGTGGCCGGCGGCGACTGGGCGGGCGCGTACGCCGACGGCGCGATCGCCGGCAAGATCGGCGACGGCGGCACCTTCGAGCTCAAGCGCGTGGTCCGCGAGCCGCCGTCCCTCGGCGCCAAGCCGCCCGAGGGCGCCATCGTCCTCGTGGACGGCAAGAACTTCGACGAGGTCACGTGCGCGAAGAACAAGGACGGCACGCCGCAAGAGTGGAAGATCGTCGAGCCCGGCGCCATCCAGGTGCCCAAGGGCGGCATGAACTCCAAGCGCCAGCTCGACGGCAGCTTCAAGCTCCACGTCGAGTTCAAGACCCCCTTCATGCCCGACGCCCGCGACCAGGGCCGCGGCAACAGCGGCGTGTACCTTCCGAACGGCGAGGAGATTCAGGTCCTCGATTCCTTCGGCATGACCAGCTACCCCGGCGGCGGCTGCGGCGGGCTGTACGCGTACAAGAACCCGGACGCCTTCGACAAGTTCACGCTGGCCTCCCTGCCGCCGCTCCAGTGGCAGACCTACGACGTGGAATACCGCGTGCAGAAGGCCGACGGCAAGCTCACCGGCAAGCCGCGCGTCACGGTTGTCCATAATGGCATCAAGATCCACGACAACTTTGAGATCCGCAAGGACGCCAAGAACGGCGGCTTCAACTTCCAGGACCACGGCAACCCGGTGCAGTACCGCAACATCTGGGTCCTGCCGCTGAAGGAATAGAGCGATCGAGACACATAGGGAGGAACACGCGTGGACCGATGGCTCCACTCCTCCTTGACGGGACGCCGCCGACGGCGGGTGCTCGCCCTCGGACTGCTGGCCGCCATCGCCGGCGCCTCGGCGTCGGCGGGCGAGAAGGCCTTCCGCCTGCCCGATACCGACCTCAAGCAGCCGATCATCTGGGGCGCCGAGTGCGAGGGACCCGACGGCGGCGGCCTGGCTTTCGGCGGCCAGGACCAGCGGGCCGACGATGACCGCCCGCACACGCGCGTCCGCGAGGGCGGCGCGTGGAAGGCCATCCACAACGAGCTCCGCGCCGCCAACCCGCTCCAGAAGCTCCACGACCGCGCGTGGGCGCTGCGCACCCGGCAGAAGAACGCCGCGGCCCGCGCCCGGGCTCTCTACTTCCAGGGCCTGCCTCCCGCCGAAGGAAAAGCGCGCTTCGACGCGGAAATCGCCGAGATGCAGACCGCCGTGGCCAAGGACCTCGATGCGCTCGTGGCGGAGATGGAGAAACTCTCGGGCCTCGCGGAGTATGAGACCCGGCAGGCGGCACTCGCGCGGCGCCTGCTCCTCCGCGCCGGCGAAAAGACCCGGCCCCTGCCCGTCGCTCCCGATGGCAGCCCGAGCGACGAGACGGTCAAGGCCATGTCGGCGGCCCAGATCGACCTCGAGAAAGCGGCCGAGGCGCTCGACGCCGAGCCGCCGCCGCGCGCCCTGAGCCCCATCGCCTATGACCCCAAGACCCGCGTCTACGTCCTCTTCGGCGGCGATCACCTCGACTACCTGACCAACGACACCTGGGAATTCAGCCCGGCCTCGAAGCGGTGGCGCGAGCGCCACCCGCCGAGCGGCCCCCCGCCCCGCGCCGGGCACCGGCTCCGGGCGACCGGCGACGGCACGGTCATTCTTACGGGAGGATATACCTACACATCCAGCACCGACTACTGCGGCGGCCAGTACAGGAACCTGGGCGACGGCGACTGGACGTACGACGCGGCGGCCGGAACGTGGGCGGGGGCGGGCCAAACGGCGCCCCCCGGCGCCCGTGTCTACCGCACCAGCCCGTTCCACCCGGACTACTTCCTGGAGGGCCCGAGGCCCGACGCCGGCGCGGTCGAGGCGCGGCTCAAGGCCCTGCCTGTCAACACGTGGGTGCCGATGAACCCGCCGCAGATCCCCCGGCTCGATCGCTGCTGGGGCACGGCCGTCCTCGACCCCGACCGCGACCAGGTCCTGGTGTGGGCCGGCGGCCACTCCTCGCACGGCGGCACCGACGTGCTGCATTATCACTTGTCGACCAATCGATGGGAGCTGCCGTACCCGGTCGAGTTCCCCCTGGGGCAGCTCTACTCGAACACGAGCTACCCGGCCGGCTTCAACTTCAACCTCCGGCCCTGGGTGACCGGCCACACGTACCAGAGTTATGGATATGACCCGACGGTCCGCAAGATGCTCTTCACGGGCCACTCGGAGCACTTCTACCTCTATGACCCGGACGCGGCCGACTGGGCCGGCCGGGGCCGCAAGCCGCCCGCCATGGTCTACGGCGACTGCTTCTACACCCTCACGCTCTGCCCCACGCCCCGGGGGATGATCTGCTGGACGCACCAGGGCAAGGTGCTGCGCTTCGAGGCGGCCGCCGGAGCCTGGGCGGAGCTCCAGGTCGCAGGCAGGCTGCCCGACGCCTCGGTCGACTACTCCACCGTGGTCTACGATTCCCGGCGCGACCGGCTGGTCTTCTTCCGGGCCCCGTACGGCAAGACCTATGACGGCCAGGTGCACGCGCTGGACCTGAAGACGCTGGCGGCCGCGGCGCTCTCGCCCGGCAACATGGCGGCGGCCGGCCCCGGCGCCTTTCCCATCGACCGCGCTTGTTATGATCCGGAGAGCGACCTGGTGCTGATGGCGGGCCTCCTGCCGCCGGTGGGGGGCCAACCGGCGCGCACGGCCGCCTACGACGGCGCGGGGAACCGGTGGGTCTCCCTGAAGATCGCCTGCGAGATCGGCAAGGACGCCAAGCCGCTCACGCCTCGCGGGCCGGGCCACTCCTCGGGGCTGATGTACGACGGGCGGCGCCGGATCCTCTGGGGCGTCGACACGTTCCACTGCCAGGTCTACGCCCTGCGCCTCGACGCGAAGCGCGCGGACGTCGCCGCGATGAAGTGACGCGGAAGCGCTGCCTGAGTGAACGCACAGGACGCTTCCCCTTTCACGTTCCGGGATGTAGACTGTACGGGACCCAGGGCGACCACGGGCGCGCAGGAGGACGGATGCGAAGACCTTCGAGAAAAGACAGCCCCAAGCGGGGGCCGCAGGACCTCAAGCTTCGAGGCATCCTTCGCGAGATCAAGGAAACGCTGAGCCGGCAAGTCGGAAAGCACTTCCAGCTTATCCTATTCGGTTCGTATGCGCGAAACGAAGGGCAGCCTGACTCCGACGTGGACCTCATGGTGATTCTGCCTGACGGGAAGTGCACATTCGCGCTCAAGGAGCAGGTACGCGACGCCGTGGCGGAGTTCTCGCTACGATCCGATTACTTCTTCTCCGTGATGATCGTTTCGGAAAGCATGGCCCGGCAGTACCAAGGATTCCAGGTCTTCGACGCCGTCGAGAAAGAGGGCGTGCCGCTGTGAACACCGAGGCGAGCATCCGGCTGCTCATGGCCTAGGCCGAGGAAAGCCTTTCCGTAGCGGAAGCGCTTCTTGCCCAAGGCCACCACGGGTTTTCTGCCTCACGGGCCTACTACGCCATGTTCTATGCCGCCGAAGCCGCGCTGCTGACCAAGCAACTGCAATTCGCCAAGCATTCGGCGGTCATCGCCAACTTCAACCGCGAGTTCGTCAAGAGCGGACGTCTCCAAAGCCACATGTTCAAGGCGCTCGAGAAGGGCTTCACGTTGCGCAATCAGGGAGATTACGGCATCCTTCCGCTCGATCCAGAGGAGGCGGACAGCCTTCTTGCCCAGACACGGACGTTTCTTGAGGAGATTCGGCGGCTTCTTGAGGCAGAGGGCTATGGGCTGGGTGAAGCCCCCTAGCCGCTGGCACCTGGCAGTTCTCGTCCTACGCCACCGGCTCGAACTCCGACTTGCCCACGCCGCACAGGGGGCAGACCCAGTCGTCGGGAACGCTCTCCCAGGGCGTGCCGGGAGGGACGCCGCCGTCGGGATCGCCCGCCACCGGATCGTAGATGTAGCCGCACGGGACGCACCGGTATTTCTGCATCGGGTCCCTTCCATCTCATGCGGCCCGGGGACCGGCACCGCCTCTTCCGGTTGAGCGCGGCAGACAGTCCTGCCCGCCGCGCCTTTGCGTACCCTACGGTGCTGCGGGCAAGTCCGCCCGTCCCTGTTCAGCGTGGCGCCAGATTGCCAGTTGGGGCGCTTGTCCTGAGTAGTTCACGTCGGCCGGCGGACGAGGCTCCACCGGCGGCCGTCGGCCTCCAGCAGGGCGTCGGCCTCGGGGGGGCCCCACGATCCGGCGGGGTACGACGGCAGCGTCGTCACCAGGCACTGCCAGATGCCGTCGAGGATCGGCTGGATGAAGGTCCACGCCGCCTCGATCTCGTCGCCGCGCGTGAAGAGGGTGGGCTCGCCCAGGGCGGCGTCGAGGAGGAGGCGCTCGTACGCCTCGGGCGCCGCGTGCTCGAAGACCTCGGCGTAGCCGAAATCCATCTGGAACGGCTCGATCTGCATCGCCGGGCCGGGCACCTTGACCTGGAACCTCAGGGTGATCCCCTCGTTGGGCTGGATGCGCAGGGCCAGCACGTTCGGCTCGACGGGCCCGCGGCCCGGCGCCCCGAACAGGACCTGCGGGATGGGCTTGAAGTGGACGGCGATCTCCGTGAGGCGGGCCGCCAGGCGCTTGCCGGTCCGCAGGTAGAACGGCACGCCGGCCCATCGCCAGTTATCAATAAATATCTTCATGGCCACGTACGTCTCGGTGGTGGAGGCGGGCGCCACGCCGTCCTCCTCCAGGTAGCCGCGCCGG